>Ga0209261_10000066_pt1 | contig 24988 bp, 25 predicted proteins | sample DOMMetBare1Fresh_FD_187470 | JGI IMG/M metagenome (GOLD analysis project Ga0209261, IMG submission 187470) | Wetland sediment microbial communities from St. Louis River estuary, USA, under dissolved organic matter induced mercury methylation -... | ecosystem: Environmental > Aquatic >...
GATCCTGTTCCGTCGGCAATTCGACGTTGACGCTTAGCCGATCGGCCCATACACCAGCTTCCTCGATCAGCTCCTGCGAAGCATTGGGGATCGTTTTCAAATGAATGTAGCCGCCAAATTGCTGTTCAGTACGCAGGCTTCTAGCCACAGCAATCAGTTGCTCCATCGTGTAGTCGCATGTTTGAATGATTCCCGAGCTGAGAAAAAGTCCTTCAATGTAATTCCGGCGGTAGAACTCAATAGTCAGATTGGCAATTTCGTCAGGAGTAAATGAGGTGCGTGTAATGTCATTGCTTTTGCGGTTGTAACAATAGGCGCAGTCGTAAATACAGTAGTTGCTCAGCATGATTTTCAGGAGTGAAATGCAGCGTCCGTCCTCGGCAAAACTATGGCAAATACCCAAGGCTGTAGCATTCCCGATTCCACCGCTTGTATTGCTGCGCTTGGTTCCGCTCGATGCACACGATACGTCGTATTTGGCCGCGCCGGCTAAAATTTTCAGCTTTTCAAGACTGCTTTCCGAAATCATTGTTTCTGGTTTGTTTGACAGTTTTTTAATCAAAACTGCCTAAACAAGATAACAGAATCTTCCGGAATGTATTCAGGAGTGAGCAGATTTTTAAGGTATGTATTCGATTTTTTACTGAAAGAAATGGTCTAAAAAGTTCAGGGCCAAATCCCGGTAATTTGAAATGGTATGAAAACAGCCAAGGTTTCGTAGTTCCTCAGCCGATAGGGAAGTGGTTATTCCAATCACTTTAATGCCGGCGTTTCCGGCTGCAAGAACTCCATCGGCTGAATCTTCAATAACCAGACAATCCGAATTTTTCAGATTCATTTTCCTTAAAGTCAGCTGGTAAATTTCGCCATCGGGTTTTCCTTTAATAATCTCCTGCCCGCTGGTAATAACCTGAAAAAATGATCGTATTTGAAGTGAATCCAAAATGAAGCTGATGTTTGCCAAATCGCCCATGGTGGCCAGTGCCATTTGAATATCCTGCTTCTTCAGAGTACTCAAAAAGTCAGTCAACCCATCCATTTCGCGGATATGTTTCCGGTAAGAATTGCGGTAAAGTTCCTCCTTTTCATTTCCCAACTGAATGACTTTTTCCGGAGATAAATCATTTCCGAAAAAATGTTTGATCATGGTGTCAATATTACCGTGATTCTGAGCCTGAAACTGTTCAGGATTTAAGACAATTCCATGGGTTTTCAGATAAGTAACCCATGAAGACTGGTGAAAAGGAATGCTATCCACCAGGGTGCCGTCCATATCAAATAGTACTGCTTTTAATTTGGTCATTTTCTGTACATTATTCTTTTTTGTTGTTTGATCAAAACAGACTGGAATATAACTCAGCTCTCATGTTTCCCGATATCGGATTGATGTCCTTTGTTTTAGTACTGCCTGTTTTTACAATTTCGCTGATTTGCCTAAATTCAGTGTCGTAACCCAGGCTGTTTGTCATGATCAAGAATAGAATGCGATTCATCTGCTTTTGCTTAATATTATTTACTTCTTCATCAAAGGTCATATAATAAACATATCATGTGTTACGAGCATGAAAAACCAGATTTTGTCTCTGAGTTAGCCGGGTCTGACATAGTTTCATATGGCAATGGTGTGAAAATACTTTCTTTGGTTGTGTTTTGGTGCTTTGCACTTGGATAAGCTGCTGATTGTGTGACATAGTTTCTGACTACTTGTAGGATTATGCCTGGTGATTGTGAATTTCAAGCTCCAGACAGAAATCCCAACTGACAACTAGTTTTGCCAGAAGAGTCTGTTTTTATGTATTTGTCTTATTTTCAAAGTCTTTAATTACTTTGTCAAGTTTGTCACCGAATATTATTTTCGCATTTTCATACGATTGATTGCCAAAAAACTCGATAAATTTTTCGCGTCCAAAATTATCAATCAATTCTTTTACAAATAATCCGGAAAGCGGATAAGAGAATTCCTCCGGATAATTCTTCCAGTTGCCCCAAATATCTCCGATTACAACTTTCTTATCATTTGCTTTTAGCCAATCTTTTACAATTTGCTCCTTATTCTGATTTGTCTGGTCAAAGCAAACTGATGTGCCTTCATTTATCAGTCCGGTTTTATTAATAATCTTAGTCGAATAGTTTGAAATGACATGGGTCATTTCATGTCCCTTTGTCTGTTGATAATGAGAATGCACAATGCAAGATCCGGGATCAGCAAATCCTAAATTGGCACCTAAAAGTTTTTTTGCATCTTCTCTCGAATCCCAAACAAAAAAATCAATCTTCTTTGGCAACTTGCTATTAAAGAATTTATTAATGTTTTGAATTGTCACCTCTCTGGACGATATATAGTTTTTAATATCCAAATCACCCATATTCTGAAAATGGAATCTAAAATGATCAGATTCAACAATCTTCCAATTCTTATAAAAATCGTCAAATCCAAACAACAGAATGTTTTTGTATGCATATTGAGTGGCATTTTTAGTCACATTCAATTGGTAACATTCCTTAGTTGCTTTCATGGAATTATTGTAATCCTGGAGCATGAAATAACATGTACCTAAATAACCAAGGGCCCAGGCTTTAAGCCATGTATTATTACTATCATTTTTGACTGTTAATTCAAGATAGGGAATTGCATTTTTAAATTCAGTCAAGTCTGTGTATGAACGCCCGATTATTAGATTCAGGTTAATATTGTTTGGATCATTTTCAAGAAGTGGTTTCGCTTTTTCAATAACTGAGATTAAATCATGCGAGCTGTACATTTTCCATAATTCCTCAACAGTAACATTCTGTCCAAATGAAATTAGATTAGCCAGAATAAAAATGGATGTCAAAAAATTCTTCATAGGATATCATATTAAAGTTGGACAGGTTTTCTGCTATTTTGCCTTAAAATTAAATATCACTAAAGATACATTGATTGTGTGAATTTTACTATAATCATTTAGATAATTTGTGTCAAGATATTCAATTAGTTGCCTAATGAATATTTGGGTATAACATTACACCTTAATACAAAAACAAAGGCTGCCCTTGTGAGACAGCCTTCGGTAATTTTAATGTTTAGTATTAGGTAGAATGGATTGATTATCCGCATTTGGAAGAACCGCAGTCCGGGCAAATCAGGCAACCTTCCTGGTAAATCACATTGCGCTGTCCGCATTCGCCGCAAACAATTCCTTCGGCAATGGTTCCGTCGGGAACATATTTCTTCAGGGCACGAGCTACACCGGCTTTCCAGCTGTTAATGGTGTCGTTGTCGAACTGCAGACTGGTAACCGTATCAACGACCTTATGAATCGGCATTCCATGACGCAGAATTCCGGATATTAGCTTGGCATAGTTCCAGAAAATAGGATTGAATTTGTATGATAATCCTTCGATGGTGGTACGGTAGCCTTGTTTGTTGATGTATTGAAAGTCGTAACGTTTCGTGCCGTCCGGATTAATGCTCTTGATGATTTTACCACTCTGTACTGAGCGTGGTAACAAAATTCCATCTTCATCGTCAGACAAACCGGTAAAGATTTCGTACGGACGTCCGTCTATGGTTCCAATAAATGCCACCCATTTGTCTTTCGAATTCTGGAAACGAACCACATCGGCATCCAGTTCGATGGGGCGTTTGGTCGGGAAAATGGTATCTGTTCTTTCTTCATCATCTCCTTCTTCCTTCTTGTTCGAAATCAAAACGCCTGAACGTGATCCGTCGCGATAAACTGTAACGCCTTTACAACCGCTTTTCCATGCTTCGAAATAGAGCTTTCCAACCAGTTCTTCATCGGCATCGGCTGGCAGATTTATGGTTACGCTGATGGAGTGATCGACCCATTTCTGGATTTTTCCCTGCATACGCACCTTGTTCATCCAGTCAACATCGTTCGAAGTGGCTTTGTAATACGGCGATTTGGCAATCATTTCATCCAAATCAGCTTCCGGGTAGTTTTTCTTTAGTTCGAATCCGTTGATGGTCATCCAATCCTGAAATTTGTGGTGGAAAACCACATATTCTTCCCACGAATCGCCTACCTCGTCGACAAAATCAACTTTCACGTTTTTGTCGTTCGGATTTACTTTCCGGCGGCGTTTGTACACGGGCATAAATACAGGCTCAATTCCTGAAGTCGTCTGAGTCATCAGACTGGTTGTTCCGGTTGGGGCGATAGTCAGCAGGGCGATATTCCGGCGTCCGTATTTTACCATGTCCTGGTAAAGCGCTTCGTCTTCTGCCCGCAGACGTTTGATCATTGGATTATTCTTTTCACGATCAGAACTATAGATGGTAAACGGTCCGCGTTCTTTGGCCATTAACACCGATGATCGGTATGCTTCCAAAGCAACAGTTTTGTGTATTTCTTCGCTGAAATCGGTTGCGTCATCGCTTCCGTAGCGCAATCCAAGTGCTGCCAGCATATCACCTTCGGCAGTAATTCCCACACCGGTACGACGGCCTTCCTTGGCTTTGGTCTGGATCTTCAACCACATCGAACGCTCTATGTGTTTAATGTCTTCGTTTTCCGGATCATCGTCAATCTTGCGCAGGATGCCGTCAATTTTTTCGAGTTCGAGATCAATAATGTCGTCCATCATTCGCTGGGCCAGTCCAACATGCTGTTTGAAAAGGTCAAAATTGAATTTAGCTTGCGGAGTGAATGGATTTTCAACATAGGCATACAAGTTAACTGCAATCAGGCGGCAGCTATCGTAGGGGCAAAGCGGAATTTCGCCGCAAGGATTGGTCGATACGGTTTTATATCCCAAATCGGCATAACAATCCGGAATCGATTCCTTAATAATAGTATCCCAGAAAAGGATTCCCGGTTCAGCCGATTTCCATGCATTGTGCACAATTTTTTTCCAAAGGTTGTCGGCATCAATTTCTTTGGTGTAACGTGGGTTTTTGGCATCGACCGGATATTGGGTCATGTATTTTTCGCCCGACTCCACGCTTTTCATGAAATCGTCATGAATTTTCACCGAAACATTGGCTCCGGTTACTTTATTTTGCTCCAGTTTGGCATCAATAAACAGTTCGGCATCGGGATGTTTAATGGAAACCGACAGCATTAAGGCGCCACGACGGCCATCCTGTGCAACCTCGCGGGTTGAATTCGAATAGCGTTCCATAAAAGGTACGATACCGGTTGAGGTCAGCGCTGAGTTCATCACCTGTGAGCCTTTTGGCCGGATGTGTGAAAGGTCATGTCCGACACCTCCACGGCGTTTCATCAATTGAACCTGTTCCTGGTCAACTTTCAGGATGCCACCGTACGAATCGGAATTGCCTTCGTTGCCAATCACAAAGCAATTCGATAGTGAAGCAATCTGAAAATCGTTGCCAATGCCAGTCATTGGTCCGCCTTGTGGAACGATGTATTTAAAATCTTTCAGGAGTAAAAAGATCTCTTCCTCGGACATGGGATTGTCGTAATTTTTTTCAATCCTGGCAATCTCAGAAGCGAGCCGGCGGTGCATGTCATCCGGAGTCAGTTCGAACAGATGTCCGAAGGAATCCTTTAACGCATATTTATTCACCCAGACCCGTGCTGCAAGGTCATCTCCTTTAAAATAATCCAACGAAGCCTCGAAAGCTTCATTCTGAGAATAAGTTTTTGTGCCCTTTTGCGGCTCAATTGCTACGTTCTTAAATGTCATAACCCGAAAAATTTTGATCTTATGTAATGTTTAAACGATTGTAAACGTGGTGGAAAATGATGGCACGTTTGTGTGTTTTAGCTGTATGCAAGATAAGGTCTGCATTTAAAAAAATGAATACTTTTTTTGGAAAATATTTTGAAAGTTATCAACGAGACGATGTTAGTATATTGACATATAAGATATTAACAATTGTTTTGTTGAAAAAAGTTTCCAGAAATGAAAATTGAAAATTAGAAAAACAGAATGAATTGTTCCGGAAAGGACCTGATAGAAAGCTGTTTGGAAATGAATATTGTTTTATTGAATTGAAGTGGATAAACCCTCAGGAATTGTTAAAAACTTTGTCGGTTATTTTTGTTGTTGCACCAATATTCTGTTTAGTAAAGGTAATGCACTTATCCGATATTACGTTTCTTTTTTCTTGGTCGGCAAGTAAAGTTGTTAGCCGGAGATCAAACGTTTCAAAATCCGCAACCGGAAAGGCAATGCCTAAATCTACCATGCTGGTGGCCTCATTAAATTTGAGGTAATTCGGACCAAAAATGATCGGTGTACCAAAAATGGCAGCTTCCAGTGTATTGTGTATGCCTACGCCAAAACCGCCTCCAATATAGGCCACATCGGCATATTTGTATATTGACGAGAGTAAACCGATGGTATCAACAATTAAAACCTGTTTGTTCATATCCGTATTTTCGGTTACTTCTGTATAACAAATAACCGGAGTTTTCAACAGGTTTATCAACCTTTCAATATTCGACTGCTTTGTTTCGTGCGGAGCAATGATAAATTTAGTTTCAGGATGGTTGTGAATATATTGGGCAAGCAACTCTTCATCGGGTTTCCAGGTGCTTCCTGCCACCACCAGCAAGCTATTTCCTTTAAACTTTTCGACAATCGGGATGTTTTTGCCGTTTTGTGCAATTTCCGCCACCCGGTCGAATCGTGTATCACCTGCCTTGCTTACTTGTTGAATGCCAATTTGTTTCAGCAATTCAACCGATTTTTCATCCTGAACAAAGAAGTGACGGACAGATCCAAGCATTTTTCGGTACCATTTTCCCCAAGGCGAATTTTTGAAGAAAAGTTGATTTTCGCGAAAAATAGAAGAGAACAGGTAAATAGGGATATTCTGCTTGTGCAATTCGGTAAAATAATGAAACCAGAATTCATATTTCACAAAGAAAACGATTTCAGGTCGCACCAGACCAATCAATCGGCGCGCATTTTTTCTGGTGTCGGCAGGAAGATAGCAGATGTAATCGGCCAGTGCATAATTCTTGCGGATTTCGTAACCCGAAGGCGAGAAAAAGGTGAGTAAAATCAGATACTCCGGTTTCGTTTTTCGGATGGCTTCAATGACAGGACGACCCTGTTCAAATTCGCCAAGGGAGGCACAGTGAATCCAGATAATTGGTTTGTCGTGTTTTATGTTTGCTTCAATATATGCAAAAGTATCTTTTCTTCCTTTACTGATTTGTCTTGCCTTGAGATTGAATAGTGACGTCAGTTTGATGAGCAGCGAATAGAAAAAAATGGATATATTGTAGAGGATCTTCATTCAAAGTTTCATTTGACGGATTGAAAATAGATATTTTGCGGTTAATTCTTACAAAGCTTGAATGGCTTTTAAATACCCGATGTCTTTTTTTAAGTTTGGCTGCATGGAAGCCTGAACAGCAAGTTGGTCACACCGTTCATTTTCCTGAATGCTGGCATGACCCTTCACCCAAACAAATTTTACCTGATGTTTTTCGTATATTTTTATGAAACGCAGCCATAAATCTTCATTTTTTTTGCCTTTAAACCTGATCTTCATCCAATTCCAAATCCAGCCTTTTTCAACTGCATCCACTACATATTTCGAATCGGAATAAATGGTAACCGTTGAATTTTCAATCTTCAACGTTTCCAGACCAACAATAACCGCAAGCAATTCCATCCGGTTGTTAGTAGTCAGCTCAAAACCATCAGACAATTCCTTTCTGAACTGGCCCGACAGAAGCACAACTCCGTATCCGCCCGGACCGGGATTGCCGCGTGCAGCGCCATCGGTGAAAATTGTGATGTTCACGGGTAAAGTTTTAGTTTAATTTATGGACATTTGTTGTCATGTGTAGTCATTGATTGTAATCTACGCGAAGCTAATGACAATTATTGACGTGAAACAAATGACTAAAATGATCTGCAAATTCGTCCACCAGACTTAACTACTAGTTCACGATCGTCATTTCATTAATCAGGTTTTGAGCGCCTCCCATTTTGTCGATGGTCCAGAGTACAAAACGAATATCCACATTGATACATTTCTGCAACTCATTTTCGAAGGCGATATCACCGCTCATGGCTTCCCAGTTTCCATCAAAAGCGATTCCGATTAATTCACCTTTGCCGTTTATTACCGGGCTTCCCGAGTTTCCGCCGGTAATGTCGTTGTTTGTTGTAAAGCAGGTTCGCAGATTCCCGTCAGCATCGGCATAGCGTCCGTAATCTTTGGCAGCGTATAGTTCCTTGAGTTTGGCAGGCACCTCAAATTCATTGTCTCCCGGAATTTCTTTTTCAATGTATCCGCGAAGTGTAGTGAAATAATCGTATTTAACACCATCACGGGGAATATAATCACCTACAGTTCCGTAAGTCAGGCGCATGCTCGAATTGGCGTCCGGATAAAAGTTTTTGTCTGATTCCATTTCCAAAAGTCCGCCAACGAATAACCTGTTTCCTTTTGCAAGCGATTCCGACGATTTATCGGCTTCTTCGCCAATAAGCGCCATCATCCTGAAAATTTCAAGCGAATTCTGGAAAAGCAAATCTTTTTCAAGGATTTTTGCTTTGGGCGACTGGAAGAATTTGATCAGACGTTCCTGACTTCCAAAGACTGATTTGGCATACAATTCTTTCGTATATTTTTCGAAGTCATTTCCGTACTTGGCTTTTACCACCTTGAAGAATGGCGGATAATATTGCGGATCGACATTTTCCAGATAAATACGGAAAAGCGCAGCTGCAATTTTCTGATCGGTTTGCGAGTCATAATCCTTAAAGAATTCGTCCAATCCTCCTTTTACCCGTTCTGTAGCCATGCTAACCTTTTCTGAGTTTTTATCCGATTTAAGCGCATCATACAATGGACGCGTACGATAAGCGAAATAGAAAATCTCAGGACCGGTCACCATGGCTTCAATCATATATTTGGAAGCTATTTCATCATCAACGTCCTGATAGGCCTTCTCAATCATGTTTAGTGCTTCGCCATATTTCGCTTTTCTTTGAGCATCAGCATCAACCCATTTGGTGAATTCATTTTCAAGTTGTCTTTTCTTGTCCAGTACATTCAGATTTTCCAGACCCTTGTTCTGTCCGATACTGTATTTGTAGTAATTTGAACTGCGGGCATATTTATCGGAATACATGATACGGGCCTTGCGAGAGGTTTTCATAAAATCCTCCATAATCCGTAGTTTTTCACTGCGGACTTTGATCATGATCGGGTTGGTCACCTTCATGGTAAACTCAATGCCATATGAAGTTTTGTACCGGTTTGTGCGGCCGGGATAGCCTAAAACCATGGCAAAATCATCCATTTGATAACCTTTCAGCGAAATGGGCAAATGGTATTTGGGTTTGTAAGGAACATTGTCTTTGGAGTAGGCAGCTGGTTTTCCATCTTTACCGCAGTAAATCCTGAAAATACTGAAGTCAGCAGTATGCCGAGGCCACATCCAGTTATCGGTATCGCCACCAAATTTCCCCATTGACTGAGGTGGTGCGCCAACTAACCGAATATCGCGAAATGTTTCATATACAAAGAGGTAAAATTTGTTTCCTTCGAATATAGGCTGAACCCGGGCTTCGTAATGTGTATCACCAATTGCTTCTTTTTCAATTTTTGAGCCGATCTCACGAATTTTTTTACTTCGTTCATCACCGGTCATCTGGTCATTTAATTCAGTAAGTATTTTTTCTGAAACATCTTCAAAGCGAATCAGAAATGAAGCGGTTTTACCTGGATTGGAAAGCTCTTCTTCTTTGGTTTTGGCCCAGAATCCATTCTGCAGATAATCGTGGTCAACGGTACTGTGTTCCTGAATTTCACCAAATCCGCAATGGTGATTGGTAAGCAAAAGACCTTCATTTGAAATGAGTTCAGCAGTGCATGATCCGTGATCAAGTGCAACAACTGCATCTTTCAGGCTTGAATGATTAATGCTGTAAATGTCTTCAGCATTCAACGAGCAGCCTTCCTTCTTCATTTCATTGATATTTAGCTTTTCAATCAATGCTGGCAACCACATCCCCTCGTCGGCTTTAACCATTCCAGGTGCCATCACCTGAATGAATGCGACAATTGCAAAAAATCGTTTCATCGGATTATATAAATTGTATTTAATTGGGAAAAATAATGCGCAAAGATATGGATATATGCTTATTTACAAATCATTTTCCGGTTATGGGAATAAAAATCATGTTAATATCAGTTAACGACCTGTTTGGGTCTGTCAATAACCAGGAATATCGTTTGTCTGAGCCTAAAAACTATTCATAACCTTCAGAAATGTTATCTTTGTGGCGAATTTTTAATCAGCAAAGATCATGGAAAGAAAAGTTAGGGTACGGTTTGCTCCAAGTCCAACCGGGCCACTGCATATGGGCGGTGTTCGTACTGCTTTGTTTAATTATTTGTTCGCCAAAAAACATGGCGGCGACTTTTTATTACGTATTGAAGATACCGATCAGAACAGGTTTGTTCCCGGTGCCGAAGAATACATTATTGAATCGTTGAAATGGTGCGGGCTTATTCCTGATGAAGGAGTTGGTTTTGGCGGCGATTTCGGGCCATACCGGCAAAGCGAGCGTAAACCAATTTATAAGAAATATGCCGATCACCTGATTTCGAACGGGAATGCTTATTATTCATTCGATACTGCTGAAGAATTGGATGAACTTCGCAAACAAGCCGAAGCAGAAAAACAGGTTTTTTCCTATGATTTACATACCCGAAACAAGCTGAAAAATTCGCTGACACTTTCAAAAGAAGAGGTTCAGGCAAGATTATCTGCAGGCGAGCATTACGTGATCAGGTTTAAAATGCCTGAAAACCGCGATATTGTTGAAGAAGATTTGATTCGTGGCCGCGTTTCATTTAATACCAACCAGCTCGACGACAAGGTTTTGTTTAAATCCGACGGCATGCCAACCTATCACCTGGCCAATGTGGTTGACGATCATCTCATGAATATCACCCATGTAATCCGTGGTGAGGAATGGCTTCCTTCCATGCCGTTGCATATCTTGTTATACGAATCGCTGGGTATTTCAGAAACCCGTCCGCGTTTTTCGCATCTGCCATTAATCCTGAAACCGGAAGGTAAAGGAAAATTGAGCAAACGCGATGGCGATAAAATGGGATTTCCGGTATTTCCATTGCTTTGGAAAGATCCTGAAACCGGCGATATCTCAAGAGGATACCGTGAAGACGGGTATTTCCCGGAAGCTTTTATCAACATGCTGGCCTTGCTGGGATGGAGTCCCGGAACCGAACAGGAATTTTTCTCGATGGATGAACTGATTGAAAGTTTTGATCTTTCACGGGTGGTCAAATCGGGCGCACGTTTCGATCCTGAAAAAGCCAAATGGTTCAACCGGCATTATTTACAGCAAAAAACACCTGCAGAACTGGCTCAATCGTTTTTGCCATTTCTAACCGAAAAGGGGATTTCTCCTGAAACAGAATATCTCGAACGCATTGTGGGAATGATTCAGGAACGTTGTGAATTTGTAAATGACATTTGGACGCAGGCAAATTTCTTTTTTAAGGCGCCGGGAAGCTATGATGAGAAAACTGTGAAATCGAAATGGAAACCGGACACTGCTGAGAAATTACAGGCTATAACTACCCTTTTTGAAACTGTTTCGGAATGGAAAGCTGAGACAATTAAAGAAACATTCTCGGCATTTATGACCGCCAAAGAATGGGGTTTTGGTGCAGTAATGGTTCCAGTGCGATTGGCTTTGGTTGGAAGCAGTTCCGGACCTGATCTGTTTGAAATCTGCGAAATGATTGGTAAAGAGGAGACGATTGGGCGGATATTGTCAGCTTGTATAAAGATACAGTTATAGATCGTAAAAATTATAATGTTTCTGATTTAATGGGAGTTAGGAAGCTTAGATTTCTTAACTCCTTTTTCTTTGTCGGGTTTTTCATCAGTAAGAAAATATGGATGAATTAATGCCGGTTATTTGTGAATTGTTTGAAAATCGTAATTATCGCTTTGATTTTCGTTAAATAATTTTCAATATTATCTGTTTATTTGCATCAATAAACAATTTAAAATGAGACGAATTCTGAAATTCAAATTTAAATTACTTGTTACTATTTCTTCATTGATTTTTACAATGAATGCCCTGTCCCAAACTGCCGAAAGTTCAAAACAGGAAACTGGTATTTTTTCAGGCGCCGTAACTGTGACAACCAAAGGTCTTTCCACATTTCCGAACCTGACATTGGGTAAGCCGGCAGCAATTTTCGATTTGTCAATGGGAAGTGAAAAACTTCGGTTCGAACCAATATTTAGGTTCTCACTTAAAGGCATACCCTGGTCGTTTATTTTCTGGTGCAGGTACGAACTGGTGAACAACGAAAAATTTCAGTTAAAGATTGGAGCGCATCCTGCATATTCATTTAAAACCATTTCAGTTATCCATGATGGTACCTCAAAGGATATTTTGAGGGCGCGGCAAAACATTGCCGGCGATTTGGCTCCTATCTTTAAGATTGGCAAAAACATCACTTTTGGGCCATATTATATTTATGCCTATTGTCCTGAAAATGATATGGTTCAGCATAGCAATTTTATATCTTTCAGGGCGAATTTTTCAAATATTAACCTTTCCGAAAAATATTTTATGCGTCTCATGGCCCAGGCATACTACCTGAAATTAGACGCCGACGATGGGTTATATCTGAATTCCACACTTTCAATGAACCGGCGAAATTTTCCGTTTTCAGTTTCTTCCTCCATGAATAAAGCCATTCAGACTCAAATCGCCGGCGACAATTTCTTGTGGAATATTAACCTGACTTATTCGTTTAATACCAGGTATACTAAGCTTTAATTTATCTAATTTTCAGCTTATTGAAATGGTCAAAATTGAGTCTATAGAAGAATTTTACCAACGGAAATTCAACTGGATTCCGGATACTCTCCGCAATGAAATAGGGCATTTCAATGTATTTAAGCACGAGCCTGTTGAACCCGGAAAGACGAAGCCACTTCCCTATAAACGACGCGATTATTATAAAGTGATGCTGGTGATTGGCAGTATCAATATGAATTATGCCGACAGTGTTATTTCAGTAAAAAAGCAGGCTTTATTTTTCTCAAACCCACAGATTCCCTACAATTGCGAAAATCTGGAACGAATAGAAGATGGATTCTACTGCATTTTTAATCAGCACTTTTTCCATCAGTTTGGCGATTTAAACCAATATTCGGTTTTCCAACCGGGTGGAAATCATGTGTTCGAATTGACCGATGAACAGGTGGTACAAATTACCGCCATTTACAAAAAGATGTTCGACGAGATCAATTCCGATTACATTCACAAATATGATGTGTTGCGTAACCTGGTTTTTGAATTGCTTCATTTTGGGATGAAAATTCAGCCGGCCTCCAAGTCGGATAAGCAACACCTTTATGCTTCGAAGCGGATTTCAACTTTATTCCTGGAATTGCTCGAACGACAGTTCCCCATTGATGAAAATCATCAGACTTTAAAACTGCGCTCTGCTTCCGATTTTTCGAACCAGCTCAACATACATGTTAATCATTTAAACAGGGCAGTGAAAGAAACAACCGAGAAAACCACCTCGCAAATCATTGCCGAACGTATCCTCCAGGAAGCCAAAATCCTGCTGAAGCACAGCGCCTGGACGGTTTCCGAAATTGCTTTTACGTTGGGCTTTACCGAAGTCACCCACTTCAATAATTTCTTCAAGAAACATGTTCAGATAAGTCCGCTAAAATTCTGGAATATTTGAATTAATTCTGAAGCCGGTATTCGTTAGGTGTTAACCCTGTTACATTTTTAAACAGTCTGGTGAAGTGCTGAGGATATTTGAACCCCAGTTCGTAAGCAATTTCATTTACACTCTTATTGCTATCAAAAGTTTTGTTCTTGGCAATATCAATAATTTTGCTCTGAATGTATTCTTTTGCCGTTTTTCCGGTTTCTTTCTTAATCAAATCACCAAAATAGTTTGCCGACAAATGAAGTTCCTCTGCAAAATAAGCTACAGAAGGCAATCCCAGATTCAGGGGTTTCTCTGATGAAAAATAGCTATTCAGCAATTCTTCAAATTTTTCCAGAATGCCTTTGTTGACGTTGTCACGCGTAATGAATTGGCGGTCGTAAAAACGGTCACAGTAATTCAGGAACAATTCAATATTGGAGGCAATCAATTTCTTACTGTGTTTGTCGATGTTTTGCTGCAACTCAAATTCAATTTTTGAAAAGCAGTCCAAAACAATCTGCCTTTCGCGTTCCGAAAGGTGCAACGCTTCGTTGGCATTGTAGCTGAAGAAGTTATAGTCATGAATGATCCTGCCCAGAGACGTTCCTCGGATTAGGTCGGGATGAAACACAAGAGCGTATCCCTTAGGCTGATACACTTGTCCGTCAGTTTCAATAACCATCATTTGCCCAGGTGCAACAAAAACCAGTGTGCCTTCCTGATAGTCGTAATAATTTTGGCCATATCTTAAATCGCAGCCTTTAACCTCTTTCAAAAAAATGCAATAAAGGCCATAATTTATCCGGACACTTTTTTCACCATCCCACGACCTTGGATTCGCTTTTGAAAAATCTATAACACTTACCAGCGGGTGCAGCGTTTCATGATTGTTCAGCGAGTTATAGTCAGTTACCGTATCAAATCTGAAAATCCGTTCCATAGTTGTTAATTTTTCTGAAACAAATTTAAGTATTCTAACCAAGCTCTAACCATTCGAAACGTCCAATCAGTAAAAATGGTAGAAGATACCGTATTCCATCTACAAATACCTAAATTGTAAGTCCTTACATTTGTTGAGTAAAAAATCTATAGAAATGAAAAATCTGAATTTCAATCAAAAATCATTTCGGTTTGCCATTGCCCGCATAGGTCATGCAATGCGATCAAATTGGGTGAATGCCTTCCTGATCTTTCTGACTTTTGTTAGCCTGAGCTCATCGGCCCAAACAAAAAAGAAACCTATCGTTATTCAGGAGCAGGGAAGTTTTGCCATTGGAGGAACAGTAATTTCCAATCCCGGCACATTTGACCACTTAAAACCAAGTCCGGAAGGACAAACCTTTCACGGCGATCATGCTTACGTTTTTTACCAGGTTCCGGATAAAGCCCGCAAATATCCGTTGGTGATGTGGCACGGCATCGGACAATTTTCCAAGACCTGGGAAACTACACCTGACGGACGTGAAGGATTTCAGAACATATTTTTACGTCGGAAATTTTCGGTTTATCTAATTGACCAGCCACGACGCGGAAATGCAAGCCGAAGCACAGTGGAAGGTGCGATTAATCCAACACCTGATGAACAGGGATGGTTTGGTACTTTTCGTGTCGGAATCTGGCCCGACTATTTCGAAGGAGTGCAATTTTCGAAAGACCAAGAGTCACTCAATCAATATTTTCGTCAGATGGTACCCAATGTGGGACCAATCGATATCAACGTAAATGCAAATGCTGTTTCGGCACTGTTCGATAAAATTGGTACCGGAATACTTGTCACTCATTCACATTCAGGCGGTATGGGATGGGCAACTGCTATCAAAAATCAAAATATAAAAGCCATCGTTTCGTATGAGCCGGGAAGTGGTTTCCTTTTTCCTGACGGAGAAGTGCCCACTCCTATCCCAATGGCCGGAGGCACAATGACCGCTTTAGGTGTGCCGATGGCCGATTTTATGAAGTTGACTAAAATCCCGATCATTATTTACTACGGTGATAACATCCCTGAAAAACCAATGGATAATCCGGGACAGGATGGATGGCGGGCACGTTTGGAAATGGCCAGGTTGTGGCGCGATTGCGTTAACAAGCACGGTGGCGATGTTACGGTGGTACATCTGCCTGAAATTGGCATAAAAGGCAATACTCATTTCCCGTTCTCCGATTTAAACAACATTGAAATCGCCGATCTGATGTCGGAATGGCTAAAGAAGAAAGGATTCGATAAATGAAAAGTATAAGAAACTATTTTTTGATAATCATGGTTACGTCAATAAACTTTATTTCGTCAGCTCAAACTAAACCGGTCAATCCTTTTGGCCTGGTTTATCAGGATGCCATTAAAGAAAATGTGTCAGGCAAGGTGAATATTCATCCGGTCACTTATAAACTGAATGGCCTTGAAATCGCTGCCAATGTTTACACTCCGGCAAATTTCGATGCGGCAAAAAAATATCCAACTGTAGTAGTTGCTCATCCCAACGGCGGTATTAAAGAGCAGGTAGCAGGATTATACGCGCAACATTTGGCCGAATCGGGTTACATTGCCATTGCTGCCGACGCATCGTATCAGGGTGCCAGCGGTGGAATGCCGCGTAATGTGGATAAACCGGCATTTCGTATTGAGGACATTCGCGGTATGGCAGATTTCATTACCCAATATGTAGGTGTTGATGCCAATCGTTTGGCGGTATTGGGCATTTGTGGCGGCGGTGGTTATACCTTAAAAGCAGCTCAAACCGATAAACGCTTTAAAGTTGTAGCTACCCTGAGCATGTTTAATTCAGGTGTGGTGAGGCGCAATGGATTTATGGATTCCGGAGTTTCCACGATTCTGCAACGGCTAAAGCAGGCTACTGAAGCCCGTGCATTGGAAGCAGCTGGTGGCGAAGTTCGCTATGCTGCCGACACAGAAATTACCGATGAAATGGCAGACAAAATGCCGTTCGACTTATATCGGGAAGGCCATTATTATTACCACAGAACCCATACGCACCCCAACTCCACCTTCAGGTACACCATGAGCAGTCTGCTTGACTTGATGGCATTTGACGCTGCCACCAACATGGATTTGATCAACCAGCCGCTTTTGATGATGGCGGGAAGCAAAGCCGACACCTTTTACATGACCGACAGTGCATTCAACCTTGCCACAGGCTCAAAGGAGAAAGAAATCTTTCTGATTCCGGGTGCGACACACATTCAAACCTATTATGTGCCTGAATATGTAACTCAGGCGATGAACAAACTCAACGAATTCTTCAGTAAATATTTATAAAAAAAAGAAATATGAAAACAACAATTCTCGGACTACTATTAATTATCGTTGGTACACAATTGTCCTTCGGACAAGAACGTGGATTAAATCCGACAGGAAGAACCTTCAATGTTGCGGAACAGGAAGTTATTAATCTTTCAAAAGAAAAGTGGCAATGGATGGCCGACAAAAATGCAGATAAACTGGCCGGTCTTTTTCACGAAAAATCGATGTTTGTTCACATGGGAGGATCGTGGGCAAAAGAACAGGAAATCAATATTATTAAAGGTGGCATGATCTGGTACAAAAAGGCGGATATCCATGAAGTCACGGTGAATATCATTGACAATACGGCCATCCTGTTAAACCGAATCACGCTTTTGGCTGTGGTTGGTGGAAACGAAGTTACTAATCCGTTTATGGTTACTGAAGTCTATGTGAAACTGAACGGCAGCTGGACCTTGGGATCACTTTCGTTTTCCAAATTAATGACACCCGGTGGACAGTAAATTATCATTAAACCAAATATCGAGATGAAAAAAATAGTAGTAGGCTTTGCAATTTTAATCAGTTTTAGTTTGCACGCGCAGCAAACTGTTATCAATACTTCTCCGGAAAATGCACCAAAAGTTCAAACAGCTTCAGGCATCGTGCGTGGTGTAGCAGAAGACGATGTCGAAAGTTTCAAGGGAATTCCTTATGCTGCACCGCCGGTTGGCGAATTTCGCTGGCGTCCGCCACAACCCGTTGTTGCATGGCAGGGAGAGCTTGATGCAAGTAAGTTCGGCGCAAGTTGCGCTCAGTCAGGATGGGGCGCTGCTCCGGGAACCATTCAGGCGGGCTCGTCTGAAGATTGCCTGTTCCTGAATATCTGGAGACCTGCCGGTGCTGCAAAAAAAGCAAAATTACCAGTCATGGTATGGATTCATGGTGGCGGCTTCACAGGGGGAAGTGGTAACACTTCCGGGGACGGATTCGCAAAAAAAGGAGTTATCCTTGTTTCAATCAATTACCGTCTGGGGCGCCTTGGTCATTTTGCATTTCCTGCATTGAGTAAGGAGCATCCAGAGGAAGCCAAAGGTAGTTATGCTTTTATGGATCAAATCGCCGCACTTAAGTGGGTACAGCAAAACATTTCGGCATTCGGAGGAGATCCTAAAAATGTGACCATTTTCGGTTTCTCGGCCGGTGGCGTTTCTATACATTCACTCCTGACCATTCCGGCAGCAAAAGGTCTTTTCCATAAGGCAATCGGTCATTCCAGTGGTGGCCGCGATGGCGTTTTGACTGGCAGACCAATCATCAAAGAAAATGCGAGTCCATATTACCCAGTTTCAGCAGAAACCATTGGCACTAATTTCTCGCGTAAACTTAAGATAGAAGGTACTGATGCAGCCGCGCTGGCTAAGTTACGCGCTTTACCAGTTGCGGAAATTGTTGGGGGTGGAGAAACTGATGGACAGGGAGGACCTCGTATCTATCCTGGCCCGATCCTCGACGGTAAATTTGTCACAGAAACTTCTGAAAGTGCCTACAAGGCTGGCAGACAGGCACGTGTTCCGCTCATGATTGGTTGCAATAGTGCCGAAATTGGTGGAGGCTTTGTGAATTCCAGCAGTTCAAAGGAAGAACTGTTTTCAATGTTTGGTGCACTGAAGGACGAGGCAAAATCTGCCTATGATCCCGATGGTAACAAAGAATTCGCCGAGGTACAAACAAGGTTCAACACCGACAAGGTATGGGCAGAGCCTGCCCGGTTTACCGCAAGGTCTTTTACTGCCGTTGGCGATCCCGCCTATGTTTTTCTTTTCTCATACGTACCTGCGGCCATGAAGGAGCGGATGAAATATGGCCCCGGACACGGAACCGATATTTCGTTTGCATTCGACAATCTTGGCATTGGAGGTTTTGGACCGCCACCACCACCTCCCACAGCCGAGGACAAAGAGGTAGCCAGAATAATGAATACTTATTGGGTAAACTTTGCCACGACTGGCGATCCGAATGGCAAGGATCTTCCGAAATGGCCAGCATACAGTCCCAAAACAAACGAGATACTTGATGTCCAATCCGATGGGAAGCTAGTCGGTAAAACTGATCCAACGGAAGCGAGACTGGACGTGATTGAAAAGGCAGTGAACATGGGGGATAAACTACAACCAAATGGAATTTAAAAGTTATGAAGTTTGAACTGATAAAAAAAGGATTAATCAAAGCGCTGGTATTTTCAATTTGTATATGTATGGCAGTTTCGGGTTTAGCCCAGGATGCTGCCAAACCGGCCAAAGTACAGTTTTTTACAGGGTCTGCAACAGTTACTACAAAAGGACTTTCGACATTCCCGAACCTATCGCTGGGGAAACCTGCCGCCATTTTCGACCTTTCGATGGGACTTAAGAAATTCCGGTTCGAACCAATTTTTAGGTTTTCACTCGAAGGAAAACCATGGTCCTTCATTTTATGGTGTCGATACGAATTGCTCAATAATGAAAAATTTCAGTTTAAAATAGGGGCGCATCCGGCATACTCATTTAAAACAATTACTGTAACACACCAGGGAACTACCAAAGATATTCTGCGGGCGCAACAATTCTTTGCTGGTGAATTGGCGCCCGTTTTTAAAGTCGGTAAAAACATCAGTTTGGGTCCTTATTACATTTATGCAAGAGGTCTTGAAAAAGACATCGTCCAAGCCAGCAACTTCATCTCATTCAGGGCAAATTTTTCAAGTATCGGCATGAGTGATAATTACTTTATGCGACTAATGACACAGGCTTATTATCTGAAAATGGATGCCAACGATGGTTTCTATGTAAACTCAACGCTGTCGCTGAACCGGCGTAACTTTCCGTTTTCTGTCTCCACAACGATGAATAAAATCATTAAATCAACCATTCCCGGTGACAATTTCCTCTGGAACATCAATCTCACATATTCGTTTAGAGGTATATAAATAAGATTATTAAGAGTTGTCAATTCATTGAAATTTTGGCAACTTAAAAGCAGACCTTTTATATTATTTGAAAGAGATTTATTCACTAACAGATTTTGCAGACTATGAGAAAAATAAAAATTAAAACACTCCTGTTGCTAATCATGGCATTAAGTAGTTTTTCATTTACCCGGAAAAATATGAATGAAGATGCGAAATTAAGTCCAACAGAACATAGCATTATTTCCATTGCTGCATTAACGGCAAAGGGCGAATTGTCAACTTTAAAGACAGAGCTGAATGCAGGTCTTGAAGCGGGACTATCAGTCAACCAGATCAAAGAAGTACTTGTTCATTTGTACGCCTATTGCGGGTTTCCACGCAGTATCCGTGGATTGCAAACTTTTATGCAAGTGCTGGATGAACGAAAAGCCAAGGGAATCACCGATAAAATTGGAGCTGATGCCTCGCCCATAAAAGAAGAACCCGATAAATACGAACGGGGCAAAAAGGTTTTAGGCGAACTTACCAAAATGCCACAAAGCCAAACCCTGTCGGGATATGGCGCTTTTGCACCGGTAATCGATACTTTCCTGAAAGAGCATTTGTTTGCCGATATTTTCGAACGCGACGTTTTAACTTATGCTGAACGGGAATTGGTAACCATTTCAGTAATAACTGCAATTGGTGGTGCAGAACCAATGCTTCGCAGTCATTTATCAATCTGTCTGAATGTTGGACTTACTCCAGATCAGCTTGCTGAATTTGTGGATATCATCAGGTCAACCTTGGGCGAAACAGAAGCCAAAAGTGCGCAGGTAGTTTTAAATGAAGTCTTGAAAAGTATGAAATAATCAAACTCAAAAAAGTATCATTATGACGCGAAATTTAAAATTCAGCCTGTTGTTACTGACGATTTTATTCGCAGCATGTACGAATAAGCAATCAGGAACAGCGGAACAAAACACTGAACCGCTATTCCCGAAAGGAAATAAAATTACCAACAACAATTTTGCGGGAACAGCTTATTTGCAATCGATGGGGGCAACCGACAGTACCTTGCACGCCAACTATGGACATGTTACTTTCGAACCAAAAGCAAGAACCAACTGGCACTCGCACCCTGGTGGTCAACTCCTTTTTATTACCGAAGGCAAAGGTTACTACCAGGCAAAAGGTGAGCCGGCCCGGTTGCTGAAAAAAGGCGATTTTGTTGAAATCCCGCGAAATGTAGTGCATTGGCACGGTGCTGCTCCCGACAGCGGATTTGCCCACATTGTCGTCAGCCTGAATACTGACGATGGCGGTGCAATATGGTCAGGGCCGGTTGCTGATGAAGAATATGCTCTGGCTACTAAATAATGTTTAACGCCTTTAAATCAAAAAATCAAATCAATAAAAACTTATAAACGACCAAGATGAAAAACCGACTGATTTATGTATCCGCATTTTTACTGATGACTTTCGCAAACAGTATTTATGCTCAGGACTGGCCCCAATTTCTTGGACCTGAAAGAAACAGTACTTCTGCTCAGAAAAACCTTTTACATACCTGGCCTGCAACCGGGCCGGAAGTTTTATGGACAGCCAGCGTTGGCATTGGCTATGGCGGACCGGTTGTAAAAGATGGCAAAGTTTATCTGTTGGACAGAATTGACAGCATCGGAGATATCATGCGAAGTTTTGACCTGACAACCGGCAAAGAACTTTGGAAATCTGAAATTGCATCGCCAGGAGCATTCCCATTTCCCGGTTCGCGAAGTGTACCAGCTATCGATGGAAATTTCGTTTATGCCTGCGGGGCTGTTGGCGATTTGTTTTGTATTGATATTACAACTCACAGACTGGTCTGGCATAAAAATATCTGGACCGATTATGGCGGTAAAGAGCTTCCAATATGGGCTATTTCACAGTGTCCGCTCATCTATGAAAATATGGTTCTTGTATCCTCACAAGCTCCTGAAGCCGGAGTGGTTGCTTACAATAAGCTTTCCGGAGAAATAGTTTGGAAAACCCCGAATCTCGGTAACGAATCATACGTAAGTCCTTCTATTGCAAAAATATCAGGAGATGATCAGGTTGTAATGGTAAATTCATCTACAAACCCATTTGGACATCAGGGTGCTGAAAAAACATTAGGAAAGATCATTGGCATTGAACCTCTTACCGGGAAAGTATTGTGGGAATACAAGAATTGGGAATGTCATATTTCTGTGGCAAATGCGGTTGAGGCCGGTGATAACAATTTGCTTGTTGTTGGAGGTTACGAGCTTGGTTGTGTGATGATTAAAGTTGAAAAAAAAGTGGATGGAAGCTTCGGGGTGACTGAACTTTTTAAGCACAACGATTTTGGCGATCATACCAAACCACCAATTCTATTTAAGGATTATTTCTATGCTCAATTCTCAACCAACGGGAAACGTGATGGTTTGGTTTGTATGAACATGGAGGGAAAGATCATGTGGAAAACAAAGACTGACCCCAAATTTGATAAAGGCAGTATGATTTTGGTGGATGGATTGATCCTTGCTACCGATGGCGCCAATAAATTGTACCTGATTGAGCCTGATCCTGCCGGATTCAAACCACTTGCTTCAGCAGATTTGCTCAAACAGGGCGGTGTTGACACCCGAAACAGAATGACCAATTTTGGCGGACCAACTCAAAACTGGGCGCCTATCGCGTTGGCTGATGGCAAACTGTTGATCCGCGATCAAAGCCGGTTGATGTGTGTGAAAGTTGCCAAATAAGATTTTTACCTGAAATAGTTGCTTTAATCTTCCATTCAGGGAAACAGATCACTTAAAATCTAAACAGATTAAATCTGTTTTCCTGGATGTTGAAAACCAGCAGTTTCCCACTGATTACTTCGCCGTATCCGGTAATGATTTTGATGACTTCGTTCGCCTGAAGCGTTCCTGCAATACCGGGCAAAACACTCAGCAAACCAATTTCATTTTCTTTGTAGATTCCGTCTTTGGGAACATTAGGGAATAAGTCAGAATAAGCAGACCCTCCCTGATAGTTAAAAACGGTTACTTGTCCTTCATAATTTAGGACCGATGCAAATGCCATTGGCTTTTTCATTTTCGCTGAAACTTGTCCGATAAGCGCCCTTGTTTTGTAATTATCTGTGCAATCAGTAATTACATCAAATTCGTTAAAAATACGTTCTGCATTTTCCTCATCAAGCCGAAAATCAAAGATTTGGATTTCAATTTCAGGATATAAAGCCGATAGTTTCCGCGAAGCCACTTCAACCTTTTTTAAACCCACTTCAGCAGTGGTATATAAAACCTGTCGCTGAAGGTTTGATACACTCACCACGTCATCGTCGACAATACCTATCGTTCCAATTCCGGCAGCCGCCAGATAGATTAGCAGAGGACTTCCCAGGCCCCCGGCTCCAATTACCAAAACCCTGGCATTTTTAAGCTTCTCCTGACCTTTCCTGCCTATTTCCGGAAGTGAATAATGCCGCGTAAACCGGGAGAGGTCTTTGTCACTTAGCTTTCTCATGGTGATGATCATGTTCGTGTTCGTCCTCATGAATTGCGCAATCGCAGTTTTGTCCCCATTCGCTGGTGCCATCGGTAAAAAACTCGTGTTTCCAGATGGGCACTTCGTTTTTTACTTTGTCGATGATGTAGCGATTGGCGTTATATGCTTCCTTCCGGTGGCCTGCCCCGGTAATAACCACCACAGCGCATCCGCTAATGTCAACCCGGCCAAGGCGGTGAACGCAAATTGCCTGGTTCAACCTGAACCGTGATTTGGCTTCCTCCAGAATTTCCTGAATCATTTTATGGGCCATTGGTTCGTATGCCTCATATTCAAGGTGGGTCACGTCCCGGCCTTTGTTGTTGTCTCTAACCTCGCCACTGAAAAGGACGACTGCCCCGCTGTTTGGATTCCGAAATTCATCAAAAAGCTGACTGTAATCCAGGTCGGTATATTGCAAATGCTTCATAGTTTGTAATTTTTAGCCCCCACTTGAAGGCGGAATCAGGAAAATGGGGGTTTCAAGTTTAAGTGGTTCATCCATCGAGACGAATTCTTCATTGACTGCAATCCTGCAACTCGACAAAACTTCAGCAGCTTCAGGATTGATGACCTTTAACTCTTCAATAACTTTTGAATAGCTGGCTCCCGGTTCAACCTGAACGTTTGTTTCGCTTCCGAAATATTTCCTTAGTCCGGCGAAGCAAATGATTTTGATTGATCTTTTATCCATATTTATCCTCCAATATTTCTCATTGATAATTCACTTCCGTGAAACTTCACCGGCTGTTTTAAACGAAGCAATCCGCGCAGCTTTTCGGTTAGTAACTCTTCGTCGTGGACATAAGGCGCAAGTTTTTCGCCGTGCGCATTGCTCAGGCAACCGTAGAAAAAGCCATTGCTGTCCATTCGCAGTCGATTGCAGTCGTGGCAAAACGGCGTCGATTCGTTGGCAATAATCCCGAAAGTTCCACCACCGGAAGTGCGCCAGTAATGAGCTGTTTCAGAATCTTCCCTTCGGATCATTTCAATCGTGTATTTTTCCTGAATGACAGAAAGCATTTCCTTTTCCGAAAAGAAGAGCCCGTTCTCCGAATGATACAAATGGCCCATTTTCATTAATTCCAGGAAGCGAATCTTCACACCCAGCTCGGTGGCATAATAAAGCAGCGGAAGTATTTGAGAATCGTTCTTTCCGCGCATGATTACCGCATTTAATTTGACATTCATTCCAACATTTAAAGCGGCTTCAATTCCCTGAAAAACCCGTGTGGTATTTGGATGACGCGAAATACTGCTGAAAATTTCCTGATCGATGGCATCAACCGAAATGTTGATGGACTTAACACCGGCATTAAAAAGTTCGTTGGCTCTATGTTTCAGATAATAACCGTTTGTAGTTATACGAATATCTTCAATTCCGATTGATCTGATTTTCTCAACGAGTGGAATCAGCTGCATATATAAAAGCGGTTCGCCTCCTGTAAGACGAATACTTTTTAGTCCGATTAATTTGTGCACTGCTTTAATAAGTGTGATAAATTCATCGGTATCCAGATGTTCTCCTTTGGGTGAGGGGACAACATTTTGATAGGCTGATTCTACCGAATCGGTCACACAATAAACACAG
>Ga0209261_10000068_pt1 | contig 24527 bp, 20 predicted proteins | sample DOMMetBare1Fresh_FD_187470 | JGI IMG/M metagenome (GOLD analysis project Ga0209261, IMG submission 187470) | Wetland sediment microbial communities from St. Louis River estuary, USA, under dissolved organic matter induced mercury methylation -... | ecosystem: Environmental > Aquatic >...
TGGCGATGTTCCAGCGCTTCTAAGTCTCGATGAAGTAACCACTTTGTTCCACGAAGCCGGTCATGCACTTCATGTTTTATTTACCGATGGCCCTTACCGCCGCACTGCAGGAAGTGTTCCACGCGACTTTGTAGAATTGCCTTCTCAGGTAATGGAAAATTGGGCCACAGCTCCTGAAGTATTACGTGCATATGCAAAACACTTCAAAACAGGCGAAGTAATGCCTGAAGGTTTGATTGATAAAATCAACAAAAGCGCCCAGTTTAATCAGGGATTCATCACCGGTGAATACATTGCAGCATCGTTGCTCGATATGGACTGGCACAGTAAACCTTTTACCGGCGACGTTCTAGCTTTCGAAAAGGCTTCAATGGACAATATCGGTTTGATTCCTGAAATAGCTCCGCGTTACAGGACCACCTATTTTTCACACATCTATTCCGGAGGTTTCGATTATTCTGCAGGCTACTATGTGTATTTGTGGGCTGCTGTACTCGATGCCGATGCATTTGATGCCTTCGAGCAAAGCGGTAATCTTTTCAATCCTGAAATTGCAGCCAAATTCCGCACACTGCTTGCCAAAAGCGGATCGGATGAAGGAATGACTATCTACCGTAATTTCCGTGGACAGGATCCTTCGCTGGAACCACTTTTGAAAAACCGGGGACTGAAATAAACAGACACACAATAAATGTCAAAGACTCGTTTCGTCACAGCGGAACGGGTCTTTTTATTTTCTGTAAAACCATTGCAAAAAAAATAAATCAAAAAACAGGGTAACCTTTTCAGTTTTAGGCGTATAAATGAATATAAAGACATTTATGTATTTTATTATTACAGAATAATAAATTTTCCATCTAAAACGAAAATCTTATGGCTGATTTTACACAAGCATTCCAGTTGATGATAGCCCATGAAGGAGGTTATGTCAACGATCCGGATGATCCGGGAGGCGAAACCTACAAAGGTGTAGCCCGTAAAATTCACAGCAAATGGGATGGCTGGCAAACCATCGACATGTTGAAACGCCAGTCTGGATTTCCCGCAAACCTCGACAAAGACGCTGAACTTCAGGAAGCCATTTCCGATTTCTACAGGGTAAATTTCTGGGACCGAATTAAAGGCGATAACATTGAAAATCAAAAAATCGCTGAATCCATTTTTGATTTTGCTGTCAATGCCGGTGTTGGAACCAGCGCATCATTGGCACAGTTGGTCGTTGAAACTGCAACTGATGGCGTTATTGGACAAGAATCAATCTCCAAAATCAACGCATTCAACATCGATCACTTTTTGGCTGCGTTTACTGTGGCAAAAATTGCACGTTATGTCAATATCGTGAAGAAAAGACCTACCAGCCGGAAATATTTCTACGGATGGGTTTTACGTGCATTAGGGGAATAAAGACAAATCCAAGTTCCAGGTTTCAAATTCCAAGTGTAGCCTTGAACTAAGTGAGTTGGTCTTGGAACTTGAAATTTTAAACTTGAAACATTCACAATCATGGGATTTTTACAAGATCTATTTTCAGGAGGAGCCAGTACGCTTGTCAATTCGGTAGGCAAAGTGCTCGATAATGTGGTTACCACAAAGGAAGAGAAAATGCAGCTCGAAAATGAAATCCGCAAATCGGAAATGCAGTTTCAGTTGGATTTAAAAAAGCTTTCAAACGAAGAACAGCAAATGATATTGGGTGATATAAGCAATGCCAGGCAACGTGAAGTTCAAATGTTAAACAGTGCAAACGCCACAACAATTAATAAAAATCTAATGCCAATTATGGCAATGGGAACAATTGTTATTGTTTTGGGGTTGTTTTATGTTCTTATCTTTTCACCAGCAATTATTAAATCTGATAGCAAAGATGTTATCATGTATATTCTCGGTGTCTTAAGTGCTATACTCACTCAAGTCTACGGTTACTACTTCGGATCATCGGCTGGAAGCGCTGCCAAATCAAGAACAATTGAAAATATGAAGGACAAATAGGTATTTAAGTATAAATAATATAGCCCGTTTCTGATACCAGGCACGGGCTTTTTAATTTCTACGACCGGAAAAAAACATACACACATAAAATTAATGTCATTTTGACGCTTCTAATTATTTTTGCATATTTGTTGGCGATTAACGAATTACTAATCGAAACCAACCATGAACCGAACATTTTTAATCCTAAGCTTCCTTTTACTTTATATAAGTCAATCACTGCAAGCTGAGGTTTTGCCAGCCGGTAATCAACCCGATTCGGTTTACCTTTTTTCCTATGCTACATCCAAAAACTCAAATACAAACGGATTGCATTTTGCATGGAGCATCAATCAGGAAGACTGGAATGCAATTGGACCTGAAATGCGTTTTTTATTCTGCGATTATGGCCGGTGGGGTGTTGAAAAAAGAATGATCACCCCTTTTGTTTTTCATACAAAGGATGGTATGTGGCATTGTGTCTGGAGTCTGAACGAACATACCGGCACCTTTGCTCATGCTGAATCAGTTGATTTAATTTACTGGTACCCGCAAACCTATCCAATTGTGATGCAGGATAATAATTGCCTGGAGCCTGAAGTGTTGCAAAGGACTGATGGGAAATATACTGTAACCTGGTTAAGTACGGCCAACGGAGTAAAAAAAGCATATGGAGTAACTACTCCTGACTTCAAAAATTATAGTCCGGTGAATGAAACAGCCCTGAGTGATCGCTTAAATCAGCGAAGAAAAATACAGATTTCGGGAAATATCGAAACCGGAACCGTTCAAAAAGCTGCCTGGCAATTGGTTGAAGGATTGCTGAATAAACAAAAAATGAATGCCTATAGGGATCAGCAATGGTCGGAAAATGCCAAATCGGATTCACTACGGTTCGCTTCCCTGAAAAACCTGGATGCAACAATTACCATAGACAATTCGAAAAGCAAAAAAATAAGTGATTTATTGGTTGGTGTTTTCTTTGAAGATATTAATTACGCTGCCGACGGTGGACTTTATGCCGAACTGATCCAGAATCGTGATTTTGAATATTCATTAAGTGACAAAGAAGGTCGGGATAAAAGCTGGAACAGCAGCAAAGCATGGCGTTTAAACGGCAATGGTATAACTTTTTCTGTCGATTCTGTTTCTTCAATCCATCCAAATAACAGCCATTATGCTGTTTTAAAGATTGGAACAACTGGTTCCGGATTGATAAACGAAGGATTCAATGGAATTGCCATTAAAGCAGGAGAAAAATATAATTTCTCGGTGTTTGCTTTCAATCCGGATAAAAAAAGCAAAAACCTGCTTGTCCGCCTGATTGGTAAAAACGGAGAGAATTATGGCGAAACAAAGATTTCGGTCAATTCTGCACGCTGGAAAAAAGTTGAAACCGGCCTGATTGCCACAAAAACAGTCACTGATGCACAACTTGAAATTGTTCCGCAGTCAACTGGTACCATTGCTTTGGATATGATTTCACTGTTTCCGGAAAACACATTCAAAGGCCATAAAAACGGTTTGCGAGCCGATCTGGCTCAGGCCATTGCCGACATTCATCCCCGTTTTGTTCGATTTCCTGGTGGTTGTGTAGCTCACGGCGACGGGCTTGCAAATATCTATCGCTGGAAAAACACGGTTGGACCACTGGAAACGCGCAAACCACAAAAGAATCTTTGGGGATATCATCAAACGGCCGGATTGGGTTATTTCGAGTATTTTCAGTTCTGTGAAGATATCGGAGCAGTGCCGTTGCCAGTCATTGCAGCTGCAGTTCCCTGCCAGAATTCTGCTACCGGTGGCGCCGGTCAACAGGGAGGCATTCCGATTTGTGATATGGATACCTACATTCAGGATATCTTCAACCTGATTGAATGGGCCAATGGTGATGTAAAAACCAAATGGGGCAAGATGCGTGCCGAGGCTGGTCATCCCAAACCTTTTAAACTGAAATACATTGGCATTGGGAACGAAGATCTCATCAACGATATTTTTGAGGAACGGTTTACGATGATTTACAAAGCCATTCAGGAAAAGCATCCTGAAATCACCGTTATCGGAACAGTTGGACCATCGTTCGAAGGAACCGATTACACGGAGGGATGGAAAATTGCCGCGAAACTTAATGTACCGATGGTTGATGAACATTATTACCAGTCACCCGGATGGTTTATTCATAACCAGGATTTCTACGACAAGTATGACCGTTCGAAACCAAAAGTATACCTTGGCGAATATGCGTCGTGGGGAAGTACTTTGTACAATGCGCTGGCTGAAGCGCTTTATCTAACTTCTCTTGAACGAAATGGTGATGTCGTTTCAATGAGTTCATATGCTCCGCTTCTGGCAAGGGAAGGCAACACCCAATGGAATCCCGATCTGATCTATTTTAACCATACAGAAGTAAAACCAACTGTTTGCTACTATACACAACAACTTTTCGGGCAAAATGCGGGCGATTTACATCTGACAGGCAATGTCAAAATTTCAGAAAATAAAGATGAGATTAGAAAAAGGGTGGCTATTTCTGCAGTGCGCGACAGTAAAAGCAATGATTTGATTCTAAAAATCGTAAATATACTTCCGGTCGCAGTTAACACTCAAATTAAACTTGAAGGAACAGGAGAATTATATCCAACGGCTGTTTGCACCGTATTGACCGGAGCTCCGAACGATAAAAAAGCGAGGCCGGTTACCGAAACAATTGCAGTCAGTAAGGACTTTCCGTATAATTTACCCGCCCATTCATTTTCAGTAATCCGAATAAAAACAACTAACAAATAATCCATACCAATGAAACAACTTTCCATTTTACCAATTCTGTTACTTTTCGGACTGATGTCATGCAAAAACCAGCCGGAAAAGGCCGATTATCCGATTCAGGGAGTTCCTTTTAACGAAGTAAAAATCAGTGATCAGTTTTGGTTGCCTAAAATCGAAACCAACCGCACAGTAACTATTCCGGCATCGTTTGCCAAGTGCGAGGAAATGGGAAGAATGGATAACTTCCTGATTGCGGGTGGCAAAATGAAAGGCAAAGTCAAAGGGGAAATGCCTTTTGATGACACAGATGTATATAAAATTATTGAGGGAGCCTCCTACTCGATGACGACAAAACCTGATCCGGTATTGGATCATTATGTCGATTCAATCATAGCGATCATTAAAACAGGGCAGGAAGCCGATGGATATCTCACCACTTATAAAACGATCGATACAACTTATTCTCCGGCACCATGGTGTGCTCCGGCTGGTCGCTGGCATAACGAGCAGTGCAGCCATGAACTGTATAACAGCGGACATATGTTCGAAGCGGCTGCGGCCCATTACCGTGCCACCGGAAAGACCAATTTCCTGGATATCGCCACCAAAAATGCCGATTTGCTGTTAAAGGTTTTTGGTGAAGGAAAAAATCCGGGTGTTCCCGGTCACCAGATTGTTGAAACTGGATTAATCAAACTTTACCAGGTCACCGGGAAGGAAGACTATTTAAAACTTGCCCGCCATTTCCTCGATTTCAGGGGAGACAGCACCAAACGGAAACTCTGGGGTCCATATAATCAGGATCATTTACCGGTTGTTAAGCAGGATGAGGCTGTTGGCCACGCCGTAAGGGCAGAATACATGTATGCCGGAATGACTGACATTGCCGCACTTTATAAAGACGAAGCCTATAAAAACGCTGTGGATAAAATATGGGACAATATTGTCTCGAAAAAATTATACATCACCGGTGGTGTTGGAGCATTGCACGATGGTGAAGCCTTCGGGAAGAACTATGAATTGCCAAATCTGACCGCCTACAACGAAACCTGTGCAGCTATTGCCAATGTTTATTGGAATTACCGGATGTTTCTTTTGCATGGCGATTCAAAATACATCGATATACTTGAACGCAGTTTGTACAATGGTGTTATTGCAGGAGTTGGTCTCGACGGAAAGACCTTTTTCTATCCAAACCCTTTGGAATGCGACATGCACTATAAGTTTAACAGTGGCGAAACACTCGACCGTCAGCCCTGGTTCGACTGTTCCTGTTGTCCTACAAACATTTGCAGGTTTTTACCTTCGGTTCCGGGATACATTTATGCACGTACGAATGGAAACCTTTATATCAACTTATTTGTGGAAAGTTCATCAACCATTCAACTGGAACCAGGATTGCCCGTTAATATCAGCCAGAAAACCAACTATCCTTGGGACGGAGAAGTAAAAATTACGGTTGCTCCTGAAAAATCCAGTTTATTTGCAGTTCGTCTTCGCATCCCGGGCTGGGTTCAAAACCAACCTGTTACGGGCGATTTATATTCCTATATTTCACCTGAAACTTCCCCGGTTTCAGTGACTGTAAATGGAGTAAAAGTGCTATACAGTGAAGAAAATGGCTATGCTGTTATCAGCCGTGAATGGGAAAAAGGTGATGTGATTAATTATACCATGCCAATGAATATTCACCGGGTGGAAGCAAATCAACTGGTTGTTGACGATGCCGGACAGACAGCTATTGAGCGCGGCCCTATGGTTTTTTGCCTCGAAGGAAAAGACAATGGCCCTGAACTTATGAATCTGACATTGGCTGATACTGCCAAATTATCGGCTGTTTATGCTCCTGAAATGTTGAGTGGAGTAGTTACAATCTCGGGACAAGCATCAGTGAAGGGAAGCAAATCAGTTAAAACACAAAAAATTACAGCCATTCCTTATTTTGTTTGGAATAACCGGGGAATCAACGAAATGAAAGTCTGGCTGCCACGCAATTAAATTCATTTGTTATACTAAAAAGCCTGGTAAAAAAGGAATATCTACATTTCATTTTCCCGGCAAATTCATCATTTTCATAGGAGGTAAAATCATAGATGATGATTTATTCATTGCATTTTGTTTTGTGAAAACAAGACTTAATATACCTTTGAAGTTGATGTTCCTGAAGTAGTTTTGAATAAAGGAATGAACATTCTGATCTCAAAAACCGACTTAAAAACTAAATTGCCATGACCAAACATCTCATATCTTTAGTTTCCATTCTATTACTTTTATCGGTGTCTGTTTTGGCACAAAAAACAAACAGCAGGAAACTTTGGTACAATAAACCAGCCCAAAAATGGTCAGATGAAGCACTTCCAATAGGTAATGGCCGGATGGGAGCCATGTTTTTTGGAGGCGTGAAACAGGAACGGATACAGTTCAACGAACAAAGTCTATGGTCAGGCGATAACAACTGGGATGGAAATTACGATACCGGTGATCATGGATTTGGTTCGTACCGAAATTTCGGTGAATTGATTCTCGATTTTAATTATTCCGGAGAACCTGAACAATACAATCGTTCTTTAGACATAGAGACTGGGATTCACTCTACAAAATTCAGAATAAATGGTATTCATTACACCCGTGAAGCTTTTGCAAGTTATCCCGATCAAGTGATGGTTTTTAATTATTCTGCAGATAAAGGAAAAGCTTTCTCAGGGAAGATAACGTTAACTTCAGCACAGGGCGCCTTAAGTAAAGCCATTGAAAATGGTTTGACTTTTTCAGGTGAAATGCCCAATAAGTTAAAATATGCAGCCTCTGTACAGATCGTTCATAAAGGGGGAAAGATAACTATGGATGGCAATAAGCTCGTTTTTGAGAATTGCAATTCAATAATCCTGCTCCTTGATGCCCGTACCAATTACAAACCCAGCTACAAAGCGGATTGGCGCGGTGATGATCCAATGCCAAATATTATTGACGAGTTGTCATTTGCAATGAAATATGGGTACAAAACCCTTCTGGAAAGACACCTCAACGATATTAGCCGCTTAACAAATGCAGCAAATATTGAGATTGGAAATACCGATGCCCCTACCCTTTTACTTCCTACTGATGAACGCCTGAAAAAATATTCGGCTGGTGGAAATGATCCGGATCTGGAAGAAATCATGTTTCAGTATGGACGCTATTTATTGGTGAGCAGTTCGCGACCTGGTGGATTACCTGCCAATTTACAGGGATTGTGGAACGACAGCAACACTCCGGCCTGGGCCAGTGATTACCATAACAACATTAACATCCAAATGAATTATTGGGCGGCCGAATCAACCAATCTTTCAGAGTGTCAGTTGCCCCTGATCGATTATATTGTGTCGCAACAAGAGCCTTGCCGCATTGCCACCCGTAAAGCTTTTGGAGAAAACACACGTGGCTGGACTGCCCGAACGAGTCAGAATATTTTTGGCGGAAATGGCTGGGAATGGAATATCCCCGCCAGTGCCTGGTATGCACAACATGTATACGAACACTGGGCTTTTACCAGGGATAAAGTTTATCTGGCCCGAACAGCCTATCCGGTTATCAAGGAAATCTGCCAGTTTTGGGAAGACCGGTTGAAGACGATGCCCAATGGAACATTGAAGGTACCAATGGGTTGGTCTCCTGAACACGGTCCCCGTGAAGATGGTATCATGCACGATCAGCAACTTGTTTGGGATTTATTTCAAAATTATATAGAAGCCTCAAAAGCACTTCGGATTGATACTGTTTACCGGAAAAAAATTGTTGAGATGCAGGCAAATCTGGCCCCTAACAAAATCGGGAAATGGGGCCAACTGCAGGAATGGCAGGAAGACCGTGATGATCCGGACGACCAGCACCGCCATACTTCGCACCTTTTTGCAGTTTATCCCGGAAGACAAATCAGTATGACCAATACGCCGGATTTGGCCAAAGCAGCCATCCTTTCTCTGCGAAGCCGGTCTGGAAATTACGGTAAAAATGAAAATAAGCTGTTCACAGTTGAATCAACTGTTGGCGACAGCCGCCGATCGTGGACCTGGCCATGGAGATGTGCCCTTTGGGCAAGACTTGGAGAAGGAGAACGTTCCGGAATAATGATTCGGGGACTACTCACTTATAATACTTTGCCAAATCTGTTTTGCAACCATCCGCCATTTCAGCTGGATGGAAATTTCGGAATTCCGGCAGCCATGGCCGAAATGCTATTGCAGAGCCATGCCGGAGAAATTCACTTATTGCCAGCCATTCCGAAGAGTTGGACGATTAGCGGATCATTTTCCGGACTTCGCGCACGAGGTGGCTTTTCAGTGGACTGCAACTGGAAAGATGGAAAAGTAACTTCCTACCGGATTCGTTCGGCAAAAACGGAACCCGTAAAAGTCAGGGTAAACGGCGAATTGAAAGAAATAACTTCGGAAGTATTATGAACTCTTAACGAACAAGAAGAAGTCATTACTCATTAGAAATAAGTTGAAAAGCGACTTTCCGAATGACTGATAGCTTTTTCCAATTGTCAATCAATTAGATAATGTTAATAGTCCAAATACAATTAGACAGGATTACTATTGATTAAAACCCAAATAAAATGAACCGACGTAATTTTATTCAAACAACGGGGATAGCTGTTGCAGGTCTTAGCCTGGCTGGGACTAGCTTAGCCAATTCAATCACAAATTCCGCATCGATAAAACGCCCGATTTGTGCCTTTACCAAATGTCTGCAATTCCTGTCCTTCGACGAGATTGGAGAAGTCCTGGCAAATATGGGATTTGATGGCTCAGACATCACCCTGCGACCGGGTGGACAGATCGAGCCGGCTGAAGCAAAAACGGCTCTTCCTCTTGCAATAAAATCGCTGCTGAAAAACAACATTACCATTCCGATGGTAGTCACCTCCATAACCAACGGAACTGATCCCTTAAACATTTCCACGCTTCAGGCTTTGGCCGACAATGGTATAAAATATTACCGAACAGGCTGGCTGGAGTATGATTCAAAAAAAAGTATCCAGCAAAATTTGGATAATCACCGTCAGACTATTGAAAAGCTGGCCGAGCTAAATGAAAAACTGGGAATACATGGCGATTATCAAAATCATTCCGGAACGTCAGTTGGTTCACCGGTTTGGGATCTTTTTGAATTGCTTAAAGATGTCAATCCGCAATATATGGGAGTACAGTATGACATTCGCCATGCAGTAACCGAAGGGGCCTATTCATGGATACTGGGAATGAAACGGTTAGCTCCCTGGATTCGCACCATCGACATCAAAGATTTTGGCTGGGGGAAAAATGAAAAAGGTGAATGGAAGCATGAAAATGTGCCTCTTGGCGAGGGAATGGTTCCTTTTGATTCATTTCTGAAAGAATACGCCGGTCTGAAAGTGGAGGCTCCGGTCAGTATTCATTACGAATATGATCTGGGAGGCGCAGAACTCGGTAAAAAGGTAATTACTATGGACCGGATAAAAATTTACGGGATGATGAAAAAAGATCTGATCTGGTTTAAAGATGCTTTGAAAAGACAACAAATTGAAAAGTGAATCAAAAACTAATTCTTTTTAATTACCTGAGAACAAACCTGACCGGAACCTGAAATTCTTAGAATATAAACTCCTGATTTAAAAAGTGAAAAGTCAAGCTTCAGTTTTTGTGTTCCTTGCTTCAGATAATTGGTTTCCCATTTTTTCACTTCAGCACCCAAAATATTATAAAGATTAATCTGGACAGCATCCGAAATTTTAGATTGAATTTCAATGGTTACAAAATCCTTCACCGGATTTGGATAAACGCTGGAGATCGAAAATGATTGATGTTCCAAGGATATTCCGGAGTTAAAAGTGTCGTTCTTTTTGACGGTGGAACTGGAATTCTGTGCTAAAATACCCAACGAAAAAAGACTCAGAAATATAAATGTAAAAATTGGTTTCATGGTAAATCGGATGTATTTACCAATAATTGACAAAAATCAGACCACAGAGTTGCAACAAGCTCAAAAAAAAGAAGCTGACCCTTTTCGATCAGCTTCTTTGTAGCTTTATACAGGCCGGAAATTATTCCGCAACTGAAATTGCATCAACCGGACAAACTTCGGCACATGAACCGCAATCAGTACAAAGATCAGCATCAATTTTATAGATATCGCCCTCAGAAATCGCTTCAACAGGACATTCATCGAGGCATGTACCACAAGCAATGCATTCTTCTGAAATTTTATAAGCCATAATTTCTATTTTTTATTTGGTTTTATATGGCGCAAATGTACAAAGTTTGACAAAAAATCAAAAAATTAACAAAATAATTTTCCAGCAAGTTTTAAACAATTAATATTGAAGTCCTTTTTAGTACCGGTTCAACTATTTCCTTTCAGGTAATAGTTCATTTTTCGCACAGTAAAAACTGCAAACTGATGTCAAACCGCACACCTCGCATTTTGGCTTCCGGGCTATGCAAATGTACCTGCCATGCAAAATAAGCCAGTGATGAGCCAGAGGAATCATTTCTTCCGGAAAATATTCAACCAGTTGCTTTTCAGTTTCAAGTGGATTTTTTGAACCAATACTCAGTCCAATCCGTGCTGCCACCCTAAAAACATGCGTATCAACTGCCATGGCTGGTTTATTGAATACAACCGAGGCAATCACGTTAGCCGTTTTACGCCCAACGCCAGGCAATTTTTGCAACTCATCAATATCCTCGGGTACCTTTCCACCGAAATCGTTCACAAGCATGCGAGCCATTCCAACCAGATGTTTGGCTTTGTTATTCGGGTAAGAGCACGAACGGATATAATCAAAAACCTCATCAGGCTCAACATCGGCCAGTTTTTCAGCATTGGGGAAGCGCTTCAGTAATTCGGGTGTGATCAGGTTGACCCGTTTATCGGTGCATTGAGCCGACAAAATAACAGCCACCAGCAATTCGTATGGACTTTTGTATTCCAACTCTGTTTCAGCGATGGGCATTTCCTTTTGAAAATAACTAATCACCTGTTCGAATAATTCTTTCTTTTCCATTTGCCGTCAAATTTTATGGTTCTCAAACTTAAGCAAAACAATCATTCTACAAATTACTGATTCAATATTTGGTTGGCTTAAAATGTTATTTTTGCAGAAAAAAAGATGATCCCGTTTTTACAGGCTGAAAATTTATCGAAACGATTTGGCGATCAGCTCCTATTCGAAAATATTTCATTCACCATATTTGAACATCAAAAAATAGCACTTATTGCCCGGAATGGTACCGGGAAAACTACACTCATGGAAATTCTGGCCGGAAATGATACTCCAGAATCTGGTCAGATCACCAAAACCGGAGATATCAGAATTGGGTACCTCAAGCAAATACCTGATTTAGATGATAAACTCACAGTTTTCGAGGCCGTTTTTCAGTCGGGCGATGAAATGGTTGAAGTCATCAGAAACTTTGAAGATGCCATTCTCCACAACCGCAAAGATGATATTGCCAAATTTACCGAACTGATGGAACGCCATCACGCCTGGGACTACGAGGTTAAAGTCAAACAAATATTAACCCAGCTAAAGATTTTCAACTACGACCAGCGAATTTCAGAACTTTCAGGAGGACAAAAGAAACGTGTGGCCATGGCTAATGTGCTGATCAATGAGCCTGATTTACTGATGCTCGATGAGCCTACCAACCACCTTGATCTGGAAATGATTGAATGGCTGGAAAACTACCTCGAAAAGACGAAAATCACGTTATTCATGGTAACGCACGACCGCTATTTTCTGGATCGCGTTTGCAACGAGATTCTGGAAATGGAAGGAAATACAATTTACCGTCACCGTGGAAACTATTCCTATTTTCTGGAAAAACGTCAGGAGCGAATGGAATCGACTGCCACGAGCGTTGAAAAAGCAAAAAACCTGCTTCGCACTGAACTGGAATGGTCTCGCCGGATGCCTCAGGCTCGCGGTCACAAATCGAAATACCGCATGGAGCGTGTGGATGACCTGATTGTTAAGGCCGGCCAGAATCTGAATGAAAACAGCATTGAATTAAGCATGAATTCGTCGAGGATAGGAAATAAAATTCTCGATCTTGAGAATATCAGCAAAGCCTACGACGATCTTTGCCTGATAAAAAATTTCACCTACAAATTCCAGCGATTCGAAAAAGTTGGAATTGTGGGTAAAAATGGTACCGGGAAATCTACTTTTCTTAACATCGTTACTGGAAATATTCCGGCTGATTCAGGAACAGTTGAAATCGGGCAAACCATTCGATTTGGCTATTATCAGCAAACCGGAATTGAATTTAATCCGGGCGACAAAGTCCTTGATGCGGTAAATAAAATAGCTGAAGTCATCAATTTCGAGGACGGACGAAAACTAACCGCTTCTCAAATGCTGACCACCTTTCTGTTTCCACCGGATACCCAATATTCGTTTATCGAAAAATTATCAGGAGGTGAAAAAAGGCGATTGTATTTGTGTACCATCCTGATGACCAATCCGAATTTCCTGATTCTGGATGAGCCAACCAATGATCTGGATATCATGACCCTTTCCATTCTGGAGGAATATTTACGCGTTTTCCAGGGAAGTGTGATTATTGTATCGCACGATCGTTATTTTATGGACAAAATCGTTGACCACCTGTTTGTTTTTGATGGTGAAGGAAACATCAAAGACTTCCCGGGAAGTTACACACTCTGGAGGAACAAGCAACTGGAGGAAGAAGAGCAGGAACGCAAATTAAAAAAGCCTGAACCAAAAACACAGCCCAAACCAGTCAAAGAAAAAGAACGGAAGCTGACTTTCAACGAGAAAAAAGAGTTGGACCAGCTTGAGAAAGATATTGAATCGCTCGAGTCGGAAAAAGCAACAATTAATGATGAATTAAATTCCGGGACGCTGGATAGCAATCAGTTGCAGGAAAAATCGCACCGATACGGAGCTATTTCAGATTTGCTTGAAGAAAAAGAAATGCGCTGGCTGGAATTGAGCGAACTGGCATAGAAAGTGAGCAGAGGTCAGTCGCAGTGGCAGAAATCATTGTCATTTGTGGTCATTTACAACGTGTCATTCATTGTAAAAATGCTTCGTAGGATGCACAACAACAACTAAATGACTATTGAATGACAACTTAATGACAATTAAATGTTTAATTACAAATGATCAACTGAGACAACATTTATGAAATCAAATATGAAAACATTCGGACTTATCGGACATCGGCTGGGATATTCATTTTCCCGGAATTTCTTTACTGAAAAGTTTGCAAAGGAAAATCGTCCTGACTGCGAATATGTGAATTTTGAGCTCGACAACATTGCCGAATTTCCAGGTGTTTTTGAACAGGGAAAGGATATTTGTGGATTGAATTGCACCATCCCGTACAAACAGCAAATCATGCAGTTTCTGGATGAAATTGATCTGGAAGCGGCACAGGTGGGAGCTGTTAACACTGTAAAAATTGTTTGGAATAAGGACCAACGCAAATTAAAAGGATTCAATACTGATGTTTATGGATTCGAAAATTCATTACGTCCATTGTTGGAAGAAAAGCACTGCAAAGCTTTAATTCTGGGAACTGGAGGCGCATCGAAAGCCATCAAATTTGTACTTAATAAATTAGATATTGAATTCATTTCAGCATCCATCGAAGAAACTCTGTTCGAAAATGAAATCAGATACAATCAGATCACAGAAGAATTACTAAAAGAATACCAGATCGTTATTCATGCCACACCGATTGGCACTTTTCCTAATGTAGACCAGTGTCCGGAAATTCCATATCAAGCTATTTCTCCGGATCATGTTTTATTTGATTTGGTCTATAATCCGGAAGAAACTTTGTTCCTGAAAAAAGGAAAAGAGCAAGGAGCAAAAACCAAAAACGGGCTGAAAATGCTGCATCTTCAGGCCATCCGGGCGTGGGAGATTTGGAACGATTAAAGAGTTCCAAATTCCAGGTTTCTAATTCCAAATTTTAAGGCCATTTCTGGTCAATGGTAGTCATTCATTGTAAAACAACAATTGAATGACGTAAATAAATGACTAAGAATGACTGTTCCGTAGTCAAAAGTGACTATTGTTCACCAACAGCCTTATCGACAGCGAACTTTTTCGATCCCGAATACAATTCATATTTCCGGAAACTGCATTCCAGCGAGCCATTCAGGATGGTGATTTTACGTGACGGGCGTAATCCAATCGATTTCAGACACTGAGCCGTACTGATAATCCAGACGGTGGCATTGGTATAATGATGTTTCAAGCGCTCTCCGATCATTGAATAGAAATTGGTATCATCGGTTGAAAGGCGTTCGCCGTATGGTGGATTAAAAAGCAAAAAAGGTGATTCAGCAGTTGGTTCAAGGAATTTAAAATCAGAAACCTTGAAGTCAATCAACGACGATACGCCGGCAGCTTCGGCATTTTTACAGGCGATGTCGATATTCCTGCGCGAAATGTCAGAAGCAGATATTTTCACTGAAGAAATGGCTTCACGCTTAACTTCTTCTTCCATTTGTCTGAACCATTCAGGATTAAAGTTGCGCCAGTTGCGAAAAGCAAAATCTTTCCTGATTGTTCCGGGATAGATTCGATTGGCAAGCATGGCCGCTTCAATGGCGATGGTTCCAGATCCGCACATCGGATCAATCAGCTCGGTTTTACGATCCCATTCCGATAAACGTATTAATCCGGCAGCCAGAACTTCGCTCATCGGCGCCTCGTTCTGATCGAGCCGGTATCCGCGTTTATGCAGCGATTCGCCACTGCTGTCGAGCGAGATGGTACAAAATTCGTTACTGATGTGGAGATTAATCAGGATATCCGGTTTTTTGGAATTGACCGATGGCCGTTCACCGAACTTGTACCTGAAACGATCAACAATGGCATCCTTCAGTTTCAGTGATGCAAACATGGAATTGTTAAACAAATCAGAAAAAACGATGCTTTGAACGGCAAATGTTTGCTCTACACCAAACAATTCTTCCCACTTGAAATTTTTACCTCGTTGATAAAGATCGTCGGCCGAGAAGATTTTATACGAATCGATAGGCATTAAAATCCGCAGAGCTGTTCGCAAGCAATAATTTGCCTTGTACAGAAATTTTAAATCGCCGGTAAAATAAACAGAACGTCGTCCAATCTGGACTTCATCAGCACCAAGTTCAATTAATTCCTGGGCCAATACTTCTTCGAGACCAGCCAATGTAGTGGCGGTATATTGTTGATTTTTCATCATCTATAAATTAGGAAAATGGAATGAGGAATAAGGAGAATCTAAATGCCCAAAATCTTTTTATCAAGACAATTTCCCTATTTCTCTTTACTTTTTCAGATTAAATTCCTGCACCTTCAGTAAAATCCAACTCTTTGGCTTTGAATTGAACCAATTTCGAATTGGGTGGTAAACTATTGGTCACCCAAACGTTTCCGCCAATAACAGAGTTTGCGCCTATTCTGATTCTGCCGAGTATGGTTGCCTGGGCATAAATAATCACATTATCCTCAACAATCGGATGGCGTGGAATACCTTTAATCGGATTGCCATCTTTATCAAGTGGAAAGCTCTTCGCCCCCAACGTAACTCCCTGATAAAGCTTCACATTGTTACCAATAATACAGGTTGATCCGATTACCACTCCGGTACCATGATCGATGGTAAATGATTCACCGATCTGAGCTCCGGGATGAATATCGATACCCGTCTCAGAATGTCCCATTTCAGATATGATGCGAGGAATCAATGGAACTCCCAATTGCAGAAGCTGATGACCAACCCGGTGATTGATTATGGCACGAATAGTCGGATAGCAATAAATCACTTCGCTGCGACTGTTGGCAGCCGGATCACCCAGATAGGCAGCTTCAACATCAGTGACGAGCAAACGACGAATTTCAGGAAGATTTGAGATAAAATCGGAAGCAAGCCCCTGTGCGAATTTCGATCGTTCCTGCATGTCAACCATTTCCGGATTTTGACAGGTAAAACACAAACCCGCTAAAATCTGTTCCGATAACAATTCGAAGAGTTCGTCGATATATACTCCAATATAATGTTTGGTGGTATTGGTCCGCAAACTGGTATTACCATAATATCCCGGAAACAGAATTTCACGAATGATTCCTACAATTTTACCTAGTTTTTCAATGGACGGTAATGGTTCACCAATCCGGTGCTCGTGACAAACCAGATTCAAGGATTTTTGGTCGGCCAACTGCTCAACGGCAGTGCGCATTTTGTATTCAATATTTTTTTCTGACTGCATTTTTTAGGTATAAAAAGAGGTTATAAATTTCTGATTCGTTTTAGATCAAACTCTTAAACCCCGGAAGGCCGGTACAAATATATTCTTTGACAAAAATCATACATTTAGGTCTGATATCAAATTTAAATCAGCAAAAGTTTACTGGAATCTATGAAAATTACGAATAGCAGTCATTGCATTGCTTAAACGCAATTCTCCCGAACCACTGATTTCAACAAAATTAAATCCATAACGAATCAATTCGTTGCGGTATTCTTCAAACAGTTTCATGCGGTTTTCTCCTCCATTTTCACGAACGGCATCTTCCTCCCAAGGCAAGTCGGGGCAGGATAAAAGGTACAAATCGATCGGACACTCCCTGATTTGATTTTCAAGCCATTCAGGAACAACCCCAAAAACCCACTTAAACCAGACTTTTGTAATGATGAGCCAGGTATCAAAAATGAATATTTTTTCATGGCTGGTTTTCGTCTGTAAATATTGTTCTATCTGTGTTCTGGCAATGGTTTCCACATCCTGAAAAGTATAGGGATGGGGTAACTTTTCAACATATTCACGGGCGAACTCAGCAATATACTGACCATTTGACCATTCAGCCAACTGCTTTGCCAAAGTGGTTTTTCCGGTCGATTCAGGTCCTGTCACCGCTATTCGTATTTGATTTATTTGTTTAGTAGGCATATTTGCAAAAGTACATGTCGAACAAAGATTTCCACCTATGATTCAGGTTGCTTCGAAGACAGGATTATACATTTATCAGAACATTTTCTGTTTCGTATGTTTTTTTCCACTCTTTAAAGCCAACAATGGCCATAATGGTGTAAACAATAAATAGAAAAATCGTTGGATGCAAATCTTTATACCAGAAAAGTCCGATTGAAAAAGTATCCACAAAAATCCAGACCAGCCAATGTTCAAGAATCTTCCGGGCGAGCATCCAGGTGGCAACAATACTCAAAGCAGTCGCCAATGCATCGGCTACTGGTAAAGGTGAATCAGTATAATTCTTCAGTACAAACCAAATCACAATAAAGATTACAAAACTTACTGCAAACAATATTCCCGCCAGTTTCAGCGATAATCGGCTTATCCGGATTGGTACGGAATGATTGGTTTGATTTCCATGCAGCCATTCGTACCAGCCATAAATACTGATTAGTACGTAATACATCTGCAAGCCCATATCAGCATACAATTTCGATACAAAAAAGACCCAGACATAAAGTAATGATGTAAGCAATCCTACCGGCCAGGTCAGAATGCTTTGCCGAATTGAAAAGAAAACATAGATAATACCTAAAATGGCTCCCAGAACTTCAATATAGTTTTCTGAAAGCCATTTGATTATTTGTTCCATAAGAATTGTGAAAATTGAAAATTGGTCATTGTCTTTCAGGTCTCTTTCTAATTAATTACCTGAAGCAAATGACTATCAATGACCATTCTTTTTGCCAACTGAGACTTACCACTAACCACTTATTATTTACCGGAAAGAATTTTTTCGTACTCTCCCCTTTTGTTGAAAATTTCAATGGCCTTTTTGATGGCTTCATCTTCAGCATTCATAATCTCGAAATAATGACTAACTGAGAACAGATCGCGTGCAATCAAGGCTTTCATTTGTTTTTTTAACAATGGACGGGCAAATTCAACACTTTTCACATCAGGTTTGACGCTTTCTTTTTTGACTTCTTTCGCATCTTTTTCCGCTTTCACTTCCACAGGATTACCATCAGCATCTTCTGTCATTTTATCAGCATCAATCTTATCACCTGCTGCAAATATTTTATCGACCATCTCATCGGTAACTAAAAACTTGTCATTAAAAGTTTTAAAGTCGGGGTACTTCAGTTTGAATTCATTCCGGTTGGCATCCATAATATCAAGAACACCGGTATACACCACATTTTTTCGGTTCAATGTGTTGTAATAGATGTAATATTTTGAGGTATCAAGCTTAATAAACAAATCAGGCATAATTCCACCACCACCATATACTGTTCTATTGCTCACCTTAGTCAGAAATTTTTCGGTTTTATTCTGAGTTACACTGTCTTTCGAGAAAAGTTCACCTTTCTCTATCCGGTGCAGATAATCTTTCTGATAAGCATCAACGCCTTCGGAATAAGGCTTTTGTATACATCGGCCGCTCGGAGTGTAGTAATGTGCAGTCGTTAACCTGATCATGGAACCATCAGTCAAGGGAAACGGTTGTTGAACAAGTCCTTTTCCGAATGATCGCCGACCAATTAATACTCCACGATCCCAATCCTGAATAGCACCGGCAACAATTTCGCTTGCAGAAGCCGATCCTTCATCAATCAGCACAACGAGTTTTCCCTGTTCCAATTCACCCAGCGCTGTGGAAATATATTCCTTTTTTTCAGCATGAGTACCCTGAGTATAAACTACCAATTTATAGGCAGTTAAAAACTGATCGGCAAGTTCATTAGCAGCATTCAGATAGCCACCGCCGTTACCACGCAAATCAAGTACAAGACTATTTAATTTTGATGTGGATTTCAACGCTTTAATAGCCTCGAAAAACTCAGCAGTTGTTGTTGCCGAGAACTTATTCAACTTGATATAACCAGTGCTTTCATTGAGCATGTAAGATGCATCAAGACTGTTGATTGGAATTTTATCGCGGATTACAGTGAAATCGAGAAGATTGATTTCGCCTTTACGTCTGACTTTGAGATCAACTTTTGTTCCTTTTTTCCCACGGAGATAATCATAAACATCCGTATTTTTCAGGCCAACACCAGCAATATTCTTAGCATCAACGGATACAATCCGGTCTCCTGAACGAATGCCTACCTTTTCCGAAGGTCCTCCCGGTACAGTTCCAACAACCATCAGTGTATCGTGAAAAACATTGAATGATATGCCAACTCCTTCAAAATTACCCTGAAGTGGTTCGTTCATCTTTTCGACTTCTGCTTTTGAAATGTACACAGAATGTGGATCGAGTGACCTCAAAACTTCAACAATGGCTTTTTCAGTTAAATCGTCAACATTGGTACTATCAACATAGTAGCTGTCTATTAATCGAAGTAACCGACCATATTTCATGGTACTGTTTTGAACATCCTGTGCTTTCAATTCACCACTTCCGATGCAAAAAATCACTCCCAGCAAAATTGAAAAACAACTAATTTTAATTCTAAAATTCATGGCTTATTTATTTATTAAAGAGGCTTGCCTGCAAATATCGTGCAGAAAAATCCGTTGCAAAAATACTGAATATCAAATATAGAGGAATATAATTTCAACCATACACTCCGTTATCTATATAAAGTTAACATTCAACAACTTTAGTGTTGAAAAGTTTCAGAAAACGAGTTGACTAAACAGCAGCACAAGTTTAGACTTGCCGGATTACTGCGAATCGGGTATATTTATTACTTTTAAACCAAATTTTTAACCAACCAAAATTATACTTAATGAACCAACTTAAATTTTCCGGAAGCCTGATAAGTCGCATGTTTATATTTTTAGGAATATTGGCATTACAATTATCTTCTTCATCTTTTGCAGCAAACCCAACAGATTTCTACCAGATTCAGGTTTTTCGCCTGAACGGAAAAGTTCAGGAATCAGGGATCGACAATTTCCTGAAAAATGCCTATTTGCCCGCTCTTCATAAAGCCGGAATTAAAACGGTTGGCGTTTTTAAACCAATCGAAAGCGATACCACTTCAGGTAAACGCGTTTATGTTTGGATTCCTTTTAAATCGCTGGACCATTTTACCAGGATTCAGGATGATTTATTGAAAGATCAGGATTACCAGAGTAAAGGCAAAGATTTTTTAGGAGCTGCATATAACAAGGTTCCTTTTCTCCGGAAAGAATCCATTCTTCTGAAAGCATTTCCGGATGCACCTGCATTCTTTATTCCCAAATTCCAGACTCCTCCTTCTGAAAGGATTTATGAACTGCGTAGTTACGAAGGACCAACTGAAAATCTTTTCCGGCAGAAAGTGAAAATGTTTAATCAGGGAGGTGAAATTAAACTTTTCAAGAAACTCGATTTTAATGCCGTTTTTTATGCAGAGGTCGTTTCAGGTAGCACCATGCCTAACCTGATGTATCTGACCACTTTTGCCGATATGCCAGCCCATGATGCTCATTGGGATGCATTTAGAAATCATCCGGAATGGAAAGCACTTTCGGCACTCGAGGAATACAAAAATACTGTTTCAAAATCCATCAAAATTCTGCTTCATCCAACGGATTATTCTGATTTCTAGTACTAAATTTCAGTAAAAAGAATATCCCTTAATAGTTACAGCAAAGTTGCTTTGTTCAACAAAGAGTTTAGATTTTGAAATATGTAACTCTAGAAAACCACAAAGGCAGCTCCAATCGGGCTGCCTTTGTGGTTTGTAATATCAGCTTTAATCTATGAATGTTTGAAAAACTTGTTGTAAACCTGCATATTTCGATCGAGATGGGCTTGCATTTTTTCATAGGCCCGTTCGGCATCTTTTTCACGAATCGCATTGACTATCTCCTTGTGATATCCAAGAGTAATTTCTTTTTCACCATCAATGTTGGCATAAATAAAATTGCGCATCCGTGGCAATAAATTATGTACCGGTTCCATAGTGATGATGACAAAAGGATTCTCGGTAGCACGTGCAACTGCCAGGTGAAAACGGTTATCAATGTCTGATTCAAGTTGCGTATTATCCGGATTACATTTGGCAAACTCAATAAGGTTGGCTTCCATATTTTTTAAATCTTCATCGGTGCGGTTTAATGCTGCCATTTTTGCAATTTCGGGTTCGAAAGCCAATCGAAGTTCTATGATTTGACTAATCAGATTTTCATCAAATTTCAAGTCGTAATACAAATTGAGTGAACTGATAGCATCTTTCAATTCGATTTTGGTAACTACCATACCACTGCCTTTTCTTATTTCAATTAATCCTCGGGCGCTCAGTCTGCGCAAAGCTTCACGAAGGGCAGTACGACTAACAGCAAACATTTCGCACAATTCACGTTCAGAAGGAAGTTTTGCGCCAATAGGCAGTTTTTTCTCCCGGATTGCCCTTTCAATGTTTCGTTCAATTTTTTGACTCAGGGTTTGAGTTGTACCAATTTTTTGAAATATATCTTCCATTTCATTCATGTCATTTCTTCTTTATCAGCTATAATAGTTAGGATTACATACAAAGGAAAAGAAAATATGTATGCTATCATACAGAAAAAACCTTTTCCTAAGCATAAAGCTGTGAAAAAGGTTTTCAAAAATATTGTATTCCAAACTGAATTTGTCCATAGAGACAATAACAGTCTGATTTAAGGTCTAACTACTTCAATTGCTTTACCTTCATATTTAACTGAAGCATCTGCTTTTTTGCTTAAATCAAATTCTATCGGTTTCTGTTTGCCAACCCATACCACATTGAAAATTCTGGATTTCAGCATACCATCAAAAGAACCATTTACATCGCCAATAGTCAATTTACCGGCTTGCTCGTTGTAATTGATACGGATAGTACTGAATGACCCTTTCTCATAATTGTAGTTGATGCCTTCATCTTCGTATAATATGAATTCGGCATTTTTTCCGGCATACACATACAAGGTAATTTCGTCTGCCTGTTTCTCACCAGCATACTGAATTTCAGGACCAAAAGGTACAATCGAACCTTCTTTTACAAACAACGGCATCCGCTCGTAAGGCGCATCAACACTGAGCGTATGTCCACCCTCGGTGTATTTTCCAGTGTAAAGATCGTACCATCCACTGGCAGCCGGGAAATAAACTTCACGGGTACGTGCTTTGTACTGGTAAACTGGCGCCACCATAAGTGATGGACCAAACATATACTCATCGCCAATTGCGTTAACCTTCGCATCACCATTAAAATCCATCACCAGCGCACGCATGATGGTGTAATCTTCGAAATGCGTTTTACCAGCCAAAGAATAAATATATGGCATCAGTCGGTAACGCAACTTATTCACGTAAACCATGCTTTTGTATGCCGGATGATTTTCAGGCGCCATGTTATAAATTTCGCGGTACGGGAATTGACCATGACTGCGGAAAAGCGGACAGAATGCACCAAACTGGTACCAGCGGGAATTCAATTCACGCCATTCATCCAAATCGGCAGATCCTTCTTTAGCTTGTTCATAACGTTTCTCTACACAGAATCCACCAATATCCATGGTCCAGTATGGAATTCCGGAAATGGCATAATTCAATCCGGCTGAAATTTGCGCTTTCATATCTTCCCAACGGGTACCAATATCGCCACTCCAGGTGGCAGTTGAATAACGCTGCAAACCGGCAAAACCAGAACGGGTCAGCAGAAATACACGCTTGTTCGGATCGACACTTCGCTGACCATCGTATATCGCTTCAGCATTCATCAACGCATAGGCGTTAAAATATTTGGTTGAGGGGCCCAGGGCAGTAGGCGTCATCAATTGTTTACGGTAGTCAATACTGGCATTCGATAGAATATCCGGTTCAGAAGCATCCATCCACCAGGCGTCAAATCCCTTGCTGTAAATGTGTTCTTTCATCTGGTTCCAGAATAATTTGCGGGCTTCAGGATTGTATGCATCATAGAATGAGCCAATATAGCCTTTACCAATCCAGTCGCGAATGCTGTCTTTGGTAGCACGCTGATACATCCACCCTTTGTTGTCGAACTCTTTGTAATGTTCGGTGGTATGGTAAAATTTAGGCCATACCGAAATCATAATATGTGCATTCAGATCATGTACCTTTTTAACCATTGCTGCAGGATCAGGGAAACGGGAAGCATCAAAATCGTGTGATCCCCATTCTTTAACAGGCCAGTAACTCCAGTCGAGCACAATGTTATCGAGCGGGATTTTACGTTTTCGGTATTCCTCCACAACCGAAGTCAATTCGTCGGCAGTCTTGTAACGTTCGCGGCTCTGCCAGTAACCCATGGCCCATTTCGGCATAATTTGCGCTTTGCCGGTAACCGTTCGGTAACCACTGATAACCTCATCCAGGCTATTTCCCCTGATAAAATAGTAATCCATCTGATCGCCCATTTCAGAAGAAAGTGTCAGCGCATTCTGATCAGCTTTTGGGCGTGGACTCAATGCTTTCAATCCTATATATGAAGTTCCGCCATCGGGTTTCCATTCCAGGCGAATCGAATATTTTTTGCCTTGCTCCATTTCCTTCGAAAACTTATAGGTATTCGGATTCCATGCCGTACGCCAGCGTTCGGCCACAACCAGTTCATTGTCAATATACACTTTAGTATATCCGGCATAATAAAGCTTAAAATGAAATTTACCGGATTCCTTGGGCTCAATCTGGCCTTTCCAGACAATCGTAGAATTATTGAACTGAAAGCCTTCAGGGAATTTCTTGATCGTTTCCAGATTCTCGTAATCGATGGCCGATTCGTTCCGGTTAATAAAAACCTTATTGGTATCCGAATTGGTATAATAAATGCCTGACAATGATCCTTCTTCACCTTTAGAATTGTAGAGTTTAAACAGGTCCATTTCAGAATAATCACGCGGAT
>Ga0209261_10000069_pt1 | contig 24503 bp, 25 predicted proteins | sample DOMMetBare1Fresh_FD_187470 | JGI IMG/M metagenome (GOLD analysis project Ga0209261, IMG submission 187470) | Wetland sediment microbial communities from St. Louis River estuary, USA, under dissolved organic matter induced mercury methylation -... | ecosystem: Environmental > Aquatic >...
TTATAGCTGATGGTGGCATCCGCTATTCAGGCGATATTGTAAAAGCCATTGCCGCAGGCGCACATTCCATCATGGCCGGATCATTGTTTGCAGGTGTGGAAGAATCTCCGGGCGATACCATTTTATTTCAGGGCCGTAAATTCAAGACATATCGCGGAATGGGCTCGGTTGAAGCAATGCAGTCCGGGTCGAAAGACCGGTATTTTCAGGATGTGGAAGATGATGTCAAAAAACTCGTTCCGGAAGGTATCGTTGCCCGCGTTCCATATAAAGGTAGTTTATACGAAGTTTTGCATCAGCTTATTGGCGGCATGAGAGCCGGTATGGGTTATTGCGGTGCGAAAAATATAGAAACTCTTCAGCATGCCAAATTTATTCGCATCACCAATTCCGGAATTCAGGAAAGTCATCCCCACGATGTGAGCATTACCAGTGAATCACCCAATTACAGTTCCCGATAAATGCTAGGAAAAAGGAAAAAGTCATTAGGAAATGAAATTATTATCTGTCATTCCCGCCATTAATCATTCACACTACTTCAATCTTATGAGCGCGTATTCTTATAAACATTTAAAAAATAAATTCCCAAACTCAATCCGGATTTTTTCAATCATGCTTCTCGTTCTTTTCTCGCTGAGTGCTTCAGCCCAAAAGAAAAAAGACATTGTGGTTACTGTTGGAGATAAACAGGTAAGTAAAGAAGAATTTATCGCCAACTATCAGAAAAACAACACCAATATACTGGATGCGAAGGATAGGAAAACGCCTTCGGAATACCTTGATCTTTACCTGAATTTTAAGTTGAAAGTTCTGGAAGCCCAAAAATTAGGGTACGACACTGTAAAATCATTTATCAATGAACTGGAAGGTTATCGGCGTGACCTGGCAAAGCCCTATCTCACCGATGTGACCTACAACGAAGAGATGGTACAGACGGCATATCACCGAACGAAGTTCGAACGTAAAGCAAGCCACATTCTGATTATGGCTAATCCGGAAACTCCACCAGCTGATACACTTGTTGCCTGGAATAAAATTTCAGATATCCGTAAGCAGATTTTGGCCGGCGCTGATTTTAACGAAATGGCCGCCAAATATTCCGAAGACCCCTCGGCTGTTCAGAATAAAGGGATGTTGGGCTACTTCCGCGCTTTCCAAATGGTTTTTCCCTTTGAAGATATGACCTATAAAACTCCTGTCGGACAGGTTTCTGAAATTATCCGTACCCGATTTGGCTATCACCTGATTAAAGTTCATGACGAACGACTTTTCCCGGGCGAAATTAAAGTAGCCCATATCATGAAAATATTTCCCCAGGCGGCCAGCGAAGAAACCATTGCCCGGCTGAAACTTTCGGCTGATAGTCTATGGCAGAAAGCGACTTCAGGTGCTGATTTTGCCGAACTGGCCAAAAAATATTCTGACGACAAACAGTCTGCTTCCGAAGGTGGAGTTATGAATTGGTTCTCAGCTTCCGAAATGCAACAATTTCCAACATTTGCCGACGCAGCCTTTGGATTAAAAAATGATGGCGACATTTCGTCTGTTATCCGTACTTTATACGGCTGGCACATTATTAAAAGATTGGAATTCCGGACCACTCCACCGTTGGAAAAAATCAGGCCCGATCTTGAAATGAAAATCAAACAGAATCCGGCAATCAGCAAATACAGTGATGAAGCTTTTGACCGCAAACTCAGGGCAGAATATCAGTTAAAAATAAATCAGGAAAATGTTGACAAATTGAACGCTGCACTTTCTGACTCCCTTAAACGAAATGAACTGAAAAATTTAATACTGGTGAATTTTGCCAGTCAAAAGCTTTCTGCTGGTCAGTTTACTGCATTTCTTCAGCAGCAGAATTTTTTCTCAAAAGACCAACCGAAAACCAAATTTACCGAACTATTCAATGATTTCATTCACCAGAAATTAATTGAATACGAAAATACACAACTCGAAAAGAAGCACCCTGATTTTGCCAGAATCTTCCAGGAATATCACGATGGTATCCTGCTTTTCAATATTTCGAAGGACAAAATCTGGGATGCAGCTTCCAGTGACACAGTCAGGCTCCAGAAATACTATCAGCAAACCGATAAAAAATATTACTGGAATGACCGTTTTAAGGGTTGGGTCATTGAAGCCGCCAATCTGGAGACCCGCTCAAGAATCGAGAAATTGCTGGACGAAAAAGAGTACACACAACAGGAATTGGAAGATGTTTTCAACACAAAAACAGAAAATAACATTCAGGTTCGGACTGTCGCTGTGGAGAAAGGCGATGATCCGATTGTAGATTATTTCATTTGGAGCGGCCCAAAACCTGAAGGGTTGAACGAAACTACTACCTTTGTGCACGGAAAAATCGTTTCTCACGAACAAAAAGAATTGAAGGATGCCTGGGGATTATACTCCTCCGACCTTCAGGAACAAATTGAAAAAGAATGGATTGACTCCTTGAGAAAGAAATTTCCGATCAAAATAAATAATAAAGTACTTAGAGAAATACCATCGGTTGAATGATTAAATCAGGGTTTTATATCGTTTTAACAGTCTTCCTTTTAACTGCATGCAGCTTGTTTGTTGATACCGGCGAACCTGTGGCCAAGGTGGCTAATAAAGTATTGACGGTTGAAGAACTTTCAAAAAATGTTCCTGATTACCTCGATGCGACCGACAGTGCACTTTGGGCCGACGATTACATCAAAAAATGGGTACAGCGTGAACTTTTGCTTCTGAAAGCCGAAGAAAACCTGAAAGGAAACGAAAAGGATGTAAGTCAGGAATTGGAAGAATACCGGAATTCATTGATCGTTTTTAATTATAAAAATGAATTGATCAGGCAGAAAATGGATACGATTGTAAAAAAATCGGATATCGAGAAATATTACAACGAACACCGTGAAAGTTTTATTCTGAACCGGAATATTGTCAAGGCGGTTTACATCAAAGTTCCGCTGCAGGTTTCAAGTCCTGAAAACCTGAAAGACCTGTGTTCGAGCAATGACCCGGAAAAACTGACCAGACTGAACCAGTATTCTGTTAGTTACGCCAAAGCATACGACCGGTTTAACGACCAATGGGTAGCTGCCAATGAAGTTATGAAATATACGCCAGCAGAAATTCCGGACAAGGAGCATTTTTGGGCAAAAAACCGTTTTATCGAAACCAGTGACATGAATTTTTATTACCTGGTTTGCATCCGCGATTACAGGCTCGCCGGCCAGAGTTCGCCCATTGAATATGTTCAGACTGATATACAAAATATCATTTTAAGCAAGCAAAAACTAGACTTCCTGAAACAAATTGAAAAGGATATTTACAAGGAAGGTCTTGATAACAATAAGGTTAAACTATTTAAAACAAAAAAATAAGCGTTTATGATCAGAAAACTAATTGGACTATTCACCTTGCTGGCAGGGATTGTTCTAAGCAATCAAATCCAGGCACAAGATAAAACCGTTGACCAGATTGTGTCGGTAGTCGGAAAGAATATTATCCTGAAATCGGATATCGAAGAAATGTTCAAACAACAGCAGGCCCAGGGAATTACCACCGAAGGAGACATGAAATGCGAAATTCTGGAGAATTTTCTGGTTGAAAAACTTTTGCTTGCCGAAGCTGAACTCGACACCACGATTACTGTTAGTGACAGTCAGCTGAACCAAAATCTGGAACAGCGCATTCAATACTTTGTATCGCATTTGGGTTCAGAAAAAGAGGTGGAAGCCTATTTCAAAAAATCGATTGTTGATTTAAAATCTGATTTGGAGGAAGTGATTAAAAACCAGCAAATGACCCAGCAGATGCAGCAAAAAATCATCGACAAGGTTACTGTTACCCCTGCCGAGGTCCGTTATCACTTCAAAAATCTGCCAGAAGCCGAAATTCCTCAGATTGATGCGCAGGTTGAATACGCGCAGATTACTATTTTGCCTGTAATAAGCATTGAAGAAGAAGACCGTATTAAAGCTACTCTTCGCGAATTGAAACGCCGCATTGAAAGTGGAGAAAGTACATTTGCACCCTTAGCTGTTCTTTACTCCGAAGACCCGGGTTCTGCACGTAATGGAGGTGAATTGGACTATATGGGACGTGGCAATCTCGATCCTGCCTACGCTGCTGCAGCTTTCAACCTCAAAGGCGACAAAATATCGAATGTGGTAAAAAGCGAGTTTGGATACCATATTATCCAGGTTGTCGATCGGAAAGGCGAACAATTAAAAACACGCCATATCCTGATGAAACCAAAAGTTACTCCTGCAGCCATGAAAACAGCTTTTGGACAAATCGACAGCATTGCCGACTTTATCCGCAAAGGAACTTTCAAATTTGAAGAATCAGCACTCCGTTGGTCATACGATAAAAACTCCAGAAATAATGGCGGAGTGGTTATCAATCCTGAAACTGGTGAATCGAAATGGAAAATGAGTGAACTCGATCCTGATGTGAGCAAGATCATTGACAAAATGAATCTTAACGAAATATCAAAGCCATTCCAAACGCTTGACGATAAACAAAGACCAGTTTATAAAATCATAAAGCTGACCAACCGAACTGCAGCTCATAAAGCCAACATGCGCGATGACTATGTGGAACTGAGCAATATTTATCTGAACTCGAAAAAAGAGAAGACACTCGACAAATGGATTCGTGATAAACAAACGGGAACCTATGTTCGCATTGATCCAAGTTATATGAATTGTAATTTTAAATACCAGGGTTGGATAAAGTAACGGGGTACGAGTTGCGGGTTACGGGTTAAAAGAAATAAGCAATAAACCTTAATTTTGAACAACCAACATGAAGAGGAACAGACATTTGGGTATCGGAATTGTGCTTGGAGTTGGCATTGGCACTGCTCTCGGAGTTGCCATGAAGAATATCGGAGCAGGAATTGCTATCGGAATAGCTATTGGGTTGGTGGTATTCGGAAGATTGGGGGAAAGGAATGATAAGGACAAAAAACAGGAAAATGACATTTAAGAACGAAGTTGAAGCTGTAAACGCACTGAGTAACAAGTTTGAAGAGTTGCGTTCAGAAATAAAAAAACGGATTTACGGCCAGGATGAAATCATCGATCAGGTTTTGGTTTCAATGTTCAGCAGAGGACATTGTTTGCTGATTGGTGTTCCGGGTCTGGCAAAAACCTTGCTTGTCAATACCATTTCGGAGGTTCTCGGACTGGATTACAAACGGATCCAGTTTACACCTGATTTAATGCCTTCAGATATTATCGGAACCGAAATTCTGGATAAAGACAGGGAATTCAAATTTATACACGGTCCTATTTTTGCCAACATCATTCTGGCTGACGAAATTAACCGTACTCCGCCTAAAACACAGGCAGCGCTGCTTGAAGCGATGCAGGAAAGATCGGTTACTGCCGCCGGCGAAAAACATATTTTAGACAAGCCGTTCTTTGTTCTGGCTACTCAAAATCCAATTGAACAGGAAGGAACCTATCCTTTGCCCGAGGCGCAGCTCGACCGTTTTATGTTTTCGATCTGGCTCGACTATCCCAAATTTGAGGATGAAATGACCATTGTCAGAAACACAACCTCCAATTATAATGCTCAGCCAAAAGAAATTCTCAGCAAAGAGGAAATCTGCTATTTTCAGGATTTGATACTGAAAGTTCCGGTGAACGAAAATGTACTGAAATATGCTGTTAATCTGGCAGCAATGACTCGCCCGAATACAGAACTAGCTGCACCCATTACAAACAAATACCTGAAATGGGGCGCCGGACCGCGGGCTTCGCAATACCTGGTTCTTGGAGCAAAAACACTGGCCGCACTTCAGGGAAAATATTCGCCTGACATCGACGATGTGAAGAAAGTAGCCGTGAGCATTCTGCGCCACCGGATTATCAAAAATTACAAGGCAGAAGCCGAAAACCTTTCGGTAGAAGACATTATTTCAGAATTGATGAAGTAAACTGAATGACAAAATCAGGCTTTTCAAAATACATAGGATTTCAGCTTTCACTCATTAGCTTGATTTGTGTGCTGGTTTTTTCAGGAACCAGCCTTGCACAAAACAGGAAAAAAGTACAAATTTTACATTGCGATTTGGGCGCTTACAACGAACGGATTGTTGCCAATGCTCAACGGCTTTTGGGAAATGTCAATATCACGGTTGACGGAGCGCTGATGTGGTGCGACAGCATGTATTCCTACACCAACAACTCGGTGGACGCGTTTGGAAACGTGCATATTGTTCGCGGAGATACACTCAACATGTACGCCGATTTCATTCATTACGACGGAACCACCAAACTGGCCAAAGCAAGGCGAAATGTCAGACTGATAGACAAACAGGTTACCCTAACAACCGATTCGCTTGATTATTCCATGATCAACGATCTGGCATCCTACAATTATACAGGAACTGTGAAAGACACCACCAATGTGTTAACCTCTGTCATTGGTCAATATTATGTGAATGAAAAAAAGGCCTATTTTAAGACCAAAGTTGACGTGGTGACCAAGGACTACAAAATAAAATCGGATACACTGATATACTTCACAAACACCAGAAAAGTCCTTCTGGAGGGGCCCACTCATATTTTCAATGAAAAAGACACGCTTTACGCCGAATATGGATGGTACGACAGCATGAAAGGGATTTCAAAACTGACTAAAAAACCGAGAATCTGGAATGCCAAACAAAATGTAAAAGCTGATTCGATTTTCTATGAAAAGGAAAATGGCGAAGGACTTGCATTTGGACATGCGCGTATTCAGGATATTGAAAACAGCATCATAGTAGTCGGTAACCGTGTTCAATACAACGATATTACCAAAATGGCTCTTGCTACCGACTCAGCCGTACTCATTCAGTACTCTGAATCCGATTCGCTTTATTTACATGCCGACCGGTTAAGAACCATGCCAGATACAACCAAAACAAAAAAAACTATTCTCCTGACAAAGGATAAAAAAGTCGTTCCGAAAAAACCGGCAAAAACACCGGCAACAGCGGTTGTGGCATCTGATTCCCTTGCGAATAAACAGATTGTAACCGATTCACTAAAAATAAATCCTTCGACGCCAGACACATTAGTTTCAAAAATGACGGAACCCGATAGCTTATCGGCAAAACCTCCCAAAGATGCCCGGCTGGTTTTGGCTTATCACAAAGTCAGGTTTTTTCGCGATGATATTCAGGGAAAATGTGATTCGCTGGCCTACTGGTCAAAAGATTCTACCATTCAATTATTTAACGACCCGGTAATCTGGTCGGGAAAAAACCAGATGTCGGCCAATTATATCGAGATGATTAACCGAAGTAAAGATCCGGATGAGGTTCAAATGAAGGAGGATGCATTTATTATATCCATGGAAGACGACAGCCTTCGATACAACCAGATAAAAGGTAAAAATATGGTTGGCTTTGTCCGCAAAAATGAACTTTACCGCATTAATGTCAATGGGAACGGCCAGTCGAACTACTTTGCACACGATGATAAAGGAGCTATTATTGGACTTAACAAGGCTGAAAGCAGCAACATTGTCATCTACCTGAATGACGGCAAAGTCAAAAAAATAGCTTTCGTTAAATCGCCCGAAGGTGAACTGAAACCCATGGCCGATATTGAAGAAGGTGATAAATTATTGCCTGGTTTCAGATGGCTTTCCGAAATAAGACCTGTCAATAAAGAAGATATTTTCAGAAAACCTGCTCCTGAATCTTTAATTAACCTTCCTAAAACAAAAGAAACTTCCGCTCCGGAAATAAAATAATCTTTCATATATCATCTCTGAAATTTGATTTGATGTAAAAAATTGACATATTTGTTCGTAATTTCACGAACAACGAACAATGACAAAAGCAATAATCACTGAAGAACAAAAAAAGGCCGCACGGTATGCTAAGGCAATGGGGCATCCAATCAGGATGTATGTACTCGAACTGCTGTCGAAACAATCGTGCTGCTACAGTGGTGACTTAACTGAAGAATTACCAATTGTCAAGTCAACCCTTTCGCAACACCTGAAAGAACTGAAAGATGCCGGATTAATTCAGGGTGAAATTGAAGCTCCCCGGATTAAATATTGCCTGAACAGAGAAAACTGGAAAGAAGCGCAGGATTTATTTCAGCGATTTCTGGCAATGGATATTGCAGAACCAATTCAAAAATGTCAATAAAATAAAACCATGGAAATTAAAGTATTAGGCACCGGATGTCCCAAATGTAAAGCCCTGGAGAGGTTTACCAGAATTGCTGCTTCAGAAACAGGTATTTCCGCCGATATCGAAAAAGTTGAAGATATTTATAAAATTATGGCGCTTGGAGTTATGCAAACTCCTGCCCTGGTTATCAACCAAAAAGTAGTACTGAGCGGACGTTTACCATCAGTTGCAGAGATCAAGGAAATTTTACTTAAAAACCAATAAATTACTACCCCATGAAAACATTCCGATTCATCCTGTTCTTCATTTTGTTCATGCCAGTTATTGGTTTGTCACAAACCGGAAAAAATGAGGTTAAGACAGTCAGTTCAAATCAGGTAGAAGCTTACTATTTTCATAATACTTCCAGATGCGTAACCTGTAAAACGGTGGAAGCAGAAGCAAAAGCTGATCTCCAAAGCTTGTATGGCAATCAGGTAACTTTTACGGCTTTAAACCTTGAAGATGAAGCTACAAAGCCCATTGCTAAAAAACTGGAAGTTTCTGGTCAGACTTTGTTGTTGGTGAAAGGCGATCAGAAAATAAACATTACCAACGAAGGATTTTTGTATGCCCGCACCAATCCGGTTAAATTCAAAAAAATCATCAAGGAAAAAGTGGATAAACTTCTGGAGTAACCATCGATGGATTTTCTGACAAACCTTTTGGAAAACAGCACAATGCCATGGCTAACTGCGTTGATTCTCGGATTAATGACAGCCATCAGCCCATGTCCGCTGGCCACGAATATAACGGCAGTGGGATATATCAGTAAAGACATTGAAAACAAAAACCGCGTATTCATCAATGGTTTGCTTTACACCCTTGGAAGAGCCATTACTTATACAGCAATTCCACTGATATTTTATCTGGGAGCCGACCAGTTAAAACTATCCGGATTCTTTCAACTTTATGGTGAAAAAATTTTGGGCCCTTTGCTTATTCTGATTGGGCTGCTGATGATCGGTGTTTTAAATCTGAATTTCCCCGGAATTGGCAAACTCACTTCCGGAATGCAGAAGAAAACCAAATGGGGGTATCTTGATGCAATATTATTGGGAGTAATTTTCGCCATGGCTTTTTGTCCGTACAGTGGCGTACTATTTTTTGGAATGTTGGTACCACTAACTATTTCAAGCGCTTCAGGACTTTATTTACCTTTTATTTTTGCTGTTGCCACAGGCATTCCGGTCATTCTGTTTGCATGGTTTCTGGCCTACGCTGTTTCAGGCATCGGCAAAATGTACAACCATGTGAAAATTTTTGAACTCTGGTTTCGGCGGATAGTAGCTGTCCTGTTTATTGGTGTTGGAGTATATTATACAATCAACCTGCTAATTTAAAAATCGAAATACATTAGCATGAACAAACTGAAATTCAGCGAATTAAAAATAATTCATCCGGATAGAATGATTTGTTTCTGTAAACAGGTTTCGCAGAAAGAGATTGAAAAAGCCATTCAAATGGGATCAAAAACACTTTTCGAAATACAGCAAAGCACAGGAGCCTGCACAGGTAACCAATGTAAGGAACTGAATCCGTCAGGCAAATGTTGCTCTGGTGATATTTTTAGGATACTGAAAAACACCTTTCCGGAAGATAAAAATTCTGGTAGCTGCTAAAAAATTTGAAAAGATTGTTCGTCATTTTACGAATTGATTATGAGACAAATAAATCTGAAACGACAACTGTGGCTTCCGGTAATTTTACTACCAGTTTGGCTGCTTTTGTACAGCAACCTGCAGCGCCTGACTGACTGGCTCGTAGGATTAATCCCGGGAATGACCATGGGCTCATCACTTACAGAAGCGGTGAGGTTTTTCGTATACGAGTTTCCCAAAGTTTTACTTCTTCTTACGCTCATCATTTTCATTGTAGGAATTATTCGTACCTGGTTTACTCCTGAGCGCACACGCAAAGCGCTGGAGGGAAAAAGAACATTTACAGGCAATGTCATGGCTGCCACACTTGGAATCGTAACACCTTTTTGCTCCTGCTCTGCCATCCCGCTGTTTTTAGGTTTTGTAGAGTCGGGAGTTCCACTCGGTGTTACCTTTTCTTTCCTTATTGCCGCGCCTATGATTAACGAAGTTGCTGTCATTCTTCTTTATGGCATGTTTGGGTGGCAGGTAGCCTCCATTTATGTTGGCACAGGTCTTTTTATTGCCATACTGGCCGGTTGGATCATTGGATTATTAAAACTCGAAAAATGGGTGGAACCCTGGGTTTACCAGGTACAGCTTGGCCAGAGCGGACTGGAAGAAGAAAAACTGAGTTTTGAGAATCGGATCAATCGTGGATATACCGCCGTACGTGAAATTGTGGGCAAAGTATGGATTTATGTCGCACTTGGGATAATGGTTGGCGCCGGCGTTCACGGTTATGTTCCTGAAGATTTTATGGTTGCTTTAATGGGAAAATCTGCCTGGTATTCAGTTCCTCTTTCAGTATTGATTGGAGTTCCTTTGTATTCGAATGCCGCCGGAATTGTCCCGATAGTTTCGGTGCTTATTGAAAAAGGGGCTTCATTAGGTACCGCACTCGCTTTTATGATGTCGGTGATTGGGTTGTCGCTTCCTGAACTGATCATTCTGCGGAAAGTATTGAAGCTGCAACTGATTGCCATGTTTGTTGGGATAGTAAGTTTTGGAATAATATGTGTCGGATATCTTTTTAATTACGTCATGTAATTCATATATTTAGATACACTTAAAATCCTTAATCATGAAAACAAAATCACTCGGATTTATAGGCGGAGGCAGGATAACCACTATTTTTCTGCAGGCCTTTGTTAACAAGAAAGCGATTTTCGATTCGATCTCTGTTTTCGACACCAATCAGGAAACACTTCAGGCCCTGAAATTTAAATTCCCCTTTATACAAATTCTGTCCAGTGCATCAGAAGCAGCTAAAAAGGATGTGGTATTTTTAGCGATCCATCCTCCGGTGATAATGGAAACACTTGCAAAAATCAGGAATGACGTTTCTGAACAAACGATCTTCATTTCACTGGCGCCCAAAATTACCATCATCAAAATGGCATCCGTATTACCTATTACTCAGATTGTACGACTGATTCCCAATGCAACATCTGTTGTCAACCATGGATATAATCCGGTTTGTTTTGCTTCCGGAATGTCGGAAATCCAGAAATGGTATATTCTGGAGATGCTAAACTTACTGGGCCACACCTTCGAAACTACCGAAGAAAAACTGGAAGGATACGCTTTGCTTTCGGCTATGTTACCCACTTATTTTTGGTTCCAGTGGCATGAACTGGAAAATATCGGCACTCAGTTTGGCTTAAGTAATGCAGAATGTCGCGAAAGCATCTATGAAACCCTCAATGCGGCGCTAAATACCATGTATCGGAATGGAATGAAACCGGAGGACGTTATGGACCTGGTTCCGGTAAAACCCATTGCCGAAAACGAAGATCAGATTAAAGCCATTTACAGGGAGAAACTGATGGCTTTGTTTGAAAAGATTAAGCCATAAAACAGCACATTATCCTTATTTCCAATGAATAAAGACATATATCTGCTACCTGACAGCGTATGCCATCAGCACATTTCCATGTCGGATATATAGCACACCATTGGCAATCACCGGATGGGCAAAATGTTCTTTGCTTCCTTGTGTAATTTTGAATTTACCGGCAATTTCAAGTTTTGTCCCTATTCCTTTAATCAGAAATACATTGCCATTATCAGCGTAAAAAAACAACAGATTGTCAGCAGCAATAATACTGCCTTTCATCCCCTTGAGTGATTCTGTCTCTATTCCTGTCCTGACATCCAGTACTTTTAGTTTATTGTCTTTTGATGAAGTGTATATCCGGTCACCGATTTTTACAAAACCACCCATCGGATTTAATACTTTTCCATTTCGCCATATTTCTGTGATGCTTTTCCCATCAGGCGACAATTGGATTTTATGTGCTCCATTCCCATCGTCATCACCCGAAATACAATAGATAAAACCATCGGAATAAATTGGAGTATTGCAATGTTCGCCTTCCAGTTTCACCATATCCTCTTTATGCGACCATAATAATTCACCTGTTTTTGTGTCAAGTCCCTGTAAATATTCGTGTGCCAGGGTTACGAGCACATTCCGGTCTTTAAGCTTAATCACGATAGGAGAACAAAAAGAAACCGGATCTCCCATTGCTTTCGAAACCCATACCTGTTTTCCTGTGAAACGATCGAGTGCAACTACATTCGACTGAGGACCACCGGGGTAACAATATACTTTAGTTTCATCAACCAGCAACGATTCGGAATAGCCAAACATATTCAACTTTCCTCCTAAATCACTGACCATATTCACCGACCATCGTTCTTTCCCGGTCGCTGTTTCGAAGCATGCAATTCGTCCAAGTCCGGAACAGACATAAATCAGATCGTTATAAACAGTTGGAGAGGTTCTCGCTCCAGGGAAATTTGCTGAATAACCTTCGCCAAAAAACTCTGCGCCATTCGGCGATTTCCATAGTAATTTACCTTGCAGATCGAAAGCAAAAAGATACGCCACCTTATTTATTTCACCATTAATGAAAAGTTTATCACCTAAAACAACAGGAGATCCATATCCATTACCCAGCTGATCGGTCATCCAAACCAATTTTGGACCGGAAGCCGGCCAGACTTTCAACAGGTTTTTTTCAGGATAAATGCCATCTCGGTTTGGCCCGCGCCATTGTGCTATGTTTTGTGAATTTACAACTTGAAATTGCAGAATTAGAAGAAAGAGAAATAATACAAGAATAGGTTGCTTCATGATTAATGATCTGTTTGTTAGTTTCAATAATGATTTTTTTGGACTGATTTAGTGCGAGAATAATATACCAAAGATCAACATTTTCAGCCATTCAGGCAACAGTTAAATCTGGATAAAATCGGATTACAAAAACAGAATTTTAAAATAATAGTGAGTTTTCGCACTACTATATTCGAACAAATGAGCGAAAATTAATGGTGATCGGAAAACTTTTACCAGGTAGGAGAAGTATGAACAAATCAAATGTAAACATCTCATAATCTAATACTTAACAAATAGACTTTTATTTATTAATTTGACATATTTTTCCGGCATAACTTTTGGATATCAAAAATCGTAGTAACTAATTCAGAATAAACACAATTCAACGATTTTTCAGGTTCAGATTTTTCTAAGTCATCAAAATTCCTGTTTGATTTTGCTTTTTAATTACTAAATTAACCATGAAAAAACCAAGTACCACGAACTAAATAAAAGCCATAACCTATGAAACACATCTACACTTTACTTTTTTCATTATTTTTTGTAGTTGGTTTATACGCGCAAACAGCCACTTCACCAAATGTATGTACGGCCAAGATTGTTTTTGTGATGAACAAAACCCTGCCACCCAGCTACACTTTTAAAACTGATACTCAAACCGACGGAGTTAAATATTACTGGTCGTTTGGTGATAACACAGTGTCTGATTCACCAAGTCCGACACATACCTACAAAGTCGGAGATACTTACCTTGTTAATGTTAAGATAAGCGGACCCAACAGCAACACCTGCTATGGCGAATTAAAAACCCGTTTTGAAGGAGGTACTTCAACCGTTTCCAATATACTGTCTGCGAAAGGCAAGGTAAAGAAAATGACGTCAACCGATGGCTGTGGTCTGTTAATAACACTGGACAACGGTAACAGTATCGTTCCGCTTGAAATGGTGCCTACTTTTGAGTTCAAAGACGGCCAGTACGTTGAATTGGCATACGAACTTCTGAAAGATAAACCTTCAGGATGCACCCAGGCTGTTGCCGCTAAAATTCATAAAATTGCAGAAATTATTGTACCAGTTGTTTGCAAAATTCCGATCACTTTCGAAAAAATAAATTCCACTCCTATAAGCTATAAATTCAAAACCGATGCTCAACCCAGTGATTCCAAATTTTACTGGACTTTTGGCGATGGCGGAACATCTACATTAGTTGATCCTTCCTATACCTTTAAAAAAGCGGGAAGCTGGGTGATAAACCTTAAAGTTATCGGCAAGGACGGAAAAGTGTGCTATGGCGAAACAAAAGGACAATTCGATGCACCAGTTCAGCCGCTTACAGGCCGGGGAAAAGTAAAAAAGCTCACTGCCTCCGGATGTGATCTGGTTATTGCCCTCGACAATATGATCCTTATTCCTGTAAAAATGAGTACCGACTTTTTATTAAAAGAAGGCCAATATGTAGAATTTACCTACGAGAAATTTGCCGAAAAAATTAGTACCTGCAAAGAAGGCATTGATGTTAAAATAATCAGCATAAAAGAAATTCCTGTAGCACCTGAATGTAAAGCTTACTTTTCATTTGCAAAAGATCCGGTCAAATTAAAAACAGTCACTTTTACTAATTTATCAGTTGGTGATCTGGAGGAATGGTATTGGAGTTTTGGCGATAACACGACCAGCAAGGACCTAAAGCCTGTTCATGAATTCGCGGCTGCAGGGGTTTATAAAGTATGTCTGTCCATTCGAACAAAGGCAGGATGCAAAACAGAATATTGCACCGAAGTTAAAATTGAAATTCCTCCGGTAATATCTAACTGTAAATTTGATATTGCAGTCAAACCAAAGGAAGCCACTCCAAATACCTATATTTTTTCAACTGTCTCGAATGTTGAAGTTAAAACCTGGAGTTGGAAATTTGGTGATGGTAAAACCTCTGATCAGAAAAATCCGGAACATGCCTATGCAAAAACCGGTACATATGAAGTATCTTGTACCATAAAAACAGCCACAGGCTGCACTGAAACCCGCGTCATTAAACACACTGTTTTGGCAGCACCTTTGGCTAATTGCAGCGGAGCAATCGGAATACTTCTTTTCGACCCAACTGATAATAAATGCAATGGCAGAGCTATTGTAACACTGAAAGACGCCGCCGGAAAAGATATTCCGAATGTAAAATATCTTTGGGCTGACAACCGAACTACTTCAACCGTTGAAAATCTTTGTCCGGATAAAACATATTCCGTTCAGGCAATCGTTGAAGGAGTTTGTCAGAAAAGCTATTCTTTCACCTTCCTGTCAAAACCAATCTGGAGAGCTGCCAATATCAATGGCCAGAGCAATTTCACCGTCGTTGAGCCTAAAGATGGCATTGAGTACGAATGGAGTTTTGGAGACGGAATTAAACTAAAGGGAGCTGAAGTTACTTATAACTTCGAAAATGACGGAGTATATGATGTGACTTTAAAAGCAATAAGTGGAAGTAACTCTTCAGAATTCACCCAACAAGTGGTAGTTCTTAAAAGTGTAACAGGTAATGCAGTAATAAACAAATCAGAACTTGGTATTTTCCCAAATCCGGTGAAAAATATGTTGAAAATCAACTTTGGAAATCCTGTGGAAGGAACTATGAATGTTGAGATTATGAATATAGCAGGTAAGCGTGCTTATTCGCAGCAAGTCAAACCTGAAAGCTCAAACAACATTGAAATTGATGTACGGCATTTGAAATCAGGTATTTATTTTCTACGGATTACCAACGGAAAATTACTTATTACCGACCGCAAATTTATTAAAACTGAATAGTCAATTTTTTTCATAGAATGTAAAATTAGTTAGTTAGCGATTTTTCGAAAAGCTCGACCTGTTACTGGCAAGGTCGGGCTTTTTATTTTGTATCAATAACTTATTGCCTTAACAAAAAATGAAAGGTACCTGCCATACTTGCATCAAAAAAATTAATCAAACTTTAATGACGTAAATATACGTCGTATTTAAATATGTCGTATTTTTACGTCATAATTAAATCAATGCATCATGGTAGTTTCAAAAACGGAACTCTTCAACGAAGCGCTTCAGGAAAAAGCGAATTTATTTAAGGCTCTCTCCCACCCTGCCCGATTACAAATCCTGCAATTTCTTGCAAAATCTAAAAATTGCATTTCCGGCGATATTTCGGAAGAACTGCCGCTAAGCCGCACGACCGTTAATCAACATCTGAACGAGTTAAAAGATGCCGGGCTGATTAAAGGACATGTTGAAGGAGTTAAAATGAAATACTGTCTCGATAGCGAAAAAATAAAAGACATGAAAAATCTGTTGACCGGGTTTCTGGAAGAAATTCAACTTCCCAACGATTTTATCTGCCAATAAATTAATCAATTAGCAAATTTGTCAATTCGATAATTAAAAAAAAATAAATCAGCCAGAACATTGACAAATTAGAAAATTATCACATTTTCAAATTCAAAAATATGAAAGTCTTAATTCTTTGTACCGGAAACAGTTGCCGCAGCCAAATGGCGCATGGGTTTTTACAGTCGTTCGATCAGAACATCACCGTTTATTCTGCCGGTACCGAAGCCTCCGGAAAATTGAACCACAAAGCTGTTGCCGCCATGAAAGAAATTGGCATCGATATCAGTCACCACACTTCCGATTCGGTTGAGAAATACCTGAATGACGAATGGGACTATGTGATTACCGTTTGCGGAGGAGCAAACGAAAGCTGCCCAGCATTCATAGGTAAAGTGAAACACCGTTTGCACATAGGATTCGACGATCCATCACATGCTGTTGGAACTGACGAATTTATTTGGAGCGAGTACATCCGGGTTCGGGATGAGATTAAGGAAGGTTTCTGGAAATTCTATAATGAGGAAATTAAGCCACAGTTATGAAAGCAACAAAGCAACTTTCATTTTTCGACCGATATCTTACACTTTGGATTTTCCTCGTAATGTTTGCAGGAGTGGTAGTGGGTTTTGGAATACCTGAAATTTCAGGTTTCTGGAATTCGTTAAGCTCAGGCACTACCAATATTCCCATAGCTATTGGATTGGTACTGATGATGTACCCGCCATTGGCCAAAGTGAAATATGAGAAATTACCGTTGGTTTTTAAGAACCTGAAATTACTCAGCTTGTCGCTTACACAAAACTGGATTGTTGGCCCGCTGGTCATGTTCTTTTTAGCTATCCTCTTCCTGCACAATCAGCCCGGATTAATGGTTGGTGTTATTTTGGTAGGATTAGCCCGATGTATTGCAATGGTATTGGTTTGGAACGACCTTGCTAAAGGCGACACCGAATTGGCAGCTGGATTGGTGGCTTTCAATGCGATCTTTCAGGTATTTCTGTACTCCGTTTATGCCTATGTTTTTATTACACTTTTGCCGCCGTTGTTTGGTTTAAAAGGTGCTATTGTTGAAGTCTCCATTTCAGAAATTGCAATTACAGTTTTGATTTATCTTGGAATCCCTTTTGCCGCAGGTTTGATTTCGAACCTTGTTCTCCGCAATTGGATGGGAAGTGAATGGTATTTTTCACGGTTTATTCCTAAAGTTTCCGTATTAACACCAGTTGCATTGCTGTTTACCATTTTTGTAATGTTCTCGCTAAAAGGCGAAAAAATCATCGAACTTCCTATGGATGTCATTCGCGTTGCAATTCCTTATACAATCTATTTCGCATTCATGTTTTTCAGTACCTTTTTTGCTGCCAAATGGATGGGCGAAGGGTACGAAAAATCGACAACGATGGCTTTTACCGCCGGAAGTAACGATTTTGAACTGGCAATTGCCGTTGCTATAGCTGTGTTCGGCATTAACTCGCAAGCCGCATTTGCAACGGTAATTGGCCCACTAGTCGAAGTTCCGGTGATGATTGTTTTGGTGAATATGGCCTTCTGGTTAAAAAGAAAATATTTCACCGCAGCTATTTCGAAATAAATTCCTTTGGCATTAAATCAGCTCCAATCATTTCTCCGAACTAAATATTGACGATTAAACTAAATGACTGGAAATTAGTCATATCATTTAAATTCTGAATATTTATTAAAACCCGAAGAAAATGAAAACAAGGAAAATTATCGGCCTGATTTTTTGTTTGCTTATAACATCTTCCATTTTTTCAGTCCAGGTAAAAGCTCAGACTCCAAAGGAAAACCCGGCGCTCGATGAAAAAGTGAGAAAATTTCTGGATGACCATTCCGGTCGTTGGTACGACATGAATATTCCCACAGCTGACGGGAAAACACTCTACGACCTTATTATCAAAGGAAATTACAAAAGTGCGCTCGAGATTGGCACCTCAACCGGGCATTCAGGAATTTACATGGCCTGGGCACTCAGCAAAACAGGTGGAAAACTGATCACCATTGACATTGACGAAGACAGGCATAAAACGGCTCTCGAAAATTTCAAAAAAGCAGGCCTTTCAGAATACATTGACGCACGGCTTGCCGATGCCCACTCGCTTGTCAAAGAATTAAAAGGGCCTTTTGACTTTGTTTTCAGCGATGCCGACAAAAACTGGTACAAGAATTATTTTAATGATATCGATCCCAAACTAAAAGTGGGAGGTTGTTTCACCACACACAATATTTCGGAACATCGGAGAATGGGCGAAGGCGATTACCTGCAATACGTAAGAAGCCTGAAAAATTTTGAGACTACGCTGAATACCGACGGTGGCGGACTACTGATCAGCTACAAACGAGCAGAAAAATAGCAGATCGCATCATGGCTGAAGATCATCTGCAACGGAAACTGGGACTTTTCCCTGCGACAAACATTGTTGTTGCCAATATGATTGGCGCCGGAATTTTTACCACCTCGGGACTATTGATGGCAGGACTAAATAATCCGCTTATCATGCTGGGACTATGGGTTGTTGGAGGAATCATAGCTCTTTGCGGTGCGCTTTCTTATGGAGAACTTGGCGCTGCAATGCCTGGAGCAGGTGGCGAATATCATTTTCTATCTAAACTCTTTCATCCACTGTTTGGATTCCTGAGTGGATGGGTCTCGTTTGTCGTTGGATTTTCGGCTCCAATTGCAGCTTCGGCGATGGGTTTTAGTGAATATTTCTGCAGGGCAATCCCGGCGATTCCCAATTGGTTCGAAAGTGTGGGTATTATGAATCAGGCGGCTACAAGGACATTTCTTTCAGTAAGTGTTATCCTGATATTTACATTGATTCATTACCGTGGAATAAGAACGGGTGCCCTTGTTCAGAACATACTCACGCTTCTAAAGGTTGCGCTTATTGTGTTCCTTCTGCTGGCAGGATTTCTTTCTGGAAAAGGAGACGTCAGCAATTTCAACACTGGTGGCGGGGTGGTTTCAGGATTTGCCGGATGGAAAACCATAGGACTTTCGTTGATGTGGATCATGTTTGCATACAGTGGCTGGAATGCCTCGACTTATCTGGGCGCCGAAATAAAGAATCCGTCAAAAACATTGCCCCGGTCGCTCATCGTTGGAACAGGCATTGTAATGCTGATCTACCTTAGCCTGAATGTATTATACATTTATGGAATTAATCCGGAAGAAATGAAAGGCGTAATTTCGGTCGGCGGACTTGTCATGGGAAATCTGTTCGGAAAATCAGCCGATACACTCTTTTCGTTGCTCATCGCTTTTGCACTTTTTTCTTCGCTTAGCGCATTTATTATTATTGGCCCAAGAGTCTATTATTCAATGGCAAAAGACGGACTTTTCTTTAAATCGGTAGCGCAGATTCATCCCAAATTTCAGGTGCCTTCCAATTCCATTGTGTTGCAGGGTATCATTGCAATCATTCTTGCACTTTCAGGAACTTTTGAACAGGTGCTGACCTATATGGGATTTGCATTGGGCATATTCCCCATACTGACGGTTATCGGTGTTTTCAAATTAAGGAAGGACAATCCAAACGCGCTAAGAATTGCAGGATTCCCATTGGCCCAGATTATTTATATAACAACCGGACTCCTCATCCTTTTTCTGGCTTTTCTTGAAAGGCCCATTGAGTCGTCCATCGCTTCGCTTACCGTTATTGCAGGCATTCCGGCTTATTACATTTTTAAAAGAACAAACGGTAATAAATCGGACTGAAGATGTTCTTAATTGGTAACCTCCTCAAAATGAACCAGCGACCAGTCGATCATCGAATTTAATACCGGCATTAAGCTTTTTGCCATTTCAGTCAGCGAATATTCAACTCGCGGAGGTATTTCGGCATAAGCTTCCCTTATCAAAAAATGATCGGCTTCCAACTGCTTTAAAGTACTCGAAAGCATCTTCTGCGAAATGTCGGGAATAGCAGCCATCAGTTCCTTATACCGCATCTTTTCTTTTCCCTGCAGGTTTACCAATATTAAAAGCGACCATTTGTCGCTAAAACGGCTCAACACATTTCTTATCGGACAAGTTGGGTAATGTAAATCAAGTTCTCTCATGATTTTCGCTTTAAAATTTCTTCAAAAATATAATTAATCACTAAAAGAGAGTTACAATCGACACAAAACATTACATCCGGAAAAAACTTGCATAAAAATCAAAAATAATCACTTCGCCAATTAATTGATATTCAATAATTCTAACCTACTAGGTGCGTTACAAACCTGATTGCACACTGTTTAAAAGCTATCTAAATTTGATATGTAATCTTATTAATCAACGAAAAATGGACAAATTAAATTTACTAAGCAGTTGGGCAGGTATTAAAGAATATTTTGCCCCACGAAGTGCACAAGGTTATCTAAACGCCAACCAGGTGATCCTTGCTACATCGGGTGTTGGTTCTGCTTGCGGTTCAACTGACGGCGATGCAAAACCATCGGCTTGCGGTGCGGGCGATGATCAGCCAAAACCATCGGCTTGTGGAGCTGGTGACGATCCACAGCCAAAACCATCGGCTTGCGGATCATCTTGCGGAAGCGACGGAAAGTAATCACTCAAAGAGGCTGTATCAAAAGTCATTCATCCAGTCATCCTGAACTTGTTTCAGGATCTCTACGAATTGATCATCAGACCCCGAAATAAATTCGGGGTGACGTAATCTGCGAGTATATTGACTTTTGAATCAGCCTCTTCTGTTCAATCAACAAAACAAAATTCATGGAATATTTTGCTTTTCAATGGCACATCACCGATAGCTGCGACCAGCGCTGCCAGCACTGCTATATCTTTTCGGAGAACAATCACATCAAGCTAAAAGAGATGTCGTGGGACGAAATCGAATCGGTTTTTCAAAACTGTCAGGATATGTGCAGCAAAGCAAACCGTGTTCCTTATTTCTATATCACCGGCGGCGATCCCATTTTACACAGCCGTTTCTGGGATTTGATGGAACTTTTCAAGTCGAATAAAATTGCGTTCTCTATACTTGGAAATCCGTTTCACCTGAACGACGAAGTGTGCCGGCGGTTAAAGGATTGCGGTTGCGAACGTTATCAGCTTTCCATTGATGGATTGAGCGAAACACACGATACCATTCGCCAACCGGGTTCGTTTGAAACCACGCTCGAAAAAATTAAATGTCTCCGGAATGCAGGTATTCGCTGCGCCATTATGACCACCGTTTCGGGAACAAACATTGCTGAAATGCCCGAAATTGTTGATCTGGTGGTGGAGCATAAAGCCGATATTTTTGCTTTTGCCCGATACTGTCCGACCAGTGCCGAAAAAAGCACTCACATTTCGCCCGAACAATACCGCGATTTACTGGATGTTTTGTGGCAAAAGTTTGAGCATTATAAAGATAGCGGCACCAGTTTTAACCTGAAGGATCACCTCTGGACACTTTTCCTTTATGAAAAAGGTCTTTTCACCATTCCTGAAAATTTGAATGAGGAAATGATTTACGATGGATGCAACTGCGCCAATTGTCACCTCACCATTTTACCCAAAGGCGAAGTGTATGCCTGCCGCCGGTTCGAGAGTAATATCGGGAATGTTTTCAATGAAAAGTTGTTCGATATTTTTACTGGTGAGCCAATGAATCAATTCCGCGAATACGAAAAATTCGAAAAATGCTCGAAATGCGAATTAACGCGTTTTTGCCGTGGATGCCCTGCGGTAACCTACGGATATAGCGGTAATTTCTACGGAACCGATCCGCAATGCTGGAAACAGGTGAGTTGATTTGAAAATTTGAAGATTAAAAAATGAAAGCAGTTGTACTATACAAAATATGTTCTCCTGAAGAACTTTCCATTAGCGAAATACCTGTTCCGGAGGTAAAACCCGGTTGGGTACTGATAAAAGTAAAGGCGTTTGGACTTAACCGATCGGAACTGATGATGCGTGAATATGAAGGGAATGCGCCTTACATCAAACTGCCTCGGGTACTTGGAATTGAATGTGTGGGCGAAATTGCTGATGCTTCGGATAGCACATTTAGCAAAGGACAAAAAGTAGTGGCACTAATGGGTGGAATGGGACGCTCGTTCGATGGCAGTTACGCCGAATATGCCTTGATTCCGGCAAAGAATGTTTTTTCGGTTGATTCAAATCTTGATTGGGCGAAATTGGCAGCAATTCCTGAAACGTATTTTACGGCGTATGGCTCACTTTTTAGCAGCCTGCAACTGACTCCTGAAGATATTTTACTGGTTCGCGGAGGAACAAGTGCTGCCGGACTCGCAGCCATACAGCTTGCAAAAAGTATTGGCGCAACTGTGCTGGCTTCAACACGTAAAGAAGGGAAACGTGATTTTTTGATGTTGCAAGGAGCCGATCACGTTTTAATTGATGATGGCACCTTAAAAAGCCAGTTGCTCAATCTTTATCCCGGTGGGATAACCAAAGTGTTGGAACTTATTGGTCCGGCCACGCTGTTCGAATCGCTGAGCATGGTTAGTCTTCATGGAATTGTATGTGTTACCGGTATTCTGGGAAAAAAGGGAACAATCGAAAATTTCTACCCCATCAAAGATATTCCTTCAGGAGTTTACCTCACCGGCTTTTCGAGCAACTACCCCACTCAAAAAATTATCGACAACATATTCAGTCGTATTAAAAAACATAAACTACAGCCAGCCATCGCCAAAGTATTTGCCTTATCTGAAATCGGACAGGCACACCGGCTGATGGAAAACAACGAAGCCAACGGTAAGGTGGTTATTTTAATTGAATAAAAACTCTAATAAAAACAACATGAAGACAAAATTTTTACTCGTAATCACATTAACTGCATTCCTATTTACAATAGGAACAACTGCTAAAGCTCAGATTTCCATCGAATTCTACATTAATGGAACCAATGGGAATGATCAAAACTCCGGAACAAAAGAACAACCATTAAAAACCTTGAATAAGGCTGCCGACCTGATCAATCTGGCCAACGGGAAAGGTGCTATTACTGTTTATCTTACAGAAGGTATATATGGTTTGGACGCTACCGCTACTTTTCACCCGGCAAACTGGCATTTTACCAGGGAGCAGCGACTGACTATCAGAGCCGAAGTTTTACCGGATGATGCCGATTGGGATTCTGGCAAAATGCCTGTCATAGTGTCAACAATGCCACTTAATTTTAAGCCAAATGGGAATAATGATCCGCTGGGAGGAACTTCTTATGGGATTCAGATTGAAACCAACCATGTTACGATCCAGGGATTAAGAGTTTTAGGCACCCCTGTACATGAACGACCCAAAAATGGATTGGTCAGAAGAAATTATCCAATTGTGCGCGAAGGCCGGAATCTCGACGATTTACGGATTACCCAATGTCTGTTTTTGGGTGATAAGCAAGCCATTCCAAACCACCTGGCCATACTGGCAAGTGGCCAAGGTGTGGTAGTTGACCACTGTGTCTTCTATCAATGTAAAGACGCTATTGTCTTTTGGTTTTCGGACGAACCAGCCAAAAATTGCGAGGTACACCACAATCTGTTTATCGACAATTATGGCGCGAATATTTGGTCATGGTCAGCAGCCGAAGATTTAAAATTCTACAATAATGTTGCAACGGGCACCAATGTTTTCTGGATTTTAAACAGAGATGAAAAAGCATCGTTTTCGCTTTCAAACTCACTGATTTCAGGATATAACGAACTCCTTAACAAAGGTGGAGGACCGGCAGGTTTTGGAGAAAAAGCCGACCCTGCTAAATTGAAGTTAGGCAAAGATGTTATCCTGAAAAAAGAAGGCAATTTGCAAATAGAAGAAGATCCTACCGACCGCAACTACCTGCATTTGGTGCCGGGCACGATGGGTTCAAATTTAGGAGCTGGTCTGTTTACCAAATAAAACAAACTACCTAAAACGAGATATTCAATGAAAAAAATTGCATTGCTGGGGCTATTGTTCCTGCTCATCTTTTCAAATCTATCGGTTGGTCAAAAAGTGATTGAATACAATTTCGTCGACTTGTTTCGGAGTGGTCAACTGATTGCAAAGAACAGGGTGATTACTATTGAAAAAGATGAAGACGGCGAATTTATCCGATTGGGTAAAGCCAAGATCGGATCTGCTATTCTTCTTCCTGCTGATGATTTCAAACGTGGAAAAATTGAAGCGCTGGTCAGGGGAAAAGACATTTTGCAGGGAAGTTTTGCAGGTCTGGCTTTTCATGCC
>Ga0209261_10000070_pt1 | contig 24361 bp, 22 predicted proteins | sample DOMMetBare1Fresh_FD_187470 | JGI IMG/M metagenome (GOLD analysis project Ga0209261, IMG submission 187470) | Wetland sediment microbial communities from St. Louis River estuary, USA, under dissolved organic matter induced mercury methylation -... | ecosystem: Environmental > Aquatic >...
CATGGCCGAGTCGCTGGTCACCGTTGACGCTCTGCAGGAGACGCTTGCGGATTCGCCGTTTCTGCGCCACTACGAATTCGTCGTCAAGAGCTGCACGCACGGCGAGTGCGAACTGCTGGTCCCGTTCAATGATTCGATCGAACGACCCGACGGCATCATCAGCGGCATGGCGATCATGGGCGCGGCCGACGTGGCCATGTGGCTGGCCATCATGACGATGCGCGGACTCGACGAACGCTGGGTCACGTCGGACATGCAGACTGCATTCCTGCGCAGCGGCCGCGCGGAAGCCGTGCAGTGCACGGCGCGCGTGCTGCGACTCGGACGCCGGAGCGCATTCGGCGCCGCCGAATGTCGCGGCGTGAACTCGGGCGACCTGCTCGCGCACCATTCGGTGCGCTACGCCAAGGTGATGGGCGAGGAGCGCGGGTGAGCGACTTCTACCGACAGCCGCCGACGGTAAGATCATCGCCATGAAGGCCTCCAGCGCACACCGGTTGGGTCGCAGCGACCGGCGTTCAACGCGGCGCACGATCGACCGCATGGTTCAGTGCATCGTCGAGCGATTTGATCCGGAGCGGATAATTCTTTTCGGTTCGCATGCCAGGGGAACGGCTAACGCCGACAGCGATGTCGATCTGCTGATCGTCATGCGTTACCACGGATCAAGCGCGCAGGCTCAGGCAGCGATCCGTTTGGCACTGAGCGAATTTCCGGCGGCGAAGGACATCGTCGTCGCGACGCCGGAAGAGTTTGCGTGGCGATCGCTCGTGCCCGGCACGATCGAGCGCCCGGCAGCAATCGAGGGCGAGGTTGTGCATGCCCGCCGTTGAGCCGACGCAGGTCGTCGCGCGAGAATGGGTACATGAAGCCGAGGGCGACTTGAAAGCCGCCGTGCACCTGCTGCAACTTGGTATCGATGCCCCGACCGAAGCGGTCTGCTTTCATGCGCAGCAATGCGTGGAGAAGTACCTGAAAGCCCTGCTCATTCTCGCCGAGACGGATTTCCCGAAGACGCATGATCTCGATCGGCTTGTGCAATTCTTGCGCCGTGGAACAGGTATCGGGCTCAACCCGGCCGAGCGGGCGGAACTGACGACGCATGCGGTTGCGGCTCGCTACCCGGGCGCGGGCGAAATCCCGCTGCCCGCCGCTCGGCGCGCTCTCCGTCTCGCGAGACGAGCCAGGAAGACAATCCGCGGACTGATGCCTCTCGCGGTCAAACGGACGATCAAGCGCAGGGCCTGATCACCCACTTTGCGAGGCTGCCGCTGGTAGAGGACATCTACACCCGCCCGGAGCATGTTGACCTGCGCCGCCAGATTGCGCGTTTCGTCGCGCAGGAAATCGAGCCCAACGCGCTGGCGTGGGACGAGGCCGGGTTCGTGCCGCGCGAAGTGCTGCGCAAGATGGGCGCACTGGGCTGGCTCGGCCTAATGTATCCGGCCGAGTATGGCGGCGCGGGCGCGGATGCGACCACCAATGTCGTGTTCCAGGAAGCGTTGTCGCGCGCGACCAGCGGCGGCTTCGTCGTCACCGTGCTTGTTCACACCGACATGGCGAGCCCGCATCTCGCCCACGCCGGCAGCGCGCAACAGAAGGCACGCTGGCTGCCGAAGATCGTCGCGGGCGAGCTGATCACGGCGGTCGCGGTGACCGAACCCGACGCCGGCTCTGACGTTGCGTCGATCCGCACGCGCGCCGTGCGGGACGGCGACCACTATGTGCTCAGCGGCACCAAGATGTTCATCACCAACGGCGTGCACGCCGGCCTGGTGTTTGTCGCGGCGCGCACGGACCCGCAGGCCAAAGGTTCGCGCGGCATTTCGATCTTCGCCGTCGAGAAGGGCACCCCCGGCTTCCGCGTCGGCCGCGCATTGAAGAAGCAGGGCTGGCTCGCGTCCGACACCGCGGAGCTGGTGTTCGAAGACTGCCGCGTGCCGGCGGCTAATCTGCTTGGCGAAGAGAACGCCGGTTTCTACGCGATCATGAGGAACTTCCAGACCGAGCGCATTGCGCTCGCCAGCATGGCGGTCGGCCACTGCCTGACTGCGCTCGACCTCACCTTTCGCTACGTGAACGAGCGCCGCGCGTTTGGCGCGCCGCTGTGGGAGATGCAGACGGTGCGACAGCGGCTGTCGATGCAGCTGGCGAAAGTCGAGGCAGCACGCCAGTTGCTGTATCACTGCGCCTGGCTGGTTGACCAGCGACCTGACGACTCAAATGCCGCCGCGCGGGAAGTGTCGATGCTGAAGGCGCTGACCGGAGAACTCGTCAACGAGGTGATGTACGACTGCCAGCAGTTCCACGGCGGCATGGGCTACATGCGCGAGTCGCCGATCGAGCGGCTGGTGCGCGATGCGCGCGTGCTCGCCATTGGCGGCGGCGCGACCGAAGTGATGCTGGAAGAAGTCGCCAAGCGATTCGCGGGATGACACCGATGCCGGCCAACAACCTTTCCGACCTGTTTGCGAACAACCGCGCCTGGTCCGCGCGCCGTCGCGCCGACGATCCGCAGTACTTCGCGCGCCTGGCACGCCAGCAGGCGCCGAAGTACCTGTGGATCGGCTGCGCCGACAGCCGCGTGCCGGCGAATGACATCGTCGGGCTCGATCCGGGTGAGCTGTTCGTCCACCGCAACATCGCCAACGTGGTCGCGCACACCGACTTCAACTGCATGTCGGTGCTGCAGTTCGCGATCGAACTGTTGCACGTCGAGCACGTGATCGTCGTCGGCCACTACCAGTGCAGCGGCATCCGCTGCGCCATCGGCGGCGGAATGCTGGGCGTGGCCGACCACTGGCTGCGGCACATCGAGGACGTTCAGCGTCGGCACGCCGACGTATTCCAGTCGGTGGCGCCGCACCACCACGAGGATCTGCTGTGCGAACTGAACGTGATCGAGCAGGTGCGCAATGTCTGCCGCACGAACGTCGTGCGCAACACCTGGCGCATGGGACGTCCCCTCGCAATCCACGGCTGGGTCTACGGCCTGGCGGACGGGTTGCTGAAGGACCTGGGCTGGTCGCCGAGCGCGCTGCCGGACGATCTGGAGGCCGCTCTGACCGCCTGCGCCGCGCGGTTGCAGGCGAAGCCGCGCTGATACCGATGCAGGTCGCGCGCACAGCGTGGGCGGCGGCCGCCCTCCTTTTCATCCGCGCCGCGACGGCCGATCCGGTCAGCATCACGCGCGGCGACGGCGCGCGCATCGATGCGCACTGGTTTCCGGTAGCCATATCGGCACCAAGACCCGCGATCGTCGCGCTGCACGGCTGCGGCGGCCTGTACCGGCGCGACGGCAAGACCTTCGATGCACGCTACCCCGACTATGTCGACCGTTTGCACCAGGCCGGGTATCACGTGTTGTTGCCGGACAGCTTTGGCTCGCGCGGCTCGGGGCCGATCTGCGGCGTGAAGAAGGTCGAGCGCACCATCACGGTCGAAACGCGCCGCGACGACGTGATCGCCGCGGTCAAGTGGCTTGCCGAACGCGACCAAGTCGACGCTGCCCGCATCGCGGTGCTCGGCTGGTCGCACGGCGCGATGACGACGCTGGTTGCGATCAACGCGGCGCGCGCGGAATTTGCACAGCCGCTGGCCGGTGCGGTCGTGTTCTATCCGGGCTGCCGCGCGCTGCTTGACCAGCCGTTCAAGCTCGAAATCCCTGTGCTGATGCTGCTGGCCGAAAAAGACGACTGGACGCCCCCGTCGCGCTGCGTGCGGCTGGCCGAGCGCACCCGTGCCGCCCAGCCACAGGCGGACCTGGCGATCAAGGTCTACGCTGACAGTTATCACGGCTTCGACGGCGCACGCCCGGTACGCTTCCGTCCCGGGATTCCGAACGGCACCAATCCCAATGGCGTTCACATCGGCGGCAATCCGGTCGCGCGCGCCCAGGCGCTGCGCGAAATGGACCTGTTTCTTGCGAGGATTCTGAAATGAGCACCGACCTGCTGGAAGTCTCGATCGCGCACCGCGTTGCCGTCGTGTGGATGGCACGCGAGAAGATGCGCAATGCCTTCAACGAAGCGATGATCGCGGAGCTCGCAGCGACCTTCACCCGCTTGGGCGCCGATGCGGGCGTGCGCGCAATCGTGCTCGCCGGCAAAGGGCCGGCGTTCTGCGCCGGGGCCGACCTCGACTGGATGCGCCGCATGAGCGGCTACAGCCTCGACGAGAATCGCGCCGACGCACGCGCGCTCGCCGACATGCTGCGCACCGTCTATCTGTGTCCCAAGCCCACCATCGCGCGCGTGCACGGCGACGCGTACGCCGGCGGAATCGGTCTTATCGCCGCGTGCGACATCGCCTACGCCGCGACGACCGCGAGTTTCTGCCTGAGCGAAACGAAGCTTGGCCTGATTCCGGCCACCATCAGTCCCTATGTGATCAAGGCGATGGGTGCCAACGCAGCGCGTCGTTACTTTCTGACCGCGGAGAAGTTCGATGCCGCCGAGGCGTTTCGCATCGGCCTCGTGCACGACATCACTCCCCCAGACGGCCTCGACGCGGCGGTCAACGAAACGCTGGGCGCACTGATGCTGACCAGCGACCAGGCGGCGCGCGAAGCCAAGCGGCTGGTGCGCGACATCGCCGGGCGCGCGATCGATGATGCGCTGGTGGCCGACACGGCCGAGCGCATTGCGCAGATCCGCGCTTCAGAGGACGGACGCGAAGGCGTGCGCAGCTTCCTCGACAAGCGCAAACCGCGCTGGGTCGCCGAGTACGAGGCCGAGCGTGCGGCAACCGAAGGCGATGACGAGGAAATGTAAGTCCGGCTGCGCGCAATGGCCGAGCGGCTGCGACTGACGCGGACGTTCGGGGTCGCCGGCTGGCAGACATGGGATGCCGAAGGCGATTCCTTCGTGCTGGCCGCGCTCGGCGCATGCCTTCTTCACCCCGGCACTGCGCTCGAACTGCGCGGACTGTGGCGACTGGCGCGGCGCTGGCACGCCGGATTCGCCTCACTCGATGCGGGTGCGCTCGGTCTGGCGCTTTGCGTGCGCAGCGACGTGAAGCTCGCTGACGTCAACGTCCGTGTCGCGATCGCGTTACCGTCGCGTGAGACACCTGCATCAAAGCAGTTCCGCTTTGCGCTGCGCACGCTGCGACGCGCTGCGCGCCTGCCCGCCGCCCCGCCCGGTCGCGTCTGGATTGCGCTGCGGCTGGCCGAGGGAAGTGAACGCATGTTTGGGCGAATGACCTCCGCGCTGGCCGCGGCCTCCAAAGGTGCGCAACTGCAGATCGAGGTCAAGGCGCAGCGCGTCTTTGCCCCGGATACACTGCGTGCGAGCTTTCCGCTGCGCGTCGAGGGTCAGTTTGATGCCGGGGAAGGCTGGTTTCCTCTGATCAGCGACTCGCAGATTGATACAACGCGCTCGCCCATCGCCTGAGGACGAACATGGACAAGCTCGACATCGCGCAACTGATCGCCCTGGCCGCCACGCTCGGCTTTGCCAGCGGTATCCGCTTGTACGCCGTGTTGCTGATCGTCGGCCTGGTCGGTTATTTCGATTGGGCGCCGCTGCCGGCCGGGCTGCAGATCCTCGCGCACCCGGTCGTGCTCGGGGCCTCCGGCTTCATGGTCGCGGTCGAGTTCCTGGCCGACAAGGTCCCCGCCATCGATTCGCTGTGGGATGCCGTGCACACCTTCATCCGCATTCCGGCCGGTGCTGCGTTGGCAGCGGCGGTGTTTGGCGCCGACAGCGCCGCATGGGCCACGGTGGCCGCCCTTCTGGGCGGCTCGCTCGCTGCGACCAGTCATTTCACCAAGGCGGGCGCGCGCGCCGCGGTCAATACGTCGCCCGAGCCGTTTTCGAACATCGCCGTGTCGACGGCCGAAGATGTCGCTGTCGGCGGCCTGTTGTGGCTGGCGATCGTGCATCCGTTCATCGCGGCCGCCGTCGTCGTCGTGCTGGTCGCGCTGGCGGCCTGGCTGCTTCCCAGGATCTTCCGCTTCATCGCCGGCGTGTTTCGGCGTCTGTTCGGTGTCGCCCGATCAACCCCGGTTTCGACCCATGTTCCGCAAAATCCTGATCGCTAACCGCGGTGAGATTGCATGCCGTGTGGCCGCCACCGCGCGCCGCCTCGGCGTGCGCATCGTCGCGGTGTATTCGGATGCGGACGCCGGCGCGCGCCACGTTGCGCTCTGCGATGAGGCGATCCGGATCGGTCCGCCACCGGCGCGCGAGAGCTATCTGCGCGGCGACCTGATCATCGAGGCAGCAAAGGCAACCGGCGCACAGGCGGTCCATCCCGGCTACGGCTTCCTGTCGGAGAACGAGGAATTCGCACAGGCGTGCGCCAAAGCGGGCATCGCCTTCATCGGCCCACCCCCGAGCGCGATCTTCGCGATGGGCAGCAAATCGGAAGCAAAGACGCTGATGGAGCGCGCCGGCGTGCCCCTGGTGCCGGGTTATCACGGCGCCGAGCAGGACGCGGCGACGCTGCAGAAGCATGCCGATCGAATCGGCTACCCGGTGCTGATCAAGGCCAGCGCCGGCGGCGGCGGCAAGGGCATGCGCATCGTCACCGCAGCCGCCGAGTTCAACGATGCGCTTGCTTCGTGCAAACGCGAGGCGGCTTCGTCTTTCGGCGATGATCGCGTGCTGGTCGAAAGGTATCTGCAGCGGCCGCGCCACATCGAGATCCAGGTGTTCGCCGACGCGCACGGCAACTGCGTGTACCTGTTCGAGCGCGACTGCTCGGTGCAGCGACGGCACCAGAAGGTGATCGAGGAGGCGCCCGCGCCGGGCATGACGGACGAGCGCCGCAAGGCAATGGGCGAAGCGGCGGTCGCAGCGGCAAAAGCGGTCGGCTACATCGGCGCCGGCACGGTGGAATTCATTGCCGCGCCTGACGGCACCTTCTACTTCATGGAGATGAACACGCGGCTACAGGTTGAGCATCCGGTGACCGAGATGATCGCCGGCCATGATCTGGTCGAGTGGCAATTGCGCGTCGCCGCGGGCGAGCGCCTTCCCGTCACGCAGGATGAACTGGAGATTCACGGCCACGCGATCGAAGCACGCATCTACGCGGAGAATCCGGACAAGGGTTTCCTGCCGACGATCGGGCACCTCGTCCACATGGCCACGCCCGACGCCGTGCAGTTCAAGCGCAACGCCGACGACAACAACTTCCACGAGCCGGCCGCGGTGCGCATCGACTCCGGCGTGCGCGCGGGCGATGAAATCTCGCCCCACTACGACCCGATGATCGCCAAGCTGATCGTGTGGGGTCACGATCGCGACCAGGCGCTGGCACGCATGCGCGCGGCACTCGCCGAGTTCCACATTGTCGGTCTGGCCAACAACGTCGACTTCCTGGCGCGCCTGGCGAACAACCACAGCTTCGCGCTGGCGCAGCTCGACACCGGATTGATCGAGCGTGAACGCGAAAGACTGTTCGTGCATGAAGAACGCGTGCCGGAGGAAATGCTGGCGCTGGCCTGCGCACGTGTGCTGGTCGATGAGAGTGCGGCAGCGGACGCCGATCCGTGGTCGAGCCGATCCGGCTGGCGAATGAACATCACATACACGCGCACGATCACACTGAAGTCCGAGCGCGGTGTACACGACGTCGATCTCGAGTACGGCCGCGATGGCTGGCACTTCCGCCACGGGGACATCGATGCGCCGCTCGCGGTGACCGCGGCAAGCGGCAGTCGCCTGACACTGCGTCTTGCGGGCCGCACGCTGGCCGCCGATGTGGTCCATTACCGCGACGAATTGCACGTGTTTGCGGAGGGCCGGCACCGGATGCTGACGCTGGTCGACGTGATCGCACTTGCTGGCGAGCGCGACGGCGGTGGTGCGGGATTGGCGGCACCCATGCCCGGCAAGGTGATCGCGGTCAACGTCGCGAAGGGCGCCCGCGTGTCCAAGGGTGCGCCGCTGCTGGTGATGGAAGCGATGAAGATGGAGCACAGCATCGTCGCCCCCAGCGATGGCGTGGTCGACGATATCCTGTATGGCATCGGCGACCAGGTGAAGGAAGGCGCCGCGCTGGTGTCGTTCTCGCCCGCGGATTAGGGATCGCGTTCGCCACATGAGAATCGCTGTCGCCCTGGGCAGCATGAAACCCGACGCATGGCTCGATGCGCTCGGCGCTGCGTTCGCGCGGGCTGGACTCGAGGTGGACATCGCAATGTTCGACGGCCGCGCGCGTGACGCGCGCTACGCCGTTGTGTGGCTGCCCCCGCCGGAGCTCTTCAGCGCTGAAAAGAACCTGCGCGCGGTGTTCAACGTCGGCGCCGGTGTCGAGGGGCTGCTGACGAATCCCGCGCTGCCCCCTGCGCTTCCCCTGCTGCGCCTGGTGGACGCCGGTATGGCGCCGAAGATGGCCGAATATGTGTGCTTCTACCTCGCGCGCATCACGCGTGGACTCGATCGCTTCGGCGGCCCGCACGCGGTGCGCGACTGGAATGTCGATCGGCCGCGTGGCACGCCGCCCACTGTCGGCGTGATGGGGCTGGGTGCGATCGGCAAGCAGATCGCGCACGCCGTGACGGTGTTCGGCTATCCCGTGGTCGGCTGGTCGCGCACGGGGAGATCGATTGCCGGCATGCACTGCCTGGCGGGTGAAAGCGAGTTCAGTACATTTCTCGGAATGACAGACGTCCTCGTCAACGTGCTGCCACTGACGGGTACCACGCGCGATCTGCTCGACGCGCGGCGGTTCGCACAATTGCCGCGCGGCGCGCACGTGATCAACATCGGCCGTGGCGGCACGATGGTCGACGCGGATCTGATCGCCGCGCTCGACAGTGGTCAGCTCGCCAGCGCCACACTCGACGTGTTCCGCACCGAGCCTCTGCCTGCCGAGCATCCGTTCTGGCATCACCCGCGCATCACCGTGACGCCGCACCTGTCCGGTCCCACACCGCGCGAACCGGCGGCGCTGCAGATTGCCGAAGCGATCCGACAACTCGAAGCAGGCACGCCGCCGCAGTCGCTGGCGGGATACGTCGATCGCCAGCGCGGCTACTGAAAGCCGCGTCGCGCAATTGCGCTCCGCGGCTGCCGTGATCGCGGTAACCGGCCCGAAACCTGCTTCTTCTATGTTCGGTGCACCAGTCAACCGAGGCTTGCCAATGATCGAACGTCCGCGCCACCCGACGCGTATCGCGCTCGCGCTGCAGGGCGGTGGCTCGCACGGCGCATTCACCTGGGGCGTGCTCGATCGCCTTCTCGATGAACCCCGCATCCACATTGAGGCTGCCAGCGGCGCAAGTGCCGGTGCGATCAACGCCGCGCTGCTCGCTCACGGCCTGGCGCAGGGCGACAACGGTCACGCACAGGCAGCGCTGCGCAACTTCTGGCAGCGCCTGTCCGATCACGCGCCGGTCGGCGCGGCCGAGTACGGCATGAAAGCGCTGATGACGATGACGCGCTGGCTGGCGCCACCACAGTGGAATCCGCTCGACCTGAACCCGCTGCGAACGCTGCTCGCCGGTGCGATCGATTTTGAGCGGGTGCGCGCGACTTGTCCGATGCAACTTTTCATCGCCGCCACGCGTGTCGATACCGGCACGCTGCGCGTCTTCCACACCCATGAGCTCACGCTCGATGTTCTGCTCGCGTCGGCCTGCCTGCCGTGGCTGCATCACACGATCGAAGTGGACGGCACCGCGTACTGGGACGGCGGCCTGGTGGCCAACCCGCCGCTGTATTCATTGGTCGATCACTGCACAGCGGACGATCTGCTGCTGGTGACGATGCATCCGACTCGTCGCGATCGAACGCCGGTGCAGGCCGACGAGATTTCCGCTCGCGTTGCGGAGATCAGCTTCACCGCCGCGTTCTTCGCCGAGTTACAGGGCGTGCTGACGGCACAGCGTGCCGCTCGACGACAGTGGTTCCCGATCGGCCGCGCCACGCGCCGGCTGCGGCGGCTGCGCCTGCATGTGATCGACGGCGGCGACCTGACCGCCGCGATGCCCGCTGCAAGCCGGATGAATGTCAAGAGATCGTTCATCGACGAGTTGTTCGAGCACGGTCGGGCGCGGGCGCAAGAATGGCTGGAAAGCGCCACTAGCGCGCCGGCGGGCCAGCACTCGAGTGTCGACACCGTTCTTTTTCCGAACCAGCAGCGGCAGTAAGATCGGTCGCCCGCCGCAGGAGTTGCAGATGCCAACGCTTCCCCACAAAGTCTCGATCGTCGATGTCGGCCCGCGCGACGGGCTGCAGAACGAAAAGCAGATGATCCCGGCCGATGTGAAAGTCGAACTGGTCGATCGGCTGACCGCGGCGGGCTTCGCGAATATCGAGGTCACGTCGTTCGTGTCGCCCAAGTGGGTGCCGCAGATGTCGGATGCCGCCGACGTGATGGCGCGCATCAATCGCAAGCCGGGCGTCGTCTACTCGGTGCTGACGCCGAACATGAAAGGCTTTGAGGGCGCGGTCGCCGCGAAGGCAGACGAGATCGTCGTCTTCGGCGCGGCGAGCGAAGCGTTCTCGCAGAAGAACATCAACTGCTCGATCGCGGAATCGATCGAGCGCTTTGCACCGGTGTGCGAGGCGGCGAAGCAGCACGGCATCCGCATCCGTGGCGCGATCTCATGCGCGCTCGGCTGTCCGTATCAGGGCGAAGTGAAACCGGACGCGGTCGCGTACGTCGCGCGACTGATGAAGGGCATCGGCGTGCAGCACATCGGTGTGGCCGACACGATCGGTGTCGGAACCCCGCGCGCCACACAGGCGGCGATGGAGGCCACGCTCGCGATCTACGACGTGAAGGACGTGTCAGGGCACTTCCATGACACTTACGGCCAGGCAGTCGGCAATGTCTACGCGTGCCTGGAGATGGGAGTCGCGAGCTTCGACACCAGTGTCGCCGGCCTTGGCGGCTGCCCGTACGCGAAGGGCGCGACCGGCAACGTCGCCACCGAAGACGTGCTCTACCTGCTGCGCGGACTGGACATCGAGACCGGCATCGATCTCGACCAGGTGGTCGCTACCGGCCAATGGATCAGCGGCATTCTGAACCGCAAGGCATTCGCCCGCGCGGGAAACGCGATTGCGGCCAAGAAGGCGGCGTAGCGAGGCTATCGGACCAGCGCGCGGTCGGCCTTGCGTTCGAGAGCCGCTTTGCGGCCCCACACCCACACATACTGGGCGCCGGACCCGAGCACGGTCGCGGTGGTGGCGTAGAGCAGCACGCGCAGCCAAGCGCCTTCGGCGAACAATCCGGCCGCGAGTGCGAGCGCGGCCGCGAGAAACGTGAACTCCAGCGCCGTATTGAACTTCGACAACCACGACGGCGCCATGTCAAAGCGGCCAACCAGGAAATGAAACGCCGTCGCGCCCGTGACGATGACAGCATCGCGCGCGACCGACAGCACGGCAAACCAGATCGGCACCCAGCCCTGCAGCGCCAGCAGCCAGACGACGGTGATCATCGTCAGCTTGTCCGCCAGCGGGTCGGCAATCGCGCCGAAGCGCGTGCGCATGTTCAAGCGGCGCGCGATCACGCCGTCGGCCAAATCCGCGAGCGCGCACGCCACGAACACCACCAGCGCGACACCGTAGTCGCGCGACAGCAGCAGCCACGCCAGCCACGGTATGGCGCAGGTCCGTGCGATGGTGATCGCGTTGGGTACGTTGAACATGCCTGCAAGCGTACCGGCTCGGCCGCCGTCTGACTCTGCGCGGCGTCAGCAAAGTCGGGTCAACCGCGGTGCCAGGCTTCGGCCATGCGCCGGCGCATCGCGGCGTCGGGCAGCGGGCCCCGGCGCGCGCCCATGTTCTCGATCATGTGGGCGGGATTGGTTGTCGCCGGAATGGCGCAGGTGACGGCGGGGTGCGACACGATCCACTTCAGGAAGAACTGCGCCCAGTTGGCGCAGCCGATCTCGGCCGCCCACGGCGGCAGCGGCCGCTGTCCGACCCGATTGAACAGAAGCCCACCGTCGAATGGGCGATTGATGATCACTGCGATGCGGCGTTCGGCGGCGAGGTTCATCAACGGTTCGGCCGAGGGGTCGTCGAAGTTGTACGTGATCTGCATGAAGTCCCACGGCTCGGACTTGAGCGCCGCAGCCATTTCGTCGTGCTTGCTGCCGTGCGAAGTCGTCACGCCGATGTAACGCCAGCGGCCCTCGTCCTTGCCCGCACGCACCGCCTTCACGTGCCCGCGCCAGTTGAGCAGGTTGTGGATCTGCATCAGGTCGAAGCGCGGCAGCTTCCACAGCCGCAGCGATTCGGCCATCTGCGTCGGGCCGACGCGCTCGAACGCGGTCCACACCTTGGTGGCGGAGAACAGTCTGCCCGTGTGTTCAACCTGCGGCAGCAGATCGCCCAGCAGCCGCTCCGCGCGGCCGTACATCGGTGACGAGTCGATCATGCCGCCGCCGGCGGCAAAGAACCGGGTCAGCACTTCGCGCCGCCGCGTGCGCTCGGCCAGGTTGTCACCGACATCGAACGTGAGCCACGTGCCCATGCCGATCACGGGGATGCGCTCTCCCGATTTGGGTATCACGCGGACCAGCGGCGGGCCCTCCTGCGCCACGTTGCGCGTGGGCAGCAGCGCGCTCATGGTCAGCGCGGAAAGGAAGAATCGGCGATCCATCTGGACCTTTGTACAGACAGCGTCGCGCGAAATCCAGTTCCGCCGGCGACCGCGATTTGACGACGCGCAGCCGCTCGACGAGTATCCGTCCCAACCGCCGCATTGGTCGCCACTCGCCCGATCAGACACCCGACTCGATCGGCCGCAGCGAACACGAACGAGGACACCCGATGAGCCACCGTACCTATGAATCGCTGCGCAGCGCGCGCTGGTTCGCGCCCGACGATCTGCGCTCCTCCGCGCATCGTTCGCGCTTCATGCAGATGGGCTACGCGCCGGCCGACTGGAAGGGCCGGCCGGTGATCGCGCTCGTCAATACGTGGTCCGACGTGAACCAGTGCCACGCGCACTTCAAGCAGCGCGTCGAGGATGTGAAGCGCGGCGTGCTGCAGGCCGGCGGATTCCCGCTCGAACTGCCCGCGATTTCGCTGTCGGAGCCGATCGTCAAGCCGACGACGATGCTTTATCGCAATTTTCTTGCGATGGAGACCGAGGAACTGCTGAGGAGCCACCCCATCGACGGTGCGGTACTGATGGGCGGCTGTGACAAGACGACGCCGGGCCTGCTGATGGGCGCCTTCAGCATGGGCATTCCCTGCATCTATCTGCCGGCCGGCCCGATGCTGCGCGGGAACTGGAAGGGCAAGATCCTCGGCTCCGGCTCCGATGGGTGGAAATACTGGGACGAGCGCCGCGCCGGCACGATCACCGAGCAGGACTGGCTCGAGGTCGAAGGCGGCATCGCGCGCAGCCACGGCACCTGCATGACGATGGGCACCGCGGCGACGATGATGGGCATCACGGAAGCGATCGGCATGACACTGCCCGGCGCGTCGTCCATTCCCGCGGCCGATGCCAATCACCCGCGCATGTCCGCGGAGTGCGGTCGCCGCATTGTGCAGATGGTGTGGGACGACCTGACACCGGCCAGGATTCTCACGCGTGAAAACTTCGAGAACGGCATCGCCTGCGCGATGGCGATGGGCTGCTCGACCAACGCCATCATTCATCTGATCGCGATGTCGCGCCGCGCCGATTGTGCGATCGGTCTCGATGATTTCGATGCCGCCAGCCGCAAGATCCCGGTGATCGCCAACATCCGGCCCAGCGGCGACACCTACCTGATGGAGGATTTCTACTACGCGGGCGGAATGCCGGCGATGCTCAATCGCATCAAGGGCCATTTGCACCTCGCCGCGATGACGGTCAACGGCCACACGATCGGCGAGAACATTACGGGCGCGGAGGTCTACAACGACGATGTGATTCGCGCCCTCGACCGCCCGATCTACGCGGAGGGCGCACTCGCCGTGCTGCGCGGAAACCTCGCCCCGGGGGGCTGCGTGATCAAGCCGAGCGCCTGCGCGCCGCGATATCTGAAGCACACCGGACCGGCGCTCGTGTTCGACGACTATCCGTCGATGAAGAAAGCCTCCGAAGACCCGAACCTTGACGTCACAGCGGACCACATCCTCGTGTTCCGCAACGCCGGCCCGCAGGGCGGCCCCGGCATGCCCGAGTGGGGCATGCTGCCGATCCCGACCAAGCTGCTGAAGCAGGGCGTGCGCGACATGCTGCGTCTGAGCGATGCCCGGATGAGCGGCACCGCGTATGGCGCGTGCATTCTGCACACCGCGCCGGAGTCCTACATCGGCGGGCCGCTGGCGCTGGTGAAGACGGGCGACCGGATCACGGTGGACGTGCCCGCACGTCGCATTCACCTCGAGGTGAGCGATGAGGAACTTGCGCGCCGGCGCAAGGCGTGGACCGCACCGCCGCCGCGCTATGAGCGTGGCTACGGTTGGATGTTCAGCCGCCACATCCTGCAGGCCGACCAGGGTTGCGACTTCGACTTCCTCGAGACCACCTTCGGCGCACCGGTGGCCGAACCTGCCATCTTCTGACTGCAGCGCTACATCCATGCTCCAATGGAGCGAGGAGGATCAACCACCATGAGAGAAAACCGCCTGCGCACGCTGTGGCGCGATGACAAGACCGCCATCAATGGCTGGCTCCACATTCCCGACGGTTTCAGCGCCGAGACGATGGCGCACCAGGGCTGGGACACGCTGACCGTCGACATGCAGCATGGCGCGATCGACTACCAGGCGATGGTGACCATGCTGCAGGCGATCTCCACCACACCCACGGTACCCATCGTGCGCGTGCCGTGGCTGGAGCCGGGCATCGTGATGAAGACGCTCGACGCCGGCGCCTACGGCGTGATCTGTCCGATGGTCAACACGCGCGAGGAGGCACAGAAGCTCGTCGCATACACGCACTACGCGCCGCGCGGCACGAGGAGCTTCGGCCCGATTCGCGGGCTGCTTTACGGCGGCGCCGACTATCCGCAGCATGCCGACGCCACGATCGTCAGGTTCGCGATGATCGAGACCGCGCAGGCGCTCGACAACCTGGACGCGATCCTGTCGGTCGAAGGGCTCGACGCGATCTACATCGGCCCGTCGGATCTGTCGCTCGCACTGGGTTGTCGTCCGGTGCTCGACGACGTCGATCCGCCCGTAGCACAGGCGATCGATCACATCCTGGCGCGCGCCAAGGCGCACGGCGTCACGGCCGGCATCCACAACGGCGATGCGAACACCGCGCGGGCGCGCGTGGCCAAGGGATTTCGCTTCGTGAGCATCGGCTCCGATGCGCGGCTGATGGCTGCGGGGGCGCAGAGCGTATTGCGCGCGATGCGCGCCTGAGCGCCGACGGCCAATGTCGACGTCGTCGACGTGCCGCTGACTGAAGACGCGTCGTGGCATCGACCTCAAAGCGAGACAACTGCTGCTGAGCCGTTGGGCTGAAGTCGCCGAGACTCCAGCGCACTCTGGTCTCGCTCTCACGTGTTGATGGTTACCGTTTCGAGGCGAGGCTGGCTGGCCGAGTGCTTAGCAGGGCTTCGGCTCCTAGACTGCGCGGGACGCAAGCGCGGCCTCGGCCGGGGAGTCGATCAATGAAGCGCCTGTCCATGCTGTTCTCGTGCGCATTGGCAGTTGGTACAGGTGCAACGCTGGTCGGTTGTGGTGGAAGCGAGGGCGCAGCCGCTCCGGCACCGGTTGCAGCGCCCGCGCCGCCGCCACCGCCGCCGGCCGCACCCTTGCTGACGCGCGAGGACGTCGCCGTCGCTGGCGGTTTGAGTTCGCCGTGGGACCTGGCGTTTCTGCCTGACGGCTCGATGCTGATCACGGAAAAGTGCAGCGGGCTGTCCATCATCCGCGCGGGCGCACGAACCCGCCTGTTCGGCGCACCAGGCAACCCACTGGTTGCGACCGACTTCTTCTGCGAAGGGCAGAGCGGCATGCACGGTGTTGCCGTCGATCCCGATTTCGGCGGCGGCAACCGCTACGTCTATGTGTTCATGCCGTCGAATGCCACCACACCGCGCCGCAACCGTGTCGTGCGGCTGACGCTGAATGCGGATTTCCAGAGCGTGAGCGGCCGCACCGACATCATCAATGACATTGCGTTCAAGGATGTCGGCAATGCGCATGGCGACGCTGGCGCCCACAGTGGTGGGCGGATCCGCTTTGGAGTCGCTTCGAGTGACCGCTATCTCTACGTCACGACCGGCGACAACCACAACGGCACTCTGCCGCAAAGCCCGGTTGCGCCGCTCGGCGGCAAGGTGCTGCGCGTCACGCGCGACGGAGCGGCCGCACCCGGCAACAATGCCCCGCCGGGTTTTGATGCGCGCATCTTCACCTACGGTCATCGCAATGTGCAGGGCATCTCGTTCCGCCCGGGCAGCGGCCAGCCATTCATCTCGGAGCATGGCCCGAATCATTCCGACGAAGTGACGCCGCTCGTGGCCGGTGGCAACGGCGGCTGGGATCCAAAGGATCGGCCCAGCCTCACCTGCCCCGACAACTACTGCGGCTATGCCGGCAACGCGACGACGATGCCGATGACTGACACCACGCGCTTTCCAGGCGCAATGCTGCCGAGCTGGAACAACAACGGCGCATCACAGGGCACCGGGCCGTCGACATTCCTGAGCGGCGCGCAATGGAAAGCCTGGGACGGTCGTCTCACGGTCGGCATCATGGGCGGCCAGCGCATCGAGATCCTGACGCTCAACAGCGCGGGAGTGTCCACCGCCAACACCACAGCCAGCGCAACCAACGCATCGCTGTCGGCGCGTATCCGCTCGCTGGTGCAGGGGCCGGACGGCAATCTGTATGTGCTGACGGACGCGGGGCAGCTCTGGCGCCTGGTTCCGAACTGAGCGCGGCGCCTCGTTTCGTCTGAACGGTCAGATCCAAGGCTTCTTCGCCCACGTGCTGAAGCTGCGGTTGCGCGTTCATACGCCCTGCGCGCTGATGCCGCAGACAGCGCGCCGCGATCGATCATCAACCGATGTGCCGGCAGCGGAAGGATGCGCAGGCGCGATTTGAATCCAAGCTGAACCGACAAACGCGCTTGCCCGCGAGGCCCGTGGACGCGGGCACAATCCGGCCATGTCGAAACGACTCGTCTTCCTGGTGCCGGGGTTCTTTGGCTTCACATCCGTCGGCGCGGTGAGCTATTTCGAAGACGTGGAGCGCGCACTCGACGGCGCGCTGCGGCGTCGCTGCGTCGCGGCGCGCATCGTGCGCTGCATGACGCAGCCGACCGCCTCGATCCCGCGCCGCGCCGACGCACTGCGCCGCCAGGTGCTCAGGAGCGGGGGCCTCAGGGCGCAGGAACTGCACTTCGTTGGTCACTCGATGGGCGGTCTCGATGTACGCATGCTGCTGTCTCCGGGGGTCAACATCAGCGACGGCAAATCGGAGGAACAGATTGCCCGCCGCGCGAGAACGGCCATTACCGTGGCCTCGCCGCACCATGGCACGCCGCTGGCGAATCACTTCGTCACCGTCCAGGGGCAGACACTGCTGCTGGTGCTGAGCGCTCTTGCGACATCAGGTCAGGGACGCGGTGCAATTCTCGCGGCGGCGAAGGCGATCGCTCTCGTCGCGCGGCTCGACGACTGGCTGGGCCGCTCGGAAGGTCCGCTCGATCGCATCGCCGAAGGCCTGTTGCGCAAGATCCGGTTCAACCGCCGCGACCCGGTGTGGAAATACCTTGGCGAGATCGAGCGCGACCAGGGCGCCGTGCTGCAACTGACGCCCGAGGGCATCGAGCTCTTCGATGCTGCCGTTGCGGATCGTGCCGGGATCGATTACGGCTGCGTCGTTGCGGGCGTGCCGAAGCCGCGCGAGCAGTTGAGGATGAAGGAGCTGCTTGATCCGGAGTACATCGCGCTGCGCGCAGTGTTCAGGCTGCTGCACGCGCTCACCGCGCGTCCGCACCCGCGTTACCCGTATCCCAAACCGAGCCAAACGACGCAGCGCCTGCTCGATCGCGGGCTCCGCTTTAAGGTGACCCCGCACGCCAGCGACGGCATCGTGCCGACGCTCTCCCAGTTGCACGGCCGCCTGCTGCACGTTGCGCGCGCCGATCATCTCGATGTGGTCGGGCACTACACGCTCGCCGGCGGTCGCGGCGGCGATTGCAGCGAGGCGGTAACTTTCTCCGGCGAAGCCGAGCCTTTGGTTTGTGAGCCGCCTAAGTTCTCCAATCCGAGACTTGTTCTGGCAGCCGGCGTCAAATCGTGGCGGCGCTCGTTCGGCAAAGATCTCACTGCCGATGTTGCGCCACATGCCGTGACGCGCCGCTGTGGGACGAATACGCGATCGGCGACTGTCGGCCACTTCCGGTCGCTGGCCATGGGCAGCCTCCCCGCATCTCACCTGGCCGTTCTCGCGGCGGAGGCGGCAAGTAGGTCGTCGTTTGCAGGGCCCGAATTTACACAACGCAGGTGTGAACTTGAAATCACACGCTACCGGCACAGCTGCTCCAGCCGCTGGCGCTCGTCGGCGCCGCAGCTGAGTGCCGACTACAGGCTGAACCCCTGCACGTCGGCACACGGCGTCAAGGTGATCGCGACGTCTCGGGGCATGGCGCCTTCGCCGTGAACACCTTCTGCCCCGCACGTGCGCCGAACGCGACTCGGTAGGCTGAGACTGGGCACAAACAGTCCAGACGGACTGTTTGTGCCCGGCGAAGGCCAGGACCACTTGCCCTGGCGCAGGCCGGGGAAGACCCCAGGCAGGCGTCGTGCGCCCGACGTGAGGAATTTCGAATAGCTATGAAGCCTCACCGCCGCGCGGTCGGGCCGCTGCGTTGATCGCGCTCGTCCTCACCGGGCCCTTGCGCCGTGGGCGCGCCACGCATGAACTTCGTTGCGGCCAGCGCGCCGATCTGTCGCCCCATCGCGGTGCCGGCCGTCGTGGAGAAGCGGTAGTGCACGCCGTCATAGATGCGTGCCAGCGCAACTTCACTGACGAAATCGTCCACCGACTTCCAGCTGCGCGCCGCACCGTTGGCGGTGGGGCTGGTCGTCGTGAGCGTCGGCATGGCGTCGGCACCGATATCCGCCTGCAGCACGACGCCGACGGAGCCTGCGACGATGCAGTGCGCACACGGATACTCGGGGTGCATCGGCGTGTCGATGAACGGCGTCCATGAGGCATCGCGCTCGGTCGCGTCGTGGCCGTCGAGGTCGCCGTTGCGGATGGCGGTGATCGGCCGCCAGAAGTGGTAGTGGTACTTGGCTTCGAATACCGCTATCAGTGCGTCGTCGCTCGCCTGCGCGACAGCGGCGAACAGGCGAGCGTTGCGCGTGACCTCGCGACCGGGAGCGTTGGCGACCGAGCGCACGATGCCGTGATAGATTGGCGGCAGCGTCGCTTCCCAGAAACGCGCGATGTCGGTCTGCTCGGCGCTGCGCACCGAACTCGTCTTGCTGCCGACCGCCTTGATCTCGTTGTAATCGCTCGCCCAGGTTTCACTGGCGAGCCCCGGCGGCGGGCCAGGACGGAACTGTGCAGCGGTCTTCATCAGCCATGGCCTGCGCTGCGGCCACTGCGGTGTCACGGGAACGGCGGTCGGCACATAGGTGCCGGGGGTCGCGCGCGGCCGGTAGCTTTCGCCGGCCGCGGCGCCGTCGTCGGTGCGCGCCGCCAGCATGGCGGCGGCGGCCTTCTCGCCGACCGCGATGCCGGCTGCTTTCTCTGCACCGTCGGCGATCTTTGCGAGTGCGGCTTGATACGCGCTGTCGATGGCCGCCTGCTGCGCGGCAACGAGCTTCGCCAGCACCACGCGGTTTGCAGCGGCCACCGCCGCGTCGACTGAGGCGCCGGGCGTTGCTTCGAGCCTCGATTCGCCCGCTGGATAGCGCCGCGTGATGGCGTTGACTGCGTCGTAAACGGCAGTCTGAAGCACGGCCATCACGCGGGTGGCCGGTGGCGCTCCCAGTCTGGCATTGACGACGATCTCGCCTGCCTTGACGTTCCACTCGGTGATGACGTCGGCACGTGCCACCGCGCAAGTCAGTGACATCGCTGCACAAGAGAAGGCCGCTATACGGCGCACCCACAAGGCGTTCATCACAATCTCTCCTTTCTTCGCGATCATGGGCGACGACTCGACGCCAAATGTCGAGAGGAATTGTATGAACGAGCCCGCACGAAGACCATCCGACTGAAGTCTCGCCGACCGCCTGAACCGCGGGACCTTGGTCACGGGACTGAAGTCCTGCGGACGTCCCTTTGCGAACCGCCGCGCAAGGCGTAAGTTGAGTTCATGAAACGCCGCCCGATCGCCACCCGCTACACCGTGCTGGTGGTCGGGCTGTTGTGCGCCGCGTTGCTCGCGAGCGGCGCGCTCGAAACGTGGATCTCGCACCGCGACCGCCAAGCCGTGCTCGAAGCGCTGCTGCGCGAGAAGGCGCTGGCGACTTCGGCCGCAGTGTCCGGTTTCATCGACGACGTGATACGCGGCGTGGAATGGTCAACATTGGGCGCGCCGCCCATCGCCCGCGACGAGCTGGCGCAGCGTCGGATCGAGTTCCTGAAGCTGCTGCGCCTGCAGCCGGCGATTGCGACGGTGACGCTCGTCGATTCGCTCGGGCGCGAACGCCTGCGTGTGTCGCGTCTGACAACCGATCGGCTCGCCGGCGGGATCGATCTGTCGGCAGACCCCGGGTTCGTTGCCGCCCGCGCCGGCCGCGCCTACTTCAGCGATGTGTATTTCGTGGCCGGCACCGAGCCGTATCTAACGATCGCGCTGCCGAGCGCAGCGCGCGACAGCTCGGTCGTGCTCGCCGATGTGAACCTGAAGTTCGTCGGCGACGTGGTGTCTGAAATCAAGGTGGGCGCGACCGGCTACGCCTACGTCGTCGATACGCGCGGTCGGCTGGTGTCGCATCCGGATCTCAGCCTGGTATTGCAGATGACGAACCTCTTTGACACGCCGCAGGTGCGCGCAGCGCTGACGCACGACGGCGAGCCGCAGGGGCTGCATCGCGACGGGCGCAACCGCAGCGGCTCACCCGTGCTGGCCGCGCACGCCACGATCGCCCTGCCCGCATGGACAGTCTTTGTCGAGCAACCTCACGCCGAGGCCTACCAGTCGCTCGTCGCGTCGATCGGGCGCACTGCGGTAATCCTGGTGCTGGCGCTCGCGCTGGCGGTTGCGGCGGGAATCGCTGCGGCGCGCCGAATGGTGGCGCCGATTGGCGAGCTGCGCCGCGGCGCACAGCGCTTCGGCGCGGGCGACTTCGCGCACCGCATCGAGGTCGCCAGCGGCGACGAACTTGAGGAACTCGCTGCGCAGTTCAACGCGATGGCGTTGCAATTGCGCGAGGTCTATGCCGATCTCGAGCGGCGCGTGGCTGAACGCACGCGTGAGCTGGATCTTGCGAACCAAGCCAAGTCTCGATTCCTCGCCGTGGCGAGCCATGACCTGCGCCAACCGATGCACGCGCTGGTGCTGTTCGTCGATCAGCTGCGAACCAGTGGCACTCGGGCCGAACGCACAGCATTGACGCAACGTATCGAGGAGGCGGTGGGCAGTTTGTCGGCACTGCTGGACCAGCTGCTGGACCTCTCCAAGCTCGAAGCCGGTGCGGTGCAATCGGCAGCGCAAGACTTCGAGTTGGGCCCGGTGCTGGCGGCGATCGAAATGCAGTTTGCGCCGCTGGCGCGCGCCAAGGGTGTGGAGTTTCGCTTGCGCTCGAAACAAGCCTGGTTGCACGGCGACCCTGTCCTCATGCAACGGATATTGTTGAACCTGGTTGCCAACGCCATCCGCTACACCGAGCGGGGCGGCGTGCTGCTGGGCGTGCGTCGGCGCGGCGAGCAGGTGCGGATCGCCGTCTGGGATACCGGGTGCGGCATCCCGGACGACCGCAGCCAGGACGTGTTTCGCGAGTTCGTTCAGCTGGGCGACCCTGCGCACCGGCACGGGCGAGGAATGGGGCTGGGGCTGGCCATCGTCGCGCGCTTGGCTGGTGTGCTCGGCACGCGCGTTGAATTGCGGTCGCGGCTCGGCCGCGGCTCGATGTTCGCTTTCGAGCTGCCGCTGGGCGATGCGGGCGAGTTGCGTACGTCCCAGCCGCTGGCTCCATTGCGCACAGCCGATTTGAGCGGCACGTTTGTCTGCGTGGTCGACGACGACGAAGCCGCGCGCACGGGCATGTCGGGTTTGCTCGAACGCTGGGGCTGCTTGACGGTGGCGGCCGCCTGCGGCGACGAGGCGATCGCGCAGCTGGCGAGGCACGATCGGCCGCCCGAGCTGATCATGTGCGATTACTGGCTGGCCGCGGGCGAAAGCGGTCTCGACGTGATCTCGCGTGTGCGCGCTGCGACCCAGGAAGATGTCCCGGCGATTGTCGTCACGGCCGACACCACTGCCGCCGTCTTGGCCGCCGCGCAGGCCGCCGGCGTGCCGCTACTGCACAAGCCCGTCTCGCCGGCAAGACTGCGTGCGTTGTCGGTGCACCTGTTGGCGCACGCTGCAGGGAGTCAACGCGCGGCAGCGTAGCCGGCCGCGACGCACCAACGTCGGCGGCATCAGGGAAGTACAACTCCCAATTTCGCCACTTCCAAGACGGCTTGCGTTCGGCTCGTCACCTTGAGTGCCTTGAGGATTGCAGTGATCTGGTTCTTGACGGTCGACTCGGCCAGATTCAGCTCGCGACAGATCAGCTTGTTCGACTCGCCTTTCATCATCAGCGCGAGGATCTGCGCCTGACGCTCGGTCAGCCCGATTTCGGCGGGCGTTGTGCGACGGCCCGCAGCGGATGTCTCGAGCGGCGCCGCGGCATGGTGGTTGCCGAGGATCTCCGGTGGCACATAGACGCCACCGGCGAGCACCAGCTGCAATGCGCTCTGAAGCACCTCGTTGCTCGAGGACTTGGGAATGAAACCCATCGCGCCGGACTCGAGCGCCCGCTTCACGCTTTCGCGATCGGCAGTCGCCGACACCACGACGACGGCAGTCGCCGGGTACTTTTCGCGCAGTTCTTGCAGCCCGGTCATTCCATGCATGGCCGGCAGCGCGAGGTCGAGCAAGACGAGATCGAGGTCGGGTTCGCGCTCCATGACGTGGAACGCAAGCCGCAGATCGGCAGCCTCCCGCACCTGGGCGCCGGGCGCCAGTCTGACCAGCACGCGCGCCAGCGCGTCGCGAATCAGGGCGTGATCGTCGACAACGAGAGCCTTCATCGCTGCGGATCGGGGTCGATCGTTCGATCGATGCGCACGAGCAGTGCGGTGGGCAGCGTCAGGCCGAGCGCCCTCGCCGTTTTGGCGTTGACGACGAGTTCGAAGCGGGTCGGCCGCTCGATGGGAAGGTCGCGCGGGGTCGCGCCCTTGAGCAGCTTGTCGACGTAGCCCACCGTCGCCCGGGTCAGCGTGGGGCCATGCGGCGCAAACGACATCAGTGCACCCGCTTCGGCAAACACGGGCGCCGGACCCACCGCCGGGATCCGCTGGCGAAGGGCGAAGTCGACGATCAGCCGCCGGTTCACAAACAGCACCGCCTCCGGCCCTATCCAAATGGCATCGACACGCTCGCGGGCGAGTTCGTCGAGCGCTCGTTCGATGCCGGCCGAATGGGTCACCTCGACCGGGCGGATCTGCAGGCCAAGACCAGGAGCCGCGTGACGCGCAGCCTCGAGCAGTGGACTGGCTCCCGGGTTTTCCGGGTTGACGAAGAACGCGACCCGAACCACGCTCGGAACGGCCTCTTTGAGCAGTTCGAGAAGTTTGATTCCGACCTCGTTCACCTGGAACGACGTTCCGGTGATGTTGCCCTCGGGCCGGGCGAGGTTCGTCACCAGGCCGTATCGCACCGGATCGCCGTGCCCGTGCATGACGATCGGGATCATGTCGGTCGCCTTGCGCAGGGCCTGTGTTGTGGGCGCCTGGCCCGCAACGATCACCTGTGGCTTCAGGCGCAGTACTTCGTCGACGAGCGCAGGCAGCCGTTCGTAGTGGCCGTCCGCGGACCGGTACACAATTTCCAGATTGCGCCCGGAAACCCAGCCCGCGTCACGCAGAGCATCCTCGAACACCCGCATGGACTCGGTAGACAAGCCCGTGGCCGAGAGGTACACGACGCGCGCACCACGCTCGGAATGCCCAGGTGGCGCGTGTTGCGCAACAAGGCCACCTTGTTGACATTGACCGACAGCGCGGTCTGGCCACGGCGGTGGGCGTCGGTGTGGGCCTCGTCGGCCACCAGGGGGTTCATGGTCGGGCGGTCTCGCGATCGATGAGCTTGCGCACGTCGGCCATCACCTGGCGGGTGCGCAGTTGGGGGGAGCCGAGATGATAGTGAAGCACCTCGCGCAGCGGGCCGATGTGGCGCCGCAGCGAGAACGCCGACCGCTTGGCCTTGAAGATCTCGTGAATCAGCCTCTCGTCGAACTGCTCGAACAGCCGTTCCTCGAGAC
>Ga0209261_10000072_pt1 | contig 24246 bp, 27 predicted proteins | sample DOMMetBare1Fresh_FD_187470 | JGI IMG/M metagenome (GOLD analysis project Ga0209261, IMG submission 187470) | Wetland sediment microbial communities from St. Louis River estuary, USA, under dissolved organic matter induced mercury methylation -... | ecosystem: Environmental > Aquatic >...
TGGCAGTTTTGCCGCAGAGACATCGCGATGACAATCAGTGCACTTCAGCCCGAGCGAGCCGTGCACCGACGTCGCGAACTTGTCCTTGTCAACGCCGATTGCCTTGCCGGTCGCGCCTTTGGCCGACAGGTCCGCATGGCACATCAGACAGGTGTCATTGGGTCCCGCGGTCTGAGCATTTGCGGTCCCGGCGATGGGCAACGTCATCGCCACCAGGAACGCCACAAGGAATGGACGCATAGGCGGCTACCAGCTTCTGTGACTCGATTCTTCTAGGTGCGCCATCGTTGCATGGCGGCTGCCTGACCTGATTGACACAAGTCATCTGCAACATGCACAGCGTCAGGCCTGTGCGCCAACTGCAACTGCGCTTGATCAAGACGTGTCTTTTCAGAACGCGCTCGCAGTGAACGCCGGATTCACGCTGCCGTTGCGGGGATGGCTCGTCAGGCAGCGATCAGCCTGGCGACTGCGGACACGCTCAGAAGGATGAGGTCGTTACGCCACCATCGCCAACTGCGATGAATCCGTAGCCGTTCTGCACGAGCGCGCGCAGGCCGCTGCGACCGGTGGGAGCTGCGGTTGACCACGTCTGCCCGTTGGCGCTGGTGAATGCGTTGCCGGTGCGATCGACGGCCACAAAGCGGGTGATGTACGAGAGTCCCACCAGTTCGCCCGCGCCGGATATCGCCACGACCGACCAGGTCGCGCCACCGTCGTTGCTCACCACCGCGGTGCCGCTGTCGGATACCGCAACGAAGGTGTTGATCGCCAGCGTGCCGCCGTTGTCAGTGCTGTTGTTGTTGTTGCCGAACGCGATCTTGCGCAGGTTGCCGGCACCGGCGATGGTCTGCGCGGTCCAGGTCACTCCGGCGTCAATGCTGGTGGTGAGCACGCCGCCATCACCCACTGCCACATAGCGCACACCACTGTAGGCGATGCCGCGCAGGTTGGCGGTGGTGTTCGATGTCAACGTGGTCCAGGTGATGCCGTCGGTGGTCGATTGGATCGTGCCGCCGTCTCCCACCGCGACAAAGACCGCGCCGGCGGTGGTGATGCCGCGCAGTGCGGGACGAGACGCGTCGAATGCGCGGCCCACGTTCCAGGTGATGCTGCCGTCGGTGCTGTACAGCGCTGCACCACCGGCACCGACCGCAATGGTGCGCAGTCCGGGACTGGCCGTGACATTGGGGTTCGCGGTGTAGTTGGCGACTGCATATAGATCCGTTGTGAAACCGGTCGGCAGCGTTCGCCGCGTCCAGTTGACTGCATCGGTACTGGAATACAGCGTTGCCGCCGGGCCGACCGCCGTGAGGACTCCGGTGGTCAGGCCGCTGCGCAGGCACGACGTGATGCCGGCGAATCCAACGCCGACCAGGTCGTCGTTGAGCGTGGCGCCAGCGCTCCAGGTCACGCCCGCTGCACGCGCCGTCGCCGTGACCACCGGGCTGCCGGAACCGCCCGGTGCCGATCCCGTGCGCCCGTTGACGGTGAACCAGCGTTGCTGTCCGATGGTTTGTGCGCACAGCGTGAGCGGCGATACGCCGTTGACGAACGCAGCGCCGCCCGGCAGATTGAGCCAGTTCGAGGTCGTCAGCGACGCGTCGGCCGCCGTGAACACGAAGTAGTCGACCCCGGCGGTCGTATCCCAGCTAAGCTGGATCCAGCCATCGCCCGACCTGGCGATCACGTTGGCTGGCGGCGAAGTCGAATCCCCGCCGCCGCCGCCGCATGCGGCGAGAACGCAAATCAGGGCAACCGGCACACACCGGGAATACCATTTCTTCACATCGATCCTCGGAACAATTCGCGGCAGTTCGTGGCGGCGTCAGTGGATGATGGAACCTGCGCTTCAAGAGCAGGACCTGCGGGAGCGGATTCGCAACTCCACGCGCCGCTGCCGAACGCCTTTTCGCGGCGGCTCGTACTTTATCACCGCATCCAGGAACCACCGGCGCGGCTGCCGTGCGTGATCCGGATCACACGCGCTTTCCATCTGTAACTGCGCGCCCGGATCGCAACGGCTGGTTACACCGTCACGCCGCCGAGGGCCTACTGTGACTGTGCAGTTCGAATCAACAGGAGCAAACCATGAAAGCAAGACGAATCACCATTGCCGCCGCGATTGCGAGCGCGTTGATTGCTGTCGCGGCATCTGCGTCGGCGCACGGACCGTGGTCCGGCGACGGCCGCGGCCCTGGTCCCAACATGGAGCGTTTCGGCCGCATGGGGACGATGGCGCAACCCGAGGCAGCGGCAGCGCGAATGAAGGCGCTGGAATCCGCGCTGAAACTTCAGCCGACCCAGGCCAAGGAGTTCGAAGCGTATGCGACCCGGGTTCAGACCGAAGCCGAGGTGCGCGCGAAGTTTCACGAAGGCATGCAAAGCCGCATGGGCGATCCGGAGGCGATGCGCGACTATCGCGTCACGATCGCCAAACACCGTGCCGAGGCACTCGACGAGCTGAACAAGCTGCGCAAGAGCCTGGTCGCGGTGCTGACGCCTGAGCAGAAACAGGTGCTCGACCGTTACGGCATGGGCGCCGGTGCCGGACCGCGCTTTGGCGGCATGGCCGGGAACCGCGGCTGCGGCGGGCGCGGCGCCTGAGCCGAATCCGCTCTTTGCGGCGACATACGGACGGACCCGAGGGGGTCCGTCTGCATTTGTGCAGAACAAGAAGCACTTCCTGCATCTTCGCGGCTACCATCACTTGACCCAGCGCGTGAGGAGCCTGCCATGCCGACCCGGCCGCACGAACACATGCACGAGCACAGCCATGAGCACAGCCACGAGCATGTGCATGAGCACGGACACTGGCATGGCGACCTGTACCACTCGCATCCGCACGTGCACACGCATGCGCATGGTCACGCGCATGACCACACGCACGGCCATGCGCATGATGGGCCGGATGGCGCGCACGATCACCCGCACGACGACCTGCACCTGACGTCCGCGTCACACGATCACGTGCATCAAGGGCACGACAAGGATCCGCACGATCACGAGCACTGAAGCGCTAGCGCCGCGCCAATTCGCCGCCCGTCGCTCGCAGTGGCTGAGGCGCGAGTGCGCGGGCGAGAAGGTAGCTGCTCGCGATCACTGTGATCACGATCCCTCCGAATGCAAGCTCGCGCCCATTGCTCCAGGCACCGACCGCGGGCAGTGACATCTTCGCCACTCCGAACGCCGCCACCAGCAGGCTGACGCCCGCGACAGCGAGGCTCATCACACGCGAGGCGATGATCGCCAGCTGATCGGCACGCGCGATCAGACGCGAGATCCACAGCCCGTTGATGCCATCGGTCACCAGCATGCCGAGTGTGAACAGCAGCCCAAGCATCAGCGCGTGCTGCACGCCGCCGAATTGCGTCGCGGTCATCGCGAAGAGCGCCGCCTGGCTCACCGTATCGAACGACAGCGCGAAGAGCCCGCCGACCACCGCGACCAGCGCCGGGTGGCCGGCGCGATTCAGACGCCCGAGCACGCGCCCCTTCAGTCCTACCGGCGCGACGACTTCATGGCTGGGCGTCGCGAGCACCGCGCGCAGATTGAGAATGCCCAGCGCGATCAGAAAGAACAGCGAGATCCAGGTGCCGCTTGCCTCCAGCCAGTGCGGCGTGTCCCAGCGCGCGCTGGCGAAGCCGACGCCGATCGCAATCGCGATGACGATGAGCCCGTGCCCGAGAGAAAACAACGCGCCGCAGTAGCGCGCCCACGGCCTGCGCGCGCGCGTGTTGAAGCGCGTCATTCCGTCAATGGTTGCCAGATGATCCGCGTCGAAGCCGTGCTTCAGCCCCAGCAGGAAAACCAGCGCGGCAAGCGCGGTCCATTCGGTTGGCAGATCATGCATCGCTCTGTTCTGCAGTAGTAGGCAGGCGATATGAAGATTGCCGAATTCTTCCTACCGATGGCTTGCGCTCGATCAAACGTCGAGAAAGGACGGCAGTGCCTCGCTCAGCGCTGCGGCTTCAGATGCGTATGCGCGGGACCACGCGCGTGGCCGTGCCTATGCGCATGCTCATGGGCCACATCGACCGTGACCACGTTCAACTGGCCATGGCGCACACCACGTTCGGCCACCAGCCGGTCGGAGAACGCCTGCACCTCATCCAGATGTCCGCGCAGGATCAGGCTTTCCATGCAGTGGTCGTGATCGAGATGTGCGTGCAGGGTGGACACGCACAGGTCGTGATACTCGTGCTGCAGCTCGATCAGCCGGTCGGCCAGATCGCGCTCGTGGTGGTTATAGACATAGGAGAGATTCGCCACGCAGTGCGCGTGCGGATCGCGCTTGCGCCGCAGCGATTCCAGCTCACGGCGGATCAGGTCGCGCACCGCCTCGGAGCGGTTCTCGTAGCCGCGCGCGCTGATCAGCGCGTCGAACTCCCTGGCAAGTTCCTCGGACAGCGAAATCGTGAAGCGTTCCATGGCCGGTCCCCGCTTACGCGTGAAGATTGCATCGTAAGCTGCGACACAAAGCAGGGATTCGCGGCTTGACAGCATTTTCAATATTTCGATAATCTTCGAAGCATGAAAAAAGAAACCGTCGTTACCGCCCTTGCCGCGCTCGCACAGACCACGCGGCTCGATGTCTATCGGCTGCTGGTGCAGCAGGGTCCAAGCGGCCTGGCTGCCGGCGAAATCGCCGCGCAGTTGAAGATCCCGCCGGCCACGCTGTCGTTCCACCTGAAGGAGCTGGCCCATGCGGGCCTCGTCAGGTCGCGCCAGGAAAGCCGCTTCATCTACTACGCGGCCGACTTCGCGGCGATGAACGAACTGCTCGCCTATCTGACCGAAAACTGTTGTGCCGCCGACTGCCCGCCAGGCGCGGGCTGCACACCGGCCTCTGCGTGCGCGCCCGGACGCGCGGCCCCACGCAGGGCCGGACGAAAGGTCACACGATGAAGCGCTTTCGTGTCCATGTCGCCGTCGAAGATCTCGCGGCCAGCATCGATTTCCACGCCGCGCTGTTCGGCACGGAACCCGCTTTGCGCAAACCTGAATATGCCAGGTGGCAGCTCGACGAGCCGCGCCTGAACTTCGCGATTTCAAACGGACGCGGCGCGGCGGGCGTCAATCACCTCCGCATCCGGAACGATTCGGACGAGGCAACTGTCCCCGCGGCAGCGGGCTGCTGCACGGCGGAATCGACACTGCCGGCGGAGATCGCAGTGAAGTCGCGCGCCGCCGCCTGCTGCGGGAGCTGAGTCGTGGCCGATCAACCGCTGAATGTGCTCTTCCTCTGCACCGGCAACTCCGCGCGCTCGATCCTCGCTGAAGTGACGCTGAACGCGATGGCGCGCGGCCGCTTAAGGGCGTACAGCGCCGGCAGTCAGCCGACCGGCCGCGTGAATCCGCATGCACTCGAACTGCTGCAGAAGAACCGCCTGCCGACCGAAGGCCTGCGCAGCAAGAGCTGGGACGAGTTCGCCGCTCCCGGCGCACCCGAACTCGACTTCGTCTTCACGGTGTGCGACAACGCCGCGGGCGAGGTGTGTCCGCTCTGGCCGGGCCAGCCGATCACCGCCCACTGGGGCGTAGAAGATCCGGCCGCGGTCGAGGGCGACGATGAAACAAAGCGCAAGGCGTTCCTGCGCACCTACAGTGCGCTCGCGCGGCGCATTGAACTCTTTCTCGCGTTGCCATTGACCAAGCTCGACAAACTCGCATTGAAGAAGAAGCTCGACGAGATCGGCAGGGGTAGCGAAACGGCTGCCGCCGCACCGCCGGCATGAGCACCAACGCCACAGCCGCGCGTCCCGCGCCGGCGATGAGCGTTTTCGAGCGGTATCTGACGGTGTGGGTGGCGCTATGCATCGTCGCCGGCATCGCGCTCGGCCAGTTCTTCCCGGCAGCGGTCAAGTCGATCGGCGCACTCGAATTCGCACGTGTCAACCTGCCGGTCGGCGCGTTGATCTGGGTGATGATCATCCCGATGCTGCTGCGGATCGACTTCCGCGCGATCGGCCAGGTGCGGGAACACGTGCGCGGCATCGGCGTCACGCTCGTCGTCAACTGGCTGGTCAAACCGTTCTCGATGGCGCTGCTGGCGTGGCTCTTCATCAAACATCTGTTCGTGCCTTGGCTACCGGCCGCGCAGATCGACAGCTACGTGGCCGGCCTGATCCTGCTCGCCGCTGCACCCTGCACGGCGATGGTGTTCGTGTGGAGCCGGCTCACCAATGGCGATCCGTACTTCACGCTGTCGCAGGTGGCGCTGAATGACACGATCATGGTGTTCGCGTTCGCACCGATCGTGGCACTGCTGCTCGGCGTGGCCTCGATCACCGTGCCGTGGGACACGCTGCTGACCTCGGTCGTGTTGTACATCGTGGTTCCGGTCGCCATCGCGCAGATCATTCGTGCGCGCGTGCTGGCGCGCGGCGGGCAGTCCGCGCTCGACGCGCTGCTGCATACGATCCAGCCCTGGTCGGTCGCGGCGCTGCTCGCCACGCTGGTGCTGCTGTTTGCCTTCCAGGGCGAGCAGATTCTCGACCAGCCCTTGGTGATCGCGCTGCTGGCGGTGCCGATCCTGATCCAGGTGTTCTTCAATTCCGCGCTGGCCTATGGGCTTAACCGCGCGCTGGGCGAGAAGCACAACGTCGCCTGTCCGTCGGCGCTGATCGGCGCCAGCAACTTCTTCGAACTCGCGGTCGCCGCCGCGATCAGCCTGTTCGGCTTCGAGTCGGGTGCGGCGCTTGCCACCGTGGTCGGCGTGCTGATCGAAGTGCCCGTGATGCTGCTGGTGGTGCGCGTCGTCAACGCGAGCAAAGGCTGGTACGAGCGCGGTGCGGCGCCCCGCTGAACAAGACAGCCCATACCTGAAACCCCAGCACATCACACTGAAAGAGGAGAATCGCAGATACGCATTGGGGACTCACGTGATCTGCGTTCGACAGGCCCGGCAATTCGGCGCGATCCTCGTGGTGTCGGTTGCGCTCTGCGCGTGCCAATCATTCCCTGGGCCCGGATCCGCTGAGATACAGACGCACAACTGCGCCGGCTCCAATGTCGTCGTCCATTCGGCAGTCCCCGACGATGCGATCGACGCCTGCCGGGGCGCTCAGGATGCGATCGAGTTCTTCAAGACGCTGGGCCTCGCGTCTGCCGACCCGGTTTCGATCGAGCTCGTGAGTGAAATGCCGCAGGCAGTCAGCGCGTCGGCGGCGGGCTCCTTTCTTGAGTCTGAACGACGCGTCCTCGTGCTGAACTACGACCGATTCAGGGCCGGCAAGGACTGGTTCAGGATTCCCGTCGACCGGCGTCTTTATCAAAGCGTTGCAACTCATGAAGCCGGGCATGCACTCGCGTCGAACAACTTCCGCATACCGAAGCCGTCGATCCAGGCCAGGGAATACATCGCCTACGTGACAATGTTTGCCACGATGAGCGAGTCACATCGCCGCATGGCGCTGGCGGCATTTCCCGGCGCGGGCTTCTCGGACGAGTTGAAGATGTCAAGCACCATCTATCTTCTCGATCCGATGCGGTTCGGCGCCGAGTCGTACCGGCATTACCTGAAGCCGGAAAACGGCGCCACTTATCTGCGCGCAATTCTCTCCGGCGCGGCGCTCGTCGACTAATTTGCGGTCCAGGCCAGAACGAAGGCCGCTGCCGGCAGGCCAAGGCGCACGGGTGATCGCCGCTGGCTCGATTCCATCGTCGCTGATAGCTGAATTCCGGTCGCGTGGGCACCGGAGTCGTCTGCACCGTTGCGCCTCTGCGCGCAATTGACTTTTCCCGCTGACGTGAACGGCGGGCCGGTTTATGGTTTGCGTCGGATTGACACTTCGCGGCGCTCACACTCAAGGAGGACGGCCATGCGTGCAGCAATCGGAAGCTGGTTCTTGTTGATTCTCCTGGCCTGCGTCAGCCATGCGCATGGCCAAGCCGCGCAGAAGGTCGCCGACATTCCGACGCGGTCGGGCGTCACCCAGCGCATGATCGTACTGACCCCAAAAGAGCCAAAAGCGGCCGTGATTCTTCTCGCCGGCGGACATGGCGGGCTGCAGATTTCTTCCAACGGTTCATTTGGATGGGGTGAAGGCAATTTCCTCGTGCGGACCCGCCAGTTGTTCGCGGATCAGGGTTTGCTCGTGGCCGTCGTCGATGCACCGTCAGATCGTCAAGGCCCGCCGTACCTGGGCGGCTTCCGCCAGCGACCCGAGCATGTCACCGACATCAAGGCGGTCATTGCCTGGCTGCGCGAGCAGGCCAAAGTGCCAGTGTGGTTGGTTGGCACGAGCCGCGGAACGCAGTCGGCCGCGTATGTCGCCACGCAACTCGAAGGGGCCGAGGGTCCGGACGGTATCGTGCTGACGTCCACCATCCTCACGGAGGACAAAGGGCGGCCGGTCCCGGCGATGCCGCTCGGCAAACTACGGATTCCCGTGCTCGTGGTTCACCACGAACAGGACGGCTGCCAGCATTGTCTCTTCACCAACATGCCATCCCTGATGAACAAGCTCGACCACCTGTCCCGAAAACAACTACTGACGATCAAGGGTGGCGAAAACCGCGGTGACCCCTGCGAGGCGATGGCCTACCACGGCTTCAACGGACTCGAGCGGGACGTCGTTGCGCAGATCGCGGCGTGGATGGTCGCGAAGTAGACGCGCGTTCGCCAGCGTCCTGCGGCAAGCGATCAGAACTGATGGCGAACACCAAACGTCAATGCCCTCGGGTCAGCACCGTTGCCGCCGGCCGTCAAGATCGGGTCGGATGAAACCAAAGGGAAGGACGCTGTTGCGTTGTTCCTGACTTCACCATAGCTCGCGTAGAGCGCAGTGCGGTTTGACAGCGTGTGAACGTAGCTTATCCCCACAACGACTCCGACACGTTCCTCGCCCGCGGGGTTGTCCTGCCGGAAGCGCTGCACCTGCGTTATCAAGGTGCCCGCAGATCCAGTCTTCACGGCGCCGCCGATCCATTCGTCGCTCACGTTGTTGGGGCTACCCATCTTCCAGTAGCCCGCACTGACGGTGAGTCGGCCAAACGAGTATCTCGCATTGATCACCCAGTCGTCGCGGTTCTGCATGGCGCCGGTGAATACCGCGGGGCTGCCTGCCGTAAGCGGGAGCTTCAGCCGCTGGTATGAGGCCGCCGTTGCGAATCCTGCCTGCGTGTACTCAACACTGACACCGATGAACTCGTTGGCGCCTTTCGGCAGGCTGCCGGATAGACCACCTCCGCTTTCGGAGCCTGAACTGTACGTTGCACGGCCTTTGATGCCGGTGATCTCCGGCGTCACGTAGAAGATTCCATTGCTGACACGCCTGAATCGCTCGACTCCGCCCCCCGGGCTTGCAGTCTGCTGCAGGTTGCCCCAGAAACCACGCTTCAGGAGATCACCGATCGCGTCGGCCCAGTAAACGGGCGCGTAGTCGCGCCCGAGCGTCAACGAGCCGAACCTCCCTTCGAGCCCGGCGATCGACCGGCGACTGAAACCTGTGCCGCTCGGTCCGTTCGGCGCCGACGGGGTGGCACCAGAATAGTTGCCGTTGAAGGCTTTTGCAGCGCCGGTATCCAGTTCGACACCCTGCTCAAGAAGGAAGACCGCCTTGAGATCTCCGCCGAGAGACTCCGAACCTTGCAGTCCCCATCGCGAAGCGTTCATCACGCCGGAGGTGATCGACGTCGTCGTCGGGTTGCCGGGCGCGCCGTTGCGCGACACCGTGATGCCCAGATCGGCGACACCGTACAACGATACTGCAGGCTGTCCCCACGCCGGCAGGCAGACCACAGCAGGAATTGCCCGAACGCACCACGTCCAGGCGCGGCAGGTACTGATCACCCGATTCGATCCCATCAAATTCCCACTCGGAAAGGCCTGGCAATTCTTCATTTCGCTTCCCTCCGCCCGGCGCGGGGCCGCGAGGCGTCGCGACGTTACTCAAAGCTATTGCGCTTTGGCAAGATCGATCTTCTCGACCAACGAAGCAAATCGCCGCCGGTCGTTCAGAACAAGGCTTTGGAGCGTCTCGGCCGTTGGAGGCAGAAGTTCAAGTCCCTTTGCGTCGATCTGACTCTTGACCTCGGCATCGCTGCTGACCTCCCGCACCGCAGCGGCGAGACGCGTCGTAACGGCGGAAGGCAGTTCTGCCGGCCCTATCAATCCGTACCATGGCTCCAGGTAGAACCCATCCATGCCCTGCTCCGCCAGCGTGGGAATGCCAGGCGCCTGCAATGATCGCCGCGTACCAGTAACGCCGATGATGCGGATCTTTCCTGCCGCGGCATGCGGCAGCAGTCGCGCCAGATCGGTGGCAACGACATCAATCCGGCCTGCCAGCATTTCGACGGTCGCATTACTCGATCCTCGAAACGGAACATGCGTCAGGCTCACGTTGAATTGCTGCTCGACGGCCAGCAGCGCTAGATGGGACGAACCTCCTACACCCGCGGAACCGAACGTCAGTGAGCCAGGCTGCTTGCGCGCCAGCGCGACAAGGGTTCGCACGTCGACCACATCCAATCCCATGCGTACGCCGATTGCAAAGGGTACGCGCGCCAGTGCCGCAATCAGGGTGAATCCGCGTTCCGGGTCGTAGCCGATGTCTCGCTTCAGGAAGCCCGCAAAGACGAGATTGTTGGCACCGCCCACTCCGAGCGTGAGCCCATTCGGCGCCGCCAGCGAAATCATTCTTGCAGCAATCCTGCCGCCGGCACCCCCATGATTCTCGATCACGAGTTCCTGCTTCAACGCACGACCCAATGCGGGCGCAAAGATTCGCGCGACCGAGTCGCTTTGTGCGCCGGCCTCGAGCGCGATCAGTTTGATTGGGCGTTCTTCGTAAGGGGCAGCCAACGCGGCGCGCGCGAATGCTGCCGCGCCGATCCCCGCCATCAGACGACGGCGCAGAAAGTTCGGCGCCGCACTCGCCGGCCAGTTCAAGCGCCCCTCGCCTGCATCAGACTTGGGCCGGACGGGTCCACACACCATGCTCCTCAAGTGCATCGACGTTCGCCGGATCGGCGCCGCACGAGGCCAGTTGTGCGACCACGCGCCGCGCCGGGCGCGTGGCCCAACTTGACGCCACAAGCTTCAACCCCGTGAAGAGCTCGATACCCATCGCGACCTCGTCGTACCCAAGCATCCAGCGCTCCGCTGCAAGCGCCCCGTATCGTCCGTTGAATTCGTGAATCGTCACGCGCCCTCTCCGATCGCGCTGGCATTGGATGTTCAGCGGCCCACGCCAGCGAAGCTGCGAAAATACTTCCCCACAGCGCTTTCCCAGCGCAAGTGTCTCGGCCTCTGTGTTCGGATCGACATAGCGAGTGCGAAATGCCTGACGGTTGAAGGTGGCGAATGTACCCACGTGTTCGCTTTTCGGTGTGAACATCAGTTCGATCGAATGCTTCAGGCCATGCAGCGTGTGGTGCAGCGGCGTGCCGTCCAGTTCGATCGAGCGCTTGAATGACCAATACGTCTCGGGATCGCCCAGAAACTCCTGCACCACGTAGTTCGGCCGCGCCAGCGCCCGCTCCAGCTGCGCAAGGTTTTCGATCAGAAAGATTCCTTTCGAGCTGAAGCCGTCACGTGGTTTCGTAATCAATGGGTAACCAACGCGCTCGGCAAAGCCGCGCGGCGACTCGGTATTTCCGGCGATCAGGGATTCGGCACACGGCAGGTTGTGTTGCTTGCAGAACACGAAGGTGTTCCATTTGTCGTCCATTGCGCGCGCAACGCTGGACGGTCCGCACACCGCCTTGGGCCATAGCTCAGGATGCGCCTCGGCCAGTTCGCCGAGCGCAGCGATGTCATCGTCGCGACACGGAATGACGAGGTCCACCCGCTCCTCGCCGATGATCTTGAATACGCGCTCCTTGAACTCGGCAGGTTGCTTCGTCGTCGGCGGCACGAGAAATACCTTGTCGTACTCCCATAGTCCGGGATCGTCGCTGATACTGGATGTCGCAAGCAGGTGCAGTGGTCCACGCCGCTCCCGCAGCGTTGCGAGCATGAACTGCGCCACCTGACTGCCGCCTGACAGAAACAATAAGGTCTTCATATTGATCACGCAGAATTGGACGATCGCGTCCCGGCGGCTGCCCATCACCTCTATCCAACAGACGGCTTGGCCTCGGACTCTGCGACACGGCGTTCGAATGCTACAGGGTCACGGTGAATCGCCAGATGCCGCGGCGTCCAGGCGTGCGGGACCTTGCGAACGAAGTGCGAACGCGCGTAGTGGTAGCTGGGATCGAAGCCGTAGAAGTTGCGGCGCATCTGCGCGAGTTCCTCTTCGCGATATCTCGCGAGCGGCTTGTCCGGCTCGTCGCGCGCGCGACGCTTGCGCTTGGCGGTGATCTGCAGCTCGTATGCCGCGTCGCCGACCAGCGCGGCAGCGCGGGCTGTCACGGCGCGCATGAACTCGTCGCGATCCACGGCGAACACCGAATCCACCAAACCGAGCGACTGTGCCTTTGAAGCACCGATCGGCAGACGATTCTCCATTACTGCGCGAGGCTCACCCTGCTTCACGCGGCGCGGAAGCGTGTAGGTCCAGTATTCGGAGCCGTACAGGTTGCCCATGTTCTTGTAGTGCGGGTTGAGCAGCACGCCGCTGCGCGCCCACACCTTGTCGCACGCGAACGCAAGAAAGCAGCCGCCGGCGCCGGCGTTGCCCTGCAGCGCCGCGATCGTGATGCGGTCGGTCGTTTCGATGATCGCGCGGCACACATCGTCGATCGCCTCGATATTGCGCATCGACTCGTCGGCCGGGCTCGCGGCCGCTTCGATCACGTTCAGGTGGATGCCGTTACTGAAGAAGTCCGGCCCGCCGGCCAGCACGATCGCACACGTCGGTCGCGCGAGCGCGTCGCGATAGGCGACGAGCAGACGTTGGCAGTGCGTGGTGCTCATCGCGCCGTTGTAGAAGGAGAAGTGCAGGATGCCGATGTCGCCGTGTTCCTCGTAGCGGATGTCGTCGATCTCGACGTGTCCGGCCGGCAGCGTGGCGTGCTGCTCGGGGAAAGCGAGCGCGACAGGAAGCTTGAAGGCGTCTTCGATGTCGGCGCGTTTGCAGTGGCCGATCCAGACTGCACCATCGCGGGTTGCGCGCAGCACGCCATCGCCGCTGCGCGCGAGGACTGTACTGGGCACGGCGCGCTCTCCCTCACCCTCTGTCCCTCTCCCGGCGGGAGAGGGATCCAAATCCCCTCGTCCTCGGGGAGAGGGGTTGGGGTGAGGGACGGCATGAGCATCGAACAGATAGCAAGGCACGCCGAACAGTTCGTCGAACACCCCGGGCGCGCCATCGGCAGCATGCATCTTGCGCACGACGGTCGCCGTGTCGTCGCGCGCCCAGTCGATGCGGCGCATCTCCTGCTTCATCAGCGGTCGCGTCACACCCGCAACGCGCTGCGGCACGAACGTGCCCGACCGCACACGCTCGATCGCCTGCAATACGGCATCGACCGCGGCGTCGGTGACTTCATTGCGATACAAACTCGATTTGCAGGCATCGCCCATTGCAAAGCACGCCTGCGCCCACACCGGACCGGCGTCCATTTCGGCCTCGGCCTGCAGCACGGTGACACCCCAGCGATGTTCGCCGTCCATGATCGCCCAGTCGAGCGCCGACGCACCGCGGTCACCGACGATGCCCGGATGCACGATCAGGCAGATATGGTTTCGCCACACGCTTTGGGGGATCGCGCGTTTCAGGAACGGCGCAACGATCACGTCCGGCGCAAAGAGGGCCACTGCCTCTTCCGTCACGCTGTCCGCGATATCGAACTCGATGCTGACCAGGTGGCCGCGCGCGGTGAGTTCGACGAACAGCCGCTGTGTCAGGCTGTTGAAGCTGCGGGTCAGGAAAAGCACGCGCATCGTCAGCGCGGCGCGGAGGGCGAGGCACGCGCCTGGAGCTTCGCGATGATGATCGGAGCCAGCCCCATCACCAGCAGTCCCAGCAGCATCAGCCGGCCCGCCAGCGGATTGAAGTCGCCCGCGATGTATGCGATCGAGTAGCCGATCACGAAGTAACCGAACACGAACTCGAATACCACCGTCAGCCCTGCCCACAGCGCGCCGATACCGAACAACGCGCCGATCGATGCGCTGTTACGCCAGCGCCGCGTCAGCCAGGCGATGGCAAGCACCAGAACAGAACCGATCAAGACCCCGATCTGTCCGGCACGATGCGTGCCGACGGCAGGAACGAGGAACATCGTGCGCAACACGCCGTGCACGATCTCGGCGCCGATCATCAGCAGCCATGTCAGCAGCGCCCGGGTCAGCACGTGCTATCGCCGCCAGGGGCTCAACAGATCCGCGGCAACTGGTCGCCGGTCAGCCAGTCGACGATGCGGCGACCGCCGAAGCGCGTCTGCATCTGCACGAAGTGATTCGGGTCCGCGATCACTTCGCCGATCAGCCGCGCGTCGCGGCCAAGTGGATGCGCGCGCATCGCCGCCAGCACGTTCTCCGTGTCTTCTGCAGCGACGATCGCGACCAGCTTGCCCTCGTTGGCGACATACAGCGGATCGAGGCCGAGGAACTCGCACGCGGCCTCAACCTGCGGCCGTACCGGGATCGCCGCCTCGTCGAGCATCATGCCGACGCGCGACTGCGTGGCAATTTCGTTTAGCGTCGTGGCCAGGCCGCCGCGGGTCGGATCGCGCAGCGCGCGAACGCCTCTCTCATTCGCGTCACTCCGATCGCGCCGCGCGTCTTCACGCACGGCAGCGAGCATCGCGGCCACCAGCGTATGCAGCGGCGCACTGTCCGACACGATCTCGGTGGCGAACGCGAGCGATTCGCGCAGCGACATGATCGCCATGCCGTGATCGCCAATGAAGCCGGACAGCAGGATCTTGTCGCCGGGACGTGCACGGTTGCCGGAGAGCTCCAGCCCGTCAGGCACGACACCCACGCCGGTGGTGGTGATGAACACGCCGTCGCCCTTGCCCTTCTCGACCACCTTGGTGTCGCCGGTGACGATCGGCACACCGGATTCCCGCGACGCCGCGGCCATCGAATCGACGATGCGCTTCAGCTCGCCCAGCGGAAAGCCCTCCTCGAGGATGAAGCTCGCGGCGAGGTAGATCGGCTTCGCGCCCATCACCGCGACATCGTTGATCGTGCCGTGCACGCTGAGCGAGCCGATGTCGCCGCCGGGGAAGAACAGTGGTGAAACGACGTGGCTGTCGGTGGCCATCACCACGCGACCGGGCGGAAGCGCAAAGCGCGCACCGTCATTGCCCTGCGCGAGGAACTCGTTGTCGAACGCCGCGGCGAAGAGCTGCTCGATCAGCTGCGCCATCGCGCGCCCGCCACTGCCGTGCGTGAGGTCGACGCGGCCGTGCTTGAAGTCCAGCGGGCGAACGTAGCCGGCTTTCACGGGTTTGTTTGTGCGTCCGTCATCCATCGCGAGGGGTACTGCTGTATTCACCACCGAGACACAGAGGACACAGAGGAAAAGAAACTGACTTCACCTCCATGTTCTCCAAGCTCTCGCTTCCGAAAAGCGGTTGCGGCATGCGCGCACCTTTTCTCTGCACGGAATACACGGCGAGCGGGAAGCCAAGACAGAGAGATCCTTCTCTGTGTTCTCTGTGTCTCTGTGGTGAAAACTCACGCCGCCTCCACCATTGCAGCGACCTTGTGTCGGCCGTAGCTGTAATGGGCCGCGCATGCGCCCTCGCTCGACACCATGCACGAGCCGATCGGATTCTCCGGCGTGCAGACGTTGCCGAAGATCCTGCAGTCGCGCGGGTGCTTCACGCCGCGCAGGATCGCGCCGCACTCGCATGCCTTGTTGTCTGCCACGCGCTTCGTTTCGAGCGCGAACTTGCGCTCCGCGTCAAACGCAGCGTAGGAGGCACGGATTGCGAGTGCCGAATACGGCACCTCGCCCAGGCCACGCCACTCGAAGCTGCGGCGCAGTTCGAACACCTCGCTCACCAGCTGCTGCGCCTTGGGATTGCCCTCGCGCGTGACGGCGCGCGTGAACTCGTTCTCCACTTCCGCGCGGCCGTCGTTGACCTGCCGCACCAGCATCAGGATCGCCTGCATCACGTCGAGCGGCTCGAACCCGGCGATCACGACCGGCTTGCGGTATTCCTCGGCGAAGTGCTCGTATGGCCGGCTGCCGATCACCGTGCTGACATGCGCCGGGCCGATGAAGCCGTCGAGCGGCACGGTGCCAAGCTGGCGCACCTCAGGTGACTCGAGGATGTGCGTGATCGCCGCCGGGGTCAGCACGTGATTGCACACCACGCTGAAGTTGGCGAGTTTCTCCACCGCGGCCTGCCGGATCACGATCGCCGTCGGCGGCGTGGTGGTCTCGAAGCCGATGGCGAAGAACACGATCTCGCGCTCCGGGTGCTTGCGTGCGAGTTCGAGCGCGTCGGCGGCCGAGTAGATCATCCGCACGTCGCCGCCGCGCGCCTTTGCCTTGAGCAGTGACAGCCCGTCTGATGCCGGCACGCGCAGGCAATCGCCATAGGTGGCGAGGATCACCCTGTGGTCAAGCGCGAGCCGGATAGCAAGATCCACGCGACCGATCGGCAGCACGCACACTGGGCAGCCCGGTCCGTGGATCATCTTCACCGCGGACGGCAGAAGATCGCCGATGCCGTAGCGCGAGATTGCGTGCGTATGTCCGCCGCAGAACTCCATGAAGTGGTAGCGGCGCTGCGGTTGCACTTCGATAGCGATCTGCGCAGCGATCTGCCGCGCCATAGCGCCGTCGCGGAATTCGTCAATCCACCTCATGCGCGCTGCTCCGCCGGCGCGCCCGGCCTTTTCACCTCGCCCTCGGAGAGAGGGGCAAGGGGTGAGGGCAGTTTCAATTTCACGCCGCGGACTCCGCCGCCAAGCCCGCTTCGCGGAACAGCGCGAGCGTGCGCTGCGCTTCATCCGGATCGAGCTTCGTCAGTGCGTAGCCGACATGCAGGATCACGTAGTCGCCGACTTCGACACCGTCGACCAGCGCGAGCGAGATCTCCTTGCGGATGCCGGACAGATCGACAACTGCGGCGTCGTCGCTTTTCTTTTCGACCACACGCACGGGAATGGCAAGACACATGCTCAAGCTCCCTTCGCCAGGCGTTGCAGTGCGACCCACGCCTGCCCGAGCGCGATGCCACCGTCGTTGACCGGTGCCTGTCTGGCTTCGAGCACGTCGAGCGCGCGCGCCTTGAGCAGTCGCGTCAGTTGCCGCGACAGCACGGCGTTCATGAAGCAGCCGCCACCGAGCGCCACCGTTGTGACATCCGTCGCACGCGATGCGGCAGCAACCCATTCGGCGAGTCCAGCGGCAAGCGTGCTGTGAAACAGCGCCGCGCCGAACGCGGCATCACGCTCGTCGATCAGCCGCTCCGCGAGCGGCAGCAGATCAAGCTCGCCCTCGTCGATGCGATAGCCCCCGGTCGCAGGCGTGACTACACCCCGACGATGCGCCAGCCCTTCGAGCAGCATCGCGGCCTGCCCCTCGAAGTTCATCACCTCGCGCACATTCAGCAGCGCAGCGGCAGCATCGAACCAGCGTCCGGCGCTGGTCGTCTTCGGACAGCGCACATCGCGCGCCAGCATGTCGGCGACCGCCGCCGCCGCGGCCTGGTGCCCGTAGCGCGCTGCGATTTCGTTGTTGCGCCCAAGCAGATGCAGCACCGCTGCCGCCATGCGCCACGGCTCGCGCGCGGCGCGATCGCCGCCCGGCAACGGCAGTGCGCGCAGATGCCCGATACGTTCGCAGCGGGCACCATCGACCAACAGGAGTTCGCCGCCCCAGGCGTCGCCGCTGTCGTGTGCGTCCGCGATCCCATGACCGACGCCGTCGAGCGCGAGCCCGAGCACCGGCACCGTCACACCGTGCTCCGCTGCGACCGCGGCGATATGGGCGTGATGGTGCTGCACGCCAAACGCGGGCACGCCGAGTTCGGACGCGATCTGAACCGCGAGCCGGGTGCTGAAGAAATCCGGATGCAGATCGTGCGCGACCGCCTGCGGCCGGATCTCGAGCACGGCCTGCAGATGCTCGACCGCCTCTTCGAGCGCAAGGCAGCTCGCCGCGTTCTCCAGGTCGCCAATATGCTGCGACAGGAATGCTTCGCCGCCGCGCGTAAGGCACGCGGTGTTTTTCAGGAACGCGCCGGTCGCGAGTACCGACGGGCCCGCGTGCGGCAGCCTGATCGGCGCCGGCGTGTAGCCGCGCGCGCGACGGACCAAAGTGCAGTTCGGAGTCGGCAGTCGGGAGTCGGGAGCGCTCGAAACCCCCGACTCCCGACGCCCGACTCCCGACAGCCTCACGACGCTGTCGTCACAGCGCACAACAATGTCCCGATCGTGCATCACAAATGCATCCGCAATGCCGCTCAGTCGCGCCAGTGCTTCGTCATTGCCGATCACGAGCGGTTCTCCGCCCGGATTGGCGCTCGTCATCACCAGTACCAGCGGCTGTGGCTGCGACAGCCAGGCGGTTCCCGGCGGGCGCCCCGCGGCTTCGTGAAACAGCAGGTAGTGCAGCGGCGTGTATGGCAGCATGCAGCCAAGCGCGGGCATGCCGGGCGCCACGCCGGCGAGTTCGTCGTCACGCCTGTCAAGCAGCACGATCGGGCGCTCGACGGATTCGAGTACCGCGCGCGCGGCGCCAGCGACGCCGGCGAATGGTTCGATCGATGCGCCGTTGGCGAACATCACCGCGAACGGCTTCTCGTCGCGGTGCTTGCGCGCACGCAGTTCGGCCACGGTGTCGGCGCGGCGCGCATCGCACACGAGATGGAAGCCGCCCAGACCCTTGATCGCCAGGATCTCGCCGCGCATGAGGCGCGCGACCGTGTCCGCAATGACGTCATCGCTGCCGATGCGCACACCGTTGCGGTCGACCAACGACAATGTCGGCCCACACGCCGGGCACGCATTCGGTTGCGCGTGAAATCGCCGTTCGAAGGCGCCGTCGTACTCGCGCTGGCAGGCCGGACACATGCGGAAACGCGCCATGCTGGTATTGGGACGGTCGTAGGGGAGCGCGTTTGTGATCGTGAAGCGCGGGCCGCAATGCGTGCAGTTGATGAACGGATAGCGATAGCGCCGGTCAGCCGGGCTGAAGAGCTCGGCCAGACAGGCGTCGCAGATCGCCGCATCCGGTGCGACGCCGGTGGTCACGGGGCCGTGGCGGCTCTCGTCGATGCAGAAGCCCGCTGCCAGCGCTTGCGCAACTTCATCCTTCAGCCGGCCGACTTCGATCGTATCGATGCGCGCCAGGCGCGGCGCCTCGCAGCGCAGGCGTTGCTCGAAGTTCGCAATCCGCTCGGCGTCACCGCGCAGCGCAATTTCCACGCCTTCGCCGTCGTTGCGCACCCAGCCGTCGAGATTCAGTTCGCTGGCCACGCGATAGACGAAGGGACGAAAGCCAACCCCCTGCACCAGCCCGCGCACGCGCAGGCGGCGCTGGATCACTGGATGCAGAACGATGACGTCCATCGCGAGCTCTTCTTCCCGTCAGGCCTTCGTGGCCGCCGCTGCTTCGAGTTCAGCCACGCGGCGCTTCAGCCGCGCAACATCGTCACGGCGGCGCTCGCGTGCGGCTTCGACGCCGCGCTTCACCCATGCCAGCCATGCCGTCATGCCGTCACCGCGCGTCGCCGCCACCTCAAGCACCTCGATCCCAGGCCGCACGCGGCGCGCGTATTCGATCGCGCGCTTTACATCGAAGTTCACGTGCGGCAGCAGGTCGATCTTGTTCAGCAGCATCAGGCTCGACGCCGCAAACATGTCCGGGTACTTCAGCGGCTTGTCCTCGCCCTCCGTCACCGACAGCACGACGACCTTGTGCGCCTCGCCCAGATCGAATGCGGCGGGACAGACGAGGTTGCCGACGTTTTCGATGAACAGCACCGAGTCATCCGCCGGCGCCAGATGCTCGAGCGCGTGGCCGATCTGGCTCGCATCGAGGTGGCAACCTTTGCCGGTGTTGATCTGGACCGCGCGCACACCGGTGGCGCGGATGCGATCGGCGTCAAAACTGGTCTGCTGGTCGCCTTCGATCACCGCGACTGCCAACGTACCCTGCAGCGCCTTGATCGACTCGACCAGCAATGTGGTCTTGCCCGCGCCGGGGCTCGATACCAGGTTCACCGCAAAGATGCCGTGCTCGGCCAGAAAGCGGCGATTGTCCGCGGCGAGCGCATTGTTCTTTCCCAGGATGTCGCGCTCGATCTGCACCATGCGCGCCTGCGACATGCCGGGCGCGTGCGAGTGCGCAGGGCCGGCGCCGTAGTCGATCGCGTCGCCGGCGTGATGGTGGTGATGGTCGTGCTCATGCGAGCCCGTGTGCACGTGCGAGTGCATGGTGCCGTCAGCATGCACATGGGTATGCGCCGGCTCGCCGTGCTCGTGCTCATCATGCTCGTGCATGTGATGGCCCTCGATTCGTGTTTCGCCGGCGCCGCAGCCGCATGTCGTGCACATTGCGCTTTCCTTCCGTTCGCCCTGAGGTATCGAGGGGCTCAAACGACTTCCAGTTCCTTGACGCGCATATCCTCGCCGCCGGCAACCTGCAGTTGATAGCTGCCGCACGCCGGACACGCCGCGCCGCGTTCGTCGATCGCCACGGTGTCGCCGCACTTCATGCACCAGGCCTGTCCCGGCACGTCGACGAATTCGATGCTGGCCTCATCAGCGATCGTGCCGCGCTTGACCACGTCGAACGAAAAACGCAGCGCTGCGGGCTCGACTGCGGCCAGGCGGCCGATTTCGAGCCACACCGTTCTCACGCGGTTGAATCCCTGCGCGCGCGCAGCGTCCTCGATCACACTGATCACGCCTTCAGCCAGAGCCATCTCATGCATGGCGATCCAAACCTCCCATCTCCTGCATGGCGATCCAAACGTCCCGTTTCATGCACTCGTGATCTCCAGCCGATAGGTCACGCACGGGTCGAGCGCCTGCACCAGCCACTCGGCGCGCTGGCGCAGCGCGCGTTCGCTGGCCGCACGCACGCCGATCAGCCCGACCGCGAGCGCGCCGCGCGGATGAAAATTCCACTCCGTCGGCGCGACGATGCGATAACGCTTGATCTCGTCGTAAGAGAGGTCGACCACGTGCAGCAGCAGGCCGCGTGCGGTCTCGACCCAGCCCAGGCCACGTCCGTTACCCAGCCTGCGGCTGCCAACCAGCGGTTTGGGCGCAGGTCGGCCTGCCGCAATCCGTGCGAGCTCGGTCATGCGGGCCGCGAAACGCGTCAACACTGATCGGCCATAGGCCCGGTCGAGCGCGGCGACGAGTGGATGTTGCGCAAGCCGCGCGATGGCGCCGGTTTCGCACGGGCGCTGGTCCAGTTGCGGCGTGCGCTCGAACTGCGGATCGGCCTCAAGTGCAGCGAGCACACGGCTGGCGGCAGTGCCTTCAAACGCGGGCAGCAACGGCACCGCCCGCGCATCGGGCGGCGCGCCATGGCGCAGGCCATCGCGCTGGACGGCGCCGAACATCCGGGCCGCCGGAGTTGCCGCGCGAGCGATCCAGATCTCGAAGGCAGGCACGTGCGCACTGTCGTACCAGGTGGCACTGTTGCCGGCGAGCACGTCGCGCTCGACCACACCTGTCACGGCGTCCCCAACCGCACCGCCATCCTGCGCCAGTTCGTCGCGCGCCCTGCCGAACGCCTCTCTCTGCGCCAGTCCACCGGTCGCCTTGGGCCAGTCGATCAACGCGCGCAACAGATATTCGTGGGCCATCTCGGCTTCGATCTCGCGCGTTCGTTGCAACAGGGTCGCCGCAGTCGGTGTCTCACCGCGTGCGGCTTCCACCGCAGATCGCGCTGCGATCGCCTGCGAACGACCGCAGATCGTGAACACGCGTGGCACCAGGGCGAGCGCCTCATCGACGGCGCGGCCGGCGAGCAGCTTGTCCGCCACCTGTGGTCGCGTCGAATCAATCTTCACCTGCACGACCGTGGTATCGCGCACCTGCACGTCAATGCGCAGTTCGCCAGCCAGATCAGACGTGGTCATGTCGCATCTCCCCGCCAATGCCCGCGCAGAAAACCGCGCTTGGAAACCGGCGTCGTTGTTCGTTGTGCCGCGGCCTGCTCTTCAGGCGCCGTGCCGGGTCCTTCGGCGCCCGCACGCGCGCCGCTATCGAAGAGCGCGCCAAGCGCCGCTTCCGCCGTTGCGCGCGCCACTTCGTGCTGCTGGAATTCGAACACCGGCGAGAACAGGGAACAACTCTGGAACTCGCCGATCGCCGGCTCGAAACCGCCGATGAAGTCGAACACGCCGGCGGGGAACGCGTAGCTCGTGTCGGCACGCTGCGTCAGTGAACGCCACTGTTCCGGCGCATCCGGCAGCAGCACCAGATTCATGAACCACGGCGTGATCAGCACGCCGAGCCAGCGTCCCTCCCAGCGCCGGAAACCGACCGCCTCGACCCGCAGCGCGTCGTTGATGAAAGGCAGGCCCTGCATGCGCTCGACGTAGATATCCTGGAACGCCGCTTCAAGTCGTTCAGCGGGTGCCAGGTCGGACGCAATGGCAACGTTGCTCATCGATCGAGACGCGTGTGGCCGGATCAGGTTTCGCCGAAAACCATGAACTGTTTGCGATCGCCGGCACAGTTCGGACAGGCCCAATGCGCGGGAAGATCGGCAAACGCAGTTCCAGGTTCAATCTGCCAGACCGGATCGCCGGCGGCCGGGTCATACACGTACCAGCAGACCTTGCACTCCAGCCGCGTGGCCGGCCCGATCTTGCGGACATCGCCGAGAAAGGATCCTTCGAACTGCGTCATCGCCAGTCTCACGCCGCGGATGAGTCGGCCATCCACTCGACCAGTTCGGCGAGCCGCTCGCGGCTTTCCGCGATGTCTTCATCGGCCGCGACCGCGACCTCAGGCACGCGCACAATTTCGAGTGTATTCAGGATCAGCGTCTGCATGTTGTTGAAGTACTGCACGCGCCACAGATTGCGCAGTCGCGTTGAGGAGATGCGGCAGTTGCCGAAGCCGCGCGACAGAATGCTGACCGGCCCGTCCGGGACCGCACGGTCGAGCAGTTGCATGTCATCGGGAGTCATCGGCAGCAACGTCAGGTTGATCACGTGCGGTGACTGGTTTGCCCTGAACGCGCGCACCTGATGGGCGATCTCGGCCAGCACCGCCGGCGCATTCATCGCGCCGGGCGCCAGCATGGTCTCGGTCGCCAGGGTGGCGGTCGCGCCACGCTGCGCCAGTTCGAGCGCCACCGGGGGAATCGCGCCGGCGTAGAGATAATCGTGCGCGACGCGGCCATCCTGGTCGAAATGCAACTCGCGCCAGACACCGGCGAACACCGTCTCCTGGATGCGGATGTCGCGCGACTCGCCGTTTCTGAAGTCGATGCGCACGCTGACTTCACCCTCGCCGAGCGTCTGGTTCAGCACTTCGAGCCCGCCCGGATGGAAGCCCGCCAGTTCGACGCGCGGCGAACTCGATTTGCCCATGCCATCGACAAAGCGCGCGAGCAACTCGTGCGCGGTGGTCATCGCCTCCGCCTCGGCATTCGATGGCACCTGTGGCATCGAAAAAGTCGAGACATCGCGCGAAAACGGAAGGTAATTCAAGTCGGCGTCTTCGGGCTGCGAACCCGGGCCCGTCACGCGAACAGGAATCGGAAAGTCCTTCATGGTGACCTCAAGGAGTTACTTCTCTGTCGTCAGAATCGCAATTCAATCGGAACTCAATGGCAATGCGGCGCATCGTCCGGTCCGGCGCTCTTCACCGCAATGCCGATCGAGGGCGGGCGGGTTGGTTCAGCGTTCAACAGCATGCCGAGTTCGTCGACGTAATCCTGCCAGTCGCGCAGGCCGTCCATAGCGCCGACGTAGCGGCCATCTTTCAGCAACACCAGCGCCGGCCAGCGCCGGAATCCGAAACGCGGCGCAATCGCGCGCGCCGCGGCCTGCAGCAGCACGCCGGTGCGAAAGCGCGCAGGAAACGCGCGCGCGAGTTCGGGCACGATCACCGCGAGATCGAGCGTTTCGTGATGCTGCGCCGGGTTCTCGGTGAATACGACGAGCGCATGACCGGCGTTACAGGCCCAGGCATCGAAACTCGCCGCATCCAGCAATGGCGCCGCGAGCGTGGCGCACAGGCGCTCGATCAGCGGGTGAACCGCAGATGGCGCGCTGCGAGCAATGGTTGCTACCTCGATCGTCATGCGGTTTTCCTCAGGTGCGCTGGCAACTGCGGCTCGCGCTCGACGAGATCGGCAAACATCGCGTCGATCACGACGCGATCGCCGTCCTGGTTCAGAACCGCAT
>Ga0209261_10000073_pt1 | contig 24240 bp, 15 predicted proteins | sample DOMMetBare1Fresh_FD_187470 | JGI IMG/M metagenome (GOLD analysis project Ga0209261, IMG submission 187470) | Wetland sediment microbial communities from St. Louis River estuary, USA, under dissolved organic matter induced mercury methylation -... | ecosystem: Environmental > Aquatic >...
TACTGATGAGAATTTTCAGGAACCCATGCGTCGTTTGAGGAATGAACCACCAGTGAGTGTTATGGGCTGCAATGTGCTGGAGAAAAAAGGAGAGGGCAACTATCTGGTCGGCTCCTTTAACGGGTTGTTTCTTTGGAATCCATTTTCCGGACAAGTAACAGATTATCTCTCCGGAAGTCCTTATGAAGCACCCCAGGTTATGGGACCGCCCGTATCGAAAGACATGATTGACTGCTGGTTCGCCGATCAGTCGGGTAATGAATTTTATTTCGATTACAATCATGGTGTTTTACCTATCCGGAACACAATTTCATTCGGGGAAATGAATACTGAGGTCATTCAGAAAAGCCCGATTTCGTTGTGGAACCTTTCACTCGAAGTTCATACCGGTCGCATCTTTGAACCCATTTTGGGAATGTTTTATATTCTCTATGTTCCATTGGCCGGAATATGTATCCTTATTGTGCTGATCAGCGGCTTCTTTATCTGGTGGATAGGGTATAGGAAAACGAAACAAAAGAATTAAAACAACATCCTCAAATCACGTCACCCCGAATTCATTTCGGGGTCTGACCATCAGTGCGATGAGATCCTGAAACAAGTTCAGGATAACCCGCTATTTATATGGTTTATACAACAATAGAACTCAGAAACCCTGGTGCTTTTCTATGTTTGGTTGCCTGTTCGTAGGCATAAGCCAGTTTAATTAATGTGGGTTCGCTCCAGGCACGTCCGAAAAATGAAATTCCGACCGGCAAACCGGCAACGTATCCCGCCGGAACAGAAATATTCGGATAACCCGAAATAGCTGCAGGTTCCGAACTTCCTCCTCCAAAATGGTCGCCATTCACCCAATCAATCGTCCAGGCGGGGCCATTGGTCGGGGCAATCAAGGCATCCAACTGGTGCTGATCCATTAACTTTTCGATTCCTTTTTGAGATAACTCTTTGGCTTTGGCAAGCGCGTGAATATATTCAGGATCATCCAGTCCTTTCGTTTGTTCCGCCTCTTCAAATATTTCCTGACCGAACCATTTCAATTCGGTGTCAGCATTCTTCTTGTTGAACTCAATCAAATCGGTCAGCGACTGAACTTTCAAACCCGACCGGGTTTTCAGGTAGGCATTCAAATCAGCCTTGAATTCAGAATACAATACTTTCCTTTCCATTTTATACCATTCCTCCAAGGTTTCAAATTTCAGGTTTTCAACGAGTATGGCCCCCGAATCTTTCATTTTCTGAATAGCTTCAGCCATTAGTTTTTCTACCTCTGCATTGAATCCAAAAAAATCGGAAGCAATACCAATCCGGGCATTTTTCAAACCGCCGGTATCCAGAAATTGAGAATAATCCTGATTTTTTTCTGCCAATAAACCCAGCAAAATAGCTGCATCAGCAACTGTGCGAGCCATTGGTCCTGCCGTATCCTGAGAATGGGAAATCGGGATAATGCCGTCGCCACTCCAAAGCCCAAGCGTTGGTTTGATACCCACAATCCCATTAATTCCTGAAGGGCAAACAATCGAGCCATCGGTTTCGGTGCCAATACCAATCGCGCATAAATTGGCAGAAACTGCTGCCCCAGTACCCGAACTTGATCCACACGGACTTCGATCTAAACTGAACGGATTGCGAACCTGGCCTCCCCGTCCGCTCCAACCGCTCGACGATTTGGTGGAACGGAAATTGGCCCATTCGCTGAGGTTCGTTTTGCCCAAAAGTACCGCACCGGCTTCCCTTAATTTGCGAATAATTACAGCATCATCCGGCGCAGGACTTCCAACCATTGCCATAGAACCAGCAGTTGTTTGCATCCGATCGCCGGTATCGATGTTGTCTTTAATCAGCACCGGAATTCCATGCAACGAACTGCGTACCTTTCCTGATTTTCGCTCTGCATCCAATTGCTTTGCAATAGCCAAAGCTTCAGGATTGACCTCGATAACCGCCCTTAAGTCCGGTCCTTTGGTGTTGGTCAACTCAATCCGATCCAAATATTTTTGGGTTAGTTCTGCAGAAGTAAAAGCTCCTGAACTCATTTTTTCCTGAAGCTGAACGATGGTCAGTTCATTCAGATCAAATTCGGCGTAATTAACTGAAGATTCTGTTTTCGTTGCGGGCTGAATACAGGAACTTAAAGGCGTAAAAGCAAGAGTTCCTCCACCAAGCGCGGCTGTTTTAAAGAAGTTTCGGCGTTTCATCTTTCAGATTTTAGTTTGGTACGACAAGTTAAGAATTGATTTTGGTTCTTTAAGCAGAGCATATAAAAAATCAGGGCTTCACTTTGAGTGAAACCCTGAATAATATCTTGTCTTATCGGTTCTGATATTGCTTTTCGTAATAGCTTTGGTAGTCGCCGCTGGTTACGTTTTCCATCCATTCGGTGTTGGCCAGATACCAGTCGATGGTTTTCTCCAAACCTTCTTCAAACTGGAGGCTGGGCACCCAATTCAATTCTTTTTGCAATTTGGTAGAGTCGATGGCATAACGCAAATCGTGTCCGGCGCGGTCTTTCACATAGGTGATCAGCTTCTCCGAATTTCCGGCTTCGCGACCCAGTTTGCGGTCCATGATGCTGCACATCACTTTTATCAGGTCGATGTTGGTCCATTCGTTGTGTCCGCCAATGTTGTAAGTATCGCCATTTTTTCCCTGATGGTAAATCACATCAATTGCACGGGCATGATCTTCAACCCAAAGCCAGTCGCGCACATTTTCTCCTTTTCCATACACAGGCAAAGCTTTATTAAACTTGATGTTGTTGATAAAAAGCGGAATCAGCTTTTCAGGAAACTGGAACGACCCATAGTTATTTGAGCAGTTGGAAACAACAGCCGGAATTCCGAAAGTGTCGTGGTAAGCGCGCACAAAATGGTCGGAACTGGCTTTTGATGCCGAATACGGACTGTGCGGATCGTAGCCTGTTTCTTCGGTAAACATGCCCTCAGCACCCAAACTGCCATATACTTCATCTGTAGAAATGTGATAAAAGCGCTTGCCATCGGTATTGTCTTTCCATATCTGGCGAACAGCATTCAGCAAATTGACGGTACCAATCACATTGGTGAAAACAAATTCAGTTGGATTGCTGATAGACCGGTCGACGTGCGATTCAGCTGCCAGGTGAATTACGCCATCGAATTGCCTTTCGATAAACAACTTCATTATAAAATCGGCGTCAACAATGTCACCTTTCACAAACTCGTAATTGGGTTTATTTTCAATATCAGTCAAGTTTGCAAGGTTTCCGGCATAAGTCAGCTTGTCGAGATTGACGATTTTATATTCAGGATATTTGTTCACAAAAAGGCGTACCACATGTGAGCCAATAAAACCAGCACCCCCGGTAATCAGAATAGTCTTCATTTATTTTTTCTTTAGTTGTTGTCAAAAATAAGCATTTACAAAGAAACTAAAAGTGTTCAATGAAGGATTAAAATGACGGATGAAATAATATGTTGTGAAAATTTATCCGTTCTCCTGATAAAAGGATGTTTTGATGGAAAGAGCACTGGCAAATCAGAAATAAAAAGTCAGGCAAGCAATGGTGTAATTTGAAATGTGTAAATAAAAGATATATTTGTCTTTTAATATTGATGTTTTAAGGTTGTAATCGTTCTAAAAGTTCAATCGTATGAAAAAAATATTGCACATTATCTCGAGTCCCAGAGGAGAGGAATCGTTTAGCATTAAACTTGGCAATGCAATAGTTGAGAAAATTATATCTACTTATCCTGGAAGTACTGTGAAAGTGAATGATCTGGTAAAGAATCAGTTTCCTCATCTGGAGGAAGCTCAAATTACTTCATTTTTCACCCCGCCACAGCATCGGACTCCGGAAAACATTGAAGCCATTCGTAATTCAGACAAGGTGATTGGCGAAATTATGGAGGCTGATATCCTCGTAATTGGTGCACCCTTCTACAACTTCAGTATACATTCCACTTTAAAGGCATGGATTGACCATGTATCGAGAGCAGGTGTTACATTCCGTTTTACAGAAACCGGTTATGAAGGATTAGTTCATGGAAAAAAGATATACATTGCCCTTGCTTCAGGTGGAATTTATTCTGAAGGTGCAATGAAATCCTATGATTTCTGTGCAACTTACCTGACAGCTATTTTAGGATTTCTTGGTATGACCGATGTGACTGTTTTTCGGGTGGAAGGTACTGCTATTCCCGGATTTCAGGATACTGCGCTTGAAAAGGCCATCAGCAGCATCGCAGTGTAGCCTGATATGTTGTAATCCAGATCTAGTATAGGATAATTTCTTATTGGCAAATCGTTAAACAAAAACACTTACACAAATGAATGTGCAAGTGTTTTTGTTTGGCAAACATGCTTGTATGATACTGAAGCCTATGAAAACGTATCAGCCATCAAATTATTAAACCATTTAAGCATGTCTTCATAATTCTCGGAAGTTGCTCCATTTGATTCTGTTATTCCATTTCCTGTTGGTAACATTGTTTTGGAGACAGGATCATATCGATATACGACCGACAGCCATGATGCTGTAGTTTTTGTAATAGGAGTAAAGCAAGAAGAGTTCGTGATTGGCCCCTGATTAATGGTATTTCCCTTGAAAATGTTAATAATGGCATCGGCACACACTTTTGCTTCTGCATTGGCAATATGTCCGGCTTTCGGTTGCGTGGTAGAGGATGAATCTCCTATAACATGAATCCCAGCTAAATTTAAGTTTGTTGATTCATAAGAGAGTACATTCACTCCTGCCCATTTTCCGTTTAGTCCATTGGCCAATCCAATTCCTGAGTCCGTGATTAATTTTCCAGCCTTGTGGGTTGGAATTGCATTAATCACTTTTCCGGTATAGGATGCCCCTGAAGTAGTGGTAACTTTCATTGTATCAGCATTGATACTGGCTATCGGTGAATTAGGGACATAGGTTATTATTCCTTTATGAGTTTCATTAAATGCGATTGTAAAATTCTGAAGTTCCGCCTGAATTCCGGAATTGGCATCCAAAATCACCACTTTTCCACCTCCTTTGGTACGTTTCAGGTAATCAGCAACAACACAGGCACGTTCGTAAGGACCAGGAGGACAGCGAAACGGTTTAGGCGGTATAGTTAAAATAAATGTATCGCTTTTAGTCATCGCTTTTATTTGATTCTGCAACGAAGTAGTTTGTGCTCCGGCTTTCCAGGCATGTACAATTTTAGCCTGATTGGCAGCTGTTCCAGTTAACGACGGGATAGGTTCAAAATCGATACCCGGTGCAAGTACCAGCCGGTCATATGGAAGTACCACTCCATTTGATAATGTTACTTTTTTCCCAACCGGATCAATTGATGAAACTGAATAGTTCTGAACCTTAACACCGTATTTGCTTTTTAAGGTTGAATAGTTAAAAGCAAGCTGACTCAAAGTTCTTTCACCAGTTAACACCATGTTGCTGAAGATATTGGAATAGTAAGTTGCATTGGGTTCAACCAAGGTAACATCGACTCCTGTTCCTCCCCAGAATCTGAGATATTTTGCTACTGTTGTTCCGGCCATTCCGCCACCAACAACAACTACTCGCCCAGCAGCTTCAGCACTAGTCGATAGCTGACCGGCAAAAGATGATTTCAATATCGACAAACCTATTGCTGAAGCACCTATATTTTGTAAGAATTTTCTACGTTCCATGGTTAGTATTTGATTTGTTTTGAAATATAGTCAGCAATTAATTGAATTTCTTCAGGAGTGTAAGCTCTGGCATGAACATTCATGATATTCGCTCTTGGATCTTTGGTTTTCATTTCATTAATATCTGAAATGATGCTTGAGGCACTCTGTTCTCCAATTTTAAGTTCTCCGGCATATCCGTTAGTGCCATGACACTGAAAGCAATTAGATGCTAAAAGTCTTCCGGGTAAGTCAATTGCACCTGCTTTCAGCGTTAACGCTTCATTTGGGCTTGCTACAGGATCTTCAATCTTGCTCTCATCAATCAGATCTTTGCTGCAAGAAATTGCCACTGTTATGAACAATAATGCGCTGAATAAGAGTAATATAAATGATTTTGATTTCATAAATCATGATTTAGATTTTTTTTAATTTTAATTGTGATCAAGTTGTCCAACAAATGTTGGGTAAAACTTTACTATGTCTTTCGTGGTATGCCACGCTCGATATTTTGAATTCGAAAAAACAAAACAAGAATTTCAATGAAAGCCGTGATCATCATAATATTATCAAAATGGATGAATGAAGATTATTATCCGGAAGTTGGATTTGATTTTGGTTTTTTTGAAGTTTAAGAATCTGTCAGAAACGTCCATTTTTTTGGGAAAATGGTGTTTTTAAATAAAACTTTCTTCGAGATTAATAACCGCCAAAGTTTCGAATTATTATTTAAACATCAAAATAAATGACAGAATAAATGAAATAGATACTTAAAAGTAGCAATGTGTTATTATATTAAATAATGTAAATACATAGATATATGGATGATGATAGCGAAATTATTGGGATCTTCCGGGAAATATTTCCTGATTTTTTTACTGAAAATCGGACTTGCTTTTAAAAGTTTTAATGATTAAAAATGGCCCTTTATCATGAACATTCTCCTGATTTGTTGTCTCATTTGAAATTTCCCTGGCTGAAGCCTGGTTTTTTGTAGATCAAAAAAATGAAAAGTCACAAATGTTTGCAATCATTAAACACTTTTGTAGTTTTGATTAAAACTAAATTCATTGACTTAAACCATGAATAAAGCCTTGCGACATTTAATAATCATGCTCATTTTGTTTGTATTTATTGGGCATGCGTTCAATTCAACTGCAAACCATCCAGCTAAAAGCGATCAAAAGAAAACTACAGGCATTTCTGCCACCGGCACAGTTACTGACAAGGAAGGAAATGTTTATAAAACAGTCACCATTGGCTCGCAGGTTTGGATGGCAGAAAATCTCAGGTCAACCAAATTCAGGAACGGAGATCCTGTTCCCAATGTATCTGCCAACGCCAGTTGGTCGGTACAAAAGACCAGTGCTTATTGCTTTTACAACAATGACGTATCCAATAAGACTGGATATGGCATGTTATACAATTGGTTTGTAGTTGCTGATCCGAGGAATATTGCACCAGCCGGATGGCATATTCCCTCGGATGAGGAATGGACGGCATTGACCAATTTTCTTCAGGGTAAAAGTCAGGCGGGTGGAAAACTAAAAGAGACAGGTACCTCTCACTGGTCTGATCCAAATACAAGTGCTGTTAACAGTACCGGATTTACAGCATTACCCGGAGGATATCGCGCGAAAGACGGCGTATTTAAAAATATGAGTTTTGTCGGGGCCTGGTGGGCAACAACTGAGTACACGCAATCAGTTGCCTGGTATCGGTATGTCGATTACGGAACCGGTAATATTTATGGCGTAAGTACTTACAAGACTTGTGGGCTTTCGATTCGGTGTATCAAAGACTAACCAATTTCCTCTTTACTTCAAAAAAATAATGCTCAGAAAGCTGACTGGAATTCATTTTTATCTCTGCGCTTTTTTCTTATTATTGTCAGATATATGATCTGTTAAATTACCTAAATCATTTTTGAACATGATGAACATTAAAAAAGTTGGATTAATTTTTCTTTCAATCTTTATTTTGTCAGTTGGCACTTTACGTGCAGATGAAGGGATGTGGATGCTTCCCCTGATTCAGAAACTTAATAGTAAAGATATGTCGAAGATGGGCTTTAAGCTCTCTGCTACTGATATTTATGATATTAATAAATCGAGTTTGAAAGATGCAATACTCATTTTTGGAGGTGGCTGTACAGCCGAAATTATCTCGAAAGACGCGCTGATATTGACCAATCATCATTGCGGATACGGAACCATCCAGAAATTAAGTTCAGTTGAACACAATTACCTGGTTGACGGTTTTTGGGCTAAAAACCGGGAAGAAGAAATACCAGCGAAGGGATTAACCGTAACCTTTCTTGACCACTTTGAAGATGTAACTGCCGAAGTCACCGCAGCTTTAGCTTCAGCAAACGATCCAAAAGCCAGGGAGGAGGCGATGAAAGCCATTTCAGAAAAGTTAACAACCAAAGCTGTTGGCGACAACAAATTTCTTAGGGCCAGAGTCACGCCATTTTATGGTGAAAACCAGTATTATCTGGTAGTTTCGAAAACTTATACCGATATCCGTTTTGTTGGAGCACCTCCTTCGTCAATCGGTAAATTCGGATACGATACCGACAATTGGATGTGGCCGCGTCATACCGGTGATTTCAGCATGTTCAGGATTTACGCCGACAAAGACAATAATCCTGCTGAATATTCGAAGGACAATAGGCCATATCAGCCTAAAAAGTTCCTGACCATCTCCATGAAAGGAATTCAGCAGAACGACCCTGCAATGATTTTAGGATATCCGGGCAGAACCAACCGTTTCATGACTTCATTTGAAGTAAAGGAAACCAGCGAAATCAACAATGTGATTACCGCCTACGTCAGAGGTGTACGTCAGAGCATCCTGATGAATGATATGGTTGCCGATCCAAAAATCAGGCTGCAATATTCGAGCAAATTTGCCGGTTCGTCTAATTCATGGAAAAAAGCCATTGCCATGAATGAAGCATTTAAAAAACTGAATGTATTTGAACGCAGGCAGGCCGAAGAAAAAGCCTTTACAGAATGGGTTGAAGCCGATCCTTCACGCAAGGAAAAATATGGACAAGCACTGGCTGATGTTAAAACAGCGATTGAGGAGCGTGCCAAATTGCAATATACGCTGAGGTATTACCTGGAAGCCCTTGGTTCTATGGAATTAACTTCGGCTGCAGTTCGTTTTGGTCCTAAACCGGAAGACAGCAATCGTGAAGGCAGAGGCGGACGTGGCGGATTTAATGCAAATCCTGGTGATTTCTATAAAGATTATAATCTGCCCACCGATGTAAAAGTGGTAAAAGCCATGATTTCACTTTTCAGGGAAAAAGTTCCGGCTGCAGATCTGCCTGATTTCTATAAAACCATTGATACCCAATTTCAGGGGAATATTGATGCTTATGTGGACGACATGTTCCGTCGGTCCGTATATGTTTCAGAAGAAAAGCTGAAAGCTGCCCAGTCAGGTGACAAGTCAGTGCTGGAAAACGATCCGGCGTTTGTTGCCGGGAAAAACATTACCGATGCTTTAACGAAATACAACAATGAAATTGAACAATACCGTACACTTTATGCAAAGGGGCAGAAACAGTACATCGCCGGAATGCTGGATATGAAAAACGGAAAAGCTATGTATCCGGATGCCAATTTCACAATGCGCATGACTTATGGAACAGTTAAAAATTATTCACCCAAAGACGCTGTGATTTACGACTACCAGACCACACTCGACGGTGTTATGCAAAAGGAAGACCCGAACAACTGGGAATTTGTTGTTCCAGAAAAGCTGAAAGATTTATACGCCAAAAAAGATTTCGGACCCTATGCCCTCAAAAACGGAAGTATGCCTGTTGCATTCCTGACAACTAATGACATTACTGGTGGAAACTCAGGAAGTCCGGTAATGAACCGGAAAGGTGAACTCATTGGCACTGCATTCGATGGTAACTGGGAGTCGATGAGTGGGGATATTCTTTTTGAACCATTATTACAGCGTTGTATAAATGTCGACATTCGTTACACCCTGTTTATCATGGATAAATTTGGTGGAGCGGGTTATTTACTCAACGAAATGAAATTTTCGAAATAGGAAGTGTTTTGGCCTTTTTTGTTCAATGGGTAGAATTATGAGTTGGACTCATTTTAAATATTTGATGAGTTATATTATATTTAACCTCTTGAAAAATTATAAAGTTTATTCTAAATCGAAATAACCTAAAGACTATGAGTACGTTAAGCAATAGAAGAGAGTTTTTGAAAATTTCAGGAGCAGGTGCTCTTGGGATGGCGTTGCTTGGTCCTACTGGATGTAAACCAGACCGAAAAAGCTTCGGAGTTGGTATCCAGTTGTATACCCTTCGTGATGCAATGACCGCTGATGCCACTGGTTCATTAAAGAAATTATCTGACTTAGGATACAAAAATCTTGAACTTGCCAATTATGTTGATGGCAAGTTTTACGGATTTGCTCCAAACGAGTTGAAAAAGATCGTTTCTGATCTGGGAATGGATATTCTCAGCAGCCACACTCAGGTTGAAGCTGCAGGAATTACTCTGGACAACGCCAAGAAAATGGCTGACGATCATGCCGCACTTGGCGTCAAATATTGTGTTCAACCTTGGGTAAATGAACCTGACCGAAATATTGAATCGTACAAGAAAATGGTTGGCGATTGGAATGAGGTAGGGAAAATTATGAAAGGAGTTGGAATTCAGTTTGGATACCACAATCACAATTTCGAGTTTGCAAATATTGACGGGATTGTTCCATATTATGACATTTTTATGAAAGAAATGGACCCGGATCTTATTACCATGGAAATTGACCTTTTCTGGGTGAACAAAGCAGGCCAGGATCCTGTGGAGATGTTTAAAAAATACCCGGGACGATTCCAGCTTTTCCACCTGAAAGATATGCGCACGAAACAAGAGCCATTCTTCGATGTGAATAAAGATGATGTATGTTCAGTTGGATCAGGTGTAATTGATTTTAAAACTATCCTGGCGTCAAAAGATGTAGCTGGAATGAAGCATTGGTTTGTTGAAGATGACAATCAGGGTAATGGTAAAACATTCGAAGAACTTGAAGTTAGCATAACAAATCTGACCACTAAAATTCTGTAAAAATCAAAATTTTATTATATTAAAAATGCAGAACCGCTTTCATTTTGGAAGCGGTTTTTTTATGTCAATCAAATCTGTGATGTTTACCTGAATTTATCAGAGTCAGACAGAAAAACAGGGGTATTTATGCGGCCGCACGAATAATCATTTTTCTTATTGTCTTACTTACAAATAGTTATGAAAGTCAAAATAATGAAAAAACTTCAAAGTCTATTATGTTATTATTAATCAAGATATTAATTCTAAATTTTTGTCATAAGTTCATTTTTTAATAGAATAATTATTGAATTATTATGTCAATGTTTAATTGATTTATATGTTTCAAAGCATTCATTTTAATCCCTTTTTAATCTCGTTTTAACTTTTTTTTTAAGTTCATGGAGTCTACCTTTAACAAAAATTGACAATCGTTAACATTTATAATAAAAAACAAAAATATTTATTCCTGATTAATGTCAATTAATAAATGATTTTTTACTTTTTTCAATACATACTAACTAATTAATTAAACTATGCGAACAATTCAAAATTCTCTGTTTTTGTGGAGGAGATGTATTCTATCGCTTCTTCTTGTTGTCTTTTTTGTGAGCATTGCCAGTGCACAACAAAAAAAGGTTACTGGTAAAGTCACTGAATCTTCTGGTTCTCCCCTTCCTGGTGTAACAGTTGTGGTCAAAGGATCAACCACTGGTGCTCTAACGGATATGGATGGGAATTATTCACTTTCAAATTTAAGTGAAAGTGCTACATTACAATTCTCCTTTGTGGGTATGAAAACCATGGAGGTTCCTGTTTCCGGTAAAACTTCTATTAACGTGGTTATGGAAGAGGAAACAATAGGTATTCAGGAAGTAGTTGCAGTTGGATACGGAACTCAAAAGAAAAAGGAATTGACAAGTTCAGTATCAAGTGTTAAGTCTGACGAATTCGTAAAGGGTAACATTAGTAATCCGGTACAATTAATCCAGGGTAAAGTGTCAGGTTTATCAATCAGTAAACCTGGAGGTAATCCAAACGAAGGTTTTAATATTCGCCTCAGGGGTTTAAGTACAATTGGTGCCAATACCGGTCCGCTTGTAGTTATTGACGGTGCTGTTGGTGGATCACTTGATAACATTGATCCAAATGATATTGAAACAATCAATGTTCTGAAAGACGGATCAGCTGCATCAATCTACGGTACCAGAGGTTCCAGTGGGGTTATCCTGGTAACTACCAAACAAGGTAAAAAAGGTACTTCCGAAATCGAATACAACGGTTATTACTCTGCTGAAATGATAGCTAAACACACCGATGTAATGAATGCTACTGAATGGAGAGCAATGTCGAAAGAAACCGGTTTAGGAACTGACTTTGGATACGATACTGACTGGTTTAAGGAAACAAGCCAGACAGGTCAGTCACAAAATCATAATATTTCTGTTTCAGGTGGAAATGACAAGACTACCTACAGAGCTTCACTGAACTACCGTGACGCTACTGGCGTTATGAAAACTTCAGGATTTACACAACTCAACGGTAGAGTTAATCTTAGACAAAAAGCGTTTAACGACAAGCTTACTGTTGACATGAACATGGGTATTACCAATCGTAAATCGGAATATGGTTTTTCAGATGCATTTAAATTTGCTACCATATTTAATCCAACAGCACCTGTAAAAATGGAAGGTGATCCTGCTTATGCAAAATGGGATTATTATTTCAACCAAACGTTGTTCGATTATTTCAATCCTGTTCAAATTCTTGAGCAGAATAAAAATGTTGGAGATAATACTATGTCAAATGTATCAATTAGAGGTACTTATGATATCGTAAAAGGATTGAGTGTTGATGCATTTTATGCCAGCCAGGGAAGTACAGCTACTACAAGCCGTTATTATTCCAAGAAGAGTTTCTGGGTTGGTAGTAATACGAATGGCATGACTGATAAAATTGAAAACAAATCAAGCAGTCAGCTTTTCGAATCAACCTTAAAGTATAATGGTAATTTGATGTCTGATTTGAATATTAGCGCATTGGGCGGTTATTCATATCAGGATTTCAGTAATGAAGGATTTAATGTTCATGGTGGTAATTTTCTGACTGATGCTTTTACCTATAACAATCTGGGCGCAGCTCTTGATTTTAAAAATGGTATTGGTTCTGCCGGAAGTTATAAAAACACCAACAAGCTGATCGCTTTCTTTGGTCGTGTAAACCTGAATCTGAATAATATCTGGTTCTTATCAGCAAGTGCAAGGTATGAAGGATCAAGTAAGTTTGGTACAAGTAATAAATGGGGTATGTTCCCATCCCTTAGTGGAGCTGCCGATATTTCCAAGTTCTTAAATGTGGACTTTATCGACAACCTGAAAGTACGTGCCAGTTATGGTATGACAGGGAACCAACCCAGCGACAGTTATTTGTCATTGCTTCGCCTTGGCCCACAAGGAAACTTCTTTTATAACGGAAAGTTTGGACCTGCCTATGCTCCTGTAAGTAATGCAAACTCTGACCTTAAATGGGAAAAGAAAAGTGAAATTGACTTAGGTGTTGATTTTTCGCTCCTAAAATCTAAAGTAAGCGGTTCGTTTGATTTCTATACCAGAACAACAACCAACCTCTTATTCAATTATGAAGTACCTGTTCCACCAAACCTCTTTAGTCAGGCTTTAGTTAACCTTGGTGAAATTAAAAGTAGCGGTTTGGAGTTAACTCTTAACTGGAGTGTGATCCAAAAATCAGATTTCACTTATGGAGTTTCTTTCACTCCTTCATACAATCTTGAAAACACACTGGTTTCCCTGTCAGGACAGTACAACGGTGCTGATTTGAAATACGGCGTACGCGATCTTGAAAACATGGGTTCTCCAGGACAAAACCAGACTCCTTTAGTAAGGGCTGAAGAAGGAAAACCGATTGGACAGTTGCTGGCGTTTAAATTCGTGGAAATTGATAAAAACGGCAACCTGATACTTGAAGATATTAATGGTGATAAAACCATTGATGCCAATGACCGCACAATTGTTGGAAACGGTTTACCCAAATTCATTTTTGGTTGGGGTAACGATTTCAAATATAAAAACTTTGATTTCAGTGTATTTTTCCGTGGTGTATTTGGCCATTCTCTCATCAATTCATTCAGGTCATTCTACGAAGTTCCAAATGTTATCGGATCATATAACCTGCCAAAAACAGCAAAAGATATGAGAAATGCAGAAACAGGAGTGCTTCTTAACAACTCATCAGGTACAACTTCCAGCGCTGTTGTTGAAAAAGCCAATTTTGTTTCGCTTGATAACATGAGTTTGGGATATAGCTTTGATGTAAGTCAAATGAAAGGACTTAGTAAAATGAGAGTATATGTTGCAGGTAACAATTTATTCTATATCACGAAATATAAAGGGGTAGATCCTAACCCAAGATATGGTGATAGTTCTGAATCTCTGAGTACTGAAGGTAGCTTTAGTGCTAATCCACTTGCTCCAGGTATTGACAGAAGAGCTACATGGAGTAGGACTAGATCAGTATCATTTGGTATAAACGTTATATTTTAGTCCTGAAAAAAGAATAGAATATGAAATCTAAAGAAAGATATACTATGAAAAAATTACTAATTCCGATTAAAATTATATTGCTTGGTATCATTCTGGCTGGTTCAAACCAGTCGTGTACCAATCTCGATGAAGAACTGTACAGTTCTGTTACTCCTTCTAATTTCTTTAAAACTGAAGAGGAATTTATATCAGCCCTCGGTGCCGCATATACCCAATTCGGAGGATATGCAGCAGGTGACCCTGCTCAGTTACAGGTTATGACCACCGATGAAATGACTGCCCCTACTCGTGGACAGGACTGGGACGATGGCGGTAACTGGAGAAGACTTCATTTACATTCATGGACCAAAGAAGATGGCGTAATGTCTGGTGCATGGAATTTTGGATTCAACGGAGTAAATACAGCAAACCGACTTATCTATCAGTTCACCTCCCTGGTTGAATCTGGACAGGTAAAACAAGAAGTTGCTGATGCATACATTTCCGAACTAAAGACTGTTCGTGGTTTCTTCTACTGGCAATTGGTTGACGAATACGGAAACGTTCCATTGGTAACTGATTTTGCAAAAGCTGAAGCTACTCCAAAGACTGAAACCAGAGCTAATGTTTATAATTGGCTTATTACTGACCTGACAGCGGCTGTTCCAAAATTATCGAAAGCTGTTGATGGTACCACTTATGGACGTTTAAACTATTATGGTGGTCAGACCTTACTCGCTAAATTATACCTGAATGCAAAAGTGTATACGGGTACTGCGCAGTGGGATAAAACAATTGCTGCTTGTGATGAAGTGATTAACTCAGGCAAATATTCATTGGAGAGTAACTTTTTTGCCAATTTCAATGTGAATAATTCAGGATCAAAAGAATTCATTTTTGCAATTCCTTACGACAAGGTATTCTTCACAGGATTCAATCTGGTTATGCAAACTTTGAGTTATTTGAATCAGGCAACTTATAACTTATCAGCTCAGCCATGGAATGGTTTCTGTTCATTGGAAGAATTTTATAATTCATTTGATAATGCAGATATCCGGAAAGGTGAACCTGGAACTTTAACCAAACCAGCCACCAAACGTGGTACATTCCTCGCTGGCTATCAATATAGCAGCTCTGGAGAAATTTTAAAGGATGACGGATTTGAAGCTCCAAACCTTAACCGCAAACCGGCTCCCTTGATTGGTGACCTCGATGGGAAACCATTTAACTTTGGAAGCATTGGACTTAAAAATCCTGATGGTACTCCTGCTCCACAAATCAATGAACTTGGTCCACAAGCATTACGTCAGGCTGGCGTAAGAATTGGTAAATGGGAATTTGAAATGGGAGGTTTACCAGACATGAGCAATGATTATGCTGTATTCCGTTATGCTGATGTACTTTTAATGAAAGCCGAAGCTTTATGGCGTAAATCAGGTAATGATAAAGATCCTGCTGCTTTAGCTCTTGTAAACCAAATCAGAGCCCGTGCCGGTGTTCCTGCATTGACTTCATTGGATGGTAAGCTGAGCTTTGATCTTGCTGGTGCTGTTGTTCCAGGAGGAGAATTGTTCAATGAACTTGGTCGCGAACTTGCCATTGAAAAAAGCCGCAGACAGTCTATGATTCGTTGGGGAGTATTTACCAGCGTGAATAAATGGGCTCTTCCAGCTTACAATCCTGGTGATGTTATCGTTACTGATCCAAAAACCAATCTGTTCCCTGTTCATAAGGACAAATTGGCTGCTAATCCAAATTTGACTCAGAACCCAGGTTATTAATAATAATCTTTGTTTAATATTTTAAAGAGAGCAGGCAATTACTAAATTTGCCTGCTCTCTAATTTTTGTGCCTGATTCAAACACCGGTTGAAATAATTGCAATGACTAATATGTTCTGTTATTCAAAACATAAATCTAAATGTGTTTCCTTTATACAGATTATTACAATTTGTAGTTTGCTGATTTCCTGCAATAAAAATCAATCAGGATCAGGTAAGCAGGCGCTTTTCGAATTAATGAACAACAAAAAAGCCGGTGTCGATTTTATCAATCAGTTGAATTATACCGAACAACTTAATACATATACTTACCGGAATTTCTACAATGGTGCAGGAGTTGGAATTGGCGATATCAACAATGATGGTTTGCCAGATTTGTACTTCTGCGGAAACCTGGTTGGAAACAAGCTTTACCTCAATTTAGGGAATTTCCAATTTGAAGATATTACTCAAAAAGCAGGTGTTGAGTCTGCCGGTTCATGGTCAACAGGCGTAAGTATGGCCGATGTGAATGGCGATGGCTGGCTGGATATCTATGTCTGCAAATCAGGAGATCCGAAAAGTAAAAACCGGCATAATGAACTATTCATCAGCAATGGCGATCTTACTTTTACTGAAAAAGCTACTGAATATGGACTGGCTGAATTGGGATTGTCAAACCATGCGACTTTTTTTGATTATGACCGTGATGGCGATTTGGATTGCTATCTTTTAAACAATTCATTTCAGTCGGTTACTGAATTTGACATGAATCCGGATCAAAGATTACAGCGCGATCCGCTGGGTGGAAACAAACTCTTCAGGAACGATAATAACCACTTTACCGATGTAAGTGAAGAAGCAGGTATTTATGGAAGTAAAATCGGATTCGGACTTGGTGTAAGTGTTGGCGATGTGAACCGTGATGGCTGGATGGATATTTATGTTTCGAATGATTTTTTTGAACGGGATTACCTGTATCTCAACAATCAGAATGGAACTTTTACGGAATCACTTGAAAGTGAGATTCGGGAAACCAGTATGGGCGCCATGGGAGCTGATATTGCCGATATTAATAACGATACCTATCCGGATATTTTTGTTACTGAAATGACGCCGGAAGATAATGCCCGCCGGAAAACGAAAGTCATGTATGAAGACTGGGAACGCTATCAGTTGAAACTGAAAAATGGTTATTACCAACAGTTTGCCAGAAACACATTGCAGCTAAATAACAGGAACAATTCATTCAACGAAATCGGAAGACTTAGCGGAGTCAGTACCACCGACTGGAGCTGGGGAGCTTTGATTCTGGACATGGATAACGACGGATGGAAAGATATTTTTGTTGCCAACGGGATTTATAAAGATTTGCTCGATCTGGATTACCTTGATATGTATTCCAATCCTTCCATGATGCGTGCTAAAATGCAGGCCGGAGGAAAGGCAATCCTGAATCTGATTGACATGATTCCATCAGTAAAAGTTCCCAACTATGCCTTTCACAATAATCAGGATTTGACTTTTTCGAATAGGTCTGATCAGTGGGGCCTGGCAACTCCCTCTTTTTCAAATGGAGCTGCCTATGGCGACCTGGACAATGATGGTGATCTGGATTTGGTCGTAAACAATGTGAACATGCCTCCATTCATTTATAAAAACAGAGCTAACCAAAATGCCGAATCAAATTTTCTGACTTTGAATCTGAAAGGAACTGGAAACAATCCATTCGCCGTTGGATCGGAAGTTACCTTGTATTCGGGGGGAAATAAAAACTATCAGGAGCTTATACCTGAACGTGGATTTCAATCGAGTGTTGATACACGGCTTCATTTTGGGCTTGGTGCCAAACAAAACATCGATTCTTTGGTAGTAAATTGGCCCGATGGAAAATATTCGGTCATTAAAAATATTGCTGCAAATCAGATTCTCACAATTGATCAGAATAGTGCAACGAACAATACCTTGAATATTCAGGCGGAAAAGCAAATGCCGGTTTTCCAGAAAATGGAACAGGTTTCCGGCCCGGATTTTAGTCATAAGGAAAATGATTTTGTTGATTTTGACCGCGACAGGTTGTTGTTTCAGATGGTTTCAAACGAAGGTCCGCATATCGCCAGTGGAGATGTAAACAACGACGGACTGGAAGATTTCTATCTGTGTGGCGCAAAAGATTCACCGGGTGGATTGTTCATTCAGAAAAAAAATGGTCAATTTGAAAAAACCAATCAGAAACTGTTCGAGGCTGATCAGATTTCGGAAGATGTTGATTGCGCTTTTTTTGATGCCGACAAGGATGGTGATCTTGACTTATATGTCAATAGTGGAAGCAACGAATTTCCATCGAGTTCTTCCGCATTATCCGATCGTTTATATTTTAATGATGGCAAAGGTCATTTTATAAAATCTGCTCAAATGTTGCCTGCCGGAAAATACGAAAGCACATCCTGTGTGACACCGGCTGATTTTGATAAGGATGGTGATGTTGACCTGTTTGTCGGTTGCCGTTTGCTGCCATTCAGCTATGGATTACCCGTTGATGGGTATCTTTTGGAAAACGATGGTAAAGGAAACTTTATGGATGTGTCTGAGGTGAAGGCGAAAGGGCTTAAAAAAATCGGAATGATAACCGACATGGTTTGGGCCGATGTGGATCGTGACGGTGATTTGGATATGGTTATTGTTGGCGATTGGATGCCTGTTAAAATCTTTGTCAATGAAAATGGAACTTTCAACGATCAGTCGGAACAATATGGTTTGGCAAATACCGAAGGCTGGTGGCATACCATTGTAGCTAAAGACCTCGATGGTGACGGAAATATGGATTTTATTCTGGGAAACCACGGATTAAATTCATTTTATAAAGCTTCAACAGATCAGCCGGTAAGCATGTATATCAACGATTTTGATTTGAACGGAACGATTGAACAGATAATCTGTACATACAACGGTAACAAATCCTATCCGGTAGTGATGAAGAATGACCTGGTTAAGCAGATACCATCACTTGAAGCAAAATACAAGACCTTTGCCGATTATAAAGATCAGACTATTGAAAATATATTTGCACCTGAAGTTTTGGATCGGTCGGTCAAATTAAATGCAAAACTGTTGAAAAGTTGCATCCTGATGAATTCCGGAAAAGGAAAATTTATCGTGACTCCACTTCCTCTGGAAGCACAGTTTTCACCGGTTTATGGTATTATTGCCGATGATTTCAATCATGATGGAAGGTGTGACATTGTTGTTGGCGGGAACCAGTATAAATCCAGACCTGAATCAGGAATTTATGATGCCAGTTATGGACTTTTTATGGCTGGTAAACCAGATGGTTCCTTTAAATCATGCTCAGCTGAAGAATCCGGTTTTTCAGTAAAAGGTGAAATCCGGGATATAAAAAGTGTAGGCATAAATAAAATGCCCGCAATTGTTTTTGGTATTAATAATGGTAAATTACAATTTTATAAATATTGACAGAATCATATGAAGACAAAATTTTTATGGCTTGTTCCTGTCCTGATTACCATAGTGTTGGTGAATGGATGTACTCCAAAATCAAAATACGATCGCATGTTGAAGAAAGAGCTGGCGAGCGGAATCCGGCATGATTCATTATTCATGGGCCTCTATCTTGGAATGCCTGTGAAGGAATTTTACACCCATTGCTGGGAACTCAACATGAAGGGACTAATCAGGCAGGGATCCAGAAATATGACAGTGGCCTATCAGATCAAAGATGAATTAAAATATCCTGCATCGGTGGATTTTTATCCTGAATTTACTGATGGTAAAATTTCGGAAATGCCTGTCAGGTATATATACAATGGATGGGCTCCCTGGAATAAGCAACTGAGTGCCGACAGCCTTCAGGTTCAGGTGTTAAAATGGTGTGAAAAGCGGTATGGTGACAATTTTATAGAAGTGAAGCACCCGACTAGAGGAACTGCTTTTGTGAAGGTAAATGGCAACCGGCGCATTTCAGTATATAAAGAAAATGATATGAGTGTTTGGGTTGTTTATACTGATTTGCTTGTAAAAAAGGAATCAAAAGATTCCATTATTCCCGGAAGCAAATAGAAACTATACCCACAAAAGAGATAATCGCAAAGAATGATAAAGACATTTCCATCGGTAAAGGTAATAACGAAAATAGCCTGCCTGCTTCTGCTTTTTTTTGTGTTTTCATGTGGAAACCGGAAGGGCGGGAGTCAGAGTTCAGCATTGTTTAAACTCCTTCCGGCTTCAAGTACCCAGGCCGGTTTTGTCAATCACCTTGACTTCGAAACTCAGCTGAAAAACAAATTTAATATCTATACTTTCCGGAATTTTTATAATGGCGGCGGTGTTGCATTGGGCGACATCAACAACGATGGGTTGCTCGATATTTTCATGGGTTCGAATATGGAAACCAATGTTTTGTATCTGAATAAAGGCAATTTTCAGTTCGAAGACATTTCAAAAAAGGCTGGCATCGGAGGTCAGGGCTGGTCAACCGGTGTGAGTTTAGCCGATGTTAACGGTGATGGATTGCTGGATATTTATGTTTGTAAATCCGGAAATATCGGTGGTACTCAAAGCAGGAACGAATTATACATGAATAATGGCGATCTTACCTTTACCAACAAGGCAAAGGAATTTGGAATTGATGAGCAGGGAAATTCAACACAGGTCGTATTTTTCGATTTTGACAAAGATGGCGATCTGGACATGTACCTGCTCAAAAACTTTCCGAAAGCAATCGGGAGTTTTAATCTGAAGGAAAACCAGCGTGCAGTCCGCGATTCGCTCGGTGGACATAAGTTTTTCAGGAATGATGATGGTAAATTCATAGATATCAGCGAAAAGGCTGGAATTTACGGCAGCACCATTGCCTTTGGATTAGGTGTGACTGTTGGAGATATTGACCAGGACGGCTGGATGGATATCTATGTTTCCAACGATTTTTTTGAACGCGATTACATCTACTTGAATAATCATGACGGCACTTTCAGGGAAACGCTGCCCGAAATGATGCGATCAATATCAGCAGCATCGATGGGTGCCGATATGGCTGATATCAATAACGATCATTATCCTGAAGTTTTCTCGACGGATATGATTCCCGAACACAACGACCGTTTAAAAACCAAAACCACTTTCGATAGCTGGGAAAGTTACAGCTCAAATTTTAAGAATGGCTATCATCACCAGTTTACCCGGAATATGTTGCAACTAAACAATACCGATGGCACCTTCAGTGAAATTGGAAGATTCGCAGGCGTTTCTGCCACCGACTGGTCATGGGGTTCGCTCATTGTTGATTTGGATAACGATGGATTGAAAGATATTTTCGTGGCCAACGGCATTTATAAAGACCTGACCGACCAGGACTATATCCAGTATTTCTCGAACCGCGACATGGTCATGTCTATCATGTCCGGAAATAATGTGGATTACCGGAAGCTAATTGATGCTATTCCTTCAGTAAAAATTCCAAGTTACGCCTTCAGGAATATGGGCGATTACCGTTTCCAGAATCTGGCAGAACAATGGGGACTCGGGAATCCGGGATTTTCAAACGGTTCAGCCTATGGCGATTTGGATAACGATGGTGATTTCGATTTGGTGGTAAACAATGTAAATATGCCCATGTACATTTACCAGAACCAAACGAATGATAAATTGCCCGAAAATCACTACCTGAAAATCATACTGAAAGGTGAAAATAAGAATACAGAAGCGATTGGCACAAAAATCACTGCCAGACATGGAGGCAAACAATTCTACGTGGAGCAGATGCCCATGCGCGGGTATCTTTCAACCATTGACTCGCGTCCAAATCTTGGACTTGGAAACCTGACTTTGATTGATACGCTTCTTGTTGAATGGCCAGATGACAGGGTAACACTTCTTACCAATGTTCAGACCAACCAAACCCTTACCTTGAACCAGAAGGATGCAGTTAAAATGGACCTTCGTTCAGTTAAACCATCCGTTTTGGAGAATCACTTGTTGAAAGATGTTTCAGGTGAAAATCTGATCAGTTTCAGACATAAGGAAAGCGAATTTAATGACTTTGAACGCGAGAAACTGATCTATCACATGATGTCGACCGAAGGGCCGCGCATGTGTGTTGGCGATGTAAATGGCGATCAGCTTGAAGATATTTATGTTTGCGGTGCAAAGGAACAGGCAGGAGAACTATGGGTACAACAGAAAAGCGGATCTTTCATTTCGGTGGAAAAAGCCTTATTTGAGCAGGATAAAATCTCCGAAGAAGTGGATTGTTCTTTCTTCGATGCCGACAACGATGGTGATCTTGATCTTTATGTAGCTTGCGGAGGTAATGAATTCCCTGAAAGTTCATCGGCTCTGAGCGACCGTTTGTATCTGAACAACGGCAAAGGGCATTTTGTGAAATCTGACCAGGTATTGCCAGCCGGAATTTATGAAAGTTCATCGTGTGTCCGTCCTGAAGATTTTGATCATGACGGTGTGACAGAATTGTTTGTTGGCCTGCGTCTCAAGCCGTTTTTATATGGAGTGCCGGTGAATGGCTATCTGCTCGAAAACGATGGAAAGGGAAATTTCAGGAATGTTACCGACGAAATTGCTCCGGAATTGAAAAATGTGGGTATGATTCGCGACATGCAGTGGGCCGATGTTGACAAAGACGGAGATAAAGATATGATTGTGGCCGGCGACTGGATGCCGGTACGGGTTTTTATAAACGAAAAGGGAAAGTTCAGCGAAAAGAAGGATGCTTTTGGCGAAAAAACCAATGGATGGTGGAATTGCATTACGGTTGGCGATTTGGATAATGACGGCGATATGGACTTCATTGCCGGAAATCTTGGTCTAAATTCGAGATTCAAAGCCACACCTGAAAAACCAGTCACCATGTATGTGAATGACTTTGATTTGAACGGATCGACAGACCAGATTATATGCACTTACGATGGCGATATTTCGTACCCGATGGCCCTTAAACATGATCTGACCAAACAGATTCCATCACTGGAGAAGAAATATCCGAAATACGAAATGTATAAAAACCAGCAAATCACTGATGTTTTTACACCCGAACAATTAAAGAGCGCCATTCATCTGGAGGCCGAACTTCTGGAGACTTCGGTTTTTATGAACGACGGAACCGGGAAATTCACCCGGAAACAATTGCCTTCCGAAGTGCAATTCTCACCGGTTTATGCGACTTGTATTTACGATTATAACAACGATAATAATCCTGATATTCTGTTGGGAGGCAACCTGAATAATGTTAAGCCTGAAGTTGGAAGTTACGATGCCAGTTACGGCGCCATACTTAAAGGTGATGGCAAGGGAGGTTTTAGCTATATATCAGCAAAACAATCGGGCTTTCGGTTAAACGGTGAAATCAGGGATATTAAAGTGATTAACTCAAAATCAGGCAAACTTATCTTAGTTGCCAGATCGAATGACTCATTTCAGATTTTCAGGCCACAGTCTGTAAATAATTGAGAATGAAAAACAGATTCTTCTTTCTGCTTGTTGTGTTGGCAATTTCGTGCAACCCGGGAACCAGGCAAAACGGAAAGTTATTTACATTGCTTTCTTCCTCGGTTACACATGTTGATTTTACCAATCAGCTCACAGAAACGGAAGAAATGAACATGATTGAATATCTCTATTTTAATAATGGGGGAGGAGTGGCTGCCGGAGATATCAATAACGACGGCTTAACCGATCTTTACTTCACTTCCAATCAACTTCCAAACAAATTATTCCTGAATAAGGGGAAAATGGTTTTTGAAGATATCACCCTGGCGGCCGGTGTTGCCGGAACCGGAAGCTGGAAAACCGGAGTAACTATGGCTGATGTCAATGGTGATAACCTGCTCGATATCTATGTTTGTCAGGTGGGAAAATACAAATCTCTTTCAGGCAAAAATCAGCTTTTCATCAATCAGGGAAACCTGACTTTTAAGGAAGAAGCGAAAGAATATAGTTTGGACTTTTGTGGATTCTCAACACAAGCCGCTTTTTTTGATTACGACATGGATGGTGATCTTGATATGTATCTGTTGAACCATTCTGTTCATACTGCGCGCAGTTATGGCGATGTTTCACTACGACTAGAGCATGATTCACTTGCTGGTGACCGTTTGTATAGAAACGACGAGGTAAACGGTAAAAGAGTCTTTAAAGAGATCACCAGGGAGGCGGGAATTTACAGCAGCCAGATCGGCTACGGATTAGG
>Ga0209261_10000074_pt1 | contig 24135 bp, 24 predicted proteins | sample DOMMetBare1Fresh_FD_187470 | JGI IMG/M metagenome (GOLD analysis project Ga0209261, IMG submission 187470) | Wetland sediment microbial communities from St. Louis River estuary, USA, under dissolved organic matter induced mercury methylation -... | ecosystem: Environmental > Aquatic >...
ATGTATATAAACTGGTCCTTTTCATTATTCTGCCTGTATTTTCATGGGCTCAATCACAACCCGAAGTAATTCCTCTATGGAAAAAAGGCGCCCCGGGCTTCGAAAACCGTAAGGACATTCCGGAAATGGCACAAGATTATTGGGTCAGGAATATCAATAATCCTTCTGTAACGGTTTATTTGCCACCCAAAGAAAAAGCCAACGGCTGCGCGGTCATTGTCGCACCGGGAGGTGGATTTCGGGAACTCGTTTTTAATGCTGAAGGTAAACAGGCCGCTGATTTTTTCAATTCGATAGGAGTGACCACTTTTGTTTTAAAATATCGTTTACCCGGTGAGACAAATTCACCTTATACTCCTGAACATGTTCGTCAGGATGCCTACCGGGCTATCCGTTTGGTGCGAAGCCGTGCCGGGGAATTCCAAATTGATCCAAACCGGATTGGCATGTTGGGTTTTTCGGCAGGCGGAGCGGTGGTGATGATGGTTGCTCTTGAAAAAGGCGACGGCGATCCAAAGGCTCCCGATCCGATCGATCGTTTAAACGGACGGCCTAATTTCCAGATGATGGTTTATCCGGGAGGAAAGGTTCCGGAAAAAATTACCGCTGATGCTCCTCCGGCTTTCCTCATTTGCGCCAACGATGATGAATATGATTGCGATGAAGTAACTATGCAACTGCTCCAGGAGTTTCGTGCTGCGGGTGTTCCGGTTGAAGCCATACTGCTTTCGAAAGGAAAACATGCTTTTAATATGGGCGACCGATCAGTACTTAAAACAATAAATACCTGGCCGCAGCGAATGGCTGACTGGATGGAAGACAGCGGATTCCTTAATAAATGAAAATCATCCATGAAGATTGTAATTGCTCCCGATTCATTTAAAGAATGTTTATCAGCTGCTCAGGTTGCAAATGCTATTTACGAAGGAATCTGCAAGCTTGTTCCTGACGCAGAAATTATCAGTATTCCGCTGGCAGATGGTGGAGAAGGCACAGTTCAGGCACTTGTAACTGCAACAGGCGGCAGAATTACTCCAGCTCTTTCAGTTGATGCATTAAACCGACCCATCGAATCATTTTATGGAATTTTGGGTGACGGGAAAACTGCTGTTATTGAAATGGCGGCAGCCTCTGGTCTCGAAAAATTAACGCCTGAAGAACGAAATCCAATAATCACCTCCACTTTTGGAACCGGACTCCTTCTAAAAGCCGTATTGGATGCCGGTTACACAAACATCATTCTTGGAATTGGTGGAAGTGCAACCAACGACGGAGGTTCCGGATTGGCTCAGGCTCTTGGTTACGGACTTTTAAACAAACACGGTAAGCAAATTAATACGGGAGGAGGTTCCTTAATTGAGCTCTGTGCCATCGATCGTTCCATGGTCAATCCGATGCTTGCGACTGCAAAAATTACAGTCGCCTGCGATGTCCAAAATCCGCTCTTAGGACCTTCAGGAGCAACCATGATTTATGGTCCACAGAAAGGTGCTAAAACTGATATGCTTAATCAACTGGAAATGAACCTAACCCATTTCTCACAAATTCTGGATCGGGAATTTGAAACCGACTGGTCAAATCATCCCGGTTCTGGTGCTGCCGGCGGACTGGGTTACGGGCTACTGAATTTCTGTCAGGCTGAAATCGTTTCCGGGTTTGGACTGATCTGTCAACTAACCAATCTGGAAGAACATATTCAACAGTCCTCGCTGGTTTTTACAGGAGAAGGCAAAATTGATGCGCAAACCATTTTCGGAAAAACAGTGAGCGGAATGGCTAAAATGGCTAAAAAACATCAGGTTCCGGTTGTTGCTTTATGCGGGAAAATGGAGGATGACCTTAACGAACTTTACTCACAGGGAATAACCGTTGTTATTCCAATCGGTGAAAAAACAATGAGCCTCACTGAATCAATAGAACGGGCTGCCGAATTACTGGCGAAAACATCTGAACGCGTGATGAGATTATTATCAGTAATTGAAAAGAACGAATACGAAGAAAAATTACTGAATTTCTTATCTGAATAATTGTAGATTTGCATTTATGGAATCGATTGCATAATCTTTCCAAAAATAAAAATTCAACTAATTATCAAATACCTACTATCATGAAACGAATATTAGTATTTTCAATCATTCTGTGTACACTGGTTACCGGTAGTTTTGCCCAAAAAACGGTTGGACTCGATAACTGGTTCAATCACGAAACCAATGCCAAAACCGGAAAAATTTTCCATTACACCTGGGATGATCAGGAAAACAGCGGATTTTCGCAATTGGGCGAACTTTTTCTGAAGCGTGGAGCCAAATTAAATACCATAGCCACTGCTCCAAACAGCCAATCTATGAAAGGTATTGATGTTTATATTATTGTTGATCCGGATACCACCAAAGAAAATCCAAATCCAAATTATATTCAGGCCAACGACATCAAATTTCTGAAAAAATGGGTCAGCAAAGGCGGAGTCTTATTGCTCATGGCCAACGACGGACCTAATTGTGAATTTACTCATCTCAACCAATTGGGCGCAGTTTTTGGATTTAAGTTTCACCCGCAAACCCTCAATCCGGTAATAAATCGGGAATGGGATATGGCCGCTGAAATAAATCTGCCCAATCACCCGCTTTTTTCTGGAGTTAAAAAAATATACATGAAAGAAGTTGGGCCAATTACGGTCACGAAAAATGCAAAGCCGGTTTTAAAAGACGGAGAAGCGATATTCATTGCTGAAACTCAGTTTGGGAAAGGTTATGTTTTGGCTGTTGGCGATCCCTGGCTTTACAACGAATACATTGACCATGTTATGTTGCCCCAAAGTTTTGAAAACCTGAAAGCCGCCAACAATTTAGTTGATTTGCTGCTGCAAAAAACAGGGAAATAATAAAATAGGGAAACCCGGAAAGAAGTCATACGGATTTATTCTGAATTCTGAAACTGAACACTGTGCACCTTCCTTGTGTTACTAGCCGATAAACTGACTGAAATGTTATGAGAAATCTGGAAACTTTCATCTCCGGCCTGCCAAAGGCAGAACTTCATGTACATATTGAAGGAACTTTTGAACCGCAACTGATGTTCGGGCTTGCCAATAGAAATAACCTGAACCTGGAATTTCAGTCGGTTGATGAACTAAAAGCTGCCTATAACTTTAACAATCTTCAGGAATTTCTGGATATCTATTACAGCGGTGCTGATGTGCTGATTGAAGAACAGGATTTTTATGACCTGACCTGGGCCTATCTTCAGAGAATAAATTCACAGAATGTGCGTCATACTGAAATATTTTTTGATCCCCAAACCCATACATCACGAGGTATTTCATTTCACAAAGTCATTTCAGGTATCCATTCTGCTCTGGAAGATGGTCGGCAAAAGCTCGGGATAAGCTCCAAACTTATTTTGAGCATACTTCGGCACTACAGCGAAGCTTCTGCTTTGCATACCTTTCAGGAATCGCTGGAATTCCGGAACTGGATTACAGCCATCGGACTGGATTCTTCAGAAAGAGGACATCCACCATCCAAATTCGAACGGGTATTTGCCAAAGCAAGGCAAGAGGGCTTCATGACTGTGGCACATGCCGGGGAAGAAGGACCACCCGAATACGTTTGGGAAGCACTAAATCTGCTTCACGTTTCCCGAATTGACCATGGAAACCGTTCATTGGAAGATCCTTTTCTGGTTCAGGAGTTGGTAAAGCGAAAAATGCCGTTGACGGTTTGTCCGCTTTCCAACCTGAAACTTAAAGTCGTAAAAGACATGACCAAACATCCGTTGGCGGAAATGTTGGAAAAGGGGATTGTGGCAACTGTTAATTCGGACGATCCGGCCTATTTTGGCGGTTATGTAAACGAAAACTATCTGGCAGTGGCAAAGGCCTTAAATCTGACCCGTGAACAAATCGTCCAACTTGCCAAAAACTCATTCAAAGCAAGCTTTCTCGATGAAGAAACCAAACTTGGCTATCTTGCCGAAGTGGATCGGTACAACAAATTATATCCAGCCTTTTAATTTCTAGAAGGTAACCGTTTTATCGGCCCAAACAACCAGTTCAACGCAATCGACCATGGTTGAAATCGGGCACGACTCCGTACTTTCCAAATTCCTCGATTTCAGGCAGGTGCCACAGGCAAGTATTTCGCCACCAATCGCCACAAACTTTTTCAGTTGTTCGTCAACATTGTATTTATCGTGAGTCAAACCTTCACACTCCACTGCTTCACCCATCAGGAAAAACTTCACTTCATGACCGGTCTTTTTTGCAGTAACAGCAAAACGAAAGGCATTCCAGGCTTTTTCAAACTCTTTGGTTTCCAAAATAATTCCAATTTTCATGAATAGTACGTTTTAAGTTTTATAATCCGATGCAAAAGTAGGAATACAAATTATTTAAAACGGAAAAGAAGCAAAATTGAATTTGTATCTTTAAAAACTAAAATTAACCAACTTAACCTGTTATATATGCATGTCATGACTAAAACCAACCGCCGTGACTTTATTAAATCAGCCAGTCTGGCATTCGGAAGTGTGCTGTTGTTTCCTTCCTGTCTGAAACAGAATAACATTTTTCGATTTTTTACTCCTGAAGAAGCCCAATGCATCATTGCTTTTTGTGAGCAGATAATTCCAAAGGATGAATCCCCGGGAGCTACTGATGCCGGAGTAATCCAATACATCGATCGTCAGTTGTCCGGAGTATTTCATTACGATCAGGAATCCTACCGGACTGGAGTGAAAAATATTCAGGCTTACTGCAACTCCAAACAAGGAAAAACTTTTGAAAATCTTCCGTTCGAGGAACAAACCAAACTCCTGAAAATGATGGAATCGAATCAGCTGGATGAAACTGAATGGCCCAAAGGGAAACCTTCCGATTTTTTCAATCTGGTTCGCTCACACACCATGCAGGGTTTTTATGGTTCACCTATTCATGGCGGGAATAAAGATTATGTGAGCTTCGAGATGCTGAGAATTGATTATCCACTGGTTATAGGACAAAACCGTTACAGATCGTAGTGTTTAGTAGCAGTAATAAGTTATCGGGAATTTTAAAGAAACTGAAGCGATGAAAAATGTACCTCTTATCGTATTGTTAATTCTTCTCTATTCAACTTCCTACGGACAGGCGAAAAAAGATTCGGCCACAATTCAATATATTCAAACTCAAGCGGCCTATATCTCGTTAACCGATTCAACAATCATGCCCGGACAATTAATACCCTATTCTGGATTAATTTTGGACTACTTGGCAAAACACAAAATGAACAAAAATGATTACTACATTTGGATTAGTTATATTCAAGAAGATACGAATTCTCTCTTTATACCGATTTGTCATTATGATGGATTTGTATTAAAAAAAGAGATTGAAGAAAAGAACAAAAAAGCCAAAGAAAACAATAAGCCTGGAGAGCCTTTGACAGTTATTGATTTTGTTGGTAACGCTAGTGGTAGAGACGGTAGTTTGAAAATAGACAAGCAACTGAAAAAAGTAGTCGGATTTGAACTATGGGAATAACAATGCCGATAACAGCAAAATACCCGTAAGTCGGGTTTGGTCGTTTCGTTGCCAGGAAATCAGTAAATTGAAAAGCAAATCTTAGTAGGAAGTTCATCTGTTAACTCCAGTCCTTCGTGTATTTGCGAAATGTTTTACAAAAACCTAACAGTTAATATATCAGTCCCTCAGTAAATCAATCTAAAATTCTTTTTACTATGAAAACAAACAAGTTGATCTGCCTTTCCCTTTTTGTAATTTTAGCATTACTTATTTTTTCATCCTGCGCTGAAGTACAACATATTGATGCCTGTAAAACAGGCCACACGTATGGTTTTTTTGGAGGATTGTGGCATGGATTCATTGCTCCCTTTTCTTTCGTTTGCAGCTTGTTTATGGATAATGTTGCCGTTTGGGCTTTTAATAATAATGGCGGCTGGTACTCTTTTGGCTTTTTGCTGGGAGTCGGAAGCCTTGGATTCGGAGGTCATAAAGCTTCCAGATAAAAATTGTTTGGTTTTTCCTCTTTCTTTTATTCCTTATCTCGATGGCAAATAAACATGTAAATGCAATTATAGTTGGAGCAGGAGCCGGTGGTGGAATTGTTGCCAAAGAACTGGCCACTAGCGGACTTTCAGTAGTTTTATTTGAACGGGGTGAATGGCCCGACTATGATGAACATCCGAATGATGAATTGATTTCACAACGAACAGAAGTGCTAGGTTCTCCTTTTGGGCCAGACCATCTGAAAAATCCGCGCACAATCACTTACCCCGGAGGTAGCAAACAGGTAGTTACTCCAATCAGGGGTGGTTACAGCAATAATGCTGCCTGTGTAGGCTCCGGAACCGTGAGTTATGGCGCCATGGCCTGGCGGTTTATGGAAGAGGATTTTAAACTGAAGACTGTTTATGGACCCGTTGAAGGATCAACTCTTGAAGACTGGCCAATAACCTATGATGAACTGGAACCCTGCTACGAGAAAGCTGAATGGGAAATTGGTGTTTCAGGCGACGATACTCAAAATCCATTTGCGCCACCACGAAAGAAAAATCAACCCATGCCTCCGTTCGAATATAATCAGGAAGCAAAGGTGCTTTACGAAGCATCCAAACGGCTCGGGTTGCATCCTTTTCCAATTCCTATGCTCCGGAATTCAATTCAGTATAACAACCGCGCTGCCTGCATCAGAAACCGCACATGCTGTGGATTTGCCTGTCCGGTGGATGCCAAGAACGGGACACAAAATACAGTTATTCCGCTGGCCATTTCAACCGGAAACTGCGAACTGCGGACTGGAAGCAAAGTGGTTGAAATCATGATTGATGATCGGGGAAAAGCAACCGGTGTAAAATATTTCGATCAGAATGACAAACCACAAATACAAACTGCAGATCTAGTGGTTGTATCGGGTGCAGCCATCGAAACAGCCCGCTTACTCCTCAATTCCAAGTCCAAACTATTCCCGAACGGTGCCGGAAACAATTACGACTGGGTTGGACGCAATTTACAGGGACATGCCTATACCGGTGCATATGGCTTATTCGATTACGATATTCTTGATTTCTCAGGTCCGGGTGCAACGATGGCTTTATGCGATTTTAACCATCATAATCCGGGCATTATTGGCGGAGGTTTGCTTGCCAATGAATTTAACCGACTGCCCTATTTATATACCAACATCCGTCCACCGGAATCTGCCCGCTGGGGAAAGGAACACAAGGAGTTTCAGCGAAGTATGTATCATCGCACTGCTCAGGTCGTCGGGCCCATTCAGGAATTACCCGTATTCACTTCAAGAGTGATGGTCGATCCGGAAGTGAAAGATTTCTGGGGAGTTCCGGTAGCTTCACTTTCGGGGCAACGCCATCCGCTCGATCATGAAAACTGCAAGTTTTTATCGTCAAAGGCTGAAGCGATTCTGAAGGAAGCCGGAGCCTATCAAACCTGGCAAAGTGTTGGTGGACAGGGCGGACCTTCAGGAGGACAGCATCAAAACGGAACGGCAAGGATGGGGAACGATAAAAAGACATCAGTGGTTAACAAATACGGTCAGGTACACGAAATCGACAATCTTTTTATTGCCGATGGAAGCATCATGGTCAATGGTGGCGGGTTTAACCCTGCACTCACTATTATGGCCCTTGGATACTGGGTTGGTGGACACATCGCACAGAATTTTTCCGGAACAAAATTTAAATAGAAAAGTCATTCGCATCGCATTTCTAACAATGACAACTGCAGAACCTAAACATTTATGAACCTAAAGAGAATCACATTCATACTCCTGATTACACTGATAGGTGTTATCCTGTTTTTCGGAGGCTACGCCCGGTGGAATTCGGCCAATCCGGAAAAAACCTGTGCCAGTTGCCACGAAATTAGTCCTTCGGTAAACGATTGGTTGGGATCTGCACATCGAAATGTGCGATGTACCGATTGCCATGGAACAGCCCTTAGTAATGGAATCCACAGCATGAAAGAAAAAGCCAATATGGTTTTCACACATTTTGGCGATAAGAAAAAGGCTAAAGAAATTCAAATGACTGAAAAACAGGTACTCGAAATCTCGGATAAGTGTGCCCATTGTCATCAGTCGGAATATGCCAAATGGCAATCAGGCGGACATTCTGCCACCTATGCCGATATTTTCATGAATGGAAAACACAATCTGGAAGAAGCTCCATATTGGGCCTGCTTGCGGTGTCACGGAATGTTTTACGAAAGAAACATTAAAACACTTTTACAAAAACCTGATAAAAAAGATGGAGTTTGGAAGTTGTACGATGAAAAAAAGATTTTGGAACCAACCATGCCCTGCCTGACCTGCCATTCCATTCATTCTGAGAATGAGTTGCAGGGAAAACCCATCCGGTTGGATATTCCAAAGGAAATTTCCTATGGAAGACCTGTCAGGAATCGTTCCATTTCCTTTTATATCAGGGCTGACAAACGACATCTTCAGGCAGGAAAGTTGATGAAAATAGCTATGTTCAATCAAGGTCAACCTGTTAAAGTCTCCGATGATGCAGGCACAAAACTCTGCATGCAATGCCATGCTCCAAATTTTGCCCATCAAACCGGATCACAAGATGATCGGACACCAACCGGCGTTCATGAAGGAATTTCCTGTTTAGCCTGCCATGCACCACATTCCAATGATGCCCGAAATTCGTGTGTCAATTGTCATCCGGCGCTATCCAATTGCGGGTTGGATGTGACCAAAATGAACACCACATTTGCCGACAGAAACAGTCCGAATGATATTCATTCAGTTAGTTGCAGCAGTTGTCACACAGCACAGGATCTGGAAAAGTTAATGAAGAAATAAACCAAAACTCAGATATGGCTGGCAATGTAATTCAAGCCATCAAGAGTCAGGTTTTCATCGATGATCTGAATTTTTGAGGACACGTTTTGTAAAACAAACGATAATCCTCCGGTGGCAATTACAGTCAGTTTTTCCCCCAGTTCTGCTTCGGTACGACTAACAATTGAATCAACCAAACCGGCAAAACCAAAAACTACTCCGGATTGGATGGCATGAATAGTATTGGTTCCCAGCACCGAAGGAGGCTCAGCCAATTGAACATCAGGCAACTGGGCAGTATTTCCCTTTAGTGATTTAAGTGCAGTTAGTAAACCGGGTGCAATGGCAACTCCAAGTATTTTGCCAGTTTTACTAATGGTCGTAAAAGTGAGCGCGGTTCCGAAGTCGATAACCATACATGGTCCGTTATACCGGATAAAAGCTGCAGTAGCATCAGCAACTATATCGGCACCTATTTCATATGGATTAAGAATTTCAACCGGCAGCCGGTTATAGATGGATGGTCCGACCAAAAGTGGTGAATGATCAAGCAGATGAAGAATCATTTCATTGAAAGGCCTGACCAGACCAGGAACCACGCTGCTTAAAACTGTTTTGCTGATATCCGATGTTGAAATTCCGGAACTGGCAAAAAGCGATCTGAAAATCACTTCGTATTCATCTGCAGTTTTTGACCAGTCTGTTTGAATCCGCCAGATTTTTGTCCAGTTATCCGTGTCAGCTATCCCGAAAACAATGTTGGTATTACCTATGTCGATGGCTAGAATCATTTTTCTAATTTCAATTTAAATTCATCAGGTAAAATTTCAATCTGCCGGAAAAAATATATTTCGCTTAAAGTGGTTAAAATTAAACTATTCGCATAACAAAAATAAATATCTGGCGTTTAAAAAGGTATATCTTGATATTATAAGTTTTTTTTCTAAATTTGGTTACTTCAAAAATCCCATTTTAGATTAAGGTTTTATGTTGGGTGACAGGTCTTTTTTAAAAGAAAACGATTTAGATAAATAAATATAAAAGTATGCCAAACATCAAGAATCCTCTGATATTTGTCGTTGAAGATAATCAGATGTACAACAAGCTGGTTGTCAGCTATCTAAAAACGAATAAATTTACCAATGTTGAATCTTACCTTTCAGGGGAGGAAGCATTAAAAAATATGGATAAAAATCCGGATATCGTTATTCAGGATTATTTGCTGGAAGGGATGACGGGGATTGAAGTGCTTATTAAAGCGAAAAAAAGCAATCCAAGCGTAGAATTTATCTTTCTGTCCGGTCAGGACAGTATCGACATTGCCATCAACAGCATGAAGTATGGTGCTTACGATTACATTGTTAAAGATCAGATGGCTCTTCAAAAACTCGTCAATAAGATTAATAAAATCAATTCGGTTACAGAACTGGTAAAAACCAACAAGCGATACAAAATTGGGGTTGTACTCTTTTTTGTCGGAATTGGAATTTTTATCGTTCTGGCCATTGCTTTGGCAATCATGTATCCGCAAATATTTTAAGATCGAACATCCGAAGAAACTCAATAAAAAATCCGGTCAGGCAACTGAACCGGATTTTGTTTTATAGGGGAAAGCCTGCTGTTAATTGGCTTTGATTACTCTTCCTTTATCAAATATAGCCGCATAACCATCGGGTTTGCTTAACAGGTCAAGCGCTGTTGTAATATCCGAATCATCCCGCAACGAAGCCTTAATTGCTCCTTTCTGGTAATAGTATCTTGAAACAATTTCATCGGCCAGAAGATCCGAAATTTCTGTTCTGAAATGCTCCAAATCCTGATCCATATTATGTCCCAGTTTTTGTTTCAGGTTCCCAAATTCATCTTTCGAGATATCAAAATATTTTTCCCGTTTGGCCACTTCAATTAATTTATCCAGTTCCTCTTCGGTCTTCGATTCGTATTTGAAATCCCTGCTTTTAATAAACTGCGAAAAGTCTGAATAAATTTCAGGCGTGATTCTGAAAACATCCGGAGTAGCAATTTTCTCCGTTTTACTGTTAAAATAAGTGGCAAAATCAAAGATTTGCGATTGAGTAACCAGATTTACAGTTAAGTTACTGAGTGGTTCATCAACCACAGGCACATCAGGGACAACTCCTCCGCCATCGAAAACGATCCGGCCTTTTTTTGTTGTATATTTTGAAATTAATGAATCGGGAACAACACCAACACTTCCATCTTCATTCCGGTGGGTATAATCAAGAGCCTGAATGCACCGGCCACTTGGAATATAATACTTGGCAGTGGTAATTTTAAGTTTGGCATTGTAGCTCAGGTCACGGGTTGTTTGAACCAACCCTTTTCCAAATGTTCGGGTACCGATTATCATCCCACGGTCAAGATCCTGAATGGCGCCGGCAACAATTTCGGAGGCCGAAGCCGATCCGCGGTTAACCAAAACAGCAATCGGCATCACTGTGTCTACCGGATTTTCGGTAGCCATGTATACTTTATCCCATTGCTTTACTTTTCCACGGGTACTCACAATTTCCTGTCCTTTTGAAACAAACAGGTTGGAGATTCTAACAGCTTCCATCAATAATCCTCCCGGATTTCCACGAAGATCGAGAACCAGCTTTTTAGCTCCCTGTTTTTCTTTCAGGTCAATCAGTGCCATTTTAACACGTTCAGTGCAGTCTGCAGTAAAATTGGATAAGCGGATGTAACCTGTTTCCTTGTCGAGCATTCCATAATATGGAACCGGATCGATCTGTATCTTTTCACGGATTACTTCGATATCAAGCGGTTTCTTCTGCCCAAAACGCTGAATTTTTAATGCGACAGGCTTACTGGCAGGACCTTTCAGCAAATTGCTTACATCTTCAGTAGAAAGTTTTTCGGTCGACTTTCCTGCAACTTCAAGCAAAATATCTCCGGCTTTTAATCCTGATTTTTGTGCGGGAAATCCTTCATATGGCTCTGCAATTACAATTTTGCCGTTTTGTTTGCTGATCAGTGCGCCTATACCGGCATATTCGCCGGTTGTCATAAACCTGAAATCTTCCACATCATCTTCAGGAATAAAATTGGTATAGGGGTCGAGTGATTCGAGCATCTTTTCAATACTGGTCTTAACTAGTTTAGTAGGCTCAACATCATCTACATAGAACAGGTTTAATTCTCTGAAAAGGGTATAATAGATATCGAGGTTTTTGGCAATCTGGAAATTCTTATCGTCTTGCTTAAAGCTGTAAAAACCAATGGTAATGACAAGTATCCCAACAACAAATATCCCGGCTCTCTTTGCTCCTGAAGTTTTCATGACTAAAATGTTATAAATTAAATAGGAACAACAAAAATAGTAAAAGCTTTGTTTTAAAAAGCCTGAAGTTCAGTCTAAATAGTTAATTAATCTAAAATGGACTTCCGGAAAGCACAAAACTTCCGGGCTAAAATCTGCAGCAAAATCAGAACTTCATTCCCACTCCCAGAATGATGAAATGCTTCCGTTCGTATGGATTGGAAATAAAAGAAAGGCTTAACGGAACTTTAAATCGTAATTTTAGGTCCAGATCTTTGCTGAAAGTTAATCCGGAATTTATGAGCGCAAACCGGCTGGCATAATAACCATGAAAGGGTGTTAGCCCCGCAAAAGGTTCTGCAGTAACCTTCCACAAAGAAAATGGATATCGGAATTCAACGTAGGTTGAGTAAAACGGGTTCCCGGTTTCCTGGTTTCGGTCACCTGCCAGGAAGGTTCCAACCATCCATTTTAACCGATGTTCATCAACCGAAAAATTATCCAGACTTAGTTCAAGCGAATGCCGGCTCTCACCATTTTTAAAATTCAGATAGTCATTTTGATCGTCCGGAACAGGATTATAGTAATCAAACAAAGTCACTTTAAATTTTCTGAACTGGTATGAAGGCACTAAATCAACCTCTGAATAACTGTTGTCGGGAGTAACCGCAGCCCAAACATTAAAGCTGAAACGATTGCGGGTTAGCGTAATAGATGGCTCCAGAGCTATTGACTTACCCAACTGTCTGCCACGCCAAACATGACGACTTTGAATGAAAACTTCAGCAGTGGAAATTTTAATCTGACTGTATGAAAGAATGGTTAAAAAGAAACAAATAAACACGAAAGACAATCGAAGCATATCATACAATTTGAATCAAAAATAAATTATAAACTACAGCCGTAACAGGACTTTTATCAAGTCAGCTATCTTTCATTGAGTTCATGGAGGCTATTTCTGAAGATCAAAAATTGTCAATTGTTTCAAATTCAAAAAATTATCTATAAATTGCTAAAAAATTAAGCTTATGAAACGAATTGGATTGGTATTATTGCTCAGTTTTGTCCTTTCGGGAGCATTTGCTCAGGAAGCTCAAAAAATTGCCGGTATCTGGTGGAATGACAAGAAGACTTCGAAAATTGAAGTGAAGGAAGAAAATGGGAAGTTCTCAGGAACAGTAATTTACATTAATCCGGAAAAATATGTAAATGGCGAACCTGAAAAAGATTACAACAACCCGGATCCTAAACTGAAGACAAAATCAAGATTAGGTCTGCAGATCCTTACCGGATTAAAGTATAATGCCGAGGATAAGGAATGGCAGAACGGCCGCATTTACGATCCGGACAACGGAAAGACCTACGATTGTTTTGCATGGTTTGAAAAGGACACCAACACGCTCTATTTAAAAGGATATGTGGTTGGTATCAAATGGCTCGGAAGGTCAACTGTCTGGACTCGTGTCGCCCCTTAATTAAGGCTTGAATCCTTTATTTCCGGTCATTTATAGTCATTTGATTGTCTTCACTCCGAAGATTACAAATGACTATAGATGACTGTTTTTTTATCCCTGTAGATCCTTCAGGAACTCAATTCTTCTATCCGGAAACCTGAACCTGGAAGCCCAATGCACTGACCCGGCCGGCAATTCGCTGTAGTTCCCCAATCTCCAGTTTTTCGAGTCCTGCTGCCGGAGTATCACGGTCGATCGTGTAAATCATTACCTGAGATGGCTTTATTTCAGCTATCAGTTTTAACCAGGCATCAACTTCTTCCGTTGTTGAATTGTCGATGACCTCACCTTTGTAATTTCCGTGCAGAAACATCGTTTGAATGATCACCTTTCCATGAAAGGATTTCAGGTTTTTTACCACCTCCGAAAGTTTAAAATTTGAAGCCGGACAATCCAGTTTTCGGATTGTTTCCTCAAAGGCAGAATCCAGTTTCTGAATGTTATCTTCCACCTTAAGCAATGCGCTGATTACATCCGGTTTGTGCAACATGGTTGCATTCGACAACACAGCAATTCTTGCTCCGGGAGCAAACCGGTTGCGAAGTTCAATGGTATCGTCGATAATTCCGCTAAAATCAGGATGCAAAGTAGGTTCACCGTTTCCGGCAAAAGTGATTACGTCAGGCAAATTATTCTCCAGCACCATTTGAGTCAGCTTTTCCTCCATTTTCAGCTTTACATCGGCACGTACCGGCAAAACAACTTTTCTCTCGCGCTTTTTTGGATTCCAGCCACATTCGCAGTAAATGCAGTCAAACGAACAGACTTTACTGTCGGTTGGTAAAAGGTTCACTCCGAGTGAAACTCCGAGTCTGCGGCTTTTAACCGGTCCGAATATGATTTGATCAAATAAAAATGTTGGCATAGCTAAATATAACTAATCGGAAAATTCTGTGCTTTTTAAAGTATTTTTTTCAGTTTGCTTTTGGCGGTAAAACGCAGTTCCGGCAGATTAACACCGCTAAGCAGCACTAATCCGGGAAGCTGAAATCTGGAAAAGTTTCCTTCGAATAACAGGCTGTTGGTTATCACCTGAAGGATTTGCGGAAGGTTCATTTCCGGAAACTGCTCCTGATGGTGTATCCCAATGTCAATCAAAGAACTGGCGCTAATCTCATTCTGATCAGCAATTCGTTTTTGAATGAATGATTCAGGTGACAAGATGGATTGGAAACTCCGGATATCTGAATGGTTTCTCATGAAACTGAAATCAGTCATCAATATTCCATTGAGAAAGGTAAGTTGAGCAATTTCCTTCAGATCGCCTTCCGTGTCAATAAATTCAACCACGGTTCCATCATCGGAAGTGACTGCAATTCCATTTTTCAGAAATCTTCCTTCATCCGAAATGAGGTAATTTGCAGCAAACTTTTTCATTCTTCCTTGACATTCAGTTTATCCTTTGGCTTGAATTGCTGTTCCTTTTCTTTCAGGATATTCATGATTTGGGTATGAATTTTTTCGTAATCCTTCGGAAAACTGGAATAGTAAATTACGGAGCGGACAAAAACACTGTCAGGTATGTCATATTTCTTCAGAACTGAAAAATACAGGTCGGTTTGTGTAATTTTCTTCAGCGAATCGGGTTTGTTGCCCTCCAGATTAATTCCCTGAATCAGGTAAATATCAACCATCATATTCACAAAATTCTCTTTTGGAATCAGATTGTCTGGTTTCTTTATCGAAGTTCCCTCACAAGAGGATAGACCGCTCAAAAGCAATGCGAAAAGTACTATTCCAATGAAATGTTTCATATTATGCTTACTGAAATTTCGGATTCAAAGGTAATCTGAAAAAATAAGATTTTTGCCTGACAACTAAACTAATTTAGTTTTACAAAAATACAACTCCAGACCTATGTAAATGGCTCCAAACCATCGTTTGAATATGTATAATTCTTGAAAAACTTATGACCCCATGTTTCAGCTTTAATTTATGATATGCTAATCTAAATTCGGCTTTCATAAGTTTGTTTTTCATAACTTGCCGGATGAATTTTTTAAATAACTACCATGAAAAAGCTGATTCTCTTATTCCTGCTTCTACCCTACTTTTCTCTTGCTCAGGAATACAGTGAAATTGTTGAAGTACCCGGAAAAACAGCCGGACAGCTATACGGCATAGCAAGAGCATGGTTTGCAAAATCATTTATTTCATCTGATAATGCATTGCTTATGGACGATCGGATTTCCGGGAAAATTATTGCAAAAGGATCCGTTCATATTTCAGAAAGTTATGGCATGGCTCCGGTTGTAGTTGACTGGTATCCAAATTTCACCATTGAAGTCTCATTTAAAGATGGAAGGTATAAAAATGAGATTTCAGATATTTCGATAACGACCGACATTCATGAAGGTAATTCCGGCACGATATCGCCATTTAAGAAGTATTTAGATAAAAAGCAATACTATAAAAATCAAGGCGATACAACCTGGATTATCAACAATCCGCCTCCAGGAATCAAAATCAGGAAGGCTGCTGCCAAAACAATGGCACAACCAAATCTGGCATTTTATAATTTGATTTGTAAAACCGAATTCGAGATGAACGACCTCCTAACAAAATTGAGGGAAGCTATGATAAAACCGGAGCCAGAATGGTAAGCTTTCAAAAAGAAATCTTTTTTCTCAGCTCTTTTTACTGAATACATGCCTGAAAAATAATTCAACCCGATCGAACTGCAAGATTTCAATATTAAATTTCTGAAGGTTGATTCCTTTTCCGGCTTTGGGAATATATATGCTGTCGAAGCCCAGCTTCTCGGCCTCAGCAATACGCTGTTCAAGCCGGTTCACCGAGCGTATTTCTCCTGAAAGTCCTATTTCACCTGCAAAACAGACATTTTTCCGTATTGGCAGATCGAAGTTGGAAGAGAGAATCGCTGTAATAACAGTCAGGTCGATGGCCGGATCGTCCACTTTGATGCCACCGGCAATATTCAGGAAAACATCTTTGGTTGCCAATTTGAAACCAGCCCGCTTTTCCAGAACGGCAAGTAACATGTTTAGGCGCCGAAGATCGAATCCGGTTGATGATCGTTGTGGAGTACCATAGGCAGCTGTACTCACTAAAGCCTGAATTTCAATCAGCAAAGGCCTAATCCCTTCGATGGCAGCGGCTATGGCTGTACCACTCAGGCCTTCATGAGCGCGGTTAATCAAAAGTTCCGAAGGATTTGAAACTTCGCGTAATCCGGAATTTCCCATTTCAAAAATCCCCAGTTCAGAGGTCGACCCAAAACGGTTTTTAATAGCACGGAGAATGCGGTACATGTATTGATTCTCTCCTTCGAACTGCAGTACCGTATCAACAATATGCTCCAGTACTTTTGGGCCGGCAAGGCTGCCTTCCTTGGTAATGTGTCCGATCAGTATAACCGGCACATTGTTCTCTTTGGCATATTTCAGGATACCGTTTGTACATTCGCGGATTTGACCAACCGATCCGGGTGACGATTCAATCGACTCAGTTGAAACCGTCTGAATGGAATCGATGATGAGCAAATCAGGCGCAATCTGTTTGCTCTGCGATAGAATATGCTCGAGTGAAGTTTCACTCAGAAAATAACAACTTTGATTTTCTTTCTGAAGTCGTTGTGCGCGTATTTTTATTTGCTGAATGCTTTCTTCTCCTGAAACATAAAGGATTTTTTTGTTCTTCAAGTCCAAAGCCAGTTGCAAAACCAGGGTTGATTTTCCGATTCCGGGCTCGCCTCCAATCAACACCAGTGAGCCGGGAACCAAACCACCTCCAAGAACCCTGTTCAGTTCCTTGTTGTAGGTATCAATGCGTTCGGTATGTTCCGATGAAACTTCATGCAACAGTTTTGGCTGGTTGCCGGTACCTGTTAAAAAGGAAGCCGTTTTGGTGCTTTCCCGCTCCACGATTTCCTCCACAAACGAATTCCATTCGCCACACGAATTGCATTTTCCCACCCATTTGGGTGATTGCGCCCCGCAATTCTGACAGAAAAAACTTGTTTTCAACTTGGCCATCCGAAAATGATGATTGATTATTGGTGATTGATTATTTTTTGTATGAGATCCGAGGTAGAAAATCCTTGGGTCAGACCAATGCGTTCAACACGACCTCCTGAAGCCAGAACAACATCGAATCCGGCAATTTCCTCAATCCGGTATTCGGCTCCTTTCACCAGAACATCAGGTAATATACTCCTGATCAATTCATAAGGAGTTTCATCTGAAAACAGGATCACCGCGTCAACCATGAGCAGTGAAGCCAGCAAAACGGCACGTGATTGCTGGTCGATTAATGGCCGGTTTTCTCCTTTCAGTAATCTGACCGAAACATCAGAGTTCAGTCCAACAATCAGCCGATCACCAAAATCTGCAGCTTTTGCCAGTGAATCAATGTGTCCGCGATGCACCAGGTCGAAACAGCCATTGGTAAAAACGATGGTTTGCCCAGCTATTTTCCATTGGTCCAGAACTGCTTTGAAATCCTGAAAATTTTCAAATATTTTAGACTGAATAATTTTTGAAACCTCCATTTAATGTTGAAATTTCTTCAAAAATAACAAAACCTAACGGCTAAGTGATGTCAGCAGACTATAAACTTATGAGTCTGTGAATTTATACAATCAGATTCATTTGGAGTCTTTTCATTTCAAGAACTTTAAAGTACTCACAATTGTTGTGTGAAAATACCTAAAAACAAGTTTAACAAATTCATAAACAAAATGAAAAGACTTTTCTTAATTACGGCCGACTTTCAGGATTTAAAAAGAGCCGATGGGCTAAACTATTTTTGTCCGGACTGTGTAACCATTGAAGGATTGTTATCCTTTTACCCAAGACTTCGTAACGAACTGGATGTGAATTACGTAGATTTTAACCGGCCAAGAAAAATATTGGCCGATCTGTTGGGAGAAGAAAACCAGAGTTGTCCGGTTTTAGTACTTGAGAATGGCACTTTCATCAATGAACCTGAGAAAATCATCAGGCATCTGGCCGAAAACCACCAGATTGGGCATAGCCATTAGAAATGCCGATTTAATCGTTTTTAAATGTTACAATTTTATTAATCATTGTAAATAAAAACATCATGGCTAAAACAAAACAAAAAATTACCCGCATCCTTTCTATCGACGGAGGCGGAATTCGTGGCATTATTCCGGGACAGATCCTGGTTATCCTGGAGGAAAAACTGAAGGCAAAAACGGGTAATCCGGATGCAAGAATTGCTGACTATTTTGATCTGATTGCAGGAACGAGTACCGGTGGTATTCTTACCTGTGCTTATCTGATTCCCGGACAGGATAACTCCGGAGAAGAAATTCGACCTAAATTCAGTGCAACACAGGTTGTTGATCTGTATTTAAAAAGGGGTGGCGACATTTTCAGTGTTTCAATGGGGCATAAAATCAGGACGGCAGGAGGTCTTCTGGATGAAAAGTATCCTGCCAAGCAACTCGAGAAAGCCATCGATGAATATTTTGGAGACACCAAGCTTAGCGAACTGATAAAACCCTGTCTGATTACCTCGTATGATATTAAACATCGCAAAGGACACTTCTTTACCCAACACGATGCCAAACAAAATAAAGGATGGGATTTTAGGGTGAAAGATGTTGCCCGGGCCACCTCCGCGGCGCCAACCTATTTCGAATGTTCGAATGTCCTTTCTGATTCTGAAGTCAGTTATCCGCTTATTGACGGAGGTGTATTCGTAAATAACCCGTCGCTTTGTGCTTTTGCTGAAGTAGTTAAACAGTTCAAAACAGCTCCGGGAAAAATGATCATATTATCTCTTGGAACTGGCTTTTCGAAAAAGGAATATGACTATGACGAAGCGAAAGAATGGGGAATGGTTCAATGGGTAAAACCACTGATCGACATTATGATGTCGGGAGTAGCCGACGTGGTTGATTACCAGCTCAGGCAGATGTTTGATGCCATTGGAAAACAAAAGCAGTATTTACGAATAAATACCAAATTGCCCATTGATGTCAGTCCGGATATGGACGATGCCAGACCTGAAAACCTTCAGGCTCTTAAAGAACTCGGAACCTATACCGCCCAGAATTTTGATAAAGAACTGGATGCTATGGTGGATTTGCTGGTGTAAAAAATCAAAAGCTCTGGTCTCATTACTTCAGGCCGGAGCTTTTTACACTTGCTAAAAATTATACCCCAACCCAAACTTAATTCCCGATCCATAGAGGCGTTCTTTATATTTTTCACTTTGGAGTGAAAACATTAAATGGTACTCGGAAAAGGGATTGACAATCAACGTAAGGTTCTTAAAGGTATATTTTCCGCCTAATCCAACGGCAAAACCAATACCAGATTGATCATCAATTGAAGTTGATGAGGTTTGATATAATTCGAAGTCAAGTTTCGGGCCTGCCTCCACAAAAAAATATTTCAGGAAAGTAAGGTTTCCGTATATTGGAATGGACATCAAGTTTATTTCTGAATTTCTGTAAATACTCACTCCGCCTCCAAAAGAGTTAATTTCAATTTGATTGTGGGCAAATTGAAGCCCGGTTTCAATGGAAAAGAATGAAATGATATTCCGTGAATACCTCAATTCAAACTGGTCGGCTCCTTTCCCGGTGTATCCAACATCACCAAACCATCCAGGAGTAATACCAACGCTATTATTTGCAGAAGAATAGAGAATTGATACCCTGTTTTTCGTTTGTGAGAAAGCGGACAAAACCAGAAAAAGACAAGCTGAAATGAGAAGTGTCTTTTTAAGCATGAGCATCTGTTTGAATTTTAATACAATTAAAACATAGATTTGGAATTCCTATTCAGGATTGCACTAACAGAATTATTCATCTTCTTCCTTCTCACTTCCAACTTAAGGGTTCCATCTTTTAAATGAATTTCTCCCGTTTCTGTAAATTAAACAGACCATAGAGTACAAAAAGCAGTGAGCCTACTGCCAGGAAAATCCGGTTTTTCATCGCAATTTCCTGCCAGATCATTTCGTTCAGGCGGCGGGGTATTTCAAACGGATTCAGGAAAATATTCCACATCGTTCGTTCAAGGATTCCGGAAACAATTAACAATCCAACCCCGATAATGACCATCACTACAGCCGTTCCGTTGCCATTTTTGATGATGGTTGAAAACATGAAAGCCATCGAACCGAGGAAATAAATCGGGAACATCACCTGAAAACTCAGTTCCAGAACCGGCACGGGAGCAAGCAGAAAATAACTCATCCATGTCAGTCCAATCATCATCAGGAAAACCAACACAAAAACCAGCAACAACCGCACCAGCCATACTTTGTACCTGTAATCGGGTATCCCAAAGAGAATTTCGAGAATCCCCGCGTCCACATCGTTCTGAATTCCAAAAGTCATCGGGTAAAAGATGAGCAGAATTCCGGGCATGATTTGAAGATCGAATATAAAACCGTCATCAATCTGATTATTATCATAAATGCTGGTGATGGCGATAAAGAAATAAAAGGCAATGGCCGCCAGCACGAACCAGATAAACCGGTTGCCAAAAATGACCTTCATGTTGTATTGCACCATTTTCAGAAATAAGGTCCAAAAATTGGCTGCAGTGATTGATTGCATAATCTTTTATGTTTTTATTTTTTGTTTGAACCACATAGACACATAGTGCACATAGTTTTTCTAATTTTTTATTCCTATGTGTTCTATGTGCCTATGTGGTTTTCATCATTATTCTCTTAATGCATTCCTATTTTAAATCCTTTATCAAACACAAATAAGCATCTTCCAAAACCGGGTTCGCCATAACAGCGTCCTCCGTCGGTTTTTGTTTTGAAAGGAACCGAACCCTGATCAGGTCGCCCTGACGCATGTGATGGGTCACCATTTGTTTGTTTTCCATCTTGTCGAATTCGGCCACCGGTAAATCAAACTGCCAGACCATATCTTTAGCCAAATGCACCATATTCATTGGCGTTCCGTTGTATTTGACCCGTCCGCGGTTAATTACAGCCACCTGGTTGCACGAGCTCGAAATATCCTCGATGATGTGGGTCGAGAAAATCACTATCCGTTCGCGGCTCAGTTCCACCAGCAAGTTCCGGAAACGAATGCGTTCGCGAGGATCAAGTCCGGCGGTTGGTTCGTCAACTACCAGAATCTTTGGCAGGTGCAACAGAATCTGTGCAATTCCGATTCGTTGTTTCATGCCTCCCGAATAGGAACCAATTTTATCGGCGCGTTTTTCCCACATGTGAACTGCTTTCAGAACATATTCAATACGCTGTTCGCGTTCAGCCTTATCAGTTAAACCTTTCAGGATAGCCTGATAATCGAGGAAATCCTGTGCAGGCATATTTTCATAGGTTCCGAATTCCTGAGGCAAATAGCCAATCAATCCCTGCAACTCTTCGCGTTTTTCCTGGGTGTCGATGCCATTGATCCAGATTTTTCCGTAGCTCTGTTCCAGAATACCACAGATGGTGCGCATCATGGTTGATTTACCGGCACCGTTAGGGCCAAGCAAACCAAACATGCCGGTGCCTATTTCAAGTGAAACACCATTCAGCGCCTTAAACGGTTGATGCTGTTTTCCGATGATTGGTATTTGTTTTACCAATCGAAGTGTGCCGCGACGTAATGTTCCGAATCGGCCGGTAATACGATCGATGTTGATTTTTTCCTGATACAGTTTTTTGGAAGTCACCGAAATGGCCAGCGCAAGGTACCACAATACGGCAAAAGTAATGACCAGACCAATGGTTCCGGCGACTTTCCACACGATGAATACTTCAACGACTGGCAAAATCCAGAAAAGAAAGAACTGTACCCAGTTAAAGATTTTTACCGGTAACTTTTTGCCTGTTTTTTCTGCTCTGAAGCTGAGGAAAAAGCCAAATGGCTTCCAAATGCTCAGTGCAAACTGGGCTATCCCGACTGAAAGAATAAGAGACCAAAATGCAGAGTCGAGATAAATGAAACTGAAATAAATGAGGAATCCAAAAACCGGCAACTGCCATATCAGGTAATCAAATTCGCGAAGCGTATGGTACTCCTTTTCGAGACCGGCACGCCGTCGTATCTTTTTGCCCGATTCCCATTCACGGGCAAACCGGGTTTCACGGTCGTATATTTTTACCAGGTTCTGAATGCGGATATGAAGAACATCTTCATCTGCAATCAGTTTTGTTCCGGCCTTGCGCAAACTGTTCAGGACAAACCAGGTGGAGCCCGGTACCAGAATGATTACCAGAATAAAATCGAGCATCTGCCACAAGCCTGAATCTACTTTGAAATAGATCAGGGCAAAAGAACCGGCCATCAGGAGGAATTGTATGATTTTGATGCGAAGCGTTTGTGCTTTAAACCATTCAAGAGCATTCTCCAAACCGGAATAAAAAGTTGGTATAAATACAAGAGTCAACACGGTACTTAATGCCAGTCCGCCAATAACCACGATGGCAAATGGTGCACCAATAGCGCTCACATATTCGGCATCGCCCATGGCTAACGGCAGCATTCCGACAATCGTTACAATGGCAGTAATCAGGATAGGACGAACACGAGACAGGCCGGCAGTCATCAGAGCACGCGACCGGCGGAAACCGCGCTGACGCAGAATATTGGTATAGTCAATCAGGATGATTCCATTGTTAACGACTACTCCGATTAATATGAGGAATCCGGTAAGCGTGTTGGCATTGAGCAGACTGTTATTGGTAATAATAAGCGCAAGAAGCGATCCGATAGCTGCCAAAGGTATGGAGAATAGCAGAACAAACGGTGTAACAACCGATTCGAATACTGATGCCATAATCATAAATATCAGCATAATGGCCGCACCAATCATGAAATAAAACTCGGAGAAATCGGTTTCTTCATGAATGACTTCGACTGCTACTCCTGAAGGAAGATTGTAATTGGCCACCAGCTGGTCAATCTCGTAACGATAGGCCGCTAAAAGATCATTTGAACTGCTGGCTTCGCTAATAAATCGGTAGTTAACTTCAATTTGTTTTTCCTGGTTAATACGTGTAATACTCGAAGTTCCGCTGGCATAAACCAAATCAGAGATATCCTGCAAATCGTAATTGGCACCCTGCGAGTTGCTTATTTGCAACCGTCGCAAATCATCAATCCCCTTTTCGGTACTTTTCTTTTCTTCCTCCTCGCTGAGTTTTTGTTTTACTATAATTTCATATTCCTCTGTTCCCTGTTTGAAATTTACACCCGAAGTAAATTCACGGGAGAAAGATCCCAATTCAGAAGAAATATTACCAAGGTTGATTCCATATTCGGTTAACAGCATTTGGTTAAAATACAGGTGAATTTCGGGCCGGTTGTCCGACACATTCACATTTACACTGCGGATTGAAGAAAGGTCTTCGATATAGTATTCGAGGTCTTCGGCAACGCCTTTCATCACCTCAAAGTTTTCGCCGTGGATAACCACGCGTTCCTGGTTGGTTCCGATGCCCATAAAAGCAGTAAACCCTTGTGTGCCCGAACGACCGCCACCGCCTGCGCCTCTGAAACTGGCACTCGAAGTGGGAGCGGTAAGACTGATTTCGGCTTTGGCGATATTGTTTACCC
>Ga0209261_10000076_pt1 | contig 24067 bp, 13 predicted proteins | sample DOMMetBare1Fresh_FD_187470 | JGI IMG/M metagenome (GOLD analysis project Ga0209261, IMG submission 187470) | Wetland sediment microbial communities from St. Louis River estuary, USA, under dissolved organic matter induced mercury methylation -... | ecosystem: Environmental > Aquatic >...
ACGATCCGGATCGACAGGATCGGCGCCAGGTATTCGGTGCGCCAGTCCTCTTCGGTCGCCGCGGTGCAGGGCAACCCGGCCGCCTGCAGGAGCCGGCACGTCTGCGCGCAGCCGCGCAATTCCACACCCTTGCCGGCGTACATTCGTCCCAGCTGCGGCAGCACGCTCGGTCCGATCCCGGCCGCAACCAGCAGCGTCTCCATCGTATTGCAGGTGCCGTAGCGCTGCGTCTTGGCATTGTCGGCGATGTGGATCGCCTGTTCGATGTGCGCCGCGTCGTCGATGTAGACATGGCAGACGCCGTCAAGGTGCTTGATCATCGGCACCCTGGATTCACGCATCAGACGCTCGATCAGTCCGCGACCGCCGCGCGGCACGATGATGTCGACGAATTCGGGCATCGTTACCAGCATCCCGACCGCGGCACGATCGGTGGTGCCGATCAGCTGCACACCGTCCTCAGGCAGGTCGTTTGCGCGCAGTACTTCGGCGATCAGCCCGGCCAGCAGGCGGTTGCACTCGATTGCCTCGGATCCGCCGCGCAGGATCGTGGCGTTGCCGCTCTTGATGCACAGGCCCGCAGCATCGATTGTCACATTGGGCCGGCTTTCGTAGATGATGCCGATCACGCCGAGCGGTACGCGCATGCGGCCGACCTGGATGCCCGACGGCATTGGCCGCACGTCGCTGATCATGCCAATCGGATCAGGCATCGCGGCCAGTTGCTCCAGTCCGGCCGCCATCTGCTCGATGTAGTTGTCGCTCATTTGCAGGCGGTCCAGCATGGCGGACTCAATCCCGGCAGCGCGTGCGCGCTCGACGTCGCGCTGGCTGGCTGCACGTATGTCGCCGCGACGCCCGCGAATCGATACCGCGAGGGCGACCAGGGCCGCGTTTTTCGTCGCTGTCGACGCTTTCGCCATCGCGGTCGACGCGATGCGCGCACGTTGGCCGACGTCCTTCATGTAGGACGCAAGGTCAGTGCGCATGTCTTGAGGAGCGTTCATTCAGGCGGCACGCGCGGCAGGTGCCGCCAGTGCGAGAGCAATATCACTCAATTCTAGCCACGGGTCCGAATCGCGCCGCGCCGCACGCAGCCCCTTGGCCAGGCGATCCACATCGGCGCAGCGTGCAAGCAGCTGCGCGAGGCCCCCGGAGGACACGCGCGCTGCCATCTGCGGCAGTAGCCGTTCACGCGGCCCCCAGACGCGGAACTCCTTTGCCGCCACCGCGGCCGGCTTGCCAGCGTCAATTGCCGACTTCACCTTCAGCAGCGTGCGGATCTCTTCCGAGATCGTCCACAACACCAGCGGCAGCGCCTCACCCTCGGCGCGCAGGCCTTCGAGCATGCGTACAGCGCGGGCCGCGTCCCCGGCGTAAATTGCGAGCGGCAGAGCGAATACATCGTAACGCGCGACGTTCAGAACTGCCTCGGTCGCTTGCTCCAGCGTGATCTCGCCATGCGGAAACAGCAGCGCGAGCTTGGCGATCTCCTGATGCGCGGCGAGCAGATTGCCTTCGACGCGATCGGCAAGGAACTCGAGCACCGTGCGCGCCGCCCGTTGTTTGTGTCGCGCCAGCCGCTGGCCGATCCAGGCGGGCAGCTCGGCCCGCTCGACCTTGGCGATGTCGATCCAGACGCCGGCGTGCTCGAGCGCGGCAACCCACGTCGATTCACGCGCGGCGCGATCGAGCCGCGGCAGCGCCACGATCGACAGGGTTTCATCGCTTGCATTGCTCGCATGCGCGCGCAACGCATCCGCGCCGGTCTTGCCGGGCTTGCCCGACGGCAGACGAATCTCGAGGATCTTCTTCTCGGCGAACAGCGACAGGCCCGCTGCGCTGCCCTGGAGCTGCGACCAGTCGAAGCGGGCATCGGCGTGCAGCACGTCGCGTTCCGAAAAGCCGGCGGCGCGTGCGGCGGCGCGAATCGCGTCTTGCGCTTCGATGGAAAGCAACGGTTCATCGCTGGCGACGGTGTAGATGCGCGCGAACCTCCCCGACTGCGATGCGCGTTCGAGGTGGCCGGCCAGCGCTTCGGGTTTGAGCAACATCAGCGCACGCTCTTGGCCGCAGCGAGCCGGCGCAGCACTTGCTGCACCAGGTCAGTCTGCATGTCGCGATAGAGCAGGACGCTCTCGGCCTCGAACGCCAGTGCCTGCGCATCGTCGAAAGCGACATCGCGCTGCACGATGACCGGAGTGGCGCCAAGGTACTCGGAGCCTTTACCGTCATGCAGGCGAAAGGTCAGCCGCTGCCGCAGCGTGAATTCACGCGCTCGGCCCTGCGCATTGACCGACAGGACTTCGCGGTCGCGGCTTTCTCCAAGCACTTCGAACACGGCCTGAGCCTCCTTGGCGGTGTCGACCACCTTGGTGTTGGTGCCAGCCCGGATGTTGCGCGCCAGCTCAGAGCCGAGGGGCGAGTTGGGTTCGAAGCCGAGGTAGATCGTGTCAAACGGAAGTTGCTGCGCGCCGCGCAGCCGAAAGCCACAGGAGGAGACTGCCAGCGCAACGCTCAGTAGCAACCACAGAGACGCGGAGAACACCGAGAAAGACAGCGACTTCTTTCTCATGCTTTCTCCGTGCTCTCTGTGTCTCTTTGGTGAAACAGGTTTCTAGACCACCACGTTGACGAGCTTGTTCGGTACGACGACCACGCGCTTGACCGCGGCACCGGCGACGAACTTCTGCACGTTGGTGTCCGCCATCGCGGCGCGCTCGATCGTCGCCTTGTCAGCCTGCGCCGGCACGCGGATCGAACCGCGCAGTTTGCCGTTGACTTGCACCACCAGTTCGATCTCGTCTTGCGCGAGCGCCTCATCCGCCACGGCGGGCAGCGGCGCATCGAGCAGGTCGCCATGCGCGTGTGCGAAGCCGAGTTCTGTCCAAAGTGCATGCGCGATGTGCGGGGCGATCGGATACAGCGTTCGCAGCAGGATGCTGATGCCTTCGCGCAGGACCGCGCGGCCCGCCGGGTCGGCACTCAGCTTCGCTTCGTCGAGCGCATTGAGCATCTTCATCGCCGCCGACACCACGGTGTTGTATTGCATGCGCTGATAATCGAACAGCGCCTGCTTCAGATTCAGGTGCAAGTCGCGGCGCGCGTCCTTCAGCGTCGGGGACAGCGCGATGCCGTCGATCGGGTTGGCGTTCGCGATGGCCGCACGCTGCGACTGGCAGAAGGCCCACAGCCGCCGCAGGAAGCGATACACACCCTCCGCACCGGAATCCGACCACGCCGCGCTCATGTCCGGCGGGCCGGCGAACATCACGAAGGCGCGCGCGGTGTCGGCGCCGAACTTCGCGATGATGTCGCGCGGCTCGACCACGTTGTTCTTGCTCTTTGACATCTTCTCGATGCCGCCGAGCAGAACGGCCTTGCCGTCTTCCTTTGCGATCGCGCCCGTGGGGCGGCCGCGGTCATCGAAACTGACTTCAACCTCGTACGGATAGAACCAGCGCGTTTTCCCGGACGTCTCCTCCCGGTAATAGCAGTCGTTCAGCAGCATGCCCTGTGTGAACAGGCGCGAGAACGGCTCGTCAAACTTGACCAGTCCGAGATCGCGCATCACCTTGGTCCAGAAGCGCGCGTACAGCAAGTGCAGTACCGCATGCTCGATGCCGCCGATGTACTGGTCCATCGGCATCCAGTAATCGTTGCGGGCGTCGACCATTGTCGCCGCGTCCGGCGAGCAATAGCGCATGTAGTACCAGGACGAGTCGACGAAGGTGTCCATCGTGTCGGTCTCGCGCTGCGCGGGCTTGCCGCACCTGGGGCACGGACACTTGAGAAAGACCTCGTCCTTGTTCAGCGGATTGCCACTGCCGTCAGGAATGTGATGCTCCGGCAGCACGACCGGAAGATCCTTCTCCGGAACCGGCACCGATCCGCAGGCGTCGCAATGAATGATCGGGATCGGTGTGCCCCAGTAGCGTTGCCGCGAGATGCCCCAGTCGCGCAGCCGCCATTGGACCTGCTTGTCGCCGAGACCTTTTGCTTTCAGGTCGGCCGCAATCGCATCGGTCGCCGCTTCGTAACTCAAGCCGTCGTACTTGCCGGAGTTCACGCACACCCCGATCTCTTTGTCCGCGTACCACTCCTGCCACCGATCCGTCGTGAAATTGTCTCCCGACTCCCGACTCCGGACTCCCGACTTCCCGATCACCTGCTTGATCGGCAACCCGTACTTCTTCGCGAAAGCGAAGTCGCGCTCATCGTGCGCGGGCACACCCATCACCGCGCCTTCGCCGTAGCCCATCAGCACGTAATTGCCGACCCAGACTGCGACTTCTTCATTCGTCAGCGGATGCAGGACGGAAAAGCCGGTCGCCATGCCCTTCTTTTCCATCGTCGCGAGGTCGGCTTCGGCCACGCCGCCGCGTTTGCATTCCTCGACGAACGCGGCGAGCTTCGGGTTGTCGCGCGCCAGCCGCGTCGCGAGCGGATGCTCGGCCGCGATCGCCATGAACGTGACCCCCATGATCGTGTCGGCGCGGGTGGTGAAGACGCGCAGCAGCTTCTTCTCGCCGTCGATCTCGTACGGAAAGCCGAAGTTCACGCCGGTGCTCCTGCCGATCCAGTTCTCCTGCATCGTGCGCACCTGGTGCGGCCAGCCTTCGAGGTCGTTCTGCACGCAGTCCAGCAGCTCGTCCGCATACTTTGTAATGGCGAGGTAGTAACCGGGAATCTCGCGTTTTTCGACGATCGCATTCGAACGCCAGCCGCGACCGTCAATCACCTGCTCGTTGGCGAGCACGGTGTTGTCGACCGGGTCCCAGTTGACGATCTGCGTCTTGCGGTACGCGATGCCTTTTTCGAGCATCCTCAGGAACAGCCACTGATTCCACTTGTAATAGCTCGGATCGCAGGTTGCGACCTCACGCGACCAGTCGAATGCCAGCCCCAGCGGCTGCATCTGCGACTTCATGTCGGCGATGTTGTCGCGCGTCCATTTGGCGGGTGCGATCTTCTTCTCGATCGCCGCGTTCTCGGCCGGCAGCCCAAAAGCGTCCCAGCCCATCGGGGTCATCACGTTGTAGCCGCTCGACCGCATGTAGCGGTACATCACGTCGTTCAGCGTGTAGTTGCGCACATGCCCCATGTGCAGCTTGCCGCTGGGATACGGCAGCATCGAGCACACGTAGAACTTGCCCTTGGGAAAGCGCGGATCGTGCTCGACCGCGCGATAAGCGTGCGTGGTCTGCCAGTGCGCCTGCGCGTCGGATTCGACCTGCTGCGGGTTGTATTTCTCCTGCATGGAGGATCTGCTCTTATGCTTGCGATCAACATGGCAGTATATCGGCGAGTCAACCGGCGCCCGGGTTGCGGACAAGCATGACGGCACCATCGGATGGACAAATCTGGGAGGCGCGATGAATTGGGCTCGCACCGCGGTCGGCATGCTTGCGTTGGTGGCGTTGACGGCTTGCGGCGGGACGTCTCGCCTTGACGGCGCGACTAACACTCCGACGATGGCGCCCGACCTTCCAACAATCACTCAGGCCGCACTTGCGGATGCTGCTGGAAAAAGCGGACTCGATATGTCGCAACTGAGGGTCGTAAGCGCCGCGAGTGTCACGTGGCCCGACGGGTCGCTGGGCTGTCCCTCGCCTGGCATGGCGTATACACAGGCCTTGGTACCCGGTTATCGCATCCGAATTCGAGCCGGCGACATCGTTCTCGACTATCACGCGAGTTCGCGCGGCCAGCTCATCCTGTGTCCACCGGAACGCGCGACAGATCCGCTGCCGGACGATCGCACCTAATCCTGGCCGCAAAGAAAAACGCCCCGGAGATGGTTCCCCGGGGCGTTCGACTGCGCATACGGCGCAGCGATATCGACTTCGCTTAGGGCGTGTCCACCCGCACGATCGTTGGGTTGGGAAGGCCTGCAATTCCGCCGTAGGCCACCGAGCCGAGGTATTTCGTGCCAGCGGCCAAGCCGCTGAAGCTGAGCGAGATCGTGCCGGTGCCGCCGGTGGTCGCACTCGCCGGCGCGCTGACCGCCATGTTGCCGGCGTCGGCGACGCCGAGCAGCCACGTGTGCAGCTTGAAGGGCGAACTGCCGACCACGCCCCAGCCCTGGACGACCACGGTGAACGTGGTGCCGCCGATGTCGAGGGTCCCGCTGCCGATGTTGACCTCCTCGGCCGACGTTCCGCTGCTACTCGAGCCAACCAGTGTCCCGATGCTGTTGAATACGCACATGTCGATGTCAGAACCGGGGTTCACGTCAGCGTCGAAGAGCGCAAAGCGTGCGTATGTCGTCCCGAGCGGGACATCCACCGCGATCTTGACTGCGTTCGGCGAGGTGAGCGAGCACGCGCCGTTGGACGGATCGTCGGCCACCGTGCCCGGCGTGACCGCTGCCGCCACCAGGCCGCGCGCCGTCGCACTGAACGCACCGTCGTAGCCGAAAGTCACGCCGTAGCTGATCGCGCCGCCGTTGCCCGACACCTGCGCCGGCGCCGCGAGCGCCACCGGCCGTACCACGACCGGAATGCGCACATTGTGCGTGCCGTCCGACAACGTGAGCTGACCGCCGGTGTAGGCGTTCAGCGCTGCGCCGGTGCGCATGAAGCTGATCTCGATCGTCTTCGTCTCGCCCCGCGCGATCGAGATCGGCCCCGGCAGTGTGACGGCAAAGCCTCCCATGCCGGTGATCGACGCGTTGTAGGTGGCCGGCGCGTTGCCGACGTTGGTGACCCGGCGCTTGACTGTCTGCACGCCGGCCATGTCGCCGATCGCGATCGAAGCACCGTTGAAGTCGCTCGGGTCGATCTTCGGGTAGCCCGCGCACAGCGACGCCAGGCCTGACGGCTGTGTCGCGCAGATGAAGGCGATCCAGTCGCTGAAGCCGGAGTCGAACACCAGACCCGGGTCAAGCGCATTGTTCGGCCGCACGTGGCCGGCACCCTGGCGGAAGATCACCAGCGGATTGGTGTTTGGCCCGTCGAGCACGTCGCCGGCGGTGGTCATCAGCGCCGACTTGATGGCCATCGGTGACCAGGCAGGTTTCGCCTCCTTGAACAGCGCGGCGATGCCGGCGATGTGCGGGCTCGACATCGACGTGCCTGAGAGCAGGTCGAACAGCCGGCCGTTCAGGTTCGGCGCAACGCCCGCCAGGATGTCCTGGCCGGGGGCGATGATGTCCGGCTTGAGCAGATCGCCGCCGCCCGCACGCAACGGACCACGTGACGAGAACGATGCAGTAAATGGCGCCGGCTCGGTGTACACGATCGTCGCCGCGTTGATCGTCGCGGTCGCGCCGGCGGTTGCCGCATAGGCCTTGATCGCAGCGCGAGCGGTGTTCTGCACGTGCACCGTCGGCACCGAGTGGAAGTCGGCGTTGAGCGAGTTTGGCGAGGTGTTCGCGAGGATCATCCCCACGCCGCCCGCTTCGGCCACGGCAAGGCTCTTGTTGACCCGCGCCGTCACGCCGCGATCGCAGACGACGATCTTGCCAGCCACCTTTGCCGGGTCGAGCACGTTCCCGCCATCGGCCGAGCTGTAGCACAGGGCCACCTGCGTTGGATCGGCACCAGTCTTGCCAGCTGCGGTGGAGTCGATGAGTGGTGCCGGCCCGACTGCGGTCGCAATGGAGGCACCGTTGTACGTGACGCCGTTGCCCAGCGTGACCGAGCCTGCTCCATTACGGTTGTGCGTGCCGGCCGCGACGGTCGTCAGCCAGGGGCCCGGGTGGGCCACGGTCGACGTTGTCGGTCCGGCGTTGCCGGCCGAAGCCGCAACGAACACGCCCGCGTCGGCCGCGAACAGGAACGCGATCTCCACCGGGTCGCGGAAGTTCGTGGAACTGCCGCTGATCGAGAAGTTGATCACGTCGACACCGTCGGCCACGGCCTGATCGATCGCCGCCACCGAGTCGGTGTTGAAGCAGCCGGCATTTGGCGTGCCGCCGACGCCCCAGCAGACCTTGTACGCGGCAATGCGCGCGCGCGGTGCCATCCCGCTGATCGCGCCGAACACCGATGCAGCGCCGGTGGCCGGAACATTGGCGTTGCCGCCGGAGGTGCTGGCCGTATGCGTGCCGTGGCCGTCGTAATCGCGCGGCGACAGGAATTCATACGGCAGTTGTTCCCGCACGCCAGTGTTGCCGCCGTAGCCTGCGTTGTAGTAGCGCGCGCCGATCAGCTTCTGGTTGCAGTTTGAAGCGTTGAAAAACTCGCCCGGCGTGCACTTGCCGTTCCAGCCGGGAATCTGCTGGTAGCCCAGCTTGCCGTCCTTCGTGCCGTTGCCGTTGACATCAGTGCGGTCCGAAAAGCTTGGATGCTCGGGCCAGATGCCGCCGTCGACGATGCCGATGATCACGCCTTCCCCCTTGACGCCGGTGCGCGACCAGAAGCCACTCGGACCACTGAGTCCGAGAAACGCAGGCGTCGATGAGGTATCGAGCGAGCGGAGTTCGTCCTTGGTTACCGCGAGGACGCCCTTTGTTTGCGAAAGCTTTTGCGCCTGTTCAGGCGTCAATTCCGCCGCAAATCCATTGAACACATAGCCGTAGCTGTAGAGCTTCTTGCCGCCGCCGACGCTATTGAGGACCGCGTCATGGCGCGACGTAAGGTAGCTCAGGTAGTTGATGACCTGCGGATCGTTCGGGTTGATCTTCTGGCCCTGGCGCGGTTTGGTCGCCGCGTAGCCGCTGATCCCGCCCTTGTATGCGGAGACAGGATCTTCTGCCAACTGAACGATGTACGCGTTGTTGGTGATTCGCCCCTGACCAACGGCATTCGCTTCACCATTCGGTGCAGCGTTGACGAGTAACGGTGCCGACAACGACGCGACCGCCAGCAGCGTGGCAGCCGAGAGCATCAGCAAACGCTTTCTACGCATGTCTCCTCCTTCAGAGTTGAGAGATCTCTTCTTGACCAGACGGTTCGGAGATCAATCCGCGAGTCGACACCAGCAGTCCTCAAGCTGGCAGACACACAGGACATACTCAACTGCAGGCAGCGGACGCATTTCGCCCCATTTGGGACGCAATGCTGTTCCGCGCTTGAGGAAACCCAGCCCTCTTGTTCCAATCGAATCAAGAGCTGTGGCTTTGCGGCCCCGCCTCGCAGCGGGTGTGCCCTTCGATCGTCGCAGCGCCTGCAACGTAGCGTGCCTTCCTGGAAAAGGCAATACTTTCGGCAAAGCGCGCAGCGCATCAAACTGGTATGCACCGCGTTTGCTGACGTCAGTGGTTCCTCGCAGAAACGCTTCGTTCGTCTCCTGACAAAGTCGCAAATGCGTTCCCTCTGCGAGGGCGATGCCCATCAGGCGGTGGTGATCGCGCTAGGCGAGAAATCCGAGGTTGCGTGTCGAGAAGTTGGTGATATTCGGCACCACCATCGCGAGATCGGTGTCCGACACGCCGAACCAGCGTGCGAGTGTCGCCGCGTACTGGTCGACCGCCGTCGACGGCAGCAGCCGACCTGAACCGACGTCCTCTGCCGCACCGAGGGCGATCGTGGGAAACGAGCCATAAACACTTCCGCCCTTGACCGCGCCGCCGACCACGAAGTGATGCGAACCCCAGCCGTGATCGGAGCCATCGCCGTTGCTAGTCAATGTGCGACCGAAGTCCGATGCAGTGAAGGTGGTCACGAGATTGGCGACGCCGATTTCAACCGTGGCCTGGTAGAAGGCATTGATCGCAGCGGCGAGTGTTGCGTGCAACCCGGGCTGGTCGCGCAGCTGGAAGTCGTGGGTGTCGAATCCGCCGAGGCTGACGAAGAACACCTGGCGTTTCGCGCCGAGCGCCTGGCGCGCGCTGATCGTTCGCGCAACCATCTTCAGCTGGTCCGCGAGCGTGTTGCCGGTCGGGAACACCGTGGTGATGGCTGGCGCCGACGCCAGTGCACCCGATAGTGCCGTGTTCGCAGCGATCGAGCGTGTTGTCACCCGGTCGTATTCGTTCTCGAACATGCCGGGTCGAGACGCGGTGATCAGTTGCTGCAGCACCTGGTTGCCGGTGGTCGAGCCGAATAGCGATCCGGTCAAACCGCTGATGGCGACCGAGCCGCTGGTGCCGACCTGGTACTGCAGCACCGTGCGGCCCGACAGATAGACAGCCGAGCCGGCGACGGAGATCGCGGTGAAGGTCTGGTTGGCGTTGCTTGCATAGATGAGATCGGCGATGCGCCCACCCCAGCCGCTGGTCGCCCCTTCGGCGCCGGACGATTGCCACACCGACTGCTGATCGTTGTGCGAGAAGAGCTTCGGCGGCAGCGGTACCGAGGCATTCTGGTACTGCGTCCTGGTCGTCGGCACGATCAGCGGCCCGACATTGCTGACGATGGCGAGCTTGCCGCTTCCGTACAAAGACGCGAACTGCGACAACTCGTTGGGCAGCGCAAAGCTGCGGCCGCCCTGTGCTGCAACGGTGCCCAGCGACGTGACCTCGGACGCCGTGCGCGCGATGCTCGGGCGGGCAGACGTGTAGGCGTTGAACTCCGCGGTGTCGAACGGAATCACCGTATTGGTCTGGTCATTCCCGCCGAACAGGAAGACGCAGACAAGGGCGCGATAGTCCTCGGGCGCAGCCTGCGCGGCCGCGGCGCCGATGCCGGCGAGATTCAGCGCAAGCGGGGTGCCTGCACCGAGCACAGAGAGCGCGGAAGCGGTCTGCAGGAACTGGCGGCGGCTGCCATCGATCGGATGCGATTTGAGGGTCATGGGATCAGTCCAGTCGGATTTGCTTCTATTTCTGCACGATGAATTCGGGCGCGGCGAGCGCCAGATAGATCGCCAGCTTGGCGCGATTGAGCGCGGCGTTGGCTGCCGTCGTCGGAATCGTCGCGACCGCGTCGCGGATTGAGGTGCGCGTGGCGTCGGTCATCTGACCCGCGGTCAACAAGAGCTTCACGCGGTCGACCAGCTGATCGGCGTTGTTGGCGAGCGCAATTTCCTGAACGTAGGCCGAGCGCACATCGGCCGCGGAGCCCGCACCGGTGTTCACCGCGTTGCGCATGAAGTTGAGATAACCCGCGACTGACGTTTCGCCCGTGATCTGGAACTCCGGCGCCACCAGTCCGGCCGCGGAGATTGCCGTTGACGGTGGCACGTAACCTGGACGATAGAAATTGAACACCGAGGCCGAGCGCAACGGGTTCTGACCAAGCGCAGTCGACGGATCGGCGACGTTGCGGATCATGTAGTTGCCGCTGACTGAAGTGGCGCTGAAAGCTCGCGCCCAGTTGGCAAGGCGAACGACCGGCTCGCGCAGCTTGCCCCAGGATGCTTGCGCCGCAACGCTTGCGCTGCGCGCCTCCGTATCGAGCAGCATGGCGCGAATGATCGCCTTCATGTCGCCGCGGACGCCCTGGCCGTTGTTGGCGAAGGTCGCCGCAACGCGTCCGACGTAGGCCGGCGACGGATTGCTGGTGACGAAACGCTGGATCAGCTGCCGGCTGAAGAACGGCGCAGCATTCGGATGGCTGAACAGCGTGTCGAGCGCAGTCTTCAAACTCGGCTCGGCTGCCGTGCTGGCGGGAATCGTCACGCCGAGAAACGACTTCGCCGAAGTCGAATGAAACTGCGGATACGCCTGCATCGGCGTCACGTCGCGATTCGGGTCCGGCGTCCCGCCAAAGAAGCGCGTGTTGGTCTTGTCGGGACCGGCCCAGCTCCAGCCGGTGAACACCTTCGCCATGCCCTGCACATCCGCGTTGTTGTAGGTCGGGATCGGGTTGCCGCCGCCGTCGAGTTTCAGCGTGCCGTCCGCGTTCAACTGGTACAGGCCGATCGTGAAGAGCTGCATCACTTCGCGACCGTAGTTCTCGTCCGGCACACGACCGGTGGCCGGATCTTCCTTCTGATTGCGCAAGGCGGACAGGTACAGCCCCATGATCGGGTGCAGGCTCACGGCCTCGATCAGCGCACGGAAATTGCCGAACGCGTTTGCCCCCAGCATGTCGAGATAGTCCGCCAGCCCGCGTGGCCGGTTGTTCACATCGGCATTGGCCTGCGACACCACGAAGATCTGCGAAAGCGCGAACACGATCCGCTGGCGCAACTGATCCTCGCCGGTGATCGCCTGCTTCCAGAACGTGTCCATCACGAAATCGCGATACGTGCGCTCCGGCGCGGCGGGATCACCCGCAGCGATTGCCTGCTCGAGGTAGGTTCGATGCAGCGTCGGCGGCTTGCTGAACTGATCCTCGATCCAGCCCGCGTAGTCGCGCGCGATCAGTGACTGGATGGTGGCGTCGGTGGGGCCGTATGTCGCCTGAGTCAGGAAGCGCGCGGCGTCGTTCTGCGTGACTGTCGGCCCGGGCGGAGGAGGTGGAGGCGAAGGCGATGGCGGCGGCGGAGACGGTACCGGGGACGGAGGAACGACGGGGCTGGGCGAATCTCCCGTGCCACCACCGCACGCTGCCGCCGTGGCCGCCGCAAACAGCAGCGCGGCGACGTCGCGGCCGCGCGTCGTCTTCGGTCGGGGGGATTCGCTGTCACTCTCCGCCGTCAATTCGCGATCGACTTCCTTTGGTTCTTCTTCCATTGCCTGCTCCTGCGTGTTCCGATCGTCTGCGCTGCGTCAGTGGGACTGGCTGTGCAATTTGCCTGTGCTCCATGCGTGGCCGCAATCGTTGATACACGGTGTTACCCGACTTACTTGCCGCGGGAATTCTGAATCCGCCGTCAACGAATGAACACAAGGCGCGCGTCGCATCGGATCGTCCGTTCGATCGACCTTACAATTGGCCAATGTCATTGCTCGACTCACTGAACCCCGAACAACTCGCTGCCGTCACGCTTCCCAACCAATCCGCGCTGATCCTCGCGGGCGCGGGCTCCGGCAAGACACGTGTGCTGACCACGCGCATCGCGTGGCTGATCCAGACCGGCCAGGTCGGGCCGCAAAGCATTCTGGCGGTCACGTTCACCAACAAGGCCGCCAAGGAGATGCTGACGCGCATCGCGGCGATGCTGCCGATCAACGTGCGCGGCATGTGGGTCGGCACCTTTCACGGCCTGTGCAACCGGTTGCTGCGCGCACATCACCGCGACGCCGGCTTGCCGCAGACGTTCCAGATCCTCGACAGTGCCGATCAGCTGTCGGCGATCAAGCGGCTGCTGAAGAGCAACAACATCGATGACGAGAAGTATCCGCCGCGCAGCCTGCAGCAGTTCATCAGCAGCGCCAAGGAGGCCGGGTTGCGGGCGAATGCGGTCGAGGTCAATGACGACTACAACCGCCGGTTCGTCGAGCTGTACTCGATGTATGACGCGCAGTGCCAGCGCGAAGGGGTGGTGGACTTTTCCGAACTGCTGCTGCGCTGCTACGAACTCCTGCTGCGCAACGAAGCGTTGCGGACCCACTACCAGGAGCGTTTCCGACATGTCCTGGTCGATGAGTTCCAGGACACCAATGTGCTGCAGTACAAGTGGCTGAAGCTGCTGGCTGGGCAGAACAACGCGATCTTTGCTGTCGGGGACGACGATCAGTGCCTAGTGCGCGGCACAAAAGTGCAGCTGGGGGACGGCAGCTTGCGTGCGATCGAGCGCGTGCGCTCGGGCAATCTCGTGATGTCGAGCTTCGGCAGTGGCGAATTGCGTGCCGCGCGTGTGTTGCGAGTTCACCGCCGCACGCGTCATGGGCCGTTGGTGGAGATTCGGCTCGCGAGCGGCCGTCGACTGATCAGCACGCCGGAACATACGCACTTCGCCGGATACCTGCTGGGCGCCACGCCGCAGACCTACTTCACATATTTGATGCACAAGCGTGGCGTGGGCTTTCGTCTCGGCACTTCGCAGGTCTACACGCGCGGTCAACGCCGGCCGATGGTTGGTTTCCGACAGCGCTCGCTGCAGGAACACGCAGACGCCCTGTGGATCGTCGCTACGCACGACAGCGAGAACGAGGCGCGATTGCACGAGTCGATCGTGTCATTGCGTTACGGGCTGCCCACACTTCCGTTCTTGCCGCGCAAGGGCAAGGCGGTTAACGGGCTTGTGCGCGATCCGACGCTGATCCGTCGCCTCTACCAGGCGCTCGACACGGAGGTCGTCGGCAGACGATTGTTGGCTGATTTGCAGCTTGATTTCGAGCTGCCGCATCACACGCCTCGGTCGCGCGATTCGAACCGGCACCGCGTGACTGTGACTCTGTGCGGAGATCGCCGCGGCACGCGCCCGATGCACCGGATCGCGATGTTCGGCAACGACGCAGCGACCGCCCGATCGCTTAAGAGCGCGGGCTTCTCCGTGCGCCCGGTGAAGGTAGGTCACGGTGGCTGGCGCGTCGAATGCGCACGGGCCGATTTCGGCGAAGTGATGTCGCTGGCGCGTCGGATGGCCCCGCTTACCGGGGCACACATCGTGCTAAACGCGCGTGTTGGATCGCGCTCTTTGCCCTTCACACCCGCGGCGCATGTTCGCGCCGGGATGGTCATGCTCGCCGACGATGGCAAGCTTGACGCCGTGCAGGCAGTGCGCCGGTTGCCGGCTGCGGCGCGAGAGGTGTTCGACCTGGACATCGAACACACGCATAACTATATTGCCAACGGCGTCGTCACGCACAACTCGATCTACGCTTTCCGCGGCGCCAACGTCGGCAACATGGCCGACTTCGAGCGCGAGTTCCGTGTGCGCAACGTCATCAAGCTGGAGCAGAACTATCGCTCGCACGGGCACATCCTCGATGCGGCGAATGCGCTGATACGGAACAACGCGCACCGGCTCGGCAAGAATCTTTGGACGGATGCGGGCGAGGGCGAGCGCGTGCGCGTGTTCGAGGCCGGCTCCGATGGGCTCGAGGCCGCGTGGCTGATCGACGAAGTCAGGGGCCTGATCGGCGAGGGTCACGCGCGCAGCGAGATCGCGGTGCTGTACCGGTCCAACGCACAGTCGCGCGTGATCGAGCATGCGCTGTTCAATGCCGGCATCGCCTATCGGGTCTATGGCGGGCTGCGTTTCTTCGAACGTGCCGAGATCAAGCATGCGCTCGCGTATCTGCGGCTCATCGAAAATCCCGCCGACGACACCGCGTTTCTGCGCGTGGTGAACTTTCCGCCGCGCGGGATTGGCGCGCGCACGCTGGAGCAGCTGCAGGACGCGGCCAAAGGCTCGGCGCAGAGTCTTTACGCTGCGGTCGGTTCAATGACGGGCAAGGCAGGCAGCAACCTCGGTGCATTCGTCAAGCTGATCGACAGCCTGCGCTTCGAGACCGCCAATCTGTCGCTGAAGGAAATCGTGGCGGCGGTGATCGAGCGCAGCGGCCTGATCGCGCATTTCAGGACCGAGAAGGAAGGGCAGGACCGCGTCGAGAACCTGGAAGAACTGGTCAATGCCGCGATCGGTTTCGTATCCGAGGAGGGCTACGCACAGGACGCGCCGGCAACGCAGTCCGATACGGACGTGACGCTGCCGTCGCCGCTGGCCGCATTTCTGTCGCACGCGTCGCTCGAGGCCGGCGACAACCAGGCCGCCGAGGGGCAGGACGCGCTGCAGTTGATGACGGTGCACGCGGCGAAAGGACTGGAGTTTCACGCCGTGTTCATCACGGGACTCGAGGAGGGGCTGTTCCCGCACGAAAACAGCGTGACGGAGCTCGACGGACTGGAGGAAGAACGCCGGCTGATGTATGTGGCGATCACGCGCGCGCGGCGGCGCCTTTACCTTTCGTTTGCCCAGTCGCGCATGCTGCACGGGCAGACGCGTTACGGCATCAAGTCGCGCTTCATCGACGAACTTCCGGAGGGTGTGCTCAAGTGGCTGACCCCGCGCCTGCGCGAGGGGGCCGGTCTGCGTTACGGGCAGTGGCACGACGATGGCGTGCGCCCGTCAACCGCAACCGTGACGCCGCACACTGCCGAATCGCGCAACGGCTATCGGATTGGCCAGACCGTGATCCATGACCGTTTTGGTGAGGGCGTGATCATCAGGCTCGAGGGATCCGGCACCGACGCCCGCGCCAAGATCAACTTCGGCCCGCAGGGGATCAAGGAGCTTCTGCTGTCGATTGCGAAGCTTGAGGTGGCCTAGCCGCCCCTGGCTTCACTTGACGCAAGGTTGACTGCATTCTGCCCAACCCCTCTCGCCGGGCGAGAGAGGCCGAGCCTTGCCTAACGGCTCGGCTCGTTATCCCCAATGACCGACCGATACATCGGATAGAAGCTCGCCTGCACGACTGTCATCAGTATCAGCCCGAGCGGGGCCAGCAGCAACGACAACGCCTGCTGGGAAGAAAACAGGGTGGAGAACACGCCGACAACGACTGCGCTGGCCGCCATCATCACCAAGGCCACGACCACGCTGTAGACAAGCAGTGCCGCCTTGTTGCGCCAGCAGGCGACCACGCTGCCAAACATTGCCTTGCCGGGCGTCAGTCGGTGCCACCCCACCAGCACCGGCGCAAACCACATCAGCATCAGCACCGGCGTGTAAAGCACGAGCTGCACCATCAGTGCATCGAGCGGAATGTCCTGAAGCGATGCGGGCGCCTTGGTCGGCTCCGGGCTGCCGACCAGGTTGCCGAGCAGTGCCACCATCAGCACGAGTCCCGCATTGACCATTCCGAGCTGGACCATCGGCGTGCGCACCTTTTCGTCCTGAAACGGCTGGACGAACAGGTTCACCGCGGGTGCGCGCTTTGCGTCCACCTCGCGGCACGCGGCGAGCAGCGCGACGGTCGCGAAAGGCGCGAGCACGCCGGAGATCGCAATACCGATGAATGGAATCATCGCCGGCAGGAACAGCATCATCAGGTACATGACGACCATCGCCGACAGGCCCAGCGGCTGGCGCGCGAACAAGCGCCAGCCATCACGCAGCCACAGTGCGCCCGTTGCAGCGGGAACGGTCTTGATCAGCATACGGTCGATTCTATCGGCGTGAGCGTCACACCCACGGCAATTCGACGTCGGCGATGCGCCGTTTCAGTGTGCGCTCGAAACGGCCGGGGTCATGCGGCGTGAGCAGGTGCGCGGTGCGCGGCAGGTAAAGGTCGTGCACGCGCGAGATCCAGAACCGCAATGCCGCGGCCCGCAGCACCGTGCGCCAGCTTTGCTGCTCCACGTCGCTGAAGGGCCGCACCGCGTGATAGGCGCGCAGCAGCGCGCGGGCGCGCTCCATCACCAGCGCGCCATCGTCAAGCTCGACACACCAGTCATTGACGGCCACGGCGATGTCGAACAGCCAGATGCTGCAACCGGCGAAGTAGAAGTCAATCACACCGCCGATGGCAGGCCGCCCGTCTGTCTCGACGAACAGCACGTTGTCGCGAAACAGATCCGCGTGGATCGGCCCGCTCGGCATCTTCTCGAAGGCCGGCGACCGGAAGAAGCTGTCCTGGTAGATCACCTCTTCGAGGAGTTCGTGAAACGTGTTGTCGTCGATGTACGGTTCCAGCGATGGCAGCACGGTCTTCCACCAGCCGATACCGCGCAGGTGCGGCTGGAACCGCGGGTAATCCCTGCCGGCCAGATGCATCCGCGCGAGAAACTCGCCGACGCGCTCGCAGTGTCCGATGCCCGGCGCTGCGACGCAGCGACCCGGCATGCGAGTGACAAATGCGGTCGGCTTGCCCTTGATTTCGGAGATCAGTGATCCGCTGGTGTTCTCCTGCGGCGCTGGCACCGGAAGCTCCCGGTGCGCGAGATGCCGCATCAACTCCAGGTAGAAGGGCAACTGGCGAAAGTTCAGGCGCTCGAAAATCGTCAGCACGAAGTCGCCGACGCTGGTCTTGACGAAGTAGTTGGTATTTTCGATGCCGGAGGCGATGCCCTGGTAGGAAACCAGGTCGCCCAGCCTGTAAGTGGTCAGCAGGTGCGCGATGTCCTCGCGGTCGAGCGCAGTGAAGACGGCCATCAGCGCCGCCCGCAGGATGTGAAAGCAACCCGTGTCACGCGCTGCGACCGCGGGTTGGCGTCAGGGAGCGGCAAGTCAGAACTCGAACTTCAGAAAGTGCGGCGTCGACAGTCCGCTGGCCAGATCCTGCAGCGACAACGGCCGCTGGCCTTCGCGGTTCTGGATCGTGTAGCTGTAGCTGCGACCTGCGGGCGTCACGATGATCTCGCTGACGCGTGTGCCCTGGCGGCGCTGCTCGATACGCGCCTGCGGATGCGTTTCGTTCTTCGGCGGCAGCAGCTCGGATGCTGACGGCTCGGTGAGCGGTACAGAGACGCTGGCGTCGACGCTCTTGGACTCGACCCGAGGCGTGTCCTTGACCCCCGGCGGCCGGTCGAGCGGCTGCGCGGTCGCGAAAGTGGCGGCCATCAGGATCACCACGGCGACGATTGGCGTCGGACGTTGCATAAATACATTTTACGCTTCGCCCCCGCTGCTGCCGGCTACAGATACAGCAGTTGTTCGCGCTCCGCGGGTGTGCTGGCGAAACCGCGCTTCTCGTAGAAGTCGAAGATTGCATCGACCACCGCGTCGCTGTCATCGACGAGTTTCATCAGCGACAGATCCTCCTCCGCAATCATGCCCTGGGCGACCAGCGTGGCGCGCATCCAGTCGAGCAGCCCGTTCCAGAATGCAGACCCGACCAGTACGATCGGGATCGTGCGCCCCATGCGGGTCTGGATCAGCGTCAGCGCCTCGGTGAGTTCGTCCAGTGTGCCGAAGCCGCCCGGCATCACCACATACGCCGCCGCGTATTTGACGAATGCCACCTTGCGCGCAAAGAAATGGCGAAACCGCAGCGAGATGTCCTGGTACGGATTGCCATGCTGCTCGAACGGCAGCTCGATGTTCAGCCCGACACTCGGACTGCGACCCCAGAACGCCCCCTTGTTGGCGGCCTCCATCACCCCGGGGCCGCCGCCGCTGATCACCGCGAAACCGGCATCGGAAAGCTTGCGTGCGATCTCGACCGCCTGCGCGTAGACCGGCGAGTCATCCTTGGCGCGTGCCGTGCCGAAGATCGACACGGCCGGGCGGATTTCGGACAGGTGCTCGGTGGCCTCGACGAACTCCGAGATAATGCCCCACAGATGCCAGGATTCGCGCGCCTTCTGGCTGGTCGCGCGTTCGGGCATGGTGACGGCGCGCAGGCTGGGGATGTTCTTCTGACGATCGAGCATGGCTGACTCCAAGAAAACACTGTTGCTGGTCGACGGTTCAAGCTATCTGTATCGCGCCTATCACGCGCTGCCCGACCTGCGCACCTCGCGTGGCGAACCCACCGGAGCCATTCGCGGCTTCATCTCCATGATGAGGCTGCTGCGCGAGCAGGTGCGGGCGGATTATCTCGCTTGCGTGTTCGACGCCAAGGGCAAGACGTTTCGCGACGAAATCTACCCGGAATACAAGGCACATCGCCCGCCGATGCCGGCAGACCTGGTGGCGCAGATCGCGCCGATCCACGAGGCGGTCGCAGCGCTGGGTTGGCCGGTGATCGAGATCGAGGGCATCGAGGCGGATGACGTGATCGGCACGCTGGTTCGACACGCCGAAGGGCATGGCGTGAAAAGCGTCGTCTCGACGGGCGACAAGGATCTTGCGCAACTGGTCAACGACAACGTCACGCTCGTCAACACGATGAGCAATGAGAAACTCGACATCGTTGGCGTGGTCGCCAAGTTCGGCGTTCGTCCGGACCAGATCGTCGATTACCTGACGCTGGTCGGCGACACCGTCGACAACGTGCCGGGTGTGGAGAAGGTCGGACCGAAGACCGCGGCCAAGTGGCTGCAGCAGTTCGGCTCACTCGATGCGATCGTCGCCAATGCAGACCAGATCACGGGAGTGGTCGGCGACAACCTGCGCAAGGCGCGGCCATGGTTGCCGACCGCGAAGACCCTGGTGACGGTCAAGACCGACGGCGATATCGCCGCGCATGTGCCGCACTTCGACGCATTGCTGGCGCGCGCGCCGGAAAAGGAAAAGCTGCGGGAGCTTTTCACGCGCTGGGAGTTTCGGAGCTTCCTGAAGGAGGTGGGAGACGACGCTGCATCACCACCGGCGCCCGCGCCCGCGTCGGTAATCATGGCTGCAAGCAAGCCGGCGTTGCGCTACGAGACCGTGCTGACCGACGCGCAACTCGATACCTGGCTGTCGAGGATCAATGCCGCGCCGCTGACCTGCATCGACACCGAAACCACTTCGCTCGACCCGATGCGCGCGCGGCTGGTCGGCATCTCGCTGTCCGTGCATGACCACGAGGCCTGCTATGTCCCGCTCGCGCATCGCTACCCTGGCGCACCGGAGCAACTGCCGTTCGACGCCACGCTGGCAAAGCTCAGACCGTGGCTCGAAAGCGAGCGGCACAAGAAGGTCGGCCAGCACCTGAAATACGACGCGCACGTGTTCGCCAACCACGGCGTGCGCCTGTCCGGCATCGCGCACGACACGCTGCTGCAGAGCTACGTGCTGGAGGCACATCGAAGCCACGACATGGATTCGCTCGCGGAGCGCCACCTTGGCCGCAAGACGATCACCTTCGAAGAAGTGTGCGGCAAGGGCGCGAACCAGATCGGCTTCGACGAAGTCGCGCTTGATCGCGCGACCGAGTACGCGGCCGAGGACGCGGAGGTCACGTACGCACTTCATCGCGCGCTGTGGCCCCGCATCGAGGAGCACCCGCAGCTTGTCTTTATCTATCAGTCGATCGAGCTGCCGGTGTCGAAGATCCTTTTCGAAATGGAACGCACCGGTGTGCTGATCGATCGCGACAAGCTTGCGCTGCAAAGCGCCGAGCTTGGCAAACGGATGGCCGAACTCGAAGCGCGCGCGCACGAACTCGCAGAGCAGCCGTTCAACCTCGGCAGTCCCAAGCAGATCGGCGAAATTCTGTTCGGCAAACTCAAGCTGCCGGTCGTGAAGAAGACCGCGAGCGGTGCGCCCAGCACGGACGAAGAAGTGCTCGCCAAACTCGCCGAGGACTACCCGCTGCCCAAGGCGCTGCTGGAACATCGCGGGCTGTCGAAGCTGAAGTCGACCTACTGCGACAAGCTGCCGGCCAGCATCGACCCAGACACCGGCCGCGTGCACACCAGCTACGGCCAGGCAATTGCGGTCACCGGACGGCTGTCGTCGAGCGATCCCAACCTGCAGAACATCCCGATCCGCACACCGGAAGGACGCCGCATCCGCGAAGCATTCATCGCGCCACCGGGCTGCAAGATCGTCTCGGCCGATTACTCGCAGATCGAACTGCGCATCATGGCGCACATCAGTGGTGACGAGGGACTGCTGCGCGCGTTCGCCGCCGGCGAGGACATCCATCGGGCGACGGCGAGCGAGGTGTTCGGCGTGCCGGTCGGTGAGGTCACCAGCGAGCAGCGCCGCTATGCGAAGGTGATCAACTTCGGGCTCATCTACGGCATGAGCGCCTTCGGGCTTGCATCAAACCTCGGCATCGAGCGCGACGCGGCAAAGATCTTTGTCGAGCGTTACTTCACTCGCTATCCGGGTGTGGCCAGATACATGGAGCGCACGCGTGAGCAGGCGCGGCGCCAGGGTTTCGTCGAAACTGTGTTCGGCCGCCGCCTGTGGCTCGCCGAAATCAACTCACCCAACGGTCCGCGCCGCCAGGGCGCCGAGCGCGCCGCGATCAACGCGCCGATGCAGGGCACCGCGGCCGACCTGATCAAGCTGGCAATGATTGCGGTCCACGACTGGCTGCAGCGTGATCGCCTCGGCACCAGACCGGTGATGCAGGTGCACGACGAACTGGTGTTCGAGGTGCCAGAAGCCGAACTCGATCTCGTGCGTGAGCGCGTGCCGCAACTGATGAGCGGCGTGGCGGAGTTGAAAGTGCCGCTGCTGGCGGAAATTGGCGTCGGGGCAAACTGGGACGAGGCGCATTGACACGATTGTGCGAGCGGCACGGTCCGTTCGGTGGCGGGCGAGCATCAAGAAACGACAGCGGATTCAGCCGGTCGACGCAAAGCGGCCGCTCTCGCGGCCTTTGCGCAAGCGCGGCCAGCCGCGGCATGACCTCCAGCTGGAGGAGAGGGAATTCAAACGGGCTCTTTGCTCGCCCGTGGCCCCGCCAAGCACGGCACTCGGCAGTCTTGAAGCGGCCGTCGCAGTCGGCTGCGACTCGCTGAGTGTCAACAGCCCTGCCGAAATGGGTCAATCGTTGGGTTTGGCCAGGAGTCAACCCCGATCACTGAGGGCGAAGCGGTGGCCTACCGGCGCAAGGCCTGAACCCCCTGCGCGCGCCTCATGGAGGCGAGTTCGCGCCCGATCACGCGCACGCCGGCTTCGATGCGTTCAACCGGTATCGACGAATAGCCGATCCGCATGTGATGCCTGGGCTGTCCGGCTCCGGCGAAGAAGACATCGCCGGGTTCGACCACCACGCCCTGACCGTACAGCCGTGCGGTCAGCGCCCGGGTGTCGGTGCCCTTGCTTGCGCTGACCCACAAGGCCGAGCCGCCGTTGGCCGCTGCCGGCGTCAGCCCAGGCGCATGCAGCGCCAGCGCCGTGCGCAGCGCATGCGCACGGTCGCGGTAGGCGATGTTCAGGCGCCGCACGAACGCTTCGTGGTGACCATGACCAATGAAGCTCGCTGCCGCCTGCTGGTTGTTGGTCGGCACATGACGCATCACCAGACGTCGCAGCGCGCGCAGTTCGCGGATGAGCTCCGCCGGCGCGACCACGTAGCCCAGGCGCAGGCCGTGCGCCAGGGTCTTGGACAGGCTGCCGAGGTAGATCACGCGTGCCTGGCTGTCCAGGCTCTTCAGGGCCGGCGTTGGATGGCCGGAGAAGTTGAGCTCGCTTTCGTGATCGTCTTCGATGACGATGAAATTATCGCGCTCGGCGCGTGCCAGCAGGTCCAGCCGCCTTTGCAGCGGCATCGTCACCGTGGTCGGGCATTGGTGGCTTGGCGTCACGTAGACGTAGCTGCAGCCTGTCAGCGCCGCACCGAGCATCAGGCCCTGCTCGTCCACCCGCAGCGCCCGCACGTGGCGCGTGCGCAGCAGGAAGTTGTTGCGCGCGTCCGGGTAGCCGGGGTTCTCGATGCCGACAACGGTGGCTGAGCCGAGCAGCAGCGTGGACAGCAGGAAAGTCGCCAGCTGTGCACCGGTGGTCACCAGGATCTCATCGCGTTCAGCCCAGATGCCGCGGGCCGGCAACAAACGGTGATGGATCTGGTCGACCAGCGAATCGTCATCACGGTCGATGTGGTCAGGCGCCCAGCGCCGCAGCGCGCGTCCCTGCAGCGACTCGAGTACACATTCGCGCCAGTCGGCGTTGGGGAACAGGGTGGCGTCGAACTGGCCGTAAATGAAGGGGTAGGGCTGTTGTTGCCAGTCGCTGGGCTTCTGGATGTTGCGCTGCTCGGTGGGGCGCAGCTTCAGGCGCTCGTTCCAGCGCACGCCCCCGGCCACGGGCGACTTGTCGGCGCGTTGGCGCGCGCCCAAGTAGGTCGATTGCAGCTGCTCGCTGACGTACAGGCCGCTGCGTGCGCGGGCGATGAGGAGGCCCTTGTCGACCAAGGCCTGCAGCGCCAGCGTCACCGTGGTGCGTGACAGGCCAAGCGTTTGTGCCAGCAGGCGACTGGATGGCAGCGCCTGTCCAGGTGCCATGAAGCCCTCCACTACCGCATGCACCAGCATGTCGCGCAACTGACCTTGCAAGGTGCGTGCGCCGCCTTCGAAGCGCCTGAACAAGCGCAGCCACATTAATTCGCTGGTGCGCGCACGCCGCGTCATGTTCGCCTTTCTCCGGGTGAACCCGCTGAAATCTGGACTGATCGATTCATGATATCTGGACTGATCCGTACGCCGCATGCGTCGCTATCGTCCAATCTCACTCAGCACCCCAGCCGATCGACAAGGATCCGGTGCTGACAATCCCGGCCGACCGCGCTGGATCTCGCCCTTTCGATTGGAGAACCTTCCCTATGAAAAACCTGATCAAGACGCTGCTCATCGGCGCCGGCCTGTCGCTCGCCCTGGGCAACAGCGCCTGGGCGCAGAAGAAAGTCATCGTCGGCAACTTCGGCGACCCCGCGCCCTTCGAGGCGGCCGCCGCCGACGGCAGGTTCAAAAAGGCCACCGGCTGGGACATCGAATGGCGCAAGTTCAATTCCGGCGCTGAAGTCAATGCCGCGATGGCCTCGGGCGCCATCGTGATCTCGGAGCTCGGCTCGGTGCCGCTGGCC
>Ga0209261_10000077_pt1 | contig 24030 bp, 22 predicted proteins | sample DOMMetBare1Fresh_FD_187470 | JGI IMG/M metagenome (GOLD analysis project Ga0209261, IMG submission 187470) | Wetland sediment microbial communities from St. Louis River estuary, USA, under dissolved organic matter induced mercury methylation -... | ecosystem: Environmental > Aquatic >...
CAGAAATAACTCTTCGGTTCGGTCTGAGCAAACAAAAGCATATCCGAACAGGTAACAAAAAGGACGAGGAACAGCAAAAACCGGATAATTCCATTTCCGGATTGTTTTTCCTTTTTCCTTTTTCCTACTTCCAATTCTGTCCTCATCGTTCAATGTTTTTTCTTCAACATCAGAATATGCATTATTGTTTGGCTTTACCTATTTTGCATCAACCGCATATATTCTTCCGGATTTTGAATAAATTTCTCAGGATCGGGAATATTGTTTGATTTTGGACCCAATAGTTTTGAATTTTCCTGATTGATACTATCCTGAACTTCAGGATTTAACAGTTTGCCGAGTTCAAATTTCATGGTATAAAGAAGGTTGGCTGAATCGTCAAAATATCTCCAATCCTTGTCGCGCAAATCGTTCGTGTAATAGGCATCAACTTCTACAATGCCATTGGGGAACCATGTTTTAAAAATGCCATTTCTTTTCCCTTCCACATACCGGCATTCCAGAAAAGGTTTCCCATCCTGAAAATAGCTGCGATAAATCCCGTGCAATTTATCCTGCAGCCAATTCGATTCTTCCAACAGTTCGCCGGTTTTGTAGAAACGTTTGCTAATCCCATTCTTTTGCCCGTTCTGATAAGTTTCTGTTAAAACTACTTTGGAATTAAACAAGTAAGTCCATTCACCGGTTTTCTTTTGTCCTTCATATTTTCCCTGCGCGATCAGCTTTCCGTTTTCATCAAACAATTGGGCATCCGAAATATCATTTTCTTCGGTAAAATTCAGAAGTGCTTTTAACTTTCCGTTTGGGTGAAACCGTTTCATTTCACCCACCGGCTTGTCGTCTTTAAAAATTGCCTGATAAATAATTTTTCCTTCAACGTCTTTTTTGGTCCAGAATCCTTGTTTTCGGCCCTGACTATCCGTTTGATTTACTGTACCCTGGGCCATAACATTTCCCGCAATCAGGAGAAATAATAATAAGATCAATCCACGCATATTTTTCTGTTTTTTCCAGGCACTAAGTTACGGTTTTATTTGGCCGGAAAGGTCGGTTGATACTTACGGAAACTTTATTTTGCTTCTTTTTAATTTATTTAACATACATCGCATATTATAATCGCTTAGCTTTGATTAACAAAAAAAATCAATCAGGTATAAAGCATCATTAACCAATTAATCAACTAAAAAAAACAGGATGAAACAACATTCACTTTTACTTGTAATCATTTGCATTTTTATGAGTTCAGCAATTGCTCAGCCCAAAATCCAATTCGGAGTAACTACCGAAGGTTCCCTTTTGGTTTTCGGTGACATCCCTCATTATTCTCAACCTAAAAAAAATACATTTGGTACCGGAATCGGCGTTTATGCCTCACGCAACATTGCTGGAAAACTTTCAGCCGATCTGGGTGTGATGTATCGGTACAAACAATTGAAAGAGTATTACGATATATCTTCAAATACTGGCGGTTATGGTAGTTTTGATGGCAGTTCACCCTATTCTCCTGAAACAGTCCAAGGATGGAAAAGCTTTCCTCTGCACTATGTCGTTGCACCGTTTCATCTTCAATACCTTGTCCATAAAGATCTATTTGTCAAGGGCGGTATAGAAGCCAGTTGGCTGACCAATTATGATACCGGTAAAGACCATACCGAATGGAACTGGACTTTAGGTTTTGGATGCCAGAAGCACCCTTTGAAATGGTCGGTCAATTATATTCGAGGTTTTAAAGATGTGGGATTCGCAAATGAATTGTTTACGGTTTATGGAATGCGTTCAGCAACAATTTACCGAAACAATATGCTGCAGTTGAGTCTTTCGTACCCCATTTGGCAGAAAAAATAGTTTAATTTTGGAAGCTAAACTCAAGAACAAATTTTCGAAATGACTGAAACAGCAAAATCTCAATCACCTGAATTTATTCGTACAACCAGTGAAAATGCAGATTTCAGGAAAATGGTAAATGCGCTTGATGAGGATCTTTACCTTCGCAATGGAGAAGGTCAGAAACAATATCAGCAATACAACCATATTGACAACATCAAACATGCCATTGTAATTTATCTGGATGAAAAACCAGTCGGTTGCGGTTGTTTCAAACGATTCGACGAACAATCTGTGGAAATGAAACGGATGTTTGTACTGCGTGAAATGCGTGGCAAGCAGTTGGCCGCAAAAATGCTTCAGGAATTGGAAAAATGGGCTGTAGGGGAAGGTTACAGCAAAGCCGTACTCGAAACAGGTGTTCGCCAGATGGAGGCCCAACGACTATATTCAGTTGCAGGATATTCAAGAACTGAAAACTACGGGCAATACATTGGAATGGAAGACAGTATTTGCTACCGGAAGGAATTGAAATAGGCTTTTATTGAGCAGAAGACTTAAAGTCGCCCGCTCAATAAACCAATCACAAGCAAAAGCCCCACCGGAACTTCCGGCAGGGCTTATAAATATTTGTTTATACTTCGGTCTTCCGACTTCAGTCTTCTAACTTTATTATTTTACTTCTTCAAAATCAACATCGGTCACTTCACCATCTTGTTTGTTGCCTGCTCCTGCATTGGCTTGCTGTCCAGCATTAGGATCAGCCTGTGCGCCACCGGCCTGTGCATTGTACATTTCCTGTGAAGCAGCCTGGAATACAGCATTCAGCTCGGCAGTTGCAGCATCAATAGCTGGCAAATCCTGAGCGGCATGAGCTGCTTTCAGTTTTCCCAAAGCTTCTTCAATTGGTGCTTTTTTATCAGCCGGCAACTTGTCTCCAAATTCTTTCAGTTGTTTTTCAGTAGTGAAAATCAGACTGTCGGCCATGTTTAGCTTGTCAACTTTTTCACGCGCAGCTTTGTCTGATGCTTCGTTGGCAGCTGCTTCGTCGCGCATACGTTTGATTTCAGCGTCTGTCAGGCCAGATGAAGCTTCAATGCGGATAGACTGAGATTTACCAGTTCCCTTATCTTTGGCAGTTACGTGCAATATACCGTTGGCGTCAATGTCAAACATCACTTCGATTTGCGGAACACCACGCATTGCAGGTGGAAGTCCGTCGAGGTGGAACCGTCCAATGGTTTTGTTGCCGCTGGCCATTGGGCGCTCGCCCTGCAGCACATGGATTTCAACCGATGGCTGATTATCGCTGGCAGTAGTAAATGTTTCTGTCTTTTTAGTCGGAATGGTTGTATTCGATTCGATTAAGCGAGTCATTACTCCACCCATTGTTTCGATACCCAGTGAAAGTGGAGTAACGTCGAGTAAAAGAACGTCTTTTACCTCACCTGTTAATACACCACCCTGAATGGCTGCTCCAATAGCAACTACTTCGTCAGGATTTACTCCTTTTGAAGGAGCTTTTCCGAATAGCTGCTGTACTTTTTCCTGAACAGCCGGGATACGAGTTGAACCGCCAACCAGAATAACTTCATCAATTTCGCTGGCCTGTATGCCAGCATTTTTCAAGGCTTTCCGGCAAGGTTCCATGGTTGCCTGAATCAACTTGTCGCATAACTGTTCGAATTTTGAACGGGTCAGCGTTTTTACAAGATGTTTCGGAATACCGTTAACCGGCATAATGTATGGCAGATTGATTTCTGTCTGAGTTGAACTTGACAATTCAATCTTAGCTTTTTCAGCAGCTTCTTTCAAACGCTGTAGAGCCATTGGATCCTGGCGCAGGTCAATTCCTTCGTCATTTTTGAATTCAGCTGCCAGCCAGTTGATGATTTCCTGATCGAAGTCGTCACCACCCAGGTGAGTGTCACCATCGGTTGATTTTACTTCAAAAACTCCTTCGCCCAATTCAAGGATTGAAATATCGAAAGTACCTCCACCAAGGTCGAACACAGCTATTTTCATTTCGCGGTGCATCTTATCCAGACCATAGGCCAGAGCAGCAGCAGTTGGTTCGTTGATGATACGACGAACATTCAAACCTGCAATTTCACCGGCTTCTTTGGTGGCCTGACGTTGCGAATCGCTGAAATAAGCTGGAACGGTTATTACGGCATCCGTTACCTCCTGACCCAGGTAATCTTCAGCTGTTTTCTTCATTTTCTGAAGAATCATTGCCGATATTTCCTGTGGAGAATATTTGCGGTCGTCAATAACTACTCGAGGAGTATTGTTATCACCCTGCACAACAGTGTATGCCACCCGTTTGATTTCTTTGGTCAGGTTGGCATAACTTTCACCCATCAATCGCTTAATTGAATAAATCGTTTTTGACGGATTTGTAATTGCCTGTCGTTTTGCCGGATCACCAACTTTACGTTCGCCGTTCTCAACAAAACCAACGATTGATGGAGTTGTACGTTTGCCTTCGCTATTGGGGATAACAACAGGCTCGTTACCTTCCATAACTGATACGCACGAATTGGTGGTACCTAAGTCAATTCCAATAATTTTTCCCATTTTATGATATTTTAAACTTGTTTTTACTGATAAAAAGTTAATTACGATCGGTATTATTCAATCGCTGTGCCACAAAGTTGACAAACAAAAATCTGGCAAATTTGACACGCAATTCCTTTGGCATGCGTTTATCGTGTCATTAGGAGTGACAAAAAGACAGCGGGATTTCGGAAATAGTCATTCATTGTCATTGATAGTCATTGATTGACTGATACACTCCATGCATTTTCAATAAAAATTGGCTTTACAGCTTTTTATCTTCAAATTGTCGAATCTTTAAATCTTCAAATTATCGAATTATCAAATTTACTATCTTCAAACCATCTTAAACTTCAACCAATGAAACAAAAACCAACACAGGCCGTTCAGCGTGAACGCCTTTTATCACTCGATGCTTTACGTGGATTTGACATGTTCTGGATAACCGGTGGAAGTTATCTCGTAACTGTACTTGCCCAATATTCAGGAGCTGGATGGATGCAGCCAATTGCCGAACAAATGGATCATGTAGAATGGGCCGGATTTCGGTTTTATGACCTGATTTTTCCGCTTTTCATGTTTATTAGTGGCGTGGCCATTCCGTTTGCCCTGGTTTCGAAACTCGAAAAACATGTACCAAAAAATGAATTAGCAAAAAAGGCTGTCAAGCGAGGGCTCATCTTAGTATTTCTGGGCCTGATCTACAATGGTGTCTTCAGTAATGGGTTTGAAAACCCACGGGTTGCCAGTGTTCTTGGACAGATTGGTATCGGATATATGTTTGCCGCACTCATTGTGATTTATTCCAAATCGTTTAAACAGACTATCTATTGGCTGGGAGGTATTTTGGGTGGAATTGCCATCCTTCAACTTTTGATTCCGGTACCTGGGTTTGGAGCTGGAGTTCTCACTCCGGAAGGTTGTTTCAATGGTTATATTGACCGGATGCTGTTACCCGGACGATTGTACGGAAAGGTTTTCGATCCTGAAGGATTGCTGTGCATTGTATCTGCCATATCAGTGACTTTGATGGGTTCAATTGCAGGTCATTTTCTTCGTGAAAAATCGACTACCGATCAGCAAAAAATAAAAATGCTTTCATTGGTCGGGGTTTCCGGAATTGCATTGGCTTTGGCGCTCAGCACTTTCTATCCTATTATTAAAGCTTGTTGGACAGTTCCATTTAATTTACTTACCAGTGGTATCGGCTTCCTGCTCATGATGTCCTTTTACTGGATTATCGATGTGAAAGGCTGGAAGAAATGGTCGTTTTTCTTTCGCGTAATCGGAATGAACTCTATTTTTATATACCTGCTTTACGATTTGGTAGATGTGGGAAGAACCTCCAAATATATTTTCGGATGGACAGTTCTTTGGGGTGATTTTGGCCAATTGATCAGCGTGATTGGCACAATTATGCTGGTGTGGTCCCTATTGTATTACATGTACAGAAAAGGTATTTTCCTGAGGGTATAATAACGAAGAAGCCGGTTCAATCGAACCGGCTTCTTCGTTTATTGAAATCTAAAAGATGGCGTAACGAAGGCCGAGATTATATTGATTGTAAATGTTGTTAGTTGATTTATAACCTTTATCACTATAACTCAGCCTGAAACTTCCATTGATCTGAAGCCGGGGTGAAAGGTAGTAATAGCCACTCAAATCGAAGTAAATACTGTTTATCCAAGTTTTAGGCAACACAGTTGCAGCGTTTGATACGAACAGGTTTTGCCCGTTATAACCCAAATATCCTGAAATTGAAGTTCTTGAGTCAGGAAAGTAACCTAACCCAAAATTTACATTTGGATTGAAGTTATTTTTCAGATAGCTGTTGTAAAAGCTACCCGATATATCAATAACAGATTCATAGGATAACAAAACGTTTACTCGGCGTTCCCAATAGAGATTCAACTGCCTGGAGCAATTAAAAGATAAATTCGAATAAAGGCTGGTTTTATATGAAATTAACGAGTTATTGCTACTGGTTTTGTTATACATTCTGGCATATTCAGGTGAAATCCAGAATTTCAAAACCCTTCCTGACTTTCGGTCCGGAAAGTTTCCATAGCTCCAGTAGTCATTTAACCGGGTAAAATACCTTATGTCAGAATTAACGATCAGTCTTTGATTGCGAAGTAATGAATCAAGCGACTGAAGTTCTGCTATTTTCCTGATTCTGGCGTCAAAGAATCGTTTATTCTTTAAACTGGAAGCCAAATAGGCAAATTCGTACACATTTTCAGTAGTCAATTCTTTCGAAAGTAATTTTTCTTTCTTCAATTTTTCAAGAATATAATGAGCCTGCCATAAATCGCTTACCATCTCCATACGCCCCTTTCCAACTCCTACTCCAACAGAGAGGTTTAAATTTGAAGAAAGATATTTTGCCTGTACCTGATTATCAACTTTGTTCTTTGAATTGTCCTGATATAAACTCAGATCGGACATTCCTTCCAGAAAAAGCTTGTTATCATTCAGATAAAATGTTCTTGACCCATTTAAAGAAAGATCAAAACTTTGACTATAATCTTTTAATTTATTACTTGTATTACTGCTCGACGAATAGCTATAATTACCAGAAAAAGAAGAATGTAAGTAATCAATTCGCTTTCTGTTTAAGAAATAATAGTTATAATTGAGCTTGGCACTTGAATGTGCATTGTAAAAGGAGGAAACATAATTTGAGTTCACTCCATTATTTAAATATTCTGGTGATTCTGTTTTGTTCTTCCTGCCATATCCATCCGAGTTAAAATTTAACTCCAGTTCGTGCCGTTTATAATCCGGAAATTTGTACTTCGACAAATCAAAATTCTTATCCTGAGCACTAACTGCCAAAGCAGCCGCAAGGATGCAAAATAGGATCAATGATTGTTTCATGGCTTCTGGTTTGAAGTGGATTTTCAGTTTTAGAACATAACGAAAGATAAGGAAAATTAATATTGCTGTCTGTCATAATTAGATATATTTAACAGTCTGCCGTTTGTTTTTAACACATCGATTGACCAGAATTCAATTGCACGGAATAAATGGGATGTTCCAAACTATAAATTCTTACTTTTGTAGTCCAATTGAATACTTGAAACTATGTCAGTCCACAAAGAAATCAGGCGGGTAACCACCCATGTACTTTCGGAAATGAAACTGAAAGGCGAAAAAATTGCGATGCTCACATCCTACGACTACAGCATGGCCAAACTGGTTGACGAAGCCGGAATTGACATCATTCTGGTGGGCGATTCTGCCTCTAACGTAATGGCGGGTAACGAAACAACTTTACCAATTACGCTCGACCAGATGATTTACCATGGGAAATCGGTGGTACGCGCTGTAACCCGGGCTTTGGTGGTGGTTGATATGCCTTTTGGATCGTATCAGGGAAATCCGCTGGAAGCCCTGAATTCGGCCATTAAAATCATGAAGGTCACTCATGCTGATGCGGTAAAAGTGGAAGGTGGCAAGGAAATTATCGAATCGGTTGAACGCATTCTGTCTGCTGGCATCCCGGTAATGGGCCATTTGGGTCTAATGCCGCAATCGATCAATAAATACGGAACCTATGTGGTTCGGGCAAAAGAGGAAGTGGAAGCGCAGAAACTGATTGACGATGCCAAACTGCTCGAAGCTGCCGGTTGTTTTGCAATTGTTCTTGAAAAGATTCCGGCCGAACTGGGCGCCCGGGTTTCAAAGGCCCTGAAAATTCCGGTAATCGGGATTGGCGCCGGTGGCGGATGCGACGGTCAGGTTCTGGTTATTCATGATATGTTGGGAATTACCCAGTCATTTTCGCCCCGTTTCCTGAGAAGATACCTAAACCTGGCTGAAGAAATTAAGGGAGCAGTCAACAATTACGTTCAGGATGTGAAGTCGAAAGACTTTCCGAACGAGAAGGAGCAATACTAGAGAGTTCCAAGTTCCGGGTTTCAGGTTCCAAGTTAAGGCTATCGTGATTTAGGATATTGAATTTCGTATTTGAAAATTGAATATTTTAAAATCCAAATTCAAAGTTTCATATCCAGATTCCGGTTAATAAGTACTGATATTTTAAATACCCTGAAAGGGTATCATACCAATAACCCGGGGTAAACGACGAAGGAGTGCAACCCTGGGAAATACGAAATCAGACCAACAAGGCGCATCAACAAATCAAAATTGAAAAATATAAGCTGTATGCACCGCAATGATATTACTAATTAAAACGAATCAACAAATATCCCCATCGGTTCAACCCTTGGGAACAACAAAAACAACAAAACAATGGAAATCATTTACGAAGACAATCATATTATCGCCGTTAACAAAGCTTGCGGAGAAATCGTTCAGAGCGATAAGACCGGCGATGTTTGTTTAATCGATGAGGTTAAAGAATACATCCGTGTAAAATACAAAAAACCAGGCGAAGCCTGGCTCGGATCACCTCACCGCCTCGACCGCCCCACTTCAGGAGTGGTTCTTTTTGCCAGAACCAGTAAAGCGCTTACCCGCCTGAATGAAATGTTCCAGGACAAGGACGCCATGAAAAAAACCTATTGGGCGGTTGTTGATGCACTTCCTGAAGCTGAAGAAGGAACCCTGCACCACTGGATATTGAAGAACGAGGAAAAAAACAAATCACATGCCCACAACAAAGAGCGGAAAGGATCGAAAGAGGCCGTTTTACATTACAAGCACGTGGCTGCTCTCAACCATTTTCATATGCTCGAAATTGATTTGAAAACCGGTCGTCACCACCAGATACGTGCCCAGCTCAACCGAATTGGTCTGCATATTAAAGGTGACCTGAAATACGGAGCTGCGCGAAGCAATGAGAATGGCGGAATTCACCTGCACGCCCGAAAAATTGAATTCATTCATCCGGTTACCAAAGTTCCCGTCAAAATTGTCGCTAAACCACCAAAAGATCCGATCTGGAACGATCTGGTCCAGATTGATTATCTGAAAGATTAAAACGAATTCAGCCATATGTGAACCACGTATCATTCGGACTGTTGGCTTTTCATTTCAGGAACTAATCAGCTTTTTTTATATCGGGTTTTATAATTAAATTCGCATCGATGCGGAAATATTGATTTGTTTTCATTTCAGAATATTCCGGCCGAAAAATAAATGACTATGGATGATCAGAATTTGGTTGATCGGGGTTGTTGCAGCGGACACGGAGGTACCTGCTCGAAGCTAAATGTTTACAATTGGTTAGACGACGTCATCAACAATGCGAATCCAACTGACCTGGTTGAAGTCCGGTTTAAAAATACACGAAAAGATTATTTCCGGAATGTAAACAACCTCAAGCTCAATGCTGGCGACATTATTGCAGTGGAAGCCAATCCCGGGCACGATATAGGAATCGTTACCCTGACCGGTGATCTGGTTATCGATCAGATGAAAAAACACAAGGTGACCCTAATCAACGGTGAAATCAGGAAAATATACCGCAAAGCCAAGCAGGCTGATATCGAAAAATGGAAAGAAGCCATTGCACTCGAACATCAAACTATGCTGCAATCGCGTCAGATCGCACTGGAGTTGAAATTGAACATGAAAATCGGTGATGTCGAATATCAGGGCGATAGAACCAAGGCAATTTTTTATTATCTGGCCGACGACCGGGTGGATTTTCGCCAACTCATTAAAGTTTTGGCCGATACTTTCCGGATTCGTGTTGAAATGAAACAGATTGGTGCACGTCAGGAGGCGGGTCGCATAGGAGGAATTGGACCTTGCGGTCGCGAAATTTGCTGTGCATCGTGGATCAATAATTTTGTATCGGTTACCACCAATTCCGCACGATATCAGGACATTTCGCTAAATCCGCAGAAACTGGCAGGACAATGCGGCAAACTAAAATGTTGCCTCAACTTTGAAGTAGACACCTACATTGACGCTCAAAAAGATTTTCCACCTACCAATGTTACGCTTGAAGCTGAAAATGGATCTTTTCAGTACCAGAAAGCGGATATTTTTGGCCGGATATACTGGTACACACAAATAGGAGATAAATCAGGCAGTTTTATTCCTGTTCCGGTCGACCGTGTGAAGGAAATTATAAGCTTTAATAAAAAAGGCAAAAAGGTTAGTAGGATTGCCCAGGAGTTTGAGACAAAGCCAGCCGTTGAAAAACTGAGCTTTGAGGCGGGCTCCGACCGTGATGTTATTACCCGGTTTGATGATCCGCAGAAAGCAAACAACAAAAAAAGAGGCAATAACAACCGCCGTCGTAAATTTAAACCAAAATCATGAAGCAGTTTTTCAGCTTTTTCATAAGCCTCATTCTGATAACCGGTATCGTTTCATGCGACCGGAAAAGGGTTTTTGAATCGTATAAAGAGTTGGATAAAAACGGATGGAACAAAGACTCAGTCGTTGTATTCAATGTTCAGCTTACCGATACCATTAAAAACCACAATCTTTATGTAAACATCAGGAATAAAGGAACCTATGCGTACAGCAACCTTTGGCTTTTCCTGACTATTGGCTCACCTGACGGAGTAGTAAAAACCGATACCGTTGAGTTTACCCTGGCCGAACCTTCAGGTAAATGGAAAGGCAGCGGAATTGGTGGATTGCACGATAATCATATTCTTTACAGGAACAGCGTTTATTTTCCGCACAAAGGAAAATACATCTTCAGCATCAAACAAGGAATGCGCGACAATGTGTTACAGGGAATCCGCGACGTGGGACTAAGGATTGAAAAAACCTATTAAGTACATTTCATCTGTTTCAAGTCTTTATCCAATCAATTCCGTCTGGCATCAATAACCCATTGATAATGAAATCCTGCAATAACAAATTCGCACCAGTTAAAAATCAGAAGAACAGTGAGCAAGAATAAACTGACTAAATTTGCCGAACTGAACACCTACGATCATGTGGTTCAGATATCCTATAAAAATTTACTGGCCGAAGAATTCAAATTTAAAGGGAAGTGGAGCGAAGCCTTTTTTGGAAACAACCATCCGCTTATTTTGGAATTGGGTTGTGGTAAAGGTGAATATACCGTGAAACTGGCCCGTCATTTTCCGGAATTTAATTTTATCGGACTTGATATAAAAGGCTCCAGGATGTGGGTCGGGGCTACCGAAGGAAAGGAACTTGGATTGAAGAATGTTGGCTTTTTGCGCACAAACATTGAAAATATCCGGCTCTTTTTTGCTGAAGGTGAAGTATCTGAAATCTGGCTTACTTTTCCTGATCCTCAAATGCGGAAAACGAGAAAGCGTTTAACAGCAACCAATTTCATTGAAAACTACCGGCAGATTATGGTTCCAAATGGTATCATTCATTTGAAATCGGACAGTAATTTCATGTACCGCTATACCGAAGCAATGGTAGCTGAAAATCACTTTGAAATCATCCGGAAAACCGAAGATTTATATCAGTCAGACTTGCTTGATGAAGTTCTGTCGATCCAGACTTTTTATGAAAAGCAATGGCTCGACCGGGGATTGAGCATTAAATATCTGTCATTCAGACTTAGTCATAAGCAACCATTGGTTGAGCCGGATGTTGAAATTGAGAAAGATCCTTACCGCAGTTTTGGCCGAAGCGCAAAAGAAAAAGAATGATCAGTGTTCTGTCGCAATTGTCATTGTTTGTGAACAAACTTGGAACTTGAAATTTGGAACTTGAAACTTAATCTATGAGCGATTTCTATGATAAAGTGTACGAGGTAGTCCGCATAATTCCTGCCGGAAAAGTAACCAGCTATGGAGCGATTGCAAGCTATCTGGGCACAGCTCAATCGTCACGGATGGTCGGCTGGGCCATGAACAATGCCCATGTTCAGGAAAGATATGTACCTGCACACCGGGTGGTCAACCGAAACGGACTGCTAACCGGCAAACATCATTTCGGCTCTTCGACCATCATGCAGGAACTGCTCGAAGCAGAAGGAATTCAGGTTGTCGACGACCAGATTGTTGATTTTGAAAAACACTATTGGAATCCGATGACTGAACTTGAACTGGAATAGTTTGTTTTAATGAAGTTCTAAACTGATGTGGGTTTCGGGTTGCAAGTTATACTAACCAGAAACTCGCAACATTACAAAATGACAGAATTGTTAAAATATAAAGATTAAATACATCGAAAAAAAATGACTGAAATACCACGCAAATTTATCGTTCCTAAAAATATTACCGATGCCCTCCGAACGGTCATTTTCCCGGGAAGCAATCAGGATGTTATTTCTCTGGATATGGCACAGGAAATCCGCGTCGCCGGAAAGAAAGTAACCTTTTCACTGGTTTTCCAACGATCGGACGACCCAAACATGAAAGCAGTAATTACAGCCTGTGAAGATGCCATTCTCGCCCAACTTGGAGCAGACATTGAAATCAGAGGCAACATCACGGCTAAAGCAATTCATCAGATGGAACGCCCGATTTTGCCCGGAGTAAAAAACCTGATCGCCATTGCTTCCGGAAAAGGCGGAGTAGGCAAATCAACTGTCGCTGTGAATCTGGCAATTGCCCTGGCCAAAACAGGTGCGAAAGTTGGCCTGATTGATGCAGATATTTTCGGACCTTCCATTCCAAAAATGTTTGGCGTGGAAGATACACGACCTGCAGGTATCCGGGTTGACGGTAAAGAGCGGATTCAACCGATTACTAAATATGGAGTTAATTTCTTATCTGTCGGATTTTTTGTCAACACTGAAGATGCCGTGGTTTGGCGTGGTCCGATGGCTTCCAAAGCACTAAGCCAGCTTATCACCGATGGCAACTGGGGAACGCTGGATTATTTACTTTTCGATCTGCCTCCCGGAACCAGCGATATTCATCTGACTTTAGTGCAAACAGTTCCGGTAACGGGAGCCATCATTGTCACAACACCTCAGGATGTGGCACTGGCCGATGTAATCCGGGGAGTGAACATGTTCAAAGGCAAGGGTGTCGATGTGCCGGTTCTTGGTCTGGTCGAAAATATGGCCTGGTTTACCCCTGAAGAACTTCCGGAGAATAAATATTACATTTTCGGGCAGGACGGTGGCGTAAAACTGGCCGAAAAGCTCGGCTTACCACTTCTTGGTCAAGTTCCGATTGTTCAGAGCATCAGGGAAGGCGGCGATTCCGGAAATCCGGTGGCCTGCAATGAAAATACCATAACCGGTAGCGTTTTTGCTGAAATTGCAGCCAATGTCATTCAGGAAGTTGAAAACCGGAATCTGAATCTCGATCCCACCAAAAAAGTTAAAGTGACCAAAAAATAATCTGTTTTTGGTTCATCTGCAATGAAAACGGAACATCAGTCCAAATCAGGTCTTGTGTTCCGTTCTTTTTTTCAGTGAAGCAATTGTTTCCAGAATTATAAGATTTAATTTTTTAAATTTGTTCGTATTGTAAAACAAATGGGAAACCAGAAAAATAAATTCAACAGATGAAAAAAGTAGCAATTGGTATTGATATTGGCGGAACAAACACTGCCATTGGTGTAGTTGATGAATTGGGGAATGTACTCGTGAAAGACAACATCCTGACCCGAACAGATGGCATTGTCGATTTGTATGTTGACGATCTGACTTTGGCGATCAGGGAATTGATGAAATCGGTCAAGCTCACAAATGAGGATATTGAGTTTTTGGGAATTGGGATTGGAGCCCCCAACGGTAATTATTACGCCGGAACAATTGAATACGCAGCAAATTTAGCCTTTAAAGGAATTGTACCTCTGGTGAAGCTACTGAAACTTAAATTTCCTGAGCTTCAGGCCATAGCACTTACCAATGATGCCAACGCTGCCGCCATTGGTGAAATGATCTACGGTGGAGCCAAGGAGATGAAAAACTTCGTGATGTTCACACTTGGAACAGGTGTGGGAAGCGGCATTGTGGTCAATGGTGACCTGGTATACGGCTGCGATGGATTTGCCGGAGAATGCGGACATACCACTTTAATTCCTGACGGACGTTTATGTGGTTGCGGTTCGCTTGGTCACATGGAAGCTTATTGTTCGGCTCCCGGCATGAAACGGACTGCTTTTGAACTGATGGTTAAATACAATGCCAGCGACAGCTTACTCGCCAATAAATCGTTTACCGAACTGGATTCGAAAATGATATTTGAAGCTGCCGAAAAAGGCGACAAAGTGGCGCTTGAAGTTTTCGAGCAAACAGGAAAATGGTTAGGAATGAGTTTGGCCGATACTGCTCATCATTTAAGTCCGGAAGCTATCTTTTTGTTTGGAGGACCAACAGCTGCAGGTGACTATATTTTCAAGCCAACCAAAATTAGCATGGAAGAACATTTACTGACTTCTTTCAAAAATAAGATCAAAATACTGCCATCGCAGTTAAAAGCAGGCGATGCTCCAATTGTTGGTGCAAGTGCATTGGTTTATAAAGAAATCGAAAAATCTTCAGGACATTAATATACTGATATTTAATCGAATACATTCATAATTATAAATTTCAGGAAGGAGAAAAATGATCATTTCGGGTCATCTTCTCCTTTCTGCTTTTTATTAAAAATTGTTAATACTTCAGGTTGTCTGCTTCATTTTTCATAGCTTCACCATCGAAACAATAAAACAGAAAGCTTGAAACTCATCCAAATACATATTTTCAGAAGTCTTTTTTTGTGCCTTGCACTCATCTTTTTCATTGGTCATGCACAGGCAACGACCTCTCTTAAAAAGGTAAAATACAACTACATTTTAAGTGTCCCTGAAGATTACGACAAATATCCCGATAAAAAATGGCCGGTTATTTTTTACCTGCATGGTCGCCATGCCAGCGGTAAAAATCTGCAAAGTGTGAAACGTTACGGATTGCCATACTACCTGTCGAAAGGTAAAAAAATGGAATTTGTTGTCGTTTCGCCGCAATGCCCCTGGGGAAAAAACTGGGCAACTGAAGACTGGTTCAATCCAGTTTATGATGAAGTTGCATCCAAACTTAGACTCGACGACAACCGGGTTTACCTGATTGGCATGAGCATGGGCGGTTTCGGAACCTGGGAACTTGCCAACCGGATGCCTGATCGTTTTGCAGCTATTTCGCCCATGTGTGGTGGAGCAAATGTAAAATGGGTTGAACAACTCAGCAAAATTCCTGCCTGGGTATTTCATGGAACTGCCGACCGGCAAATTCCTATCAGCCGCTCGGAAGTGATGGTAAAAGCACTGGAAAAATTAAATGCCGAAGTGATTTTCACCAGGTTGGTCAATCAGGGACACGATATCAGCAAACAATTCAACAATGATGAATTGTACAGTTGGCTACTCAAACATTCACTCCAGAAATTACCTTTCTGGCAGGAAACACTTCCTTTTTTGAAAACAATCGCTGTTAAACAGATCACCAATTCACCGCTTAACCGGTCTCACACCGGATTGGCTATGGTACAATGAAAATCATTTTTCAATTTATATTAAAAGCAATTGGCTTTGTTTTGATGGTTCCGGTTTATTTTTACAAATATGCCATTTCGCCACTCACTTCCCCTTCGTGCCGGCACGAGCCTACCTGTTCACAATATGCCATTGATGCCATTAAAATTCATGGTCCGTTTAAAGGATTCTGGCTTGGAACCAAACGCATTGCCAAATGTCATCCATGGGGAACACATGGCTATGATCCGGTTCCTCCGAAGAATAGCCCCTCTAAATCTCCCCGAAGGGGAGACCTTTAAATAGCATAATTTGTAGATTTTGACATTTTTCACCGCATACCAGTTCTTTCTCCCCTCCATTTTGGAGGGGTTGGGGGAGGCTAATATCAGGAAATCGAACTATCTTTGAGTGAAAATGTTTATAGCACTTCAGAATCCATTTATCAACTATGAAGAAATACCTCTTTCTGTTCTTTGCTATTCTTTTTGCCTGTCAGCCCGGGTCTAAAGAAAAATCCAATCTGATTTCAGTCAGCATTCTTCCGCAGAAATATATCGTTGAACAAATTGCAGGTAATCTGCTTCAGGTCAACGTGCTTGTTCCTCCGGGAAGCAGTCCGCATAACTATGAGGTACTGCCATCACAAATGAAAGATCTGGCGAAATCAAAATTATGGCTGCAAATCGGATTACTTACTTTCGAAGATGCCTGGAAAGCAAAGCTGGCCAGCATCAATAAAAATCTGGATATCGTGAATTGTTCTGAAAGTATCGTCCCGATTGCCGGAAGTGATCATCATGAGGAAGAAAATGGTCATGAACATGCAGAAGGTTTCGATCCGCACATTTGGCTGGCGCCTGATGAAGTCAAAATTATTTCCCGGAATACCCTGAAGGCATTATCAAAAAGCTTTCCGGAGCATGTTTCTGAATTCGAAAAGAATTATGCCGCTTTTATTCAGAAAATCGATGCTCTTTCACAACAAACCGATCAGAAACTATCGTCGCTGACAAACCGGAATATCCTGATTTTTCATCCGGCGCTGGCTTATTTTGCCCGTCAGTTTAATCTCACGCAAATTCCGCTTGAACTCGATGGCAAGGAACCTTCGCCCAAACACATGAAAGACATTGTGGATCTGGCTCATGAGCAAAACATCCACGTTATTTTCATCCAGAAAGAGTTTGATCCCGCCTTTGCAGAACAAATGGCCAAAGAAATAAACGGCGAAGTGCTGGTGATCGATCCGCTTGACTACAACTGGGAAAAACAAATGATCGACATTACCGAAAAAATAGCAGCTCAAAAATGAAAAGACTGCTTGAAATAAAGAACCTGTCAGCCGGATACGAAAACAATATCGTGCTCGAAAATATATCCATGGAAGTATTTTCAGGTGACTTTATTGGAGTGATCGGCCCCAATGGTGGCGGAAAAACAACCCTGATAAAAACCATTCTGGGGCTGATTAAGCCTGTTTCCGGAGAAATGAAGCTGCACATCAGCAAAACCAATATCGGTTATCTTCCACAGGTGAACCAAATCGACAAACGGTTCCCCATAACAGTCATTGATGTGGTGCGCTCCGGAAAAGCCAATACGGCACTGTTTTCTTCGTTCCACAAGAACACGGAAGAAAAGGGAAAAGCCGAATCTTTGCTGAATGAGATGGGGATTTCGCACATCCGGAACAAAGCCATTGGCGAGCTTTCGGGCGGACAGATGCAACGGGTATTTTTATGCCGTGCCCTGATGAACCAGCCTGAATTACTGGTACTGGACGAGCCTAGCACTTATGTCGACAACAATTTTGAAGGCGAATTATACCTGAAACTGAAGGAACTGAACGAGCAAATGGCCATTCTGCTTATTTCGCACGATGTGGGAACCATTTCATTTTTCGTGAAAACCATTGCCTGTGTTAACCGCAGTCTGCATCATCACCCGAGCAACATTATAAGTGAAGAACAACTGGCATCGTACAATTGTCCGCTGCAAATAATTACTCACGGCAACATTCCGCACACTGTACTTAAATTACACGACGAACACGATCATCATGAACATCCTCATTGAGCTGTTTTCCTACGATTTTTTTGTGAATGCCTTTCTGGCATCGCTGCTGGCAGCCATTTCGTGTGGTATTGTCGGTACATACATTGTTTCGCGCCGAATCGTATTCATCAGCGGTGGCATTACACACGCCTCTTTTGGCGGAATCGGAATGGGTTATTACCTGGGAATTAATCCGTTAGTTGGCGCCGGTATTTTTTCCATTTTATCCGGAATGGGCATTCAGCTTTTCAGCAGTAAAGGTAAAGTACGCGAAGATTCCTCGATTGCCATCTGGTGGTCGCTTGGAATGGCCATCGGGATCATCTTTGTTTACCTCACGCCCGGTTATGCTCCCAATCTGATGAGTTATCTGTTTGGAAGTATTCTAACCGTTTCAACCGGAGAGCTTTGGCTCATGATGGCCTTATCGGTAATCATCGTTCTTTTCTTCACCTTGTTTTACCGAACCATTCTGTATATTTCCTTCGACGAGGATTTTGCCCGAACTTCCAATCTTCCGGTGAATCTGTTCAATTATCTGCTGATGATTCTGATTTCGCTGACCATTGTTCTCAACATTCGGGTAGTGGGAATTATTTTGATTTTATCGCTGTTGACTATTCCACAGGCTACTGCTAATGTACTTACCCGAGAGTTTGGCCGCATGATGGTTTATTCCGTGGGATTTGCATTTCTGGCCTCGTTCATCGGATTGCTGATTTCCTATTTTGCCGATATTCCTTCAGGAGCCACTATAATTTTTACCCAGGTTTTGTTGTTTGGAATGGTGAAACTGGTAAAAATGATCAGTCTTTACCGGAAATAATATCGAAATATGGAAGGTTTAAACGCTTTGGTGACATGTCTGCACTGCGGAAAATCCTGGGATAAAAACCTGCTCTCCAAATCATGCAGTAACTGCTTTGGCTGCACCGGCTGTGAGGCATATATCTGTCCGGAATGCCGGTACGAGATTGTGATAACACCTCCAAAACCTATGAAAAGGAAAAAGCGTGAATAATAAGCGAATGTTTTATTCTTCATGAAAAACACGATATATCCGGAGCAACAATTTTAAAATGTAAATTTTTCACTTTCTGAATATCCGAATATAAGTTGTACCAAAAAAAACAGCAATATTTACGCTACGAAACCGAAACCAATTGTCCTATGAAATGGAAATCCACTTTTATAGCTTCTGTCTTTCTTGTAACATCTCTGTTTTCAAAAGCGAGTACAAAAGATACACTGACGAATGAAACCACAAAACCTGTCAGGAATTATACCACAACCCGACTGACAACCGTAAAACCAACTATTGACGGCGTATTGAACGACGCTTGCTGGCAAACGGGTGAGTGGAGCGGTGATTTCACCCAGTTGCTTCCGAAGGAAGGTGCCAAACCAAGTCAGGATACGAAAATTAAAATTCTGTACGACGATAAAAATATCTATGTTGCCATACGTTGTTTCGATACAGAACCATCCAAAATATCGAGGAAATTAGGCCGACGCGATGAACTGTACGGAGATATTACCGGTATCAATTTTGACAGTTATCACGATCACCGCACAGGCTTTGAATTTTCGGTAACCGCAGCCGGCCAGAAAATCGATTTGATTTTGTTTAATCCGATGGCCTGGGATATGAACTGGAATGCTGTGTGGTATGTGAAAACCGGGTTGGAAGATTCAGCATGGGTTGCAGAGTACGAAATTCCGCTCAGTCAGTTACGGTACAGCAGCGACAAGGAACAAGTATGGGGAATGCATGTATGGCGCTGGATCGACCGACTTTCCGAAGAAAGTGACTGGGAAGTTCAATCGATGTCGGGACCTGGAATGCTTTATGCTTTTGGAGAACTAAAGGGCATCAACAATTTGCCAAAATCGCGGCGAATTGAAATCATGCCTTACGCCGTTGGAAAACTTAAAACTTTTGAAAAGATTCCAGGCAATCCTTTCGCCGACAAAGGCCGGTCATGGTTAGGTAATATTGGTCTGGATGCCAAAATAGGATTGACGAGTAATTTTACTGCCGACCTTACAGTGAATCCTGATTTCGGGCAGGTTGAATCTGATCCTTCTGTGATGAACCTGACTGCTTTTGAAACACTCTATGAAGAAAAAAGGCCTTTCTTCCTGGAAGGACTAAACATCTTCAAGTTTGAAATGGGCGATGCCAACTTGTTTTATACCCGGCGTATCGGTGGTGTTCCTGAGTATAAACCAGAACCTTCAGCATATGAATACATGAAATATCCGGATAACACTTCCATTTTAAGCGCGGTAAAAATCAGCGGTAAAACATCGGATGGACTGGCTGTTGGTGTGATGCAAAGTTTGACTGCCAACGAAAATGCACAATTGTTTTCGGGCGGAAAAACAAAAGACTTCAGGGTTGAACCACTTACAAGCTACACCGTTGGACGCATTCAACAAGATTACAAGGAAGGGAACAGCACCCTGGGAGGTATTTTTACAGCCACCAACCGGTTTATTAATGACCCGTATCTGGAAGGACTGAACCGGAATGCATTTACCGGAGGAATTGATTTCTTAACTCAATGGAAAGAAAAGAAGTATTTTCTCGATGCCAAATTCATTGGAAGTTCGATTAGCGGAAGCACAGATGCAATCAGCAGTCTGCAGCTTTCTTCAGCACGGTATTACCAGCGGCCCGATGCAAAGCATGTTAAATTCGATCCGACCCGGACGCAGCTTATTGGCCAGGGCGGACGCATAAAAATCGGGAAAGGAACCGGTTTGTTCCGATTCTCGGAAGAAGTGAACTGGAAATCGCCAGGGCTGGAACTGAACGATGTTGGTTTTATGCAAATGGCAGATCAGCTCGAACAGGAAACCGAAATATCCTATTTTGTCAATAAACCTGTATCCATTTTCCGAACTTATTCGATTGGACTCCACCAGAGTAACCGTTGGGATTATGCCATGAATTATGAGAATTCAGGTGTATTTTTTACCACGGCATTTGAATTCCTGAACCGCTGGGGAATTGCACCTTCCGTACATTACGGAACTGACTGGCTGAATACCCGGATTCTTAGGGGCGGACAGGCTGTATTGATTCCTGCAATTTGGGAAGGAAATCTGTCGGCGCATACCGATCTGTCAAAAAAATTCTTTGTAAACATCAATGCCAGCAAGCAAGCCGCAGGCAATGAACATTACCGGAATACCTCCTACGAAGCTTCTGCAACGGTTATTCCATACAATCCGCTACGACTTTCATTCAGTATGAATTACTCGAAAAACCAGGACAATTTACAGTATGTTGACACGAAAGTTCTGGTGACTGATATCAAATACGTATTGGCACATCTCGACCAGAAAACGCTTGGCGCTACTTTCCGGATTGATTACTTCCTTACTCCTGAAATTTCATTGCAGTACTACGGAAGTCCGTTTGCCTCGGTGGGTAAATATTCTCAGTTCAAGGAAATCACCAATGCCCGGGCAAAAGAATACAGCGACCGTTTTGAAGTGAAGCATCCGATGTTGCTGGGTAACACCTATGTGTTTGGATCATACACGATAAGCAATCCTGATTTTACATTTAACCAGTTCCGCTCAAACCTGGTGTTCCGCTGGGAATACCGGCCTGGCTCGCAACTGTATTTTGTGTGGGGAAATGAACGAACCGACTGGAAGAATAATGCCAATACTAAAGTCGGAAAAGCGATCACCCAGCTAAAAGATGTCGCTTCCAACAATATTTTCCTTATCAAATTAAGCTATTGGTTCTCGCTGTAAATTAAGAAAAAGTCATTAGTCATTGGGAAAGAAAATAGGAAAAGGAAAATGGAAAGAAGATATTCTTCAAAAAAGATATTTTCTTTCCTTTTTCCTCTTTTACAATGACTATTGACTTATGACTCTTTTCTAGGTATATAAATACCGCTTGATGTTGCGTTTTGGAGTTTTTTCAAATTCTTTTTCAACCAAAGTAATAGAACTCAGCTGCGAATATTTGGGAAGTTCCTTATTGACCTGTTTGCAGTTTTCGGCCATGATTTCCTTTAGCCGCAATTCGTCTGTTTTTTCTGTATCTATCAATTCCTGATCGGGATATACAAATGCGACAAACTTTCCTTCGCGCTCGGTAATCACACATTCAAGCACATAAGGATAATTACAAAGTTTGGCTTCCATTTCCTCCGGATAAATATTCTGACCCGACGGACCAAGCAACATATTTTTGCATCGCCCACGGATGTAAATAAAATTGTCCTGATCAATAATTCCAAGATCACCGGTATGCAGCCAACCTTCCGCATCAATAGCTTCAGCGGTGGCTTTTTCGTTTTTGTAATAGCCCAGCATATTATTGGTGCCTTTCACGAGTATTTCACCCACTTCAGTAAACGGATCTTTGGAGTCGATGCGCACTTCCATTCGGTCAACCAGTCTGCCGGCGGAAGTTGGACGGAAACTTGTTGCTGGTTCATACGAAATAAGCGGACCACATTCGGTCATTCCGTAGCCAATTGTAAAAGGAAATCTGATTTTGCGGAAGAATGCTTCCACCTCGTGATTCAGTGGGGCACCGCCAATGACAATCTCGTGGAAATTACCGCCAAATGTTTCGACAAGGCTGGCACGTACTTTTTTATACAACACTGTCTGAATTCCGGGGACCTTCAACAAGAATTTCAAAACCGGTTTTTCAAGTTTGGGCAGTATCCGTTTGCGGTAAATCTTTTCGATGACCAACGGAACCGACAAAATCAAATGAGGCTTTACTTCCTGAAAAGCTTTCACAATCAATTGGGGAGTAGGCGGCTTGGTCAGGAATGAAACATGACAGCCTACCGAAACCGGGAATAAAAATTCGAACAACAGTCCGAAAACATGGGCCATGGGAAGGAAAGAAACAATGCGGTCTCCGGCTTTCAGAGGCATGTGATCTTGCGCATAAACGATGTTGGATAATAAGCTGCGAGCCGGAATCATTACCCCTTTGGAATATCCTGAAGTTCCGCTGGTGTATGATAATACGCATAATTCATCAGGTTCAAATTCACGGAGCAATAAATTTTCAGGGCTGGATTTTCCGGCATGCTCAATGGTAAAACAGCTTTGCCAACGATCCTTTTCTTCCGGAATACAAAACGAAAGAGCAGAAAAATTTGTCAGGCTTACCGTCCCCTTGACCGCCGGAATTTTTGATGAATCGAGCTTTTCATATAAACCTTCAGCAACAAAAAGAAATATGGAACCTGAATGATTGAGAATGTGATGAATATCGTCAGGATTAAAATCGGGCAAAACAGGGACAGTAACGGCTCCAAAACCAGCCACAGCTAAAAATGAAATGGCCCAGTTTGACGAATTTCTCCCCAGGATGGCAATTTTATCACCTTTTTGGAAACCGGCTTCACGGAAATAACAGTGTATTTGCCTGATGATTTGTGCTGCTTCACCATAAGTGGTAGTGGTTCCCTGGTAATCGGAAAAGGCCGGCAAGGACCAGTTATTACTGAAAGACCGGGCATATAAGCCAATTAGTTCGTCACGGTTCATATTAGTTCAGGTTTCGAGTTACGGGTTACGGGTTACAAGTTACGGATTGTGTCATGTCGTCATTGATAGTCAATTGGTCATTTATTGTCTGAATATGCTTGTAAAAGAGTTTTTTCTATTGAATGATGTGAAATAAATGACCACAAATGACAATTTTAACTACCAACTTCAGCCAGCAAAACTCCCTTTCCTATGGAGATGGTTGGGGAGAGGCTTCTATCCATTTACCACTTTCATCATCAGGTTTACGTTGGCATCAACCTGTTCAGTGGTCATCATGCCTATGGTCATACAATCGACGTTTTTGCTGCCAATGACATATTCAAGCGATTTTTCGCGCCGGCTTTCGTCGGTCATTTTTCCTTCGCCAAAAATTTTCATCCCAATCACACCTTTACCGCTGTCGTGCGCTTTTTTCAGCACAGCCATTACTTCCTCCGGACTGGCATCCATAACAAGCCCTGCAGGATTGATACGAGCCAGAATTACATCCACCCAGGGATCGTCAACTGCCAGTTTTAGTGCATCGAAACTATGACATGAAACGCCGACAGTTTTCACAATTCCCTTTTGTTTTGCTTCCGAAAGAGCTTCGATGTATGGTTTCCGGTCTTCCTGCCATTTAGCATTAGTCATGCAGTGCAAAAGCATGATGTCGAAATATTCGGAACTGGTTTCAGTTCGAAACCGATCGATGGTTTTTGCAGGTGCATC
>Ga0209261_10000078_pt1 | contig 23863 bp, 20 predicted proteins | sample DOMMetBare1Fresh_FD_187470 | JGI IMG/M metagenome (GOLD analysis project Ga0209261, IMG submission 187470) | Wetland sediment microbial communities from St. Louis River estuary, USA, under dissolved organic matter induced mercury methylation -... | ecosystem: Environmental > Aquatic >...
GCCGCTGTTTTCAACGCGAAGTTCGATCCCGTCCGCACGTGGCAGCAGGCGCACTGCGATACCCTGGTCACGACTGGTGCGGTATTTGATCGCATTGGTTCCGAGCTCATTGATCACCAGCGCCAGCGGCACCGCTTCATGCTCGGGCAGGCCCCAGCGCCACAGCACCGGCGCGGGCGATTCGAAGTTCACCGCGGCACCGAACATACCGCCGAGATTGCTGAAAATTCCCTGCACCACGCCCAGCATCGGCAGCGTTCCCGTCGCGCGCAGCTGCAATCCATGCACCTGAGCGATCGCCTGGATCTGGCCGGCAATCTCGTTGAGGGTCTCGGCCAGCTCCGGCTTGGCATTCGCCTGATGCTGCAGCAGGCCGGCAACTCCCTGAAGGTTGTTCTTGATGCGGTGATGGACCTCGCGCACCAGCAGGTCGCGCTGCTTGACCGCTTCATCGATCCGTTTCGCTTCCGCCGCCATCCGCAATGTAATGTCCTCGGCGATGCCGAACACGCGGATCGAGCCGTCGAACATCCGCACCGGGCTCAACCGCACATGCAGCGTGCGCGTGCCCTGCTCAGGATGGTCAACGCGCAGCGTGACCTCGGCACGGCGCCCGCGCCGCATCGACGCGATCAGGCGCGGCAGGCGCCGGGTCAGTTCAGGCACATCGGCCGGATGAACGTGCTGGTAGAAGTTGCGCACGTCATCCAGCGCCTCGGCTGCCGGCGCTCCAACCAGCGCGGTGTAGCGCGGACTGACGTACAGCACGCGCGCGAAGTCGTCGGTCGCGATGAACACCATCTGGTCGATGTTCTCGGCCAGTTGCCGGAAACGCGCGTCGGTCTCGCGCAGCGCCGCTTCGGCGCGCACGGTATCGGTCAGATCGTCGATGATCGACATCACGTACTGCGCACGCTGTCCCGGCGCACGGCCCTCAACGTCGTCCGCGCCGTCCTCGTACAGGGGCATCACGCGCTGGTGCACGGTCAGCGTGCGACCATCGGCGCGCGGCAGAACGTCGCGCGCACGATCGATCAGGTGATCGCCGTCCAATGCCGCGCGGTCGAGCTGCGCGAAGTTTTCTGCCAGCGCAGCGCCGTACAGATCGTGCCACGTGCGGCCGATCACGCTGTCGCGCGAAAGACCGGTGATCGCCTCGCCGGCGCGATTAAGACTGATGAAGCGGCCGCTGTCAGCCTCGCGCACCGATACCAGCACCGGAAGGCTTTCGACGATCAGGTCCAGATAGTTGCGCACGCGCCGCAATTCATCCTCGGACCGCTTGCGTGCGTCGACATTCATCAGCGCAACAATCATTCCGCGCTCCGGCGCGCCGGTGTCGAGCAGGCGCACATTGCCGGCGCCCCAGAACGTGGAACCGTCGGCTCGCTTCAGCTGCCGCTCGAAATTGACCTCACCGGCCGCAGCGGCCCGTGCGCGAGCGTCGTCCCATTCAGCAGCGTCGGCGAACAGCGCGCCGATGTTCAACTGCTTCAGTTCATCAATGCGATAGCCGAACATCTGCACCGTCGCGGCGTTGACCTTCACCAGCATGTCGTTGGCCGCGTAGGCCACACCGACCAGTGCGTTGTCGAAGATGCGCTGCAGTTCGGCCAGCGCGTCGCGCAGTTCGGCCTCCGAGCGCTTGCGTGCGTCGATATCGACGAACGCGAAGATGTAGCCGGCACCCTCCGTGCGTGTATCAACCGCGCGGCCCTGTACTGCGACCCAGCCGGGGCTGCCGCGGCGACGATACAGTCGCATCTCGAAGTCGCATGCGCCATGCTGATCGATTTCGCCGTAGTGCTCCGCCAGGCTCGACATCAGCAGGCTGTCGGCCGGATGGGCGAAGACATCGCCACCCCGAGTGAACTCACCGCGCTCGCAGCCGAGCATTTCTTCCATTGCCGCATTGGCGCGCACGGGTCGCCCGTCGCGCACGAACAACAGGCCCACCACCGCAGTGTCGAACAGCAACTGGGTTTCCGACGCCAGGGACTGGAGTTTTTCTTCCTGCCGGCGCCGCTCGCTGATGTCGAGGATGGATGCGATCTGCGCATCTCCTGGCCGCAGCGGATCGACCGCACGCAACGATACGAGTGCCCAGAAACTCTTGCCGTCGGCACGCCGCATGCGCGCCTCGAATGTCTGCGCCGCCTGCGGGTCGGCGATGCGCTGGCGCCAGTTTTCGCCCGGCGCGGGCGGGTCGGCAAACAGTTCGCCGAAGGCCATACCCACCGGGCCGGATGCGTCGCCACCGAAGATCGCCGCCGACTGCGCGTTGCCACGCACGACACGGCCATCGGCCAGATGCAGTACCGCAGCCGCGGTCGTATCCAGCACCACGTTCAGTTCCAGCAGCGAGCGGCCCAGTGCCTCGCGCTGGTGCTTCAGTTCCGAGACGTCAAGAAAGGTGTAGATCGCATCGGTGCCCAGGTCGTGTGCGCTTGCGCCTTCGGTTTCGCCGCCATCGACGACCCGCGCCTGCACCAGGCACCACACCGGTGCGCCGTCCTTGCGAAACAGAACCACTTCGGCATTCGATGATTCGCCGGCGCGCGCAGCCGGCAGCATCGACACCTCCTGCGGCAAACGGTTAGCACGATCGCGGGTCAGTTCGTCGAGCGGCAAGCCGAGCGTTTCCGCCTCCGTATAGCCGAACAGCCGTGCAAACTCGCGATTGGCCAGCAGCACCTTGCCGTCGAGCGCCTGCGCGACGCCGACGGACATGGTCTCGAGCAGCATACGGCTGTGCTGCAGTGCCTGTTCCAGATGATCCGAAGCCGCGCGCCGATCGGAGAAATCCTCGAGCACGAGCACGTACCGGCGTGTTGCCTCGCCTATGGCCCATGCGCGCACCGTCAGGCGCACCCACAACGTGCGGCCGTCGCTGCGAACCATGCGACGGTCGCTCTCGGCCGAGACCACTGCGCCGCGCGCCAGATGAGTGCGCAAACGCAAGCCGGCTTCAATCTCGTCCGGGTGCAGGAGCAGCGCGGGGTCGCGCCCGATCAGTTCACCACTTGAATAGCCCAGCAGCGCGCAGGCGGCGCGATTGACCTGGACAATCCGGAAGTTTGTATCGAGCAACAACTCGGCAATCGGGCTGTCCTCGAACAGCGAGCGGAAGTGCTCCGCACTTTGTGCCAGTGCCGCTTCGATCCTTTTTTGCTCGACAATCTCGCGTGCAAACAGGAAGAAGAACTCGCGGCCGTCGACTTCTGCCCGCTGCGCGATTACATCGACCGGAAGCGCGCCGCCGTTGGCGGTCCGATAGCGCGCCTCCACGCGCCAACTTCGACCAGCGACCAGCTCGGCGAACATGTGTTCGATCCGCTCAGGTGTGGCCTCAACGTCAATCGACGCCAGCGTGCGTCCGCGGATCTCGCCGCGACTCAGACCGAGCCAGTCACAGGCGCTCTGGTTGGCATCCGCCAGGGTGCCGTCGCGGTGCAGTTCGAGGACCATGTCGCTGGAAGAAGCCAGCGCAAGCCGCAACGCGGCAGATGAGGACTCGGCAAAGCCCAGTGGCTCCAGCTGGGCGGGCTGCGGAACGTGCACGGCCGCGGACCTCGTGAAATTCTGGCATCGGGCCGGATGTCCGGCACGCACGAAGAATAGCCGCGCGGTTCGCGCCGCGTCTACAAGTAGTCAAATAGAGACAGCTTGGACATCGACGAATAACTCTTAATCGCGGCCTCGAAGGTCGACTGACGCCGCGTCAGCTCTGTGATGGCCTGGGCGTAGTCGACGTCCTCGATGTCGGACAGCCGACCCTGGTACTCGAGGCCACGGTCCTCATTCAGCTTCTGGTAACCGTCGAGTTCCGCGAGCGATGAGCCGATCTCGGCGCGCTTGAGCAGCAGGTGGTCGACTGCCTGATCGACCGATGCACCGGCGCCCCCCAGCATCGTATCGATGCGTGCGCGTGCCGCGGCATCTGGCGCCGGCGTCTTCAGTGCGGCGATTGCCAGCGCCATCGTGTCGAAAATCGACTGGTAACCGGCCGGCGTGATCGTGAAACGGTCGCCGGCGGCCGGTGTGCCGCTGATCGAAACCCGCATGCCGTCGAACTGAAGTGATGTTGCGCCGGCGCTGGCCTGCGCGAAGGTGAACTGCACATTGTCGCTAGCGCGGGTGACGACGAACTGCGCACCGTTGAAATCGATCGTGTAATCGCTGCCGGTGATCTGCGAAGGATCGATTATGCCGCCCGCGTCGATGCGGCCGGCACCGGTGTTGGTGGCCGCTGCCGCGGTCGTGAAGGTGCCGTTGCCGGGCCGCAGCTTGAGGAACACGTCGTCGCCGGTCAGCTTGGCCTGGATGTAGCGGTTATTTGAGACCTCGATGTGCTGAACGTTTTCGTCGCCACTGAAGGTGACGACATTGCCGCTCTGCCCGAATGGTGCGGCCGCCTCGCGCGCGCCGGCGAACAGGTAGCCGCCGACACCGTCCGCAGAGTTGGCAAGTCCGACCATCCGCGCCAGGATGCCTTCAAGGTCGCGGGCATACATCAGGCGCTGCTCGTCACCCACCGTTCCGTTGGCGGCCGCCAGCAGTTTGTCCTTGGCCTCCTGCAACGCGTCGGTGAACTGGGCCACCGCGCTCTCGCTCTGGTTCAACAAGTACTGCGCGTGGCTCTGATTGCCCCTGAACTGGTCGAGCTGCGACAAACCAGTGCGCAGCGCGGCGCCCGTTGCGGCGCCAAGTGGATCATCCGACGGCACGCTGATGCGCTTGCCCGACGAAACGCGCATCTGCGCCTCGAGCAGTTCGCGCTGGCGCGCAGAGATGGCCTGCTCACCAGCCTGGTACTGCATGTACGTTGAAATGCGCAGCATCGTCACCTGCCAATGGACAGAATGTCGTCGAACATCGCCTTCGCGGCCGCAATCAGCTTGGCGGCCGCCTGATACTGCTGCTGATACTGGATCAGACGCGACGCTTCTTCATCCAGGTTCACCCCCGAAACAGAGCTCTCTGCAATCAGGGCGCCATCACGGATCCCGCGTTGAGCGGCGTCGACCAGCTGCGCGCTCTGCACGTCGCCACCGACTCGTGCCACCAGGGTCGCAAACGCGGCCGACAGCGGCGCACCGTCGATCGCCGACGCGTTCTGCAGTTGCGTCAGCTTGAGCAGGTTGCGGTTGTCACCGATGCCGCCCGAGTTGGCGCCGATGTTCACCACATCGCCCGCCTGCGGCGCTCCGCTCAGCGTGACCGTCCAGCGATTGTCGAAACTGATTGGTTGGCCCGGGGTCAAGGTCCCTGTCTGCGTGACCACGCCAGAGGTGATCGTGTACGTGTTTCCGGCACCGAAAGTGATCGTGGCCGCGTCGGCAAGGTTTGCCGCGCGCGGTGACAGCACCGCCAAATCATCGACGACGGTCGTGCCCGTATTGCTGGCCGGCAGCGCGCTTGCGATCGGCAGAGCCGCCGCGATTTGCGTTGGCTGCGTGATCGCGAGCGCCAGATTGCGGCCCGCGCCGCGCAATGGCTGAATCAGGAACAAGTCGCCATCGGCCGGCGGCGTGTTGGTGAGCGAGATTGACAGGCCGTCCTGGCTGAAGCCAGGCGTGCCCGAGTTCCAGCTCGCGCCGTCCGACATGCGCGTGAGCGTGTACTGGCCACTTTTGTACTCAACACGGTAGTCGCTCGCCTGCAGTTGCGTCGCGTCGGCGAACGAGACAACGATCTGAGTGGCCAGATTACCGTTGCTGGACGCCGGATAAGCGGTCGCCGCGAGTGGCTTGAAGAAGTCGCCACCCGCAACGCCGTTGCGATCATTGCCGAGGCGGTGCTGGGCGTTGATGGTTTCGGTCAGCGACACCGCGAGCCGTCCCAGATCATTTTCAAGCCGGGGCAGGTCTTCGGTGCGGAACTGGAGCAGGCCCGCGATCCTGCCGCCGCCCACTTTGGCCGGATCGATCGCGTACAGTTGGTTCCCGATGTTCACCGCCACACGCAGTTCCTGTGGATCCGCGGCGTCGGTCGCCAGCGTGATCAGGTTGCGCTTATTGCCGACCACCAGGGCCTGGCCATTGGCGAGAAACAGGTTGATCGAACCGTCACTCTGGGTCACGGTCGAAACCTGCAGCGATTCACTCAGGCGCCGGATCGCGGAGTCACGCTGATCGAGCAGATCATTCGGCGACAGGCCGGAGCCCACTGCGAGCGTGATCTTGTCGTTGAGTTGCGCGACTTCCTCGGTGGCGCGGTTGACATTGCCGATCTCGGCCTGCAATTGCCGATCGGTCGTGTTGCGGAATTCCTGGATTCGATTGCCGGCGTCGTTGAAGCGCATCGCCATCTGGTTGGCGGCCGACAGAAGGGCCTGCCGCGCCGACGGGTCGGCCGGCCGCTGCGTCAGCTCCTGCATCGCGCGGAAGAACTGATCGATCGTGGCTCCGACCCCGCTCGAAGAATCCGAGAAGGTGGCCTGCAACTGCGAAAGCTGCTGGTAGCGCACGTCCGTTGCGCTTGCCAGCGCGGTGGCCTGATTGGCTTGCTGAATCAGGAACGCGTTGTAGACCCGTTTCACGTCGGCCACCGCGACACCCTGGCCAAGATACGTGCTGCCACTGTATGCGCCCTGCTGTGGCACAAATTCCACCGTCTGCCGCGTGTACCCGGGCGTGTTCGCGTTGGCGATGTTGTTGCCGGTCGTGCGCAGCGCGGTATAGGCCGCCGCGAGTGCGCTATTGGCGATGGACAGGATTCCGGTGGACATGGGCGAACGCTCTCGTTGACGTTCTATTACGGCACGGCGTCGAGAAACTTGATTGAGCGAAAAGCGTGCCTTCGGAGATCCATCTCCCGCACGGGTGGGCGATACGCGCTCGGCACCGGGATACGAAGATCATGGGAGGAAGGCATCACGAGCTTTCAGTATCTGCGCGCCGCACACCGCTTCGCGTCGATGGTGCCCGCTCGAGGTTCACGCCAAGCGGCGCAACGCGAGCGTTGCGTTGATGACCCGCGCGAGCTTGGCGCCGTAGGCGGGGTCCGTTGCATAGCCGGCCCGTTGCAGACCGTCGGCGAAGCCCGCAGCGTTGCTGCTTGCCAGCACGCCGGCATAGCGCGGATTGCCGGCCATCAGCTGCGCCCAGTCGCGGAATGACTCGCTGTAGTTGTTGTAGGCGCGGAACTTCTCGACCACCTTCTTCGCCACGCCGTTCTCGACTTCGGTCGTCAGCACGTCGACTGTTCTCCCTTTCCAGTTCGCGCCCGCCTTGATTCCGAACAGGTTGTGACTCGGCAGGCCATCGGCGCCACGAATCTCGCGCGTTCCCCATCCGGTTTCGAGCGCAGCCTGGCCGATGATGAATTTCGCCGGCACGCCGGTCGCCCGCTCTGCGCTCAATGCGTGGTCCCACACCTTCGTGACGAAGTCGCGCTTTTGCGAGTCGGGAGTCGGGAGTCGGGAGTCGGGAGAAGAACGTCCGGCGTCGGGCGTCAGGTGTCGGGCGTTGGGAGAGGAAGGTTGGGAGACAGGACCCTCGCCACGGGTTGGCGCGGCAGCCGAGGCAGCAGAAGCACCCGACTCCCGACCGCCGACTCCCGACGGCTTCATATGCCGCGTCAGCTGCTTTGCAAGCATGTCGGCCAGCCCGGTGCCACTGGCGGCGATCTTGCCGGCGATCTGCTGATCGAGCATGCCGGTGTACATCTCGTTCGCGCTCGAGTCGAGCATGCCGGACTTCGGCGTCGCGTCGCGCATGCTTTTGAGCACCATCTGCATGAACAGCGCTTCGAACTGTTGCGCGGCCTTCTTGACCGCCGCGCGCGGATCGCGCGCGGCGTCGCGCTTGAGGCTTTCGAGCGCACGACCGTCGACGGCCAGTTCAGAGGCGGCCTTCGACAGCAGCGGATCAGTCGACAACGGGTTCATCAGATCACTTCGAGCTCGGCGCGCAGCGCGCCCGACGCGCGCAGTGCCTGCAGGATCGCCAGCAGATCCTGCGCGTTGGCTCCGAGCGCATTCAAGGCTTTCACCACTTCGGCCAGATTGGCGCCACCTTCGAGCCGCAGCAGGCCGCCACCGTCCTGCTTGATCTGGATGTCGGTCTTCTCGGCCACCACGGTCTGCCCACCTTGCGACAACGGCGACGGCTGCGAGATCACCGGCGTGGAGGTGATCGTCACCGACAAATTGCCGTGTGCGACAGCGGCCGGCTCGAGCGTCACGGTGCGGTTCATCACGATCGATCCGGTGCGCGCGTTGATGATCACGCGCGCCATCGGTGCGATTGCCTGCACATCGAGGTTTTCGAGTTCCGCCATGAAGCGCACGCGTTCATTCGGCGTCGCCGGCGCGCGCACTTCAATCACCCGGCCGTCGAGTGCCATTGATGCAGCGTCACCGAAGCGTTTGTTGATCGCGTCCGAAACCGCCGTCGCAGTCGAAAAATCCGTGCTGTTCAGCTCGAGACGCAAACGGTCGGACAACAGAAACGGGGTGACGACTGCACGCTCTACCGTGGCGCCGCTCGGCACGCGCCCTGCGCTCAGATGATTGATCTGCACTTTCGAGCCGCCCTGCTGCGCACCGGCACCGCCGACCAGCACATTGCCCTGTGCCACTGCGTAGATCTGGCCGTCGGCGCCCTTCAACGGCGTCATCAGTAACGTACCCCCGCGCAGGCTCTTTGCATTGCCGAGCGAGGACACCGTCACGTCGACCTGCTGTCCCGGCTGGGCAAACGCGGGCAGGTTCGAGGTCACCATTACGGCCGCTACGTTCTTGAGTTGGGGATTGGTTCCCGGGGGCAGCGTGATGCCGAGTTGCGTCAGCATCGCCTGCAGGCTCTGTACCGTGAACGGGGTCTGGGTTGTCTGATCCCCCGAGCCGTCAAGGCCGACCACGAGTCCGTAGCCGATCAACTGATTCGGCCGCACGCCCTGAATGGTAGCGAGATCCTTGATCCGTTCGGCCTCCACGGGGGGGATCGCCAGCAGCGCAACGATGAGGAAGAGCGATTTGAACCACAACGATGCAAAGAACACAGAGGAATCCACCAGGTGTTCCTCTCCGTGCTCTCCGTGTCTGCGTGTTGAATTCATCATCCGGCTCATCGTCAGAAAGGAATCCACGAGTTGAAGAACCGTGCCAGCCAGCCCTGAATCTGCGCTTCCTCGATATAGCCGCCGCCGCGGTAGTCGAGCCGCGCATCGGCGACCTGGGTCGAGCTGACAACATTGCCCGATTGAATCTGCGCCGGATCGATGACACCCGAGAAACGCAGCACCTCGGAGTTCTGCCGGATGCCAATCTGCTTTTCGCCCGCCACGCGCAGGTTGCCATTGGTCAGCACCTCGATCACGGTCACCGTGATTGCGCCGGTGAACAGATTGCTCGACGCGGTCTCACCCTTGCCGTCGAACGTGTTGCTGGAAGATGCCTTGGCGTTCAGGCCATTGAGCTTGCGGCCGAAGACGCCGCTGACCCCGGGAATCGACGCCTCAATCTCGCTTGACCGTTCGCTGCTCGAGTTGGCTTTCTGGCTCGCGTTCAATCGCTCGTTGATCTGGATCGTCAACAGGTCGCCGATATAGCGCGGCTTGCGATCTTCGAACAGCGGGCGATAGCCGGCGGTCTGGAAGATTGCCCCCGACGGCACGCCGGCCGCCTGCGCGGGCAACTCGGGGCGTGCGGTCGTCTGCATGCCGACCGACACGGGATGGCGCGGCGACGCGCAGCCGGCGAGCAGCGCTGCCGCAAGGGCAATGAGCAGCGTCCGCAGCATCGTCGTCACCTAGATCTGCGACAGGCGCGCCAGCATCTGATCCGAGGTCTGGATCGCCTTGCTGTTGATCTCATAGGCGCGCTGTGTCTGGATCATCGAGACCAGTTCCTCGACCACATTGACGTTGCTGGTCTCGAGGTAGCCCTGCTGCAGCGTTCCCAGGCCGTTGGTGCCCGGCGTATTCGCACTCGCCGTGCCCGAGGCCGACGTTTCGAGAAACAGGTTCTGCCCGCGCGCCTCGAGGCCGCCGGGATTGACGAAGTTGACCAATTGGATCGTGCCGACGTTCTGCGCCGCCGCCTGGCCTTGCACCTTGATGCCCACGGTGCCGTCCTGGCCGATGGTCACGCTCTGCGCGGTCGCTGGAATCGTGATCGCAGGCGATAGAGGAAAACCATTTGACGTGACCAGTGATCCATTCGCGTCGACGTGAAACGAGCCGTCGCGCGAGTACGCCGTGCTGCCATCGGGCATTTGCACCTGAAAGAAACCCTGGCCGTTGACCGCCAGATCGAACTGGTTGCCGGTCTGTTGCAGGTTGCCTTGCGTGAGCATGCGCACCGTCGCGGTCGGCCGCACCCCGGTGCCGAGCTGAAGCCCGGTCGGCAACTGTGTCTGCTGCGAAGAACTCGATCCAGCCTGGCGCACGTTCTGGTACAGCAGGTCCTCGAACGCGACACGGGCGCGCTTGAAACCCGAGGTACCGACATTGGCAAGATTGTTCGAGATCGCGTCCAGCTGTGTCTGCTGCGCGTCCAGGCCGGTCTTGGATATCCAGAGTGAGCGGATCATTGACTGCTCCTTGATTAGCCCGCCGAGACGAGCGAGTTCGCCTTCTGTTCGTTCTGCTCGGCACTCGCGAGCATCTTCATCTGCAATTCAAACTGGCGCGCCGCGGTGATCATCCCGACCATTGCCTCGACGACGTTGACATTGCTTCCTTCGAGCGTGCCTTCGGCGATGCGCACGGCTGGATCGGCGTCGGCCGCATCGCCGCTCTTCTGGCGAAACAACCCATCAGTGCCCTTCTGCAATTCCTCTGCCGGCGGATTGACAAGCTTCAGGCGCCCGACCGTGCTGATGGCCGCTGTTCCGGGCGTCTTCGCCGACACGGTGCCATCGGTGGCGATCGATACCGTCGCATTGGATGGAATCGTGATCGGTCCGCCGTCGCCCAGCACCTGGGTGCCATTCGGCAACTGCAGCGTGCCTTCAGCGCCGATCTGCAGATTGCCGGCGCGCGTATACGCCTCGCTGCCGTCGGTCGCCTGCACCGCGATCCAGCCCGGCCCCTGTACTGCGACATCGAGCGAACGTCCGGTCGAAGTCATCGGCCCGGGCGTGAAGTCCGCGCCGGTTGTCGTCTCGATCGCGAACACACGCGTGCCCGGCGTATCACCCTGCACCGGCACCGCGCGAAACGCGACCGTGTCGGCACGAAAGCCGGTGGTGTTCGCGTTTGCAAGGTTCTGCGCCAGCGCATCCTGCCGATACATCAGGTGCTTGGCACCTGTCATCGCCGTGTAGATCAGCTTATCCATCGTGATCCGTGATCCGTTTCGCGTGATCCGCTGAGCCGTGAGCTGCGATCCAACGGATCACAGATCACGGATCACGAATCACTGCGCCTTAGCGCAAGTTCACCAACGTCTGCAGGATCTGGTCCTGCGTGCGGATCGTCTGCGCATTGGCCTGGTACACGCGCTGCGCGGTGATCATCTTCACCAGCTCCTCCGTCATATCGACGTTGGCCTCTTCAAGTGCTCCGGACTGCACGCTGCCGAGGCTGCCGACTCCCGGCGGACCCACCACCGGCTGACCGGAATCCGATGTCTCGGCCCACTGGTTGTTACCCTGCGACGCCAGTCCTTGCGAGTTGACGAAGTTGGCGAGCACGACCTGGCCTTGCGCACGACTCTGGCCATTGGTGTAGCGGCCAAGGATCACGCCATCGTCGCCAATCGAGAACCCCGACAGCCGCCCGGTTGTGAAACCATCCTGCTGCAACTGGTTGACCGAGAAGTCGACGCCGAACTGCACCGCCTGGCCGGCCGGGAAGGTCAGGTCGAATGCGAGCGGATCCGCGCCATTGGTCAGCGGAATGTTCAACGGAATGACTGCGTCGGCTGCCAGGCCGCCGTTGCTGCCGAAACTCAGGGCACCGAGCGGACCGGCGCCGATCGCGGTGCCGTTCAAAGAGCCGTACACGTCCCACGTGTTGGCCGCGGTCTTGCGGAAATACATCGTCAGCGTCTGTGCGTTACCCTGCGAGTCGTACAGCGTCATTGCGGTGGACGAGTTGTAGGACGCGGGATCGGTCGCATTGAAGGCGGCGATCGGCACAGTGGCGCGCGAATCCAGGTTCATGGCCACGCGGGCATCGGTCGTCGCCGTCGGCGGCAGGTTGGCGAAGGTGACCTTCAGGTCCGACGGCGTCGACGCAATGATCTTGCCCGCGGCATCCGCGCTGAACCCGGTCAGACGCGCGCCGTTGTTCGTGACCAGATAGCCGTCCTTGTCGAGCGAGAACTGGCCGTTGCGCGAGTACGAGACGGTGCCATTGGTCGACAGGCGGAAGAATCCGTTGCCGTTGATCGCCACGTCGAGCGGGTTCTGCGTGGTGACGATATTGCCCTGCGAGAACTGCTGGCGCACGGCGACGACCGCAGCTCCAATACCCACTTGTGTGCCGCCCGAGCCGCCGACCGCGCCCGCGAACACGTCCGCGAACTCAGCGCGCGCGGCCTTGTAGCCGACTGTCGTCGAGTTGGCGATGTTGTTGCCGATCGCGTCGAGATTCTTGGCTGCGACGTTCAGTCCCGAAAGACCTTGTTGAAAGCTCATGGGTTGCTCCTGTCAGAGAATCTGCTTGATGTCGGAATAGGCGACCGGGCCGATCCCCGACACGATCAACTGCATTTCACCGCCGTTGCTGCGCACGCCTTCCACGCGTGCCGCGCTCAGCGTCTCGACGCTGAATTCCTGCGCGCCGGCGGTCGCTTTGGCGCTGAAGGTGTAGCGACCTGCCGCCACTGCTTTTCCGGCGCCGTCCAGCCCGTCCCACGTGAACGATTGCAGGCCCTGTGCCTGGCCACCGAGGTCGAGCGTGCGCACGACCTGGCCGTTCGCATCGCGAATCTCGATCGCCAGCCGATCCACGGGCGCCGGCAGTTGCACGCCTCCGGTGGCCGGACCGGCACCCGCCGTCAACGCGTCGCCGCTGACCAGCACGTTGCGCCCCGTCAGCTGTGCCGCCTGCAGCGTCTGCATGCTGGAAAACTGCGCCATCAGCTTGCCGACCGTCTCGGACATGTTGTTGATGCCGGTGACGGTGCTGATCTGCGCCATCTGCGTGGTCACCTGCGCGTTGTCGAGCGGGTTCAGCGGATCCTGGTTGTTCATCTGCGCGATCAGCAGCTTCAGGAAGCGGTCGTTGATGTCTTGCGCGCTGCTTTCCTGCTTGGACGACCTGCCGTTCAACTGCGCGATCAGCGCCGAGTTGTCCTGCTGGGAAACCGAATTCAATGCGGCCATGAGGCTGCCTCCAGTCACGATCCGAGCTGCAGCGTCTTCTGCAGCAGCGTCTTCGCGGTGTTCATCACATCGATGTTGGTCTGGTAACTGCGCGAGGCAGAGATCATGTTGACCATCTCCTCGACGACGTTCACATTGCTCATCGTCACGAAGCCCTGCTCGTCGGCCAGCGGATGGCTGGGGTCGTGGATCCTGCGCGGTGCGGTGTTGTCTTCGGCAACCTGCGCCACGCGCACCCCGGCTGCCGTCTGCTCGCCGTCGATCATCTGGGTCTGGAACACCACCTGGCGCGCCTTGTACGGCTTGCCATCGGGTCCGGCGACCGAGTCGGCGTTGGCCAGATTGCTCGCCACCACGTTCAGGCGCTGGCTCTGGGCCGAAACCGCAGATCCGGATACGTTGAAGACCTTGAACAGAGACATGGTGGGTTACCTCGTGATCCGTGATCCGTGATCATTGATCCGTAACTGCCGACCGCCGACTGCCGACCGCTGATTCATCACTGCCCCTGCCCGTTGATCGCGAGCGTCAACAGGCGGATCTGGCCGTTGAGAAAGCGCAGGCTCGCCTCGTAGCGCACCGTGTTGTCGGCGAACGCGGCGCGCTCCAGATCCATATCAACGGTGTTGCCGTCGAGTGCCGTCTGCGGCGGCGTTCTGTACTGAAGCGCGGCGGCGCTGCTGTTGAGTCCGTTCGGCATCAGGTGGCCCGGGTTCGTGCGCACCGGCGGCGCTGGCGCGGCCGCTCGCTGCAAACCGGTGGCACTTTCGAGCGCCTGCTGGAAGTTGAAGTCGCGCGCCTTGAAATTGGGCGTATCGGCATTGGCCAGATTGCCCGCGAGCACGCGGCCGCGTTCCGAGCGCAGCAACAGCGCGGCGGCGTTGAAATCGAGCGTCTTGGTCAGGCCGTCAATCATCGACTGCCGCCCTAAAGAGTTGTCCACGGCTGCCGATTATTCGCGTGGGAGGCAAGGACGATCGGCCGATAAGCCGTGCTTGCATGCGCCTTCTTTGCGCTTCGGTGCGCGCATGTGCATTCAGACTTGCCGTCATGAAAAGCCTGCTTCCCACCGTCTTGGCTGCGGTTGCGACCTTTGCCGGCGCACAGACCACTCCCGCCGATCCAGTGCAGCAATTCGTACAGCGCGAAACCTCGGCGCTGGCCGCCCAACTCGGCGGCGGTGTACGGCTCGAGATCACGGTCGGCGCGCTGCCTAGCGGACTGCAACTGGCGCCATGCGCACGCACCGAGCCCTTCCTGCCCGGCGGCGTGCGTCTATGGGGCCGCACCCACGTCGGCATGCGCTGTATCGACGGGGCCAACTGGTCGGTGCTGGTACCCGTCACGGTGAAGGTCTTCGGGCCCGCGTGGGTTGCGGCACGGCCACTGCCCGCGTTGCAGCCGATTGCCCTCGACGATCTGCATATGACCGAAGTCGAATGGTCACGGGAGACCCAGGGTGTAGCGACCGACGCGTCGCAATTAGACAAGCGAGTGCTGATGCGGCCGATCAGCGTCGGCCAGCCGATTCCGCTGGCCGCCCTGCGCGCGCCACAGGTCGTCGGCCAGGGCGATCCGGTCAAGGTGCTTGGCCAGGGACGCGGCTTCGCGATCCAGACCGACGGTACTGCCTTAGCGACCGCACAGGATGGACAGCCGGTTCGCGTGCGAATTGAATCCGGCAGAATCCTGACCGGCACCGCGCGCGCCGGCCGGGTGGTCGAGGTGCTGTTCTGAGGAATGGGCGGTATCTGCCTGCTTTTTCCGCGGGACGGTCCGATGCACATTGCCCTAAAGTTCCAGGCAATCCGGCCGATCACATAGGCGAGACACTGCATAGCCGGGAGCCACCATGAAGATTTCAAACACCTCCGAGCCGCTGCGCCCTGACCGGATCGTCCCGTCGGGTGATGCACGCACCGCCGCTACGCAGGAACCGGTGGCCGAAACCGAGAAAGTCCAACTTTCGGACCTCGCCTCGCGCCTGAGCCAGCTCGAAACACAGTTTGGCCAGACCGACTTCGACACCAAGAAAGTCGACGAGATACGTCAAGCGATTGCCGACGGGCGTTTCCAGGTTAATTCCGAAGCGGTGGCGGACAAGTTGCTGTCCAGCGTGGCCGAACTGCTTGGAAAGAAGTAATCGATGGCGCGCGACGACTCCAGTGCAGCCGTGACTCTGCTTGACGAGCTCGTGCGCTCGCTGCATGAGGAAAGCGACGCCCTCGTCGCCGGGGACCTGGAGCGGCTGTCCGAGGCTGCCGCGCGCAAGAACGACGTGCTCGCACGGCTCGCGCCGGAACTCAAACATGCGCCCGAAACACAGCGCCGCCAGCATGAGAAGGTGCTGCGCACCGCCCAGCACCTGAATGAACGCAACGCCCGCATCCTGGCGGTGCGGATGTCGATGAATCGTGCCCGCGCTGAAGTCCTCCTGAATACAGCCGGCGGCAATCTGTACGCCGCTGATGGCGCAATGGCCGGGTCACGGGCAGCGATCGCCGCCGCGCGCGTCCGCGCGTAGCACCCCTCCGGACTGTCCGCGAACGCCCGTCGGTTTCGACGACGTTGTGGGGCGATTGCACGTGAGACTGCCGCGCCATAAGCGCGCCGTAGCACCGCCGATCACCAGCTCTTGAGCTTCGCGCGCAGCCGCGCCACCGCCTGGCTGTGTAACTGGCACACGCGCGATTCGGTGACGCCGAGCACCGCGCCGATTTCCTTCAGGTTCAGGTCCTGGTCGTAATACAGGCTCATCAGTAATTTCTCGCGCTCGGGCAGTTCCTCGATCGCACCAACCAGTGCGTCGCGGAACCGCTTGTCGCGCAGGATGCTCGAGGGTTCGCCGCCCTCGTCGACCACATGGCGTTCGAGATAGTCCTCGCCGTCGCCGTCGCGGCCCAGGTCATCGAGGTACACGAGCTGCGCGCCACGCGCGTCGTTGAGCATTTCCTGGTACTCGCTGACCGCGATTCCCAGTTCGCGCGCGATCTCGCTTTCGTTCGGTGCGCGCTTCAGCCGCCCTTCCAGTCGATGCACGGCGTTTTCGATATCGCGCTGGCTCTTGCGCGCCGAACGCGGCAGCCAGTCACCGGCACGCAATTCGTCCAGCATCGCACCGCGGATTCGGCTCGCGGCGTACACCTCGAACGCCACGCCCTGCGACTCTTCGAAGCGGCCGACCGCATCCATCAGGCCCATCATGCCGGCCTGGATCATGTCGTCGAGTTCGACGTTGGCCGGAAGTCGCGCGATCATCTGATGTGCGAGCCGCCGCACCAGCGGGGCGTACTGCTTGACCCAGCCCTGCCGGTCAAGCGTGCCGCGCGCGTTGTAGACGAACGCGTCGTTCTTCAACTTAGTTTCTCCGTTTCCGTCTTCAGTTGCGCCAGATCCCAGGTGCCGACGGTCCGCACAACGCGCGCCAGATCGCGCGCGACAAGTGCCGCGCCGCCGAAGCTGACCGCTGCGGTTGACCACAGTGATGCCGAGGCGGTCATTCGTCGACACAGGGTAAAGGCGGCGGCGTCTTCGATTCCGAGGAAAAGAAGGCGAAATTCGAGGTTGTCAGCCAGTTCATTGGCGCGTCGCACTTCCGCCAACGCCGCGGCAACGTCATTGCGCGTCGGCTGCACCGGGACCAGCACATCGCCGGACGGCAGTAACGCAGCGCAAGCTGCGGGCAGCAGGAGCAGCACGAGGTCGAAGCCGCGTCCGACAGTGCGACAGGCGCCGATCAGGTCGGCAAGCGGCGTGCGCGTCTGTACCGCCTGTTCCAGAGCGCGCGCCGCCGGCAGCACGGCAAGCCCGGGCGCGGCATCGAGCAATACTGCTTCGGATGGGCATTCGCCGCGGAGTGCGTGCAGCAGATCAAAGCGCGCGCGCAATCCGGCCGTGGCGGCGATCTGAACGCGCGCCGCATCGACCACCAGGGTGCGGCTGCCGTGACGCGCAAAGCCCTCGGCAAGCTTGGTCAGCCAGACCGCGCGTGAGGCGCAGTGCGTTTCGGGCACGAGCACCGGCAGCATGCGCACGCCGCGCCTGGCGAACATGCGGCGCAGTCCCGCAGCCTGGTCGGCGACCTCGGTCGTGGAGAATTGCAGCAGGGCATCCATGCGCGGCCTCAGGCGGAAAGGAGTGATTCACCGGCACGCTGCGTGCTTGCCATCAGCGCCGCCTCGTCTTCATTGAGAGTGAAAGGTGCACCGCCGGGCTGCAGCGCGAGCGCCGCCAGATGCGCGCCGGCGGCAGGCATCCAGTCCTCCGGCACTCGTTGGCCATGCGTGACACCCAGCAGCACCAGCTTGTTGCGCAATACGGTGTCCAGCGCGCCTCCGATGCGGGCCGCCTCATCGAGCTTGGTCAGAATCGCGCCCCCCGCCGCGCGCGCGTGCCAGGCGCGCGCGACTGCATCGAGCGTCTCGGCATGCGATGCTGCACTGAGCAGCAGCACGCGCTGTACCGGTCGCTGTGGCGTACCAGCCTGCGCCAGCATGTCGAGCATTTCGGCCAGGCGTTCATCACGCTGGGAGACGCCGCAGGTGTCGATCAGCACCAGCCGCTTGTTTCCCATCGCGGCGAGCACCTCGGCCAGCGTCACCGCGTCCTGCGCCAGGTGCACCGGCACCCCGAGAATGCGGCCATAGGTTCGCAGTTGCTCGTGCGCGCCAACGCGATACGCATCGAGCGTGACCAGACCCAGCTGCGCCGAACCGTGCCGGACCGCGAAGCGCGCGGCCAGCTTGGCAACCGTGGTGGTCTTTCCAACGCCGGTCGGGCCGACCAGTGCGAACACGCCGCCGCGCTCAATGATGCCGTCGTCTTCCGCCGCACATTGAATGTTCAGCGCGAGAACATCGTTAAGCCAGCAGTCGCTGCCCGCAAGCGCGGTGTCGGCCGGGATGTGGCTGCCGATGTGGCGTGCGACCTCGGTCGAGAATCCCGCGGAGAGCAGGCGCATCATCACGCGCACCTGGACCGGATTGCGCTTCTGCAATTCGGCCGCGGTCGTCGCCGAGGACATCGTGGCCATCTGCTCGAGCAGCAGCGCGCGCATTCCCTGCAGTTCTTCGAGCAGGCGGATGTCGGACTTCACGGTCTCCTGCCTTACGGCTGCGATTGGCGTGCTGGCCACGGCCGGCGCGACATCCGCGACGGGGCGTTGACGGAACACCGCGGGCGGTACGACTGGGGCGGTCGCCGCGCCTTCGGCCGTCTCCTGCGCCATCTGCTCATACATCTCGGTGCCGACCGGACGCTGGATTGTCATCGACACCGGAGTCGCCAGGCGCGCAGCTGCCGCAGGCCGCGACTGGCCCTGGCGCTTGAGGAAGTCGTTGAATGATTCGATTTTCGGCACCGGCGGCATCGGCGCCCTGCTCGCTTCGGCCTCGCGCGCCGCTTTGCGTGCCGGGCGCGCATCTTCGACCAGCGCGTGCATCGCGTCGCCCGCGGCCGCGAGGATCTCCACCCTGCCACCGGTCAGCGAGCGATTGGAGATCACCAGCGCATCGGCGCCGAGTTCACGCTTGACCTGGGCCAGCGCATCGCGAGCGTTGGCGGCAGTGAATCGTTTGATGCTCATCGTTGAACCTCGGTCGGGAGTCGGGTGTCGGGAGTCGGGAGCAGATCAGGTCGCACCACCCAGCACGGTGCTGACGCGGATCGTGCTGGTTTCGGGGACTTCGGCGTGTCCGATCACGCGCAGGCGCGGCGCGGCGCGTTTCAGAAGCCGCGCCAACGGCACGCGCAGCCGATCGGGCGCGAGCAGCGTCGGTGCAAGCCCCATGTCCTCCTGTCGCTGCGCGGCGACGGCCGCGCCACGCTGGATCAGATCGACCAGTCCTGGCTCGATCGCGGCATCGGCCGCGGCGCCGCCAAGCGATTGCACCAGCACCTTTTCCAGATCGGAATCGAGCGCAATCACCGACAACTCCTTGGTCGTGCCGAAGAACGTCTGCGCAATCGATGCGCGCAGCGCGGCGCGCACGTGCGAGGTGAGTTCGGCCGGATCGGTGGTGCGCTGGGCGACGTCGGCGAGCGTCTCGACGATCGTGCGCAGGTCGCGGATATGCACGCCTTCATCGAGCAGATTCGCCAGCACACGCTGCAGTGTCGACAGCGGAATCAGCTTGGGCACCACGTCGTCCACCAGTTTCGGCATCAGCTTCCCGACGTGATCGATGAGCGCCTGCGTCTCGGTTCGTCCGAGCAGCTGACCGGCATGCGACAACAGCAGGTGATTGAGGTGGGTTGCCACAACCGTCGAACAATCGACCACGGTGTAGCCAAGCACCTGCGCAGCATCGCGCGTCCGCGGCTCGATCCAGATCGCCGGCAGGCCGAATGCCGGATCGCGGGTCGCCGTGCCCGGCACCGACTGCGTCACGCCGCCCGGATTGATCGCCAGCAGCATGCCGTTGAATCCCTCGCCTTCGCCGATCACCACGCCCTTGAGCAGCACGCGATAGCCGCTCGGCTTCAGGTCCAGGTTGTCGCGGATATGGACTGGTGGCGGCAAAAAGCCGATCTCCTGCGCGAACTTCTTGCGCAGCGCTTTGATCCGCTTGAGCAGTTCGCCGTCCTGCGACTTGTCGACCAGCGGAATCAGCCGATAGCCGACCTCCAGCCCCAGCACGTCGACGGGAACGATGTCGTCCCAGCTAGCTTCCTGCGATGGCATCGCCTCGGCCGCCGCTGGCTGCGCTGCAAGTTGCACCTGCGCGCGGCGGTCGCGCTGCGCGAGCCACCAAGCCGCGTAACCAAAGATCGCGGCGAACATCAGGAACACGAACCAGGGCATGCCGGGAATCACGCCGAGCACGCCCATGATCGCGGCGGTGATGCCGAGCACACGCGGCGCCTTGAACAACTGTCCCGCCATCTGCGCACCGAGATCCTGCTCGTCCTTGCCGACACGCGAAACGATCAGGCCCGCCGCGATCGAAATCACCAGTCCCGGAATCATCGCAACCAGGCCGTCGCCGATCGACAGCAGCACGTAGTTGTCGGCCGCATCGGCCATCCCCATGCCATGCCAGATGGTGCCGATCGCAATGCCGCCGATCAGGTTGATGAAGAGAATGAGAATTCCGGCGACGGCATCGCCGCGCACATATTTGCTGGCGCCGTCCATCGCGCCGTAGAACTCGGCTTCCTGTGCGATCTCGGTGCGGCGGCGGCGTGCTTCCTTGTCGTCGATGATGCCGGCATTCAGATCCGCATCGATCGCCATCTGCTTGCCCGGCATCGCATCCAGCGTGAAGCGCGCTGCAACCTCGGCGATACGCCCGGCCCCCTTGGTGACGACCACGAAGTTGATCACCACCAGGATCGAGAACACGATGAGTCCCACCGCGATGTTGCCGCCGATCACGAAGTGGCCGAACGACTCGATCACCCTGCCTGCCGCGGCCGGTCCGGTGTGGCCGTCCATCAGCACCGCGCGGGTCGAGGCGACGTTCAGCGACAGCCGCATCAGCGTGGTGAGCAGCAGAACCACCGGAAACGCCGCGAACTCCAGCGGCCTTCTCGTATAAACCGCGACCATCATCACCACCAGCGCGATCGCGATATTGAATGTGAAAAGCACGTCGAGCAGAAACGTCGGCAGCGGCAGGATCATCATGGCAAGGACCATGAAGACGAGCAGCGGCACCGCAAGCGCCTGCCACGGCACAGCGCGCAGCCAGGGATGATTGAAGGCGGCGGTGAGGTTGTTCATTTAGTCGGGCGTCGGGAGTTGGCGCATCTGAAGAGGGTGCCGTCGGCTGCATCGCGACAAATGGAAATGCGAAGTCGCGGCGCACCGGGGCGATCTCCTAATCTGCCGACTGCCGACCGCCGACTGCCAACGGATAGCTCCCGACTCCCGACTCCCGACTCCCGACTGCTTACTCATGCCATCGCCCTTGGCTCATACGGATCCATGCCTTCCGGCACTTCGATATCTGACGGCTCGACCGGTCGCGCGCCGCGGCCCTGCGCAAATCGCTTGAGCTGGAACACGTACGCCAGCACCTGGGCGACCGCGCTGTACAGTGCAGCCGGGATGGCGTCGCCGAGTTCGACGTGGCGATACAGCGCCCGCGCCAACGGGGGCGCTTCGAGTTGCGGCACGCCGTGGGCGCGCGCGAGTTCCTTGATCTTTTCGGCGACCGCATCGACGCCCTTGGCGACCACGACCGGTGCCGCATGCCGGCCTTCCAGGTACTTGATCGCCACTGCGAAGTGATTCGGGTTGGTGACCACCACGTCGGCCTTCGGCACCGCGGCCATCATTCGCTTGCGCGCCAGTTCGCGCTGCGTGCTGCGAATGCGCGCCTTGATGTGCGGATCGCCTTCGGTCTCCCGGTTCTCGCGCTTCACTTCCTCCAGCGTCATTTTCAGCTTCGAGCGGTGGTGATAGATCTGGAACGGCACGTCAATTGCCGCGGTCGCCGCCAGTGTTGCGATCAGCATCGCAAAACCCACCGCCAGCATCGCCGCGAAATGCATCAGAGCGGAGGTCAGGTTCTCATGCGCCAGTTGCGCGATCTCGTGCATGTGTGAGTAGACGTACGCGCCGCCGACCGCCGCCAGCAGCAGCGACACCAGCATCACCTTGGCCAGTTCGACCAGCGCCGGAACCGAGAACATTCGGTTAAGACCGTTAGCTGGGTTCAGCCGATCCGGTTTCATCGTGGCCAGCGACGGCACAAACATCCAGCCGCCCACCACAAGCGGCGCTGCGATAGCGGCCGCGAGGACAAGCGCCAGCAGCGGCAGGAACTGTGGCAGTGCAGCCAGCACCAGATCGCCCATGCGCGCGGTCATCCGCGACGGATCGGCCAGCAGCGCGGCATCGAACGTCAGACCGGCCGCGACGAGTTTCAGGCTTGCGCTTGCCAACGGTGTCGCGAGTAGAAGCAGGGCCGCCCCGGCGCCACCCAGCAGCAGCAGATGTGCCAGGTCGCGCGAGCGCGGCACCTGACCTTCACGCCGCGCATCCGCCAGCCGCTTCGCTGTCGGCGGCAGATTGCGTTCCTGTCCGGTTTCCTCGGCCATGCGTGCGACGCCTGCGCGAAGGCTGGCGACATCCGTTGCGTGATGTCGTCATTATTCGAAGTCGCACGCCGACCTAACCGATGAATATCGGCACGAGTTCAGTTCACTTTAGGTCGTGCCCCGCGACCCAGGCGCGGAATTGAATGGCGAATGCCCGCCAATTCGACGCGGCGCGCGCCTCAAGCTCCGCACGGCCGCGCCGATCAGATAGACGATGAGGTCCGCATCCGCGGATCGCGCTGTTTGCCCGACTGACGGATGGACCGAATGACACGTCACGAGATGCTGCGACGACTGGCTGAAGACGCGACCCAGCCGCTGGAAGACTTCATGCATCAGCCCGTACTGTCTTCAAGCGCACCGGTCGCTGACGCACCGGTTCCAAATCCCGTCACTGAAATGTTCGTCTGGTTCGAGGACACCAGCATGCGTCGGCGCGGAATCGCCGGACTGCCAGAGTGTCTGCTGCCATATGGAGAAGGCATGCGCGTGCTGGAGCGGAAGTACGCTGACGGACATCTGCATCTGCTGACCGCCGCTCGCATCGAATGCACCGAGCGCTTCGGCGAACGCATTGCATCGCTCTACACCGCCGCATTGTCAGTTGGAACGATCGCCTGGATCGGCACCGGCAGCCAATACCAGAGTGCGTGGAGCGAGTTGTATCCGGGGTAGCTGAAAGTCCGGAGTCGGGAGTCGGGAGTTACGAACCCCCTGCTCTTGTCGACGCCGAGGCAAGCAGGCAGTTCGCTAGTCCCGAATCCCGACCCCCGACTCCCGACTGTCTTTCCGGTCTGCCGTGCTCTTGCGGTGTTCGGCTTCGACGCGGTTGATGAAGCGCTGAAGCATCAATCTCGCCTGCGGTGCAATGCGCATGAATTCGCAGCCGATGCGCTGCTCGCCTTCCCGCTGCGTGAGCTCGATCGAACGCACGCGCAACCCAGTGGCGATCGTCCCTTCACCCGGGAAGTCGACCGTGCAGTCCGGTAACTCCATGCCAAGCGAGAACGGCCGCTCTCCGATGCGCGCCGCCAGCGCCAGCCCGCCACCGCTCAAATCGAGCACGCGCCACGTGTCGGTACGGTGCGTCTGCTCATCGCGCACCGTGCACATGACCGGGCGGCTGGCGAGCGGCCGGACACGAAAGAACTCGCGCCGCTGCATCCGCATCACGCGCTCGGGCACACGCACGCGCAATGCCGGGCGCCCTTCGAACGAGGTGGCCTCGGCGCGCGTCGCTTCGAACTGCATCTTCACCCCCTGCACGAAGGCGACGAACACCAGCCGACGCGACGCCAGCAATCGCCGCTGCACCGCTTCATCGGGCGCCGCATCGACCACCAGCTCCTCGAAATCCGGATTGAGCGACAACGGCGCGGTCAGGAAGAAGCTTCCAGCCTGGTCGTAATAGACGTTGGTCAGCACGCCGAAGTCGAGCAACTGCTGCAGCAATGACAGCACCTCGACCCTCGCATACACCGCGAAGCGCTCCAGCGACGGCGAATCAGGCTCGGGGAAAGGCGTGGTCATGCCCATTG
>Ga0209261_10000080_pt1 | contig 23826 bp, 18 predicted proteins | sample DOMMetBare1Fresh_FD_187470 | JGI IMG/M metagenome (GOLD analysis project Ga0209261, IMG submission 187470) | Wetland sediment microbial communities from St. Louis River estuary, USA, under dissolved organic matter induced mercury methylation -... | ecosystem: Environmental > Aquatic >...
CATAGCATTCGGTTCGATCTGTGCATCAGTAAAGTTTTGGAACAATTGACATTTCAGTGGATCGTCATCAATGTGCCCGATACCCATTATTGCGGTATGAACTCCCGGAGTAGTTAAAGTATAATGTATTAATGGGCGACTAGGTAGTTCGGAGGTTCCAATCTGTAAAAATAAATCAGTATTAGTCCCATTTATTGTTTTGTTATAAAGAGTCGCATTGGCAAATACCTTCATTCCGATGATTGCCATCCCCTTAGCAGCAGCAACCGGAATCACATTATTCTGCATGCTGTATTTTGTTTTATCGTTTGAATTGATGGCGACCAGTAATGCTTCCAGAATTCCGTATTCATCCCGTTGAATTAAATCAATCATAATTGGAGGACTACTATGACCTGAAAAACCAATATGGCGAACTAATTTTTCATTTTTTGGATTCATCCCGGTAAGATTGGTTCCGTCACGGTAATCGCGCAGCGCTACCAATGCTCCAAAATTTCCATTGCGTTCGAGAGGGGTCTCTAATCCTTCAAATAAAACATCATTGGTTTCAATTGTATTTATGGAATGCATCAGGATCATATCTAAATAAGCACCTTCTGGATAAAAACCCTTATTATCACCAAAAATCTGAGAAAGTGAATGTTTAAGATCATCAATTGCACATTTTACACTTGATGAGCCAGGTGTATTAGTAACATTTGGCCGTTCAGGATACCCCGGGTTACCCCATTTCATCTTCGTTTTACTGGTTATCCAAATTGACTTTCTCAGGTTCTCATCGTAATTTGCAGTACCTGGAATAAGATTCAGGACTTTAAACGCTTTATTATAATGCAACTGACTATTGCCATATGTATTAGAAGTGTCGAAATAATTAATGCCAAGTTTTACAGCTTTAATAACTATTGCAGGTGGATCAACATCCGAAGGTGTCAACTGTAATGCAGCCTGTCCACCTAAACCCATAGTTGTTACATCAAAATTGAAATTGCCAAATTTTCGCTTAAGTATTGAAGGAAGTTGTTTAATTGCATTCAAATCTTCTTTCAGGAAAGATTTTTGATTAAAACAATATAATGGTAAAAACGATACACCGGCAGTGGTAGCAATAGAAGCTACTATGAATTTGCGGCGCGATAACCTTTGATTCTTTTGCGTGCTCATAATTTTGGTAATTTCATTATTGCTAATAAGGAATATCCTTGAAAAGCCATTCTTAAATAGTAGTCAACTGATAAACGTTTCAGAATAAAAAAAAGTTTGAGATTAATTCAAAAGCTTAAAATTTAAGATTATCAAAAACAAAACGAGATAGCATTAACTATCCTGTAACAATAAGAACCGTCCTCGTTAAAAGAACGGTTCTTTTCAGCTTTATAAATATTAATTAAGCCAATTGGGAAGCAGCCCGGCCACCACTCTGATCGACAGCTACTACCTCCACTTTATCGCCTTCTTTGATCGAAACGTCAAAAACGAAAGGTTTACTTTTCAGAATTTGCGGTTTATGCTCAACTTCACCAACTTTCGTTCCATTGACTAAAACTTCATATGAGATTATCGACACATCACCCGCAAAAGCATTATCCCACAGCACTTTGCTTTCTTCTTTCCGGAGGTTTGCGGGTGCTGTTAAGCCCACTTTATCAATTTGGAAATAATTTGATTTCGGTTTAACCAGCAAAGCCTGCTCTTCAATTCGCTTTCGTTCACTTTCAGGCATTCCGCCGGGTTCAATTTGAGCTGCGTAAAAGTTTTGTACTAACTGGCATTTCATCGGATCTTCATCAATCTGACCAATTCCGATAATGGCTGTATGGATGCCAGGTGTGGTCAAAGAATATTCTACAAGCGGACGACTTGGCAGTTCAGGATTTCCTATTTTTCTGAAAACATCCTCAGGCTTTTGCGACCAGCGCGGTTCCTTATGATATAAAGCAGCATCGGCAAAAACTTTCATAGCAATTATTCCCATTCCTTTTGCAGCAGCCACTGGAATGACATTATGCTGCATGCTGTACTTGGTTTTATCATTGGCATTAATAGCAACCAACATTCCTTCCAGAATTCCGTATTCGTCGCGTTGAATCATTTCAATCATTGCCGGTGGATTCGCATGACCGGAAAAGCCAATGTGCCTGATCAGTTTTTCATTTTTAGGATTCATCCCTGTCAGGTTGGTCCCATCACGAAAATCGCGCAGGGCAACCAAAGCTCCAAAATTACCATTTGGATCAAGAGGAGTCTCAAGTCCCTCATATAGCACGTCAATTTCAGCCGTATTGTGTAAGGTGTGAATAAGAATCATATCCAGGTAGGCTCCTTCCGGATAATTTCCTTTGTTATCTCCAAAAATCTGGCTCAGTGATCGCTTCAAATCATCAACTGCACATTTTACATCGGGCATCCCGTTCGACCAATTGTTAACATTTTCTCTTTGAGGCCAATCCGGTTTTCCCCAGCGCATACAAGTTTTACTGGTTAACCATATCGATTTACGAAGTTTTTCATCATAATTCTGTTCATCTGGAATCAAATTCAGAATTTTGAATGCCTTGTTGTAATTCAACTGGCTATCGGCATAGAGGTTTGAAGTATCGAAATAATTAATTCCAAGCTTAAACGCTTTGAGAATAATCGGCACCGGATCAACATCTGCCGGAGTCCACTGCAGCGAAGCTTGTCCGCCAAGTGCAAGTGTCGTGACTTCGAAATCAAAATTGCCAAATTTGCGCTTCATGGGAGATGGCATTTTTTCAGAAGTGCAGCCTGTTAATGACAACACAGAAATCCCTGCTGTTGTTGCTGCCGATACTTTAATAAAATTGCGCCGTGTTAATGGGTATTTTTCTGGCTTGCTCATAATAATTGGATTTAGTTGGATAAAATTAAGAAAATTATGTGAACAGTTTATTATCAAACTGTTTGTTGCAGTTGACTACTTTATTCGAATAAAAATCAATTCTCCTGCTGAACAATTTGGCCTTATATTTTTTATAATCCTTGTAAACTATCAAGAAATGAAAAAAACAGGACAAATCATAATAACTGTAGAAGCAATAATAAATGCTCCGGTTGAAAGGGTCTGGAAATACTGGACAAGACCGGAAGATATTATTCAATGGAATAACGCTTCTGAAGATTGGCATACCACCCGGGCAGAAAACGATTTGAGAATTGGAGGTAGCTTTATTTCAAGAATGGAAGCTAAAGACGGAAGTTTTGGATTCGATTTTACCGGTCAGTATTCGGAAGTAAAAATGAATGAACTAATCGTTTATACAATTGCCGATGGCCGAAAAGTTCACATCAATTTTAATACCATTGGAAATTCTACTTCGATCATTGAAAGTTTTGAAGCCGAAGAAATTAATTCCAGTGAATTGCAGAAAGCCGGCTGGCAAGCCATTTTAAACAACTTTAAGCGATATGTAGAATCGAAATAAGGTTGATATTTATTTGTTGCACCGTACCAGTATTTTCTTTTCATTTATTCTGACAGTTGCTGGAATTGAAAGTTTCCCCGGTTCACCATCGAAATGAAAATAAGGAGTATTTGCCTTTTCAAGTTCAATTTCCCGGGCTTTGTAGCAATCAACAAACGGAAGTTTCGGGATAAATCCGGCAAAAAGGGCGATTGCAAATATCGGCATCCAGATTTTGGCAAACTTCCGCACAACAACCACATCAATTAATCCATCAGTCATACTTGCACCAGGGGCAATAAAAGCATTGTTCCCAAATTGGGAGGCATTCGCAAAAGTGACAAGAAAAACCTTTTCGTCGACAAAGACTCCATCAATTTTCATCTGAACATCAATTGGCTTGAAGAAAATACTCTCCTGAATGACCAATTGCACATATTTGAGAAATCCTCTTGACGAGGCTTTACTCATTTTTTCGGCAACCAGGGCATCGAAACCGATTCCACTCGTACATAGAAAACGCTGACTATTCATCTGACAAACATCCAGCTGAAGCGTATTCCCTTCAATAAGTGTTTTTACACTTTTACTTATATTCATCGAAATGCCCAGTTCACGGGCTAATCCATTCCCTGATCCCATCGGAATAATTCCCAAAAGAGTTTCAGTTCCAATCAATCCTTGGGCAACTTCATTGACAGTACCGTCACCTCCAACAGCAATAACCAGATTGTATCCTTTTTCAGATGCAGCTGATGCAAGTTCAACCGCATGTCCGGGGTAGCTGGTAAAAGTATATTCTACTATATTTCCTGATTTCTTTAAAAATGAAACGATTGAATCAACTGATTTCTCAGCTTTACTGTGTCCGGCATATTTATTAATAATCAGGAATATCTTTTCGGCTTTTGGTTTTATCATGGTTCTTTTATCTTTTTCAAATGCGATTTGCCGTAGTAATATATCAGCGGTTAATGAAGTCATCGTGCAAAACCTGCATGTAAGCTTTCGGAAATTGCAAATCGTCCGAAGTTTTCAGGTTTGGTTTTCGGGCAAAATCATGACTATTCTGATCAAAATAATACTCACCTTGCGGAGTTACATAACCCCAGCCCGAATCGAGTGCATAAAAGGCATAGGGATGTGATGTGAAGATATCTTTGGCAAATTTCGACGGATCGGCTTCCCATCCCAACTGATGAATCAGTGTAACTCCAAAATCAGCCTGTTGTGAGATAGTTTCAATTTTCTGGAACGTATCAACAACCCCTCCCGACCAAATCAGCGGAATACGGTATGATGCAGTCTCTGTTATATCCGTCGGTCCCGGCGGCAGCGTGCCATGATCGGAAGTTACTATTAATAAGGTATTGCTCCAAAGAGGTGAATTCCTGAAACCATCAATAAATACACCCAAACAACTATCGGTGTAAGCCACTGAATTCAGATACTTGGCCTCGTTCGAATTGCCTTTGATTTTCGAATACGGCACATCATATGGCGGATGACTGCTAACCGTGTAAATGGTTTTCATAAAAGGTTCCTTCTCCGTTTTCAAGTCTTCAAAAGCCCTTTCAAAAACATAGCCATCCGGAACTCCCCATTTAGTCATCCGTCCAAGTTTTGCCGGAAAATCAGCCTTGGTAGTTACTTGTCCGCAATTGCTTTGCAACACAAAAGTTTTCAGGTTATAGAAATTAATATCACCTCCGTAATAAAATGTGGTATTGTAATTGTGCCGGTTAAAGTACTCCGGAAGTAACGTCAAACTGCGCGATTTTTCAGGATAAACCATTATGGAAGTACTCAGCAACGAAGGATACCCACCTAAAACTGCCGAAATACCCCGATCAGAACGATTCCCTGTGGAATAAAAATTGGTAAAAACCGTACTTTTTGTACATAACGAATCCAGATTTGGCGCTATTCCTTTTAGTCCACCCAAAGGAGAAATAACTTTATTTGAGAAGCTTTCGAGAATAATTAAAATGACATTGGGTAGTTTCTCCGGATTCAGTTTAATCAATTGTGGCCGCGATACAGCAGAATCACCTTTCATAAACTGGTTAAAAAGCCGCACACTCTCTTCTTTCGACATATAAGCGCAAGGATTAGAAAGCCGTTTTCGCTTTTCGACTGACTTTGCAAAATTCCATAAATAGTTGGTCGCTGCCTGGTTGACGTATAATTTAGGACTGAAAGCCACAGAACTAAGATTGAGAGGCGAAGTATCGAGTCCTCCGCGAATTGGAATAATTAAGGAAGCAACCAGAAACAATTGAAGGAGAAATGCATACCAACTGATTTTATCATGTATGGCAATACCATTCGGGAAAAGCTTTCGGTAAAAAAATGCAAATCCAACAATTAAAGTTCCGGAAAGTAACAATCCCAAAATAATATCGCCGATAGATACCGAGGCACTCATTGCCACCGGATCATGAATGTAATTAAAGGCCGTAATATTAACGCGGGTACCCCAATGTGGGTACAAGCCTAAATCTAAAACAACCAAAAAAGAAGCGATAATCACAAAAAGAAGGTTGTATATTGAAATGAAGCTATTTACAAACCGTAAAGGCAAAAAACTTTTAAAAGACAACAATAAACCAGGTATGACCAGCAAATAACAAGCTGTTGAAATATCCATTTTTAAACCATAACCAAAAATCCCCAAAACTTCGGCTATCGACAATTGCCGGGTCTGTTCATAATTCGAAATCAGAAAAAAGACTTTGGCAAGCCAAAAGAAGATCATCCAAAAGATGAAATACTTTAAAAATCGGACAATCTGTTTTGATAAGCCTGTCATGAAATGGTGATTGATTTACAAAAGATTGCAAATATATAAAAACTGCATCTACAGATCTTTTTCATCCGGATTTTTAAAACAAATTAAACCATCAACAAAATTAGGGCTGTTTTTTTATCAGAAATTATCGTACCAGATTAATGAATCAATCAAAAATTGAATTTCAGTAGTATTTTATTAAATCAGAATTTTATTAAATTTTTACATTTTAATCTTTATTATAACATATCTATATCTTTATTCTATTATTTATTCATTTTACCTACCATTTTATTACTTCATTCAATTTTTACACGATTATTTGACAATCATTAAGTTACAACATCATTTTAAATTATATCTTTTTTATTTTTTTTACCACACACCCCTATTTTTACTTCAATAAATTCATTTTTTTATTCTTTTTTAAACAAATACCCCAATATTTTACAGGCAATCGATTGTTAATTTATCTTTAATTCAAGACAACCCCCATTTTCATTCAATCAAATTTTTAAAATAATACATACTTTTGACCAAGCATATCAAACAAAGGGGGTCAATTCAGAAAAAGCATATTTTTTTTCGAACAAACCCCATTTAAAATGAATAAAAGGAAAATAGATTATAAAGTTAAACCCTAAAAATTGAGTATCATGAAAAAGAAAATTACCCTCATCGTTTTTACATTACTTGCGATTTGCACCCTCAATGGAAAAGCACAAGAAACCACAAGCTCGTGGACAACCGGAGTTGATTTGTATAGCAGTTATGTATGGCGTGGTGCCAAGTTCGGATCAGGTCCGGCAATGCAGCCAACAGTAAAATACACTAATGGGGGTTTCTCAATAGGTGCATGGGGCAGCTACTGTTTCTCGACCAATGAAGCTACCGAAGCAGATCTTTTCGCCTCCTACGGATTTAGCCTTGGAGAAAACAGCACTTTATCTTTTGCCGTAACTGATTATTATTTCCCAACGGCTGAATACTTTGATGGCAACTCTCATTATTTCGAGCCGATGGTAAGCCTGGGTCTTGGAAAGCTATCATTAGCAGCAGCTTATATGACCAATGCTGAAGACACTTATGTTGAAGCAGGTTATAATGCAGGAGCAGTATCCCTTTTCGCCGGAGCAGGTAATGGCCAGTATACCAAAGATGCCAGTTTCAACCTCTGTAATGTTGGACTAAAAACATCTAAATCAATAAAAATTTCTGACAGCTTCACTATTCCTGTTAGTGGTTCAGTTATTCTGAATCCTTCAACCGAGCAGTTCCATATTGTTGTAGGAATCAGTTTGTAATCTTTTCAAAACCCTCAAATAAAAAATATCATGAAAAAAATTGAAGCCATCGTTAGAAAAACCAAGTTTGAAGAAGTACGCGCAGCATTACACGAAGCTGATATCGACTTTCTCTCGTGGTGGGAAGTTAAAGGACAGGGCACAGCCCGTCAGGGACTCATTTTCAGAGGCATTGCCTACGATGTAAACTCTGTTGCCCGCATGTATATCTCATTTGTTGTTCGTGACCAGAATGTTGAAAAATCAATCAATGCGATTCTTGAATCAGCCTACACTGGAGAAAGTGGTGATGGTCGGATTTTCGTAAGCGACATTGGTGAATCAATTCGAATCCGCACTAAAGACCGGGGTGACGAATCGCTCTACAACAAATAATCCCTCAGATATAAAATATTAAAGACGAAATATATGAAGACAAAATTACGATATACAGGGCTGGCATTACTAGGTTTAATTGCCCCAACCATACTTTTTGCTCAGGAAGCGGCAACAGTTGCAGCAGTTGCGACACCTGAACCAACTCCCTACATTGATTTTGGAAACACCGCCTGGATGATTGTTGCGACTGCATTGGTTATGCTGATGACAATCCCTGGTCTGGCCTTATTTTATGGTGGTTTAGTTCGCCAGAAAAACGTATTAAATATCCTTATGCAGTGTTTCATTTTAACCGCAGCTATCACACTTGAATGGGTATTTTTTGGCTACAGCAACGCATTTGGTTCTTCAACAGGAGCACTGGCGCCTTTTATCGGAGGATTCGACTGGGCATTTTTAAACGGTATTGGAATTAATGATGTTAGTCCGTACTACATTTCGCAAGCCACAGCACGAATTCCACACCTTCTGTTTGTATTGTTTCAATGTATGTTTGCAGTAATTACTCCTGCGCTGATTATCGGAGCCTACGCTGAACGTATTAAATTCAAAGGCTTTCTAATTTTCTCATTACTTTGGGCCATCCTCGTTTATAATCCTGTTGCACATTGGGTATGGTCAGCCGACGGCTGGTTATTCAAAATGGGAGCATTGGATTTTGCAGGCGGAACAGTCGTCCATATCAATGCCGGTATTGCCGCCCTTGTTATGACTTTAATGATTGGATCACGCAGAAATTACAACAATCATCCAACAGCCCCTCATAATATTCCATTAGTAGTTATTGGCGCTGCCTTACTCTGGTTCGGCTGGTTCGGATTTAACGCCGGAAGTGGTTTGGCTGCCGATGGTTTGGCGATCAGTGCATTCCTTGCCACTCATGTTGCTACTGCCACAGCCGCCTTTACATGGGCAATTATAGACTGGTCAATAAACAAGAAACCAACCGTTATTGGAATCTGTACCGGAGCAGTTGCCGGATTGGTTGCAATTACACCTGCAGCAGGGTTCGTAGGAGTTCTTGGAGCAGTTGTTATCGGTATAATTGTAGCTGTAGTTTGTTTCTTTATGGTTTCAGTTGTGAAACACAAATTTGGATACGACGATTCACTTGATGCCTTTGGAGTACATGGAATTGGTGGAATTCTTGGTGCACTTTTAACCGGTTTTCTGGCCACTCCTGCTATTCAGTCTTCATACAGCGGATTATTCTACGGCAACCCAAAACAACTTTGGATTCAGTTGATTGCAACAGTTACTACCGTTGTATTTTCAGGAGTAATGACTTTCATCCTCTTTAAAATTGTTGATAAAATGGTAGGTATCCGTGCAACACAAAAAGAAGAAATTGCTGGTCTGGATATTACTCAACACAACGAAATGGCATTGAACGCAGATTAATCCTAAAGAATCACATAAGAAATAGTTTAGTTCGATTACATATAATTCTCTGCTTCAAAGTGCTTTTTGAAGCAATCCTTGAGAGACCTGTTGGGGGACAGGTCTCTCTCTTTTATTTAATTCAGCTGAAGTCCGGTCAGCAAGTCGACATAAATCCGGAATCCCTCTTCCATTTCAGAAATAAGGATGAATTCGTCAGCAGTATGAGAGCGCGCACTGTCACCAGGTCCAATTTTTATCGAAGGAAAAGGAATCACTGCCTGATCAGAAGTTGTCGGAGATCCGTAATAGTTTAGACCAAGACCTGTTCCCTTTTTTACAATTGGATGGTCAACAGGTATTCCCGAAGAATTTAACCGAAAAGACCGTGGTACCACATCTGAATCAACCAATTGATCGATTATTTCAAAAGCCTGTAGGTTGGAATAATGTTCATTGGTGCGAACATCAACCACAAAACTGCAGGTATCGGGAACCACATTGTGCTGGGTTCCTGAATTAATAATTGTTACTGACATTTTTACAGCTCCCAAAATCTCAGAAGTCTTCTCGAATCTGAAATTTCTGATCTTTTCAATATCCTCAATCGCTTTATAAATAGCATTTTCTCCTTCTTCGCGAGCTGCATGACCCGATTTGCCATGAGCGGTACAATCGAGTACCATTAATCCTTTTTCGGCAATGGCCATCTGCATTTTTGTTGGTTCACCAACAATTGCCAAATCCAGAGACCCAATTTCTTCTAAAATACTGGCAAGACCATTCAGTCCTGAAATTTCTTCTTCGGCTGTTGCAGCATAAATCAAATTGAAAGGAAGATTTTTTAATTCATTGAAATGCATAAAAACAGCCAGTAAAGTTACCAGTGCTCCACCTGCATCATTGCTTCCAAGACCGTAGAGAATGCCGTTTTCAATATCCGGAGAATACGGATCGCGTGTATAACCGCTGGCTGCTTTTACAGTATCAATATGCGAATTGAGCAAAATTACCGGAAGTCCTTCCTGCCAAAACTGATTCCTAATCCAGGTATTATTCATTTTTTTGCTGAAAGGAATCTGTGCCTCATCAAGAAACTGCCTGATAAGCTGTGCGGCATTCTCTTCATTCCGGCTAAGGGAAGGAGTTGATATGAGTGATTTCAGCAAATTGATCTGTTTTTCCATGATTCGATTTCAATTCAATATCAGACAAAAATCAAAAAAAATGTTTGTATATGATCAGGAATTGGCCAAAAAGAACAAATAATATTTGAATTGTTCCTTTTTCAACCAGGCACAACGGCAAAGTCTGAAAGCTTTAAGAATAAGGTTAAAGATTTAGTTCAGCACAAATCGGTAAGTAATTGTACCGGTTTGAAAAGAAGGTGCAGTGCCATCGACATTAAACCGGGCCTGCAGGGCAGCTTTTTTGGCTGCAGCCAGTAATTCTGGATTGGCAGTATTCGAACCTTTAACGCCAGCGTCGGCTTTGGTTACCCTGCCTGATTTGTCTACGGTAACCATTACAACTACTTTACCATCTTCATTACCAAGAAATTCAGGCTTAGGCAAAGATTGAGCTGTTCGGCCATCCAAATTAAATGATACGCCACTGTCACCGGTTCCGCCACCCGGTCCATATCTTTCGGCATTGGCTACTCCTTCAGGAGTTCCCTGGTTTCCTGGGCCATAAGTGATACCCTGGCTGGTACTTTTCGAATCAGGACTACCTTTTCCTCCACCACCAAAAACATTTTTGGCACGACTGTTAATTTCCCCTATTTTACGCTGCTCGGCAGCAGCCTGAGCAAGCAATTGTTCCTGTTCCCTTTTTTGCCTCGAAATTTCAGCTTGCTTCAGTCTTTCGGCCTCATCCAATCTTTGTTTTTCAGGATCAACTACCTTTTTTATATCTTTCTTTTTAACCGGAGTTTTTATAGCGACAGTTTGCTCATCATCCTGAGTCAGAATATCATCTTCGTCAGCCGGAGCCACAATCTTTTTTGAAGGTGGCTGAACCACCTGTTGGGCTGATACGGATTCAACAGGTTTGATTGTGGGCTGTTTCTCGCCGGGAGCAGGTTCTTCCATCCCAAAACCAGTTTCAGAATCGCCAAAATTAACCAGAATGCCTTCATCGACAGGAGGTGGCGGAGCTGCCATAATTCCAAAAAACAACAGCAAAAATAAAATCAACCCATGAGTAATGAGTGTTCCGTATATTCCTGTCCTATGTTCTAATAAATATTTCATTTTCTACTGCCGTTTCAAAATTCAATGTACTGGTTCATTCAGTATTTCAAGAAAATCATGTGTTGCCGACTCTAAATGAAATATAACTTTACCTACACTGGCCACAAGTATATTATATGCAATATAAGCCACAATCCCCACAATTAAACCTGCAACCGTGATAACCAACGCCTGGTAAACAAAGGTTGTTATTGTTTGCATGTCGATCATTTTATCGGAATTAGCCATTTCATACAAAGCTTGAATCAAAGCCAGAACTGTTCCAAGGATTCCAAGCATAGGAGCTGCCCCAACCACACTGGCCAACACCGGAAGACCTTTTTCGAGTCGCGATATTTCCTGATTACCTGCATTTTTAATTATCCGGCTTACTTCATCAACAGAAGAACCAATGCGGGCAATTCCTTTTTCAATCATACGTGCCGAAGGAGTGTTTTCATTCTTGCAAAGGTTAGAGGCAGATTCGATGTGGCCATTCAAAATATATTCGCGCAAACGCCCCAACAGCATCGGATCAAGCTTCCTTGACCTGCCAATTACAATCATTCGTTCCAGAAAAATAAACAAGGCTACAGCTGACAAAAACAAGATAGGAACCATTCCGATACCACTATTTAATACTAAATGATAAATCATCTCAGCCAACCCACCAGATTCAATTGGTTCACCTACAGGAAGTTTTCCTTCCACCAAATTCTGATTAGCCTGTAATAGAATAAAATTCAGCATAAGCAGTTTCTTTTAGACAGCCTTATTAAAAACGTGTTGTACGCCTCAAATAGTATGCCCTGTAAAAATACAATTTATTTAAGACAAATTAAAAACAGGAGTTGTTCACCCTTCAGGTGGAGAAACGTACTCGTTAAAATAAAACCGAAAGTGATTATTTCTTTTTTCTTTCTTTGGTGTTTTGTGGTTTGAAGATTCTGAGCATCTTTTGCCAGAGTTCGTTAAAATCATTAAAATCTTCGCGGTATGAAAGTCCAACGCCCTGTGTGTAAGGCGAAGTTTCATAATAAATGTTGTTATTCGAGTGGTTGTAGGCTTTTAACTGGAGTTTTCCATTATTGGTGAGTTTTACGGCTACATCGGCATCTCCCACCAGATTGTTGTTATTGGCAGTCGTTCGCTGTGCCGAATTATTCCCGATGTTCCCGTTTATGCTCACGCGATCGTTAAACAATTGTGTGCTAAGCGCAAATTCAATCTCATTGTTCGTTATTTCATTGCCCGGACGGTAATTAAACCCAATATCAAAATCGTTACTGATTTGAGACAGCCAGTTACTAAACTGATTGGAAAATAATTCGCTGGCAGTGGAAGCAGTAGAACCTACCAGACTATTATTTCCTGAGTATGAGCCGCGAAGATATTCAGGCGTGTAAAATTTGCCTAAAACCAAAAGCGACAGAATTTGTTTGTTCATGTCTTCTTCAGAACTGATGTATTGTTTCACCTCATCCCTGATTCGATCTTCAGTGGTTGGTAATTCAATATCAAATTTTATATCCGGATTGTTCAGGCTATTCGTCAGATTTATTTTACACAAAACCGGAATCCGCTGATTGAAATCGGCGTTTTGAGGAGTGTTTACAAACAGTTCGGTCAAAGGCGCTTTCAGTCGGTAAATAGCATTCAGATTAAGGATTGCATCAAGCGGATCGCCATTCCACGCAATGGTTCCTCCGCGCTGAATCTCAAACTTTTTATTGATCACATTCTGGAGAGTAAAAAGGTAATCTCCCTGAGAGACTGTATATTCGCCAAAAAGTGAAATATTGTAATCCTTATCAATTGAAAGCTGCAAGTTTCCGGATCCCTGAGAACGGATAACATCGCCGATCTTCGAATTATAAATTAACTGTGCTTTAGCCTCCGGAGTTACTTCAATATCAAATTTCATCTGAACATTCGAATCAGAAACAGGGGCTTTGACTACTTCAAATTTAGGCTGGTAACTTCTTGATACAAAACTTAAAAAGTCATATTCCTGGGCATCGCCTTCATATTCGAGTGAAATGTTCATTTCTGTACCCTTTTCAGTCCGGGCGACTCCATCAATCAGCACAGTTGCCCCATGTCCGGTAATACGAACAATACCGCTGCCAAAAGTCTTCCCGTAAAATTGCTCATTGTCGGAAGGAGTGGTATTAATAGCCATGATTTTATTTGATTTTACGGCCAAATCATAAACCATCTTCGAAAAAGAACGATGCTGGATTGAACCTGAAAATACTCCCGAATTACCAAAATCATCCATTACTTTCATGTTCGGAAAAATGATTTTATCTCCATCAAACCTGACAGAATCATTCAGATTATAGTTCACTTTTAATTCAGAAAGCATGAGTCCGGCATTGGCAGCAAACAAAGCGCCTTTGTGCTGAATATGAGAGGGCGGGCCAAAAATATGAACCTTTCCGGTTGCATCGCCATGGAAATTGGCAAAGGAACTTCCTAGTAAAGGCTGAAGTATCAATAATGAAAAATGATTGAAATTGGCATCAACAGAAAGACTGTCGCGGCCTGGATTAAAAATTCCAAAGGCATGAAGGGCATTGTTATCATTTTTCTCGACGAGTAATTCGGCATTTATTTCATTGGCATCGCTGTCCCACCTGCTTTGTACTGTCGCATTTCCCAATGGCTGACCAAGCAACGACAATCCATCAATATTCAAATCGGCGAGAAACAAAATACGTCTGTAAACATCTAGCAATGAAACACTGCCATTCAATTCCCCTTTCAACTGCAAATCATCGGCAATAAAGGTATTCAGCGAATTCATATCAATCTGATGAAAGCTGATGTTCAGTTTATTGTTCTGATCTTTACCAATAATTCCATCGGCAATAACCGATTGGCTCCGGGAGGTAAGCGCAAGTTTGTTGATTTTTATCAAAGAGGAATCGACCGAAATCATGGCCGAATTAATTTGCCATAGGCTATCGGCTAAAAACAACCGTGTAGGTTTGACCGTTATTTCAACATGAGGGCTATTCTTTTGCCTGAAAAATTTTGAACTGGTGTTTATAGATCCGCTGTATGAAACATTACCAAAGTTATTCCACGAAAGTTTAGAATCCATTACATCATCGGAGGCTTCGGTGATTAATGACAAATTATAGATTTTCAAATTATCACCAACCGATATTTCATCAATTTTGTTTTTAACATCCAGTTTCGAGTTTCCATCCACATTAACTGTAATTTTCCTGAAAACAGTAGATTTATATTGAAGCAAAGGGAACAGCCCATTTAAAACCAGCGTATTTTTTTCTGAATTAATTCGCCCATCCAATCTGGCAGGATCCATTTTCAAATCAGGGATTAACACCTGTGTAAAACGGTTAATATCTTTAAGCTTGAAACTGAAATCAAAATTATTTAAAGTTTCCTGATCTGAAATCTGAAAGTTATATGCCGGCAGATAACCGGAAATAATTTTTATAATGGACGGATAAAGTTTATGCAACTCATATTTTCCACGAATATCCGCATCCACAAAATCAGACCGAACCTGCAAAACAGGTTCATTTTCAAAGAATGTTTTCAGGTCAAAATTATCAAACAGCAAAAGGCCGTTTTCGTTTTGATAAGTTCCTTTCGCAAAATGAATTAATCCATCCAGATTATCAATATTGTTACCAGTAAAATTGGCATTCAGGGCAAACGCAATATCCGATTTTTTAAACTTGCTGACCAGTTTTAAGGCAATCAGATCGGCTTTTTCAACCTGCATATTGAAATTAAAAACAGGCACCGGAACATTCAGATCGAACTCCCCGTCGAACCTGAATTTCAGATTGGGATCGTCAACTATCAGGCTGCCGTCGAACCGTTTATTGAGAATATCGCCACTCAATTCAATATTTTCGTACTGATACTGATTGACCATCATACTATCAATCTGTCCGGTTACTGAAGCTCTGAAGTCGTTTGTTTTTGGATTCAGGATACCTTTAATATTACCGTCAAAGGTGATGCGGTCGAGCAAATCAGACTGCAACAGTTTTCCGAGTTGAAAATTGACTGTTTTCAGTCGCCCGTTGATTTTCAGCTTCTCGCCGTCCATTGGCACAAAAGATAAATCGGTAGCTAAAACGCCCCATTTCGACCGAAAAGTTCCATAAGAAACAAAATCGCTCAGGAATCCTGTAAAATTTCCTTTGTACTCAATAATTCCGGCCTGAAACAAGGTTTCCGGAATATCCAGCATCTGAAGCGGAAAATGATCGGGTAGTTTAATCCGTTGAATATCATTCAAATCGGTCACCGAATTTTTCAGATCAATGTGCATATATGTACTAGCAATATCAGGCAGTCCGTTCAAATAAAAATCAACAGTCAACCGGGTATTCTGCCCAATTCCAAGTTCAATATTTTTACCTTTTAAATCAGCCAGTTTACCCGAAATTTGTCCGCTTATCAGCACCCGTTCATCCATTCCCTGAAGAGACGGCACCAATTGGGCGATGTCTTTCATGCTCACAATGGATTCCTGCAAATCGAGATCAACTTTTAATTTCTTAAAATCAAGTTCCTTTCCTATTTTACTTTTATCAATGCTGATGTTGGCTTCAGTTATTTCCGAATTGGAAGTTTTAACATGTAAATGATTCAGGAAAACGGAATCGGGAGTGACCAGCAATCTGGCCGATAAATCTTCAAGACTGAAGAAATTCCGGTCATTCATCCGGAAATGACTCAACAAAAATCCCATTTTCTGGTCAGAAAATTGAAACTCACTTACCCCAAGAGCAATATCATTAAATGAAACCCGGTGTTTCCCCAGGCTATCAAGGTATGAATAATTAAATTTTGCATCATTCAGCTCAAACCTTTTTAAAGTAAGATCAAAATTTGGACGATCAGATTTTATTGTATCAGTTGATTTCAGTTGATCGAGCAAAAACTGAAAATTGGCCGTACCCGCCGAATCGACACCAATTTTAAGAAAAGCCTGATTCAACTTCAGTTGATCCACTGTAAAATACCGGTGCTTGATACTGAAAGAATCAATTCTGGCTTCTAGTTCGCCAACAAATAACATTGAATCCTGCTTTTGATCCTTTACAAGAACCTCCCTGAATACTACTTTATTGAAAAAGGAAATAGAAACTCCTTTAACTGTGATGGATGTATGGTATTTTTCGGAAAGATATTTGGTGATATTTTCGGCCAAATAGGTTTGCACAACCGGAATCTGAATTATCAGGTAGATGAGGAGACAAAGAATAAAAATTGCTCCGGGAATTGAAAGTCCTATTTTAAGTGATTTTTTGATAATTTTGTCGCTCCAATTTTAAGGCAAATTAATATAAATACGCGGATATACACCAGCCTGTTACCAGAATTAACGATAGAACAGGCTTTTTATTAATATGAATGAATAAAGTACAAGACATATTGATTTTAGGAATTGAATCATCATGTGATGACACTTCAGCTTCTGTGATTAAAAACGGTTTTTTGCTGTCAAATATTATTGCCGGACAAAAAGTTCATGAAGCCTATGGCGGAGTTGTTCCGGAATTGGCAAGCCGTGCACATCAGCAAAACATTATTCCGGTAGTCGATCAGGCCATTAAGCAGGCTGGAGTAAAAAATGAAGATATTACAGCCATTGCCTTTACCCGCGGGCCCGGACTGCTCGGTTCTTTGCTGGTAGGAACTTCGTTTGCCAAAGGTTTTTCACTGGCAACCGGTGCACCCATGATCGAAATTAACCATCTTCAGGCACACGTCATGGCTCAGTTTATTCAGGAATATGATACGCCTTATGATCCACCCAAGTTCCCGTTTCTTTGTCTGTTGGTTTCCGGCGGAAATTCGCAGATTATTTTGGTTACAGATTATCTCGAAATGGAAGTAATTGGCCAAACTATTGATGACGCGGCCGGCGAAGCCTTTGATAAATGCGCTAAGGTGATGGGATTGCCTTATCCCGGAGGCCCCTTTGTCGATAAATTGGCAAAAGAGGGAAATCCAAATGCTTTCAAATTTTCGAAACCAAGAATACCCAATTTTGATTATAGTTTCAGCGGACTGAAAACCAGTTTCCTCTATTTTTTGCGTGACCAACTGAAAGAGAATGAAAATTTTATTGAAGAACGTAAAGCCGACTTGTGCGCTTCGCTTCAAAGAACGATTATCGAAATTTTGCTCGATAAACTGGTAAAAGCTGCCAAAGAAACCGGAATCAATGAAATTACCGTGGCGGGTGGCGTTTCGGCCAATTCAGGATTACGAAATGCGCTACTGGAGACTGCCAAAAAGAACCACTGGAAAATGCACATCCCTAAATTTGCCTTTACCACTGATAATGCTGCCATGATTGCCATGACCGGATATTTTAAATACCAGAAAGCTGAGTTTATAGGAATGGACGCAGTTCCATTTGCACGGATGGACATCAGGGTGTGATAAGTTATAAGTTATGAGTTCCAAAACTCATCATTTATAACTTTTAACTCATAATTTCTTCAGCATCCACAAGCCACAGCCAAAATGCTTGGAGTTTCCCATGGGCGCTTTCAGGTATTCGAATCCGAATTTGGCATAGATTTTTAAGGCTAAATGCAACTCATCAAGCGTTTCGAGGTAAACCTGCCGAAATCCATTTTCTCTTGCTGTTTTCAAGCATTGCTCAATCAAAGTGCGACCTAACCCTATTCCACGGGCTTCGGGCAAAAGGTACATTTTTACCAGTTCGCAAGTATCTTCAGGCAATCCTTCCGTTGGATAAATACCACCGCCACCCCAGATTTTTCCATTGGTTTCGGCAACAAAATAAGCTGATTTTGAGGTCTGGAACAGTTCAAACAAAGCGTCGGTCGTCGGGTCAAAATAAACCGTTCCGGGATTGGCTGCGCCAAATTCAGCAAGCGTATTCCGCACAATCAGAGCGAGATCAGGATTATCGGAAGGTTGTATGGGACGAATGGTGATTTCAGAAAGCATGAAAATCGGTTTTGGGTTTCAAAATGGTCTCCCAAATCTATCAATTTATTCCTTTCCACCATTCAGCTGTTGGTTCAAATTGATCCAAATTGACCGTGTCGCCAATCATTGGATGTATAATCGGAATCTTCAACCTATGCGCTTCTTTCGTTACCCGTTCAATGGGTTCGTCCCAGGCATGAAGCGAAAGTGCAAACTTTCCCCAGTGAACCGGCATTAGAACTTTTGCTTTCAAATCGATGGCGGCCTGAACAGTTTGGTCGGGCATCATATGAATATATTTCCACGATTTGTTGTATTGCCCACATTCTAGCAAAGCCAGATCGAAAGGGCCATATTCTTTTCCAATCTTTGCGAAATGAGTGTCGTATCCCGAATCGCCTCCAATATAAATCTTCTTCGAAAGAGTTTGCAAAACAAATGAACTCCAGATGGTCTGGTTCCGTTTAAAGCTTCTTCCCGAAAAATGCCTCCCCGGTTTAGCAGTTATCAAAAATCCCGACTCCATATCATACGTTTCATTCCAATCCAGTTCAATGATGTTTTTCGGATCAAATCCCCAATATTCCAGATGCTCACCCACTCCCAGTGATGTAATCACTTTCCCGACCCTGGATTTCAATTTCAGGACTGTTTGATAATCGAGATGATCCCAATGATCATGTGTAATAATCAGGAAATCAATCGCCGGAAAATCTTCAGGAGTATAACTATCACTGCCGTTAAAACTCTTTACCATAAACGAAAAGGGTGAGGCGCTTCCACTGAAAACCGGATCAATCAAAAATTTTTTGCCGTCAATCTGCATGAAATACGAGGAATGACCAAACCATACCAGGAAATCTTTTTCAGGAGGAAGATTTTTCAAATCGGTTTTTACCGACGGCAAGTCTGTTGACGGCGCTTTCCTCTTGCTGATTTTAAAAATGCCATCCCTGATCATTTCCCATTTCGATACATCTTCAGCAAAAGTGGGAGTAAAACTCAGGTTTTGAAAACTGCCGTTACTGAAGTTTGGCGATTTTTGTATTCTGTTAAGCCGTTCACCTGTTGGAGGTTTACCAAAACTGGCTTGACTGATGACAACTATTGTGATTACTGCAATTATAACCACCACAAAAAGTATTACTATCATGATTTTCTTCATTTTGTTACATTCATTTTGGCAAGAGTCTTCATATCATCCATCTCCAAAATGTTTTTTGAATAACCAATTAATGAAGCGTTAATCATGGCAGCTGCCAAATCCTTGAGGGTAATCACATACCTGGGTGCAATTACTTTGATTAATGAAAACAGAATCCTGAAATATTTGTAGGTTTTGTAATACGTTTGGGAAGGCTTCAGAGGTAGAAATGGCTCAATCCCACCCGGACGAAAATTATAAACCTGCCTGAAAGGTAATTTCATCAGATCGTTTTCTGTTTTACCTTTTACCCTTGCCCACATGGTTCTTCCCTTTTCGCTGCTGTCAGTGTTAGCTCCCGAAATAAAGCAGAAGGTCATATCCGGATTAAGCGGTGCAAGGACAGTTGCCAGATTCATGGTCAGCGTATAGGTCAATTTGGTGTATTCCGCTTCAGTCTTACCCAACGAAGTAACTCCGAGACAGAAATAACAAGCGTTGTAGCCTGTTAACGTATTGCTTAGTGAAGAAAAGTCAAAAAAGTCGTTGTGAATGATCTCAGTTAATTTGGGATGGGAATAGCCACTTGGGTTACGTGTTAATACCAATACTTTTTCCACTTCAGGATGATGCAGACATTCATATAAAACACCTTCTCCAATCATTCCGGTTGCACCGGTTATAATAACTCTTAATTTATTCATGATATTTAAAATTTCGCTTGAATCAAAAATTCATACCCAACATACCAGCTGTAAAATTGGATTCACCTTAAACAAAACATTCCATGGAAAGTTACTTCCGGATATTTTTTACTTGTCTTTTAATCGCAATTTCAGGCAAATAATTGATGTATTTCTATAAGATAAGCATTTCAGTTAATAATTACACCAACTTTTTTTCTTCGAATCTGATTTTTTTGATGTTTGATAAAACATATTAAATGCTATAAATACATTGAAAAGCATCAATATTCTTAACGAAATGATTTAACTTTAATGGATAAACTCTATTTGGATTGATTTGTTTAATCTTTAAAATTCATCAGTTTTGCCAATAAAGCCTAAAATACCAGTCATGATTGTTACCGGATTCCTGGGGGCCGGTAAAACGTGTTTCATTAATCACCTTTTAGCCAAGAACAGGGGTGTAAAAATCGGCATAATCGAAAATGAATTTGGTGAAAGATCGATTGACTCATGGCTCATTTCCAATTATCAGCCTGAGAGTATTTTAGAGTTAAACAATGGCTGCATTTGCTGTTCTATTTTCAATGAGTTTTCGTTGGCTCTTCAGGAACTGGTCAAGAAACATGATCATTTAGAACAACTCATCATAGAAACAACAGGGGTGGCAGATCCCGGACCTATCATCGAGCCATTTTTCAGCGACCCCGATTTAATTCACCTTTTTGAGTTAAGCGGCACTATTTGTCTTGTTGATGGAATGAACTTTTTAGAGCAGCCTTTACAGTTTGAACAGAAAAAGCAGATCATGCTCAGCGATCTCATTGTTTTGAATAAAGTAAATAATACCAATCCTGAACATCTGCCAATCATCCGAAATAATATTACCGCTTTAAACAGTACTGCCAAGCTGATCGAAACCAATCATTCACGGATTGACGACACGCAGTTCTATCTGCTTCAGCCCAACATGCAAGATGAATTCATTCGAAAAATCAGAAAGCCTTATTTCAATGAACCCGATTCCGTTGAGTTTCATAGTTTCACCATCCGTTTTGGTGGATATGTCAATGAAAACAGATTTCGAAATTGGTTCAAATATTTCGCCTCGCTTCACCGCAAAAGTATTTACCGGATAAAAGGAATTGTCAATTGGGACAATAATCCGTTACTGGGAATAGTCCAGTCGGTAGGAGGAATGACCTCAATCACTGAAGGATCTGTAGTAAATCCTTATGATCCAATTGAAAATGTAATGGTCTTTATCGGAAAAGAAATCAGCAAATTTGAAATCGAAAAAGAATTCCGGCAATTCCTACTTCAGGAAAACTAACCAAAATGGCAGACTGATTAAGGCCAGCAATGTACTCGCAACAACCGTCCTCGACGCGAATCCTGTATTCAATTTGTATTTGATGCAAAGCGCGTAAGCTGTAAGTCCCATTGGCATTGCTGATTCCATAATCCATGCTTTGTTCATATTGCTATCGGTAAATGGCTTTAAAACCAGCATAAAAAGAAAAGGCAAAACAAAAAGTATTACCGCACTGAATGCTAGTACCGGTATCCAATCGCGCAGCTTGCCAACAGGTTGTTTCCCCATAAAAAGTCCCAATGAAAAAAGGACTACCGCAGTAACCGACGAAGCAAAAATATCAAGTCCGGATAGGATTATTTTTGGAAGATGTATTTGATTGACCGCGATAAAAAGTCCGATAAAAACCGCAATGAGCATCGGATTGGTAATTAATCTTACCAGTAATTCACGGAAATGAATTTTATGGTCGCCAAAATATTCAACCAGGAAGATTCCCAACGTAAACAACCAAAAAATATAAACGGCTGAAATCATCGTAGCTTCAGGCAGGATTTGCTCACCAAATGCACTTTTCAAAACCGGAATACCCAGATAGGCCACATTTCCATATGAAACAGCCAGGAATAATGTACGACGTGTGCTATTCTTCAACTTAAGCAAAGCCGAAACCGGGAATACCATCACCATGGAAAAAACAATTCGGGCAGAATTCCATCCGATCAGATTTCCATACAAATTCAGATCCCACTGCAATCGCGATAAAGCAACCAGTATCAGCGCCGGAAATCCAATCCAAAGGGCATAATTATTCAACACCTCCAGCCATTTATCGTCAACAGTTTTATTGCGACTTACAACCATGCCAACAAAAATGACCAAAAACAATGGACCAATGGATTGAAATGCAGATAGAAATGAGGACATAGGCTATAATTCAAGATATTTCACATTTCATTTATTGTCAATGTTTTCACATCATTTCAGGAACGAACACCCTGATTAAATATGACTTAACTATTCACTGAATATGAATGACCACCAATGACTATTTAGTTTCGCTCTCAGCGAATGGATCGGTTACAAACGGACGAACATCAGTTAGCAACATCCCTGCGGCTTGTGCTGCCTGCATTCCAAGTTCGCCATCTTCGAAAACCTGGCAAAATTCAGGCTTAACGTTCATCATTTCAGCGCATTTAAGGAAAGTTTCAGGATTCGGTTTATGTCGGTCAACATCATCTGCAGTTACAATAAAATCGAACAAGGTATCAATTCCCAATTCTTTCATCTGCAGCATAGCGCTTGTCCTGCTTGCACCGGTTCCAACCGACATCGGAATTTTTCCATGAGCACCTTTCATCAATCCGATCACAGCGTCGTGTGGTTTAATCCGGTTGATATTCATCCAGAATTCTTCCTGCTTCATGCCAACCAACACATCTGCATCTATGGTCAGATTTTGTTCCTTTTTGATCCTTTCAGCAAAACTTATGGTTGGTGCGCCGGTCATTTCAACCAGAATCTTCTCGTCAAACGAACAATTCAGTTTTTCGCATACCCTGTGCCAGCTTGCAATGTGCACAGGCAGCGAATCTGACAAGGTTCCGTCCAGATCAAAAATCAGCGCCTTTGCATCAGGATGAATTTCAAGTTTCATAGATTATTTTAAAATTTGACTTCAGCTATTCGAATGCGATACAGACTGTTTCGTTCAAATTCTGAAGGGAACAAAAATAGTAAACTTTTAAACCCGGCAATTCAAAGGATATTTGAAGAGGCACGTTCAATTTTCAAATTAATGTTTGTTCATCCAAAGAATAATTCTCAATTTTGTATGCCTACCAGTTCATACCAGTAGGCATCAATTTATTGCCAATTTGCTAACTTAAATCAATTCTCATGAAGTATTTACTATTATTGGCTTTTGTTGCGGCTTTTGCAACAGGTTCGGGCAAAAGCAAGTACAAAGATGTAAAGTTTGAAGAAAAGAGCCCAAAAGACTGGGAAAATCCTGCAGTAAACGAAATCAACAGGGAAGCTCCGCGTGCATATTTTATTCCTTACGGAACAGTGGAACAAGCCGGGCAAAATGACATTTGGAAGTCTCCGTTTATCCAGTCACTGAATGGCGTATGGCAATTCAACTTGTCACACACGCCCGATGTTCGTCCGTTTTATTTTTTCAAGGATGATTATG
>Ga0209261_10000081_pt1 | contig 23814 bp, 18 predicted proteins | sample DOMMetBare1Fresh_FD_187470 | JGI IMG/M metagenome (GOLD analysis project Ga0209261, IMG submission 187470) | Wetland sediment microbial communities from St. Louis River estuary, USA, under dissolved organic matter induced mercury methylation -... | ecosystem: Environmental > Aquatic >...
AGCGGCGAGAGAACGAGAGCAAACGCACAATCAATCTTCCATGCCCGACGAAATCATTATTCAGGATCGCGAAGAGCTGATCTATCTGCTGTGCGAGGCAGCCGAATTCGAGCACACCGTCATGTGCTCATATCTGCACGCGCAGTGGTCGCTGAAGCGCGACCCGGGTGAAGACACGACACCGGCCGAGCTCGCTGCAATCGAGCGCTGGCGCCGCTCATTGGCACAGGTCGCACTCGAGGAGATGCTGCACCTTTCACTGGTGAACAACCTGCTCGCGGCGATCGGCGCGGCGCCGCACCTGTGGCGGCCCGCCTTCCCGGTGCGGCCCGGCCACTTTCCGGCCGATGTCGTGATGAACCTCGCGCCGTTCAGCGAGGCAACGCTGGATCACTTCATGTTCATCGAGCGCCCCGAGGGCATTGCGCTCGTCGACGGCGCCGGTTTCGGCCACCCGGCCCATTACCGGCGCCTGGCACGCCCCGACATGCTCGCACCGTCGCCGCAGGACTATGCGAGCCAGGGGCATCTGTATCACGGCGTGCTGCAGGGACTGGCGCAATTGACCGAGCAACTTGGCGAGGAGCGCGTGTTCGTCGGCCACGGCCAGGCCCAGGTCGGCGCCGAGGAGTTCGGCCTGCCAGGCCTGTTCAAGATCACCGATCTGGCCTCGGCGCGGCGAGCGGTCGAGGAGATCGTGCTGCAGGGAGAAGGCGCGCCGGCGCAGCGGGATGACTCGCACTTTGCCCGCTTCAGCACCATCAGGAAGGAACTCGGGCAGTTGCGTGCTGCGCGGCCCGCGTTCGAGCCGGCACGCCCGGTGATACGCAATCCGATCCTGGGCGACGCCGGCATCGCGCGCGGTGGCGTGCGCATCGTCGAGCCAGTCACGGCGCAGATCGTCGACCTCGGCAATTCGATCTATGCGCTGATGATCCGCACGCTGTCGCAGGTGTTCGCGCCCGCGCCGCTCCCACGTGATCTGCGCATTGAACTGGCCGCGTCGACCACCGCATTGATGTCGGTGATGGGCCGGGTCGCCGACGTCGCGACGCGGCTGCCCGCCGATCGAGCCCATCCCGGACTGACCGCGGCACCGAACTTCGAGCTGCCCGGCTCATCGGGCCAGCTGGTGCAGCAATGCGCGGCCCGAATTCTGGGTGAAAGAACGGCCGAGCTCGCCGCGGCCGCACGTCGCCTCGCGCGGACCGCGCCGCTCGCCGGTGTCGCCAACGATCTGGACGCGCTCGCACGACGGTTTGAAGAAGCGCACCTTCGTTTCGAAACGCATCTCGGCGATGCGGTCGACCGCGTCGCCCGACTGACCGCGCCGGCGGCGCCGGCCGTGGCCGCCGCCGCTACGAGGGAGTTGCCGCATACGCAGGCGGCCAGCCAGGTTCCCGATGTCGCTCGCACCAAGGACATCACGCTGCGGTTCGATGGTCGTCGTTGCATCCATTCGCGCCACTGCGTGCTGGAGGCGCCGACTGTTTTTCTCGCCAACACCCCGGGCACCTGGATTCACCCGGAATCGACCACAGTCGAGCACTGCGTGCGCGTCGCGCACTCCTGCCCGTCCGGGGCGATCACGTACGAGCGGCACGACGGCGGGCCGCAGGAAGCGGCGCCCAGCGTGAACGTCGTGCGCGTACGCGAAAACGGCCCGTACGCGGTGCACGCCGAGACCGATTTGCCCGCCGGCGTCGAGTTCCGCTCGACGCTGTGCCGTTGCGGCCAGTCGCAGCGCAAGCCCTACTGCGACGGCAGCCATGTGACGAATGGATTCACGGCCACGGGCGAACCCGTCACGCGTGCCTCGGAGCCGCTCGCCGAGCGCGGAGGACTCCTGAGCGTCAAACCGATTCCTGACGGTCCGTTGCAGTTGAGCGGCAACGTCGAGATCTGTGCCGGCACCGGGCGCACGATCTTGCGAACACAATCGGCGCGGCTGTGCCGGTGCGGCGGCTCCGAAAGCAAGCCGTTCTGCGACGGCTCGCATGCACGCGTCGGCTTTCGTTCCGATGACTGAGACGGCCGGTTGCGCGGATCGCGCCGGCGCGGTCGGCAGTTTCCCCGCACTGCCAACGGCGCGGCTCGATCGATCTATCCTTGCACGAATGACGGTTGCGCAGACACGAGTGAAGACCGCCGATCAAACTTGGGAGACCCACGATGAACCGCTCCGCCAGCCTGGCCGAACTGGACCGGCTTGAATCGATTCACCCGTATACCAACCTGCGCCGGCACGAGGAGCGCGGTCCGATCATCATGGCGCGCGGCCGCGGCATCCATGTGTACGACGTTGACGGCCGCGAATACATCGAAGGACTGTCGGGCCTGTGGTGCGCGGCGCTCGGTTTTTCCAACGAGCGGCTGATCGCGGCGGCGACCAGGCAACTGAATACGCTGCCTTATTACCATGGCTTCGCGCACAAGACGTCCGACGTCGCCATCCAGATCGCGCATGACCTGTTGCAGATGGCACCCGGCAGGATGGCGCGCGTGTTCTTCGGCACCAGCGGCTCGGATGCCAACGACACGGCGATCAAGTTCGTGCGCTACTACAACAACGCGCGCGGGCGGCCCAACAAGAAGAAGTTCATCGCGCGCACCAAGGGTTATCACGGCGTCAGCATCGCCGCAGCAAGCCTGACGGGACTGCCGCACCTGCATACCGGCTTCGATCTGCCGGGGCCGGGCGTGCTGCACACCGACTGCCCGCATCACTACCGGTTCGCGCAGGTGGGCGAAAGCGAGGAGTCCTTTGCCGCGCGGCTCGCGCGCAACCTCGAGCAGCTGATCGAGAAGGAGGGGCCGGACACGATCGCCGCGTTCATCGCCGAGCCGGTGATGGGTGCCGGCGGCGTGATTCCACCACCCGCCGGATACTTCGACCTGGTGCAGCCGATCCTCAAGCACCACGACATCCTGATGATCGCCGACGAAGTGATCTGCGGATTTGGCCGCACCGGCCAGATGTGGGGCAGCCTCACCTATGACATCGATCCCGACATCGTCACCTGCGCCAAGGCACTGACCGGGGCCTATGTGCCGTTCTCGGCGACGATGATTTCCGCGCGCCTTTACGAGCCGATCGCCGAGCAGTCGGCGAAGATCGGCACCTTCGGCCACGGCTACACCTACTCGGCGCATCCGCTCGGCGCGGCGGTCGCGATCGAGGCGTTGAAGATCTATCGTGAGGTCGACATTGCGGCGCGCGTGCGTTCGCTCGCGCCACAGTTCCAGGACGGGCTGCGCAAGCTCGCTGACAGCCCAATTGTGGGCGAGGTGCGCGGCGTCGGCCTGATCGCCGCGGTGGAGCTGGTGAAGAACAAGCAGACCAGGGAGTCGTTCCCGGCTTCCGCCGCCACCGCCGCGTATTTCGCCGAGCGTGCGCATGCGCATGGGCTGGTGCTGCGCCCGCTCGGAGAGGCGGTGGCACTGTGCCCGCCGCTGATCATCGAGCCGGCCGAAATCGACGAGATGCTCGCGCGCTTCACGCGTGCGCTGCGCGATACTGAGGCCCACGTCACGCAATGGATGTAGTGCGCCCGGGGCGTCCTATCGAAAGCATGCGATGAACTTCGTCGAGTTCGACGACGTCTGCAAGACGTACGATGGTGTCGCCAACGTCGTCGACCACCTGCACCTGGCGATCGCCGAAGGCGAGTTCCTGTCGCTGCTCGGACCGAGCGGATCGGGCAAGACCACCACGCTGATGATGCTGGCCGGGTTCGAGCGCCCGACCGCGGGGCATGTGCGGCTGAAGGGCAAGCCGATCGATGCGCTGCCGCCGTACAGGCGCAACTTTGGCATGGTGTTCCAGAACTATGCGTTGTTCCCGCACATGACGGTGGGCGAGAACCTGGCGTTTCCGCTGTCCGTGCGCGCGATCAGCAAGAGCGATGCAGCGGCCCGCGTGAAGCGCGCGCTCGACATGGTGCGACTGCCGGCCATGGAGCACCGGATGCCGGGGCAGCTCTCCGGCGGCCAGCAGCAGCGCGTTGCGGTCGCGCGCGCCCTGGTGTTCGAGCCGCAGCTGATCCTGATGGACGAGCCGCTGGGCGCGCTCGACAAGCAACTGCGCGAGGAAATGCAGCTCGAATTGCGCGGCCTGCATGAGCGGCTCGGTATCACGACGGTGTACGTCACGCACGACCAGTCCGAAGCGCTGACGATGTCCGACCGCATTGCGGTGTTTCATCAGGGCAAAATCCAGCAGATCGCTGATCCGCAGACGATTTACGAGCTGCCGGCCAATCTGTTCGTCGCCTCCTTCATCGGCGAGAACAATCGCCTCGCGGGCGAGGTGGTCGGAGCCGACGTCGGCGGAGGATGCATTGCCGAAGTGGCGGGCGGCGTGCGGCTGCGTGGTCGCGCGACCGTGGCCTGCGGCGTGCCGTCGCGCGCCACGGTGTCGGTGCGGCCGGAGCGCATCGGGGTCAGTCACCCGGACGGCGCGCCGGACGGCGCCAACTCGCTGCCGGGGCAGATCGAAGAGACGATCTTTCTGGGCGGCCATGTGCGCGTAAGGCTAAAGAGTGTCGCCGGCGAACTGGTGGCGAGCGTGCCGATTCAGGACGCCGGCGCCATTCCGCCGGCCGGGGCACCGGCAGTGGCGCACTGGCCGGCCGCGAGTACAGTCGTATTCCCCGGGTAGTTATTCCGCGGTTCATTCAAGAGGAGGAGATGCGATGTCGTTCAAGGCAAAAGCAGTGATGGTTGCGCTCGGCGCAGCGTTGGCAATCGGCACCAGCGCGGTCGGTGCGCAGGGGCGCGACCTGTCGGTCGTCTCGTGGGGCGGCGCATACCAGGATGCGCAGAAGGAGGTCTACTTCAAGCCGTTCATGGAGAAAGCCAAGATCAAGATGGTCGATGAAAGCTGGGACGGCGGCATCGGCGTGCTGCGCGCGAAGATGCAGGGCGGTGCCAACAACTGGGACGTGGTGCAGGTCGAGAGCGAGGAACTGCTGCTCGGCTGCGAGGAGGGTCTGTTCGAGAAACTCGACTACGCCAAGCTGGGCGGGCGCGACAAGTTCCTCAAGGATGCGGTCAACGACTGCGGCGTGGGTGCGATCGTCTACAACTTCGTGCTCGCCTATGACGGCGACAAGATCAAGGACGCGCCGAAGAGCTGGAAAGATTTCTGGGACGTGAAGAAATATCCCGGCAAGCGCGCGCTGCGCAAGGGACCGAAGACCAATCTGGAGATTGCGCTGATCGCCGACGGCGTCGCGCCGGCCGATGTGTACAAGACGCTTTCCACGCCAGCGGGTGTTGATCGTGCGTTCAACAAACTCAGCGCGCTGAAGTCCAACCTGATCTGGTGGGAAAAAGGCTCGCAGCCACCGCAGATGCTCGCCGCCGGTGAAGCCGCCATGGTTTCCGCCTACAACGGCCGCATCGCGGCTGCCAACAAGACCGACAAGAAGAACTTCAAGATGAGCTGGACGGGCAGCCTGTACACGATCGACTCGTGGGTGATCATGAAGGGTTCGCCCAACAAGGCCAAGGCCGAGCAGTTCCTTGCCTTTGTCAGTGATCCGCAGAACCAGAAGAACCTGCCGCCGAAGATTCCGTACGGCGTGACCAATGCGGCGGCGACGGCGCTGGTCGACAAGGCGGTGCTGCCCGACCTGCCGACCAATCCGGTGAACCTGAACGCGTCGCTGTACATCAACGACAAGTTCTGGCTTGAAAACTTGGACAAACTGAATCAGCGGTTCAACGCTTGGTTATCAAAGTAGCCGATAACGGTTCTTCCGGACGCGTGTGAAGCGCGCGCCGGAATAACTCTCGCGCACGAGTCCGACACCGGCGCTGCCGGTGCGGCTCAGCGCTCGGGCGGAGACGATGGATGCTTGAGGCATTTGCGTGGCTGCTGCAGCGGTAGTTCACGGCTCGCTGGCGGCGCAGCTTGCGCGTGCCGAACGCGCGAAGAAGTTGAAAGCGGCGCTGCTCACGGCGCCGCTTTTTCTTTTTCTGCTGCTCACGTTTCTCGGGCCGATCGGCGCGTTGTTGAGCAAGAGCTTTGTTGACATCGATCTGGCGGCGGCACTGCCCAACGTCACGCGCGAGATCAAGCGCTGGGACGGACGCGCGTTACCCGATGAGGCGACTTTCGCGGCATTGATTACCGACGTACGCGCCGCGCGCGTAGCCGGAACACTGGCGCCGGCCGCCACGCGCCTGAATTACGACGTCAGCGGCTTTCGCTCGCTGCTGTTTGCGACCGGGCGAGCGCTGCCCGATGCCCTTGAAAAGCCCGCGCGCGACACACTGCTGGCGATCGATCCCAAGTGGAACGAAACCGAAACCTGGGGCGCGATCGCGCGCGCTGCGGGACCGACGACTTCGCTCTTCCTGCTCGCGGCGGTGGACATGAAGCGCACCGCCGACGGTGACCTGGTTGGCGCGCCGCAGGACGAAGCGGTGTTCGTCCAGGTGCTGGGGCGAACCTTTGCCATCGCCACCGCGGTGACAATCCTGTGTCTGCTGCTTGGCTACCCACTTGCCTACGCGCTGGCCCAGGCGCCCGTGCGCGTGGCCAACGTGCTGCTGATCTTCGTGCTGTTGCCGTTCTGGACCTCGCTGCTGGTGCGCACCTCCGCGTGGATCGTGCTGCTGCAGCACGAGGGTGTGATCAATTCGGCCCTGCTGCAGTCGGGTCTGATCGCTGCACCCCTCGAACTGCTTTATCGCCGCGCGGCCGTCTATGCGGCGATGACGCATGTGCTGCTGCCGTTCATGGTGTTGCCGCTCTTTGCCGTGATGAAGAGCATCCCGCCCGTGCACGTGCGCGCCGCGCTGTCGCTCGGCGCCACGCCCGCGGCGGCATTCTGGCGCGTGTATGCGCCGCAGACACTGCCGGGCGTGGGCGCCGGCGTGCTGATGGTGTTCATTCAGGCGCTCGGCTACTACATCACGCCGGCGCTGGTCGGCGGTGCCGACGACCAGATGCTGTCGTACTTCGTCGCCTTTTACGCCAGCAAGACGATCAACTGGGGCATGGCCGCGGCGCTTTCACTGGTGCTGCTGGCCGCGACGATGGCGCTGTACTACGTGTACGACCGCATGGTCGGCATCGACAAGATCCGGATGGGATGACCGCCTCCGCATACGAAACCGCTGCGCAACGCATCGCCCGATACGCGCTGTGGTCATTCGCGATTTTCGTACTTGTGTTCCTGATGGCGCCGATCCTGGTGATCGTGCCGCTGTCGTTCTCGGCCGGCTCGTTCCTGCACTTCCCGCTGCCCGGGCTTTCGCTGCGCTGGTACGCGGACTTCTTCACCTCCGACCTGTGGCTGCCGGCGCTGAAGAACAGCCTGATCGTCGGCATCGGCGCGACGCTGATCGCCACCACGCTCGGCACGCTCGCGGCGTTCGGCTTCTGGCGCGCGCGGTTCCCGCTGCGGCGACTCCTGTTCGCAATCCTGCTGTCGCCGCTCGTGGTGCCGGTAGTGATCGTCGCGGTCGGGGTGTACTTCGCCTTTGCGAAGGCCGGACTCGTCGACGGTTATCTCGGCCTGATGCTGGCGCATGCCGCGCTCGGCGCGCCGTTCGTGCTGGTGACGGTGCTCTCCACGCTGTCGGGATTCGACCGCAATCTGCTGAACGCGGCGGCAAGTCTGGGCGCGCCGCCCTGGCTCGCGTTCCGCAAGGTCGCGCTGCCGATCCTGTTTCCCGGTGTGTTTTCCGGCGCGCTGTTCGCGTTCGCCACTTCGTTCGACGAAGTCGTGGTGGCGCTGCTGCTGACCGGCCCCGGCCAGCGCACCTTGCCGCGCCAGATGTTCGCCGGCATCAACGACAACATCAGTCTGACCATTACCGCCGCCGGCACGCTGCTGGTGCTCCTGGCGTGCCTGCTCCTGATCGTGGGTGAATGGCTGCGCCGGCGCTCGGAACGACTGCGTATGAGTAAGTGAACGCAGGAAACGGCTTGCGTCGCAACGTCGCGCCGATCGCTTGTGCGACCCGCGCTCCTTGCGCACAATGCGCACGCGCATTCCAGCTCGACAGCGGATCAGCGCCTCCTGCGACGCTCGGGGCGCCGCGCCGCATGAACTGGGCGGCGATCGCGCTGCCGTCAGTTCGTGTTCGTTTTCGGACTGGCGGGCAGATTGCCGCTTCTTCGCGCGGGCGCGGGTCGTTGCCCCATTTCAGAGGAGTCAGGACGATGTTCGAAAGCAGGAAGTTCATGGTCGGAGCGGCCCTGGTTGGCTGCATTGTCGTCGCGGGCTGCGCTCAGCCCGGCCCTGCACCGACAGCGGTCCCAGCTCCAAGCACGCCGACCAAGTTCGCGGTCATTCCACCCGACAAGGACACCGATCTGAAGTTCTACTTTGCCAACGGCCAGATCGTGCAGGGCGCCGACGCACTCGGCCGCATGCAACGCGAAGCTGGCGTGATCCTATGGCTGGCGGGCAACCAGTTCTTCGCGATGGACGATGTGGTGCGGGCATTTCAGAAGGCCAACCCCGGCATCCAGCTGGGCCTGATCACGCTGCCGCCAGGCCTGATTCTCGACGCGATCCTGGCGAGCGGCTGGACCTACAACGGGCGCGAGTACGCCGGACGCCCGGACGTCTATGCCTCGGTCAATCTCGGGCACCTGAAGAAGCTCAAAGATGCAGGCTTGATGGATCAGTACGCAATCTATATGCACAACGAACTGGAGATCATGGTCGCCAAGGGCAACCCGAAGCGCATCACTGGCATCAGGGACCTTGCGCGGCCGGACGTGCACACGTCCATGCCAAACCCGGTGAACGAAGGAATCATGCAGTTCTACGCCCGCAAGGTTCTTGAGCGCCACGGCATCTGGGAGAAGATCTCCGCCGGCCAGATGTGTTTCTCGTGCCAGACGACCCCCAATAATTGGTTCACTGCCGTCCATCACCGGGAAACGCCGGATCGCATCAAGGCCGGCACCTCGGACGCGGGCATTGTGTGGAAGACCGAGACACTCGAGGCCCTGCGCGCTGGTGCACAGATCGACGCAGTCCAGCTGCGCCCCGAAGACAGTTTGCGCGACGAGGTGTCGTACGCGATCGGCGCGCTGAAGGGGTCGCCGAAAGCAGAAGCAGCGGCGAAGTACCTGCGCTTCCTGGCGACCCCGGAGGCCACGGCCGCCTACACGAAATATGGCTTCGTCGCCGCCAGCCCGCAGGAACTGACGCTGCGGCCAATCTCGAAGTGACCAGAGCGATCCCGGCTACGCTCGCGGGCCTGCCGTAGATACACACGGGGAGTCCACCATGTTTGAAGCGACGATTGCCGGCAGCCTGCCGAAACCCGGCTGGCTCGCCGAGACCAACAAGCTGTGGCCGCAGTGGAAGGCCCAGGGTGAGGAACTCGCTGCGGCCAAGCGCGATGCGACGCTGCTGTGGATCAAGCAGCAGGAGGACGCGGGGCTCGACATCGTCACCGACGGTGAGCAGTCGCGCCAGCATTTCGTGCATGGCTTTCTCGAGGCAGTCGACGGCATCGACTTTGAGCACAAGGTCGAGATGGGCATCCGCAACGACCGCTACAAGGCGATGGTGCCGCAGGTGGTGGGCCCGTTGAAGTTGAAGGGTCGCGTGCATCAGGTCGAAGCGCAGCTCGCGCGCGCGCATACGAAGAAGAAACTGAAGATCACGCTGCCCGGACCGATGACGATCGTCGACACCGTCGCCGACCGTCATTACGGCGATCGCGTGAAGATGGCAATGGCGTTCGCCGACCTGCTGAGCGAGGAGGCGCGCGCGCTGGAGAAAGACGGCGTCGACGTGATCCAGTTCGACGAGCCGGCCTTCAATGTCTACATGAAGGACGCCGCCGACTGGGGCGTCCAGGCGCTGGAGCGCGCGGCGGCGGGGCTGACGTGCACGACGGCGGTCCATATCTGCTACGGCTACGGCATCCAGGCCAACATCGACTGGAAGAAGACACTCGGCGACGAGTGGCGCCAGTACGAGCGGATCTTTCCGGCGCTGGCGAAGAGCTCGATCAAGCAGGTGTCGCTCGAGTGCATCCATTCGCACGTGCCGCCGGACCTGATGCGGCTGCTCGAAGGCAAGGACGTGCTGGTCGGCGTGATCGACGTGGCCAGCGACAAAGTCGAGACACCCGAGGAGGTGGCCGACACGATCGGCCGCGCACTGCAGTTTGTTCCGAAGCGGCACCTCTTCGCGTGCACGAACTGCGGCATGGCGCCAATGGCGCGCGACATCGCGGTGAAGAAACTCGAGGCGCTGGCCAGGGGCGCCGCACTTGCCCGTCAGCGCTACGCGTAGATAGCCGCTGCGGGTAGTCCCTTGCGGGGCAGGTTCATGCAAAGCTCGCGCACCGGCAACGTGCCGACATCGCGACCTGCCAACCACGACCACCCAACAAGGAACCGCCATGCGCCGCCCCGCCACCACGTTCGCCCTGCACTTAGCACTGTTCGCCGCGCCCGCGCTGGCGCAGCAGCCCGTTTTGATGTCTCCCGAATGGGCCAAGGCGGCATGCGACGCCTGGAACCAGGAATCGATTCTGACCGACCAGCTGGTCGAAACCGGCTGGGTGAAGAACGACAAGGGGCGAGGCTTCAAGGTGATGCATGTGTACCGCTCGGACTGCGGCGAGCGCGCAACGGCCGAGATGCGGATCGCCCTGAAGGTCGACAAGGCGCAGTGCGTCTATGGCGGCGCGGTGCAGTCCACCGCGCTCGACGACGGCGCGGACTACGTGATGAGCGCCACTACCGCGCGCTGGCAGGAGATGGGCCGCGGCGAGTACGGACCGATGCGCGCGATGATGTTCGGCCGCCTCGGGTTCGTCGGCCCCAAGATGGAGGCAATGGGCAACATGGGCCCGTTCGCGAGCTTTCTCCTGCTGGTCGGCAAGGTGAACTCGAACACCGCGACCTGCCCGAGCTAACAGTCGCGCGGCACCGTCTCGATTGCGCGCGGGCGGCCTGATGACACTGCGCATTGGCATCGATCTGGGCGGCACCAAGATCGAGTGCGTCGCCCTCGACGAAAACGGACACGAGATCCTGCGCACGCGCGTGGACACGCCGCAGGGCGACTACGCGCGCACGATCGAATCCATTGCGCAGCTCGTGGCTGATGCGGAGCACGCGGCGGGTCGCAGCGGCACCGTTGGCGTGGCCACACCCGGCGCGCTGTCGTGCGTGACCGGACGGCTGAAGAATTCGAATTCCGTTTGTCTGAACGATCGCCCGCTGCTGCAGGACCTCGAACGCGCGCTGGCCCGGCCGCTTCGCATCGCCAACGACGCCAACTGCTTTGCGCTGTCCGAAGCGATCGACGGTGCGGCGGCGGGGGCGCACACCGTGTTCGGTGTGATCCTCGGCACGGGAGTTGGTGGCGGCATCGTGATCGATCGCCAGGTCCTTGACGGGCCGAACGGCATTGCGGGCGAATGGGGACACAACCCGCTGCCGCGCGTCGACGCGGATGATCTGCCGCAGCCGGCGTGCTACTGCGGTCGCGCCGGCTGCATCGAAACCTATCTGTCGGGGCCGGGCCTGGCGGCCGATCATCGGCGGCGCACCGGCGAGTCGTTGTCCGCCGCCCAGATCGCGCAGCGTGCGGCCGCCGGTGATCCCGCGTGTCATGCGACGCTCGATCGCTACTGCAATCGACTGGCGCGCGCACTCGCCGGGGTGATCAATATCCTTGACCCCGACGTGATCGTGCTGGGCGGCGGGGTGTCGAACATCGATGCGCTGTACGAGGACGTGCCGCGCCGCTGGGGCGCGCATGTGTTCTCGGACGAAGTTCGCACGAGACTGGTGCGACATCGCCACGGCGATTCCTCCGGCGTGCGCGGCGCGGCATGGCTGTGGGGCCCCGCAGAGGAAGACTCATGTCACGTCGCACCCTGACCCTCGACGACAGGCTGACCGACTACCTCCACGCCAATTCACTGCGCGAGCATCCGCAGCAGAGCGCGCTGCGCGAGGCAACGCGCGAACACAAGCAGGCCGGGATGCAGATCTCGCCCGAGCAGGGGCAGCTGATGGCATTGCTGGTCAAGCTGATCGGCGCGCGTCGCGCGATCGAGATCGGAGTCTTCACCGGCTACAGCGCGCTCGCGGTGGCGCTGGCGCTGCCCGCCGATGGCTACCTGCTCGCGTGCGACATCAGCGATGAGTACACGCGTGTCGGGCGTCCGTACTGGGAACGCGCCGGGGTCGCGCACAAGATCGACCTGGTGCTGGCGCCGGCGGTGCAGACGCTCGATGCGCGCCTGGCCGCGGGAGAGGCGGGCCGCTACGACTTCGCCTTCATCGATGCCGACAAGAGCGGCTATGACGCCTATTACGAATGCTGCCTGAAGCTCGTGCGCGCCGGCGGCCTGATCGCGATCGACAACGTGCTGTGGAGCGGCGCGGTGGCGCGCCCGGCACAAACCGACGACACGCGCGCGCTGCAGGCGCTGAACGCGAAGCTGCACAACGATGAGCGCATCGATCTGGCGCTGCTGCCGATCGGCGACGGATTGACGCTGGCGCGCAAGCGCTGACCGCGCCGGCGTTCTGCCGACGCAAGAGAAGCTTCGGAACCAGTCCGCGTCGTGTCGTCCAGCCCGCAGGGTCAGCGGCCCCGCGGGTGCGCCACATGTGCCAGCGCGGTGCGCAGACGATCAAGTGCGCGCGCGCGCGCAATGAAGTCGCGCTCCGTCTTCGCCCAGCGGGAACGGCAAAGCTCCGCAAGTGCACTTTTGTCCGTCGTCGACCACGACGTCAGGTCGGAGATCTGCGCCAGAATCGGCGCGAAGTGCGCGAAGCCTGCGCGCTCGCGCGGCCCCCAGCGGCCAAGATCGATGTTCAGTGTCGTCGCAACCCGGTGCACCATGACCGCCAGTGCCCTGACGCGGTTCACGGCTGGCTCGCTTGCGATCACTCCGGTGATGCCTTGCGCGATGGCGGCCAGCCAGGTCTCGTCGAACAAGGTATCGAGTTTGTCCGACAGATCGAGCCGCAGATCGCACGACGCCAACTTGCGCAACGTGGCGATTGGCACTCGATACGCACGCTCGGCGCGCAGGCGCTCAAACTCGCGCTGCGCCAGCCGCCCCACGTCGGCATCGACCGAGCGGAATCCCAGCCGGTAGTAGAACCAGTACGCGCCGCTGGCAAGTGCTTCGTCATTGCCGGCGCCGAACTGGTACGGATTGATGATCACGTGCGCGCAGCCGGTCAGCGAATGCATCGCGCGCAGCGCCTGCTCGAATGTGTACGCCGCCTCGCCGCCGCGGTATTCGGGAAACACGTTAATCCCGGTGTTGACCTGGTGAAACAGCGCGGTGAAGCCGCCGTAGCCGATCGGCATGCCGTTGGCGAGAAAGAGATACCCGTAATTGACCTCGAGCGCGGCACGCCGATCCGGCCGCACGCCGACCGCTGCCATCTGCACACCCAGCCCGAAGTCACACAGCCAGCACTCATCGAGGTTGGGTTGCTCCATCTGGTACACGGTGCGCGTACGTGCCCACAGCGCCGCACGACAGACGGCGAGCAGCCGCGTCGCATCGCGCCGCGACAGCAGCGCGATGGTCTTCAGCGGCCGCGTGATGGCGGCGCGCGAGTCGGCGGCCGGCCTGCGCATGCCATCGGCACGCAAGCTGATGGACTGCGCGAACGCGTTGTTTGTGATGGCCGCACGGGTGTTTCCGATGCGCCATACGATAGGGACTTCGGCGGCGTCGAAGGTGCGTTCAAACTCGACGGCGGCGGCCTGTTTCGAAGGTACCTGCCCAAACAGCCAGCCGAGGTCGGTGTCGTTTCGCCCGCCCTTGGCCCGCGCGATCCACGCGCGCACCCCTGCCGCATCGAATTCGGTGTGCTCGTCTTCGAGCGGATCGAGCAGCGGCTGCAGCAGCGGGGTCAGCGACGCGGGCGATTCGAATGCCTTCCAGTCGATTTCGGTCGTCGTCGGAAATCGCCGCGCGAGCCATCGGGCAGCGGCATACGAATACACGTTTCGGGTCGTCGTGCCGGCCATGCCAGAGTCGTCGAGCTTCGCTCGCTCATCCCTCGGCAAGAGCGCGATGCGCGCAGCGAAACCAGCCGCGAGCCGGCTTGCCGCGCGATGCATGGCCGCGTCGTCCGGAAACGCGCACAGGAAGCAGATGATTCGTTGCAGCGACAGCAGATCGCGGGCCCGATCGATACGGGCACTGCGCAGCGCGTTCAAGAGCGCGCGCTTGTCCGCCGCGGCACCGACACCGTGATCGGCGAGGCGTCTCTGCAACTCCTGCAGGATTGTGCGCGCCGCGCGCGGCGTTGCGCGTGTCTGCATGCGTGATCCTCCCCACCCGCGCACATCACTGCGCACGCGACGCCACGCCCAGTGACTATCAAACGTCGATGTTGGCGGCCGCCAGCGCGTTGTTCTCGATGAACTGCCGGCGCGGCTCGACCTCGTCGCCCATCAACGTGGTGAAGATCTGGTCGGCGCCGATCGCGTCTTCGATCTGCACCCGCAGAAGGCGACGCACCTTCGGGTCCATCGTCGTTTCCCACAGCTGCTCGGGATTCATCTCGCCCAGACCCTTGTAGCGCTGCTTGCTGATGCTCGCCTCCGCCTGCGCAAGCAGCCATTGCATCGCGGCGCGGAAGTCGGTGACGGGAGCTTCCCGGGCCTTTTCTCCTTCGCCACGCGCCACTCGTGCGCCCGCGCCAACCAGGCCCTTGAACGTCCGCGCAGCATCTGCGAGCGCGGTGTAATCGGCGCCGAGCGTGAATTCCGCATCAATATGGCTCGCCTTGACGTTGCCGTGGTGGTGTCGCGCGATCCGCAGCCGGTGCTTGTCGGTGATGCTGTCGTACTGCGCGAACACGCTGACGGTGTGATTGCCCATCGCCGACTCGAGCGCGTGCGCCGATGCTTCGGCCGCCGCGGCGTCGTGCAGGTCGAGCGCGACGCCGTTCGTCATCGCCTCCAGCGCGCCGCGATCGATCACATTGGCCAGTCGCTGCACAACCGCATCGGCGAGCAGGTACTGGCGCGCGAGCTCGCCCAGCGCCGAGCCCTCGATCGGCTGGCTCGCCTCCAGCGCCTGCGCGTTCGGGTACAGCCGCGCGCCGTCCAGCGCGAGCCGCAGCAGGTAGTGCGACAGTTCGTGATCGTCCTTGATGTACCGCTCTTCCTTGCCGTGCTTGACCTTGTACAAGGGCGGCTGCGCGATGTAGACGTGGCCACGCTCGACGAGCTGCGGCATCTGCCGGTACAGCAGCGTCAGCAGCAAGGTGCGGATGTGCGCGCCATCGACGTCCGCATCGGTCATGACGATGATGCGGTGATAGCGCAGCTTGTCCGGGTTGAAATCGGGTCCAATGTTGGTGCCCAGCGCGGTGATCAGGGTGGCAATCTGCTCGGACGCGATCAGCTTGTCGAAGCGCGCCTTTTCCACATTCAGCACCTTGCCGCGCAACGGCAGCACGGCCTGAAATTTGCGATCACGGCCCTGCTTGGCGCTGCCGCCGGCCGAATCGCCCTCGACGATATAAAGCTCGCACTTGGCCGGGTCGCGTTCCTGGCAGTCGGCAAGTTTGCCGGGGAGCCCCGCGCCGTCGAGCAGGCCCTTGCGGCGTGTCATCTCGCGCGCCCGGCGCGCGGCCTCGCGCGCGCGCGCCGCATCGACGATCTTGCTGCATACGATCTTGGCGTCGGTGGGTTTCTCCAGCAGCCAGCTTTCGAGCGCACGCCCGACCACGTCTTCGACCGCCGGGCGCACTTCCGAAGACACCAGCTTGTCCTTGGTCTGCGAACTGAACTTCGGCTCCGGCACCTTGACCGACAGCACGCAGGTCAGCCCCTCGCGCATGTCGTCACCACTGGTCTCGACCTTGGCCTTTTTGTCGAACTCGTGCTCCGCGATGTACTTGTTGAGCACGCGCGTCATCGCGGCGCGCAGCCCGGTGATGTGGGTACCGCCGTCCTTCTGCGGGATGTTGTTGGTGAATGCGAGCAGGCTTTCCGTATATCCGTCGTTCCATTGCATCGCGACTTCGACGCTGACGCCGGCCGATTCACCGAGGTGATGAAAGATGGTGTTGTGCAGGACCGTCTTGGCCTTGTTGATGTACTCGACGAAACCCTTGACGCCGCCGGAGAAGGCAAAATCCTCCTCTTTACCGCTGCGCTGATCGATCAGGCGGATCCGCACGCCATTGTTGAGGAACGACAGTTCGCGCAGCCGCTTCGAAAGCACCTCGAAGTGGAAGTCGACCTTGCCGAAGATTTCCTCGTCCGGCAGGAAGTGCACTTCGGTGCCGCGCTTGTCGGTGGCGCCCAGCACGTGCATCGGCGACACGGTCATGTCGTCATCAATCTCGACGCGGCGGTTCTGCGTGGCTCCCTGGCGAAACTCGAGGAAGTGCACCTGGCCGTCACGGCGGACCGTCAGGCGCAGCCACTTCGACAGCGCGTTCACGCACGAGACGCCGACGCCGTGCAGCCCGCCCGACACCTTGTAGCTGTTCTGGTTGAACTTGCCGCCGGCGTGCAACTCCGTCAACGCGATTTCGGCCGCGCTGCGCTTGGGATCATGCTTGTCGTCGCGCTTGACACCGGTGGGAATGCCGCGGCCGTTGTCGATCACCGAGATCGAGTTGTCGGTATGGATCGTGACAACGATATCGTCGCAGTAGCCTGCCAGCGCCTCGTCGATCGAGTTGTCGACCACCTCGAACACCATGTGATGCAGGCCCGTGCCGTCGTGCGTGTCGCCGATGTACATGCCGGGCCGCTTGCGCACAGCCTCCAGCCCTTCCAGGATCTGGATGCTCGCCGCGCCGTAATCGTTGGCGGCGCCATCACCGCTGGACGGCGACCCCCCGTCAGGGCCCAGCGGCGGAGCATTCATCAGCGGTTGGTTCGGGACTGCAGACATCAATTTGCTTTCGGTTAGATGCGCATCGGCATGACGACATACTTGAACTTGTCCGAGTCGGGCATCGTGAGCAGCGCGCTGCCCAGTGCGTCGCCAAGCGCGAACTTCACTTGCTCGTTCTTCAGGTTCGAGAGTACATCGAGCAGATAGGTGACATTGAAGCCGATGTCGAGTCCGTCACCGTTGTAGTCGATTTCAAGTTCCTCCTGTGCGTCTTCCTGGTCGGCATTGGTCGACGTGATCTTCAGGCTGCCGGCCGCGAGCACGCAGCGCACGCCCTTGAACTTATCAGTAGTCAGGATCGCGGCGCGCTGCAGCGCAGCCATCAGCTCTTCGCGACTGACCTGGAAGATGCGCGTATTCCCCGTCGGAATCACTTTCACGTAATCCGGGAATTTTCCTTCGACCAGCTTGGAGATCAGTTCGATCGAACCGAACACGAACTTCACCTGGTTGCCCGCCATCTGAACGCGCACCGGCTCATCGGTGTCGGGCAGCAGGCGTGCCAGTTCGAGGATCGTTTTGCGCGGAACGATCGCTTCGATCTTGCTGGTCGCCGCACCATCCTTCTGCACTTCGCACAGCGCGAGGCGATGGCCGTCCGTCGCCACCGCCCGCACCAGGCTGCCGTCGACCACGAGCAGCATGCCATTCAGGTAGTAGCGGATATCCTGCGCGGCCATCGCAAAGTGCACCATCGACAGCAGGTATTTCAGCGTCGCTGCCGGCAGCACGAAGTCGGCCGTGAACTCCGCCTGCGTGACGGTCGGAAATTCTTCCGCCGGCAAGGTTTGCAGGTTGAACCGGCTGCGGCCTGATTGCACGGTGAGCTTCTTTGCCGCCAGCGACAGCTGTACATCGGCTTCGGGCAGTGCGCGCAGGATGTCTACCAGCTTGCGCGCCGACACGGTCGCAGCGGCGCTGTCCTTGCCGGCGCCGATTTCGGCGGCAGTCTGGATCTGGATTTCGAGATCGGTTGCCGTGAAGGTCACCCGGTCGCCGTCCTTGCGCACAAGGATGTTGGCAAGGATCGGCAGGGTCTGCCGCCGCTCGACGATGCCACTCACAACCTGCAGCGGTTTGAGCAACGCATCGCGCGAGGCTTTTACAAGTTGCATTTGTACTTCCTCTTGATAGAACCAGCTAATAGATCAATGGCAATCACGTGGATAACGTTGCAAATCGACGCGGCAACAGTGGCTTGGACTACTTCAATCGCTGTGCGTAACCGTGCACGAGCCGGCCGGACATGCTGTGGACGACAAGGAACAACTCGCCGGCTCAGCAAGATGCGGCAAAGCTGTCCACACCAATGCACAGCTCATACAGAAACTGTTCACAGGCAATCATCAACCCTTCAACGCCTGTTCGAGCACATGCAGCGCATGATTCAGCTCGGTATCGGTGGAGCGCAACAACGCGATCTTGCGCACCCCATGCAGCACGGTGGTGTGATCGCGCCCGCCGAAGAGTTCGCCAATCTCCGGCAGGCTCTTTTGCGTCATCTCCTTGGCCAGATACATCGCCACCTGACGCGGCCCCGCAATCGATGACGGGCGCCGCTTGCTGTACATGTCAGCGACCTTCATCTTGTAGTAGTCAGCGACGGTTTTCTGGATCAACTCGACGGTGACCTGGCCGGTGGAGGCACCGAGCAGGTCCTTGAGCGCCTCACGTGCAAGCTCAACCGAGATGGCGCGGTTGTGAAACGACGAAAACGCCAGGATCTTGCGCAGCGCGCCTTCCAGTTCGCGCACGTTGCTGCGCAGATTCTTGGCGATGAAGAAGGCCACGTCCTCCTGCAACGGATGGCCCTCGTTCTCGGCCTTCTTCAGCAGGATCGCCACGCGCATCTCGAGTTCGGGCGGCTCGATTGCCACGGTCAGTCCTGACGCGAAACGCGACACGAGGCGGTCTTCGAATTCCTTCAGTTCCTTCGGGTAGGTATCCGACGTGATGATGATCTGCTTGCGCCCGGCCACCAACGCCTCGAACGCGTAGAAGAACTCCTCCTGGGTTCGGCTCTTGCCGGCGAAGAACTGGATGTCGTCGATCAGCAGCAGATCGAGCGAGTGGTAGTAGCGCTTGAACTCGTCAAATGCCTTGCGCTGATACGCGCGCACCACATCGCTCACGTACTGTTCGGCGTGGATGTACCGCACGCGTGCGGACGGTTTGCGCGCCAGGATGGCGTTGCCCACCGCATGCACGAGATGCGTCTTTCCAAGCCCGACGCCCCCGTACAGGAAAAGCGGGTTGTACGACCCGCCTGGATTCTCCGCGACCTGCATCGCGGCCGCGCGCGCCAGCTGATTGGCTTTGCCGGTCACGAACGAGTCGAAAGTCAGTTGTGTGTGCAGACGGGCGCGCTCGAAGTGGTCCGGCGTGGCCTGCGGCCGGTTATCGACCGCGGCTGCGGATGAGTCGCCAGCTTCTTCGGTGTTCGACTCACGATTGCCGGCGTCCGCGTTCGCGTCGACTTCAAACACGACGTCGATCGGGCGCTGCGTCACGTTCGTTGCGGCGGCCTGGATGCGCGCGGCGAACTGGGCCCGAATGGCGTCGAGCTTCAGCCGGTTCGGTGCGCCGATACGCAGCCGTCCGCGCACCGCGTCGTATTCGATCGGCTTCAGCGGTTTGATCCAGGCGGAGTACTGCTGTGGAGTCAACTCGCGCTCAAGCAGGCGCGAGCAGTCTTGCCAGATATGGACCATCGACCTCTTTCTTCGCCTCGTTCGCCGCACGGCCATGCCACCCGGCCGCCAGCAGCTGTCTCTGTGAAAGACGCTTTATGTTTTTGTTTCTGGCGGCAACCCGGCGCCGCCGATCCTTTGCTTGGCGTCTGAGCCCGTATTGCCGCTCATGTTGGCGGCGTCCGGTGAGGCGATTCGCAATGGAGCGCGGATTTTAGCTTTGTCGGAGATGGTTATCCACAAGCGCGCAAGCAGGTGCCTCCGCCAAAGGCGCCGTAGGCTCCGCGGCGCAGAATGGTTTTGACGAGAGCAAGCGCTGACAACTACAATGCCGGGCGATCCGGCGTCACAAACAATATTTCTGTGGTGCAAAGCATGTGGATAAGTCAAAAGAATCGGGGGATAACCCGGTCATCTGTCCACAGGCCACAGCGAGTCGATCGATCGCCGCGCCGGTTTGACGCTACCAATCGATCTCGCGTCTAATGGCGGCCTTTTCCCGCGTCGGCGGGCGCGGGCGTGTCCGACGCTCTGAAAGGCACAGCAAACCGGAACTTGTGGCCGCGCAACGAAAGCGGACCCGAACACCATCCGCCTCACGCCTCCCGTGCGGCATTTAAGGAATCAGCATCATGTCAACCAAGCGCACCTTTCAACCTTCCATCGTCAAACGAAAGCGCACGCATGGCTTTCTTGTTCGCATGAAATCGCGCGGAGGCCGCGCAGTGATTCGCGCGCGTCGCGCTCGCGGCCGCAAGCGGCTTGCATCCTGAGTCAGGGGGCGGGGCGGCGGTCACGCGGGCGCTAGCATTTCCTCGCGCGGCGCGCCTGCGCGCGCCGCGCGACTTCCAGGCCTGCCGGGTACCGCAGTTTCGAGCGACATTGCGCTGGGTAAGTCTTGCGGCGCGCGTCGCAGCCGATGATGGCAAGCCCAGCCCGGCGCAGGTGCGTATTGGATTGACGGTGGGCAAACGCGTGGCGCGCAAGGCGGTACAACGAAACCTCGCGAAACGGGTGCTGCGTGAAGCGGCCCGCCACTTCCTGCCACAACTCACCCAGGTGACCGCCACGCGCCACGTTGACGTCGTGCTGTATATGAGGGCGGCGTTTCCCGACGCGGAAGAAATGCCGCTCGCGTCGTTTCGGCGTGCGCTGCGGGCCGAGGCCGATCTTCTGCTGCAAAGGCTGATCGAACATCTCGCGCTGCCAGCGGAGGTGCTGCCGTGAAACATCTGCTGATTGCCGCGATTCGTGCTTATCAGTTCCTGCTGTCGCCATGGGTCGGCGGCAGTTGCCGGTTCTGGCCCACATGTTCGGACTACGCACGCGAGGCGATTGAACGTCACGGCGCGTTGCGCGGCAGCTGGATGACGATGACGCGGCTCGCGCGCTGCCACCCGCGTGGTGGCGGCGGCGTCGATCCGGTGCCGGAACAGTTTCGCTGGCGCTGCTGGTGCGGGCGCGACGAGGCGCACCAGTCCGCGAACGATCGCGCGACGCCGATTGCAACCAAGACCTGAGAAGAGCTAGCGATGAAAGACGGAATGGACATCCAGCGCACGATCCTGTGGATCATCTTCGGCATGTCGCTGCTGTTCCTGTATGACAACTGGTCGCGCTCTCAGGGCCGGCCGTCGATGTTCGGCGCTCCGCCGACGCAGACCCAGGCGCCAGCGAAGGGCGCGGCTGAAGCCGCCGCGTCAGGCGCCCCGGCGACCGGCAAGGACACAGCGATTCCCGCCGCACCCGCGCAGCCAGGCGCGCCGGCGGCTCCGACCGCCGCACCGCCGACGGGCGCGTCACCGGCCGTCGCTTCGCCCGAGCGGGTGCGCATCGAAACCGACATGGTGCGCGCCGATATCGATCCCAGCGGCGCAGTACTTGCGCGCGTGGAGCTGCTCAAACAGAACGTCGCGCCCGACTGGACTGCGGCCGGCCTGATGTCGCTCGTCACCGGCAAGAAGCAGGACCGCGAGGCCAATATCGTGCTGCTGGATGTGAGTGCGCAGCGCGTCTACACCGCGCAGACGGGTCTGGTAGGCGCGCAGGGCGCGAGCTACCCCAACCACCGCACGCCGTTCACCCCGCTCGACGGGCCGCGGACGCTCGCGGCCGATCGGGACACGCTGGAGGTGAAGTTCGCCGCCGAGTCCGGCGGAGTCAAGGTCATCAAGACCTACACGTTCAAACGCGGCCGCTACGACATCGACGTGAAGCACGAGATCAGCAATGCCGGGACGGACGCGGTGGCGCCGTCGCTGTATCTGCAGATCCTGCGCGACGGCAACAAGCCGGAAGGTGAATCCAGCCTCTACTACACCTTCACCGGCGCGGCCGTGTACACGGACGCCGAGAAGTTCCACAAGATCGAGTTCTCCGATATCGAAAAGGGAAAGCAGTCGCACGCAAGAAGCAGCAAGGATGGCTGGGTCTCGATGATCCAGCACTACTTCGTCTCGGCCTGGGTACCGCCCGCGGGCGTGCAGCGCGAGATCTACTCGCGGCAGGTCGACAAGAACCTGTATGCGGTGGGTTCGATCCTGCCGCTGGCGTCAATTGCGCCCGGCGCGAGCGAATCCTTGCAGGCGACGTTGTACGTCGGCCCCCAGGACCAGAACGCGCTGAAGCAGATTTCCCCCGGGCTCGACCTGGTGGTCGATTATGGCTGGCTCACCGTCATCGCCAAGCCGCTGTACTGGCTGCTCGAATTCTTCCACCGACTGCTGGGCAACTGGGGCTGGGCCATCATCATGCTCACCGTCGTCGTCAAGGCGGCGTTCTATCCCCTGTCCGCAGCCAGCTACAAGTCGATGGCGAAGATGAAGGAAGTCACGCCGCGCCTGATGAAACTGCGCGAGCAGTACGGCGATGACAAGCAGAAGCTCAACGTGGCGATGATGGAGATGTACAAGACGGAGAAGATCAACCCGCTCGGCGGCTGCCTGCCGATCCTGGTGCAGATCCCCGTGTTCATCTCGCTTTACTGGGTGCTGCTGGCGAGCGTGGAAATGCGCAATGCGCCCTGGATCCTGTGGATCAAGGACCTGGCCACGCCGGATGCGTGGTTCGTCCTGCCGGTGGTGATGATGGCGACGATGTGGATCCAGTTCAAGCTGAACCCGACGCCGCCCGATCCAGTGCAGGCCAAGGTGATGGCGGAGATGCCCTTCATCTTCGGCGCGATGTTCTTCTTCTTCCCCGCCGGGCTGGTGCTCTACTGGGTCGTCAACAACGTGCTGTCGATCGTGCAGCAGTGGTATGTGACCAAGCAGATCGCAAAGGCGAAGCCGGTCGGTTGAACGACCGTCATGAACGCCGCTGGCCAAGCAGCAGTGCGGGCCAGACCCATAGCGAAATTGTCCACTTCAGGATTCGCGCCGACGTCAACGACTGGGTTTCGCCTGCGGCGGCAAGTTTGAATACGACGACAGCGCCGGCGATCACGTAGCACATCAGACCCGTGTAGACCCAGGCGCGGCCGGAATAATCGAGCGGTATCGCGCCGCCGATCATCGCTGCGATCAGCATCGAGATCACGACCGCAATCAGCACGCCGGCCAGCGGTCGGGCGAGCTTTACCAGGGGATCGTCTCCGGGCATGCTGCAGAGTGTACGCAGCGAGCGGCGCGCGCTGTGCTAGGTTGCACGAATGGCATCGGACAGCGATCCCATCGTTGCGATCGCCACGCCAATCGGGCGTGGCGGCATCGGCATCGTGCGCATGTCGGGCGTGGATCTGTCCGCGCTGGTGGGCGCGCTGCTGGGGACGACCGTTTCGGGCCGCCTGCGCCCGCGTCATGCAACGCGCGCGCGCTTTCTGGATGCGTCAGGCGAACCGATCGACGAGGGCATCGCGCTGTTATTCACCGCACCGCATTCGTACACCGGCGAAACCGTGCTCGAGCTGCAGGGGCACGGCGGTCCACTGGTGATGCAGCTCCTGCTGGCGCGCTGCCTTGAAGCCGGACGCGACATCGGTTTGCGTGTCGCGGAGCCCGGCGAATTCACCCGCCGCGCGTTTTTGAATGACCGGCTCGACCTGGCGCAAGCCGAGGCCGTGGCCGATTTGATCGACGCCTCCAGCGCCATCGCGGCGCGCTCGGCGAGTCGGTCACTGACCGGCGTGTTCTCTCAAGCCGTGCAGGAGTTGATCAACGCTTTGATCGAGCTGCGCACGCTGGTCGAAGCCACGCTCGACTTCCCGGAAGAGGAGATCGATTTCCTT
>Ga0209261_10000083_pt1 | contig 23753 bp, 18 predicted proteins | sample DOMMetBare1Fresh_FD_187470 | JGI IMG/M metagenome (GOLD analysis project Ga0209261, IMG submission 187470) | Wetland sediment microbial communities from St. Louis River estuary, USA, under dissolved organic matter induced mercury methylation -... | ecosystem: Environmental > Aquatic >...
TGAAGATCGGCTCGAGCAGCTTCGCCGCCTTCAATTGGTTCGTGTACTTCTTGTCGCTCGGATCAAAGTTGACCGACGTGATCAGACCGTAAAGCACCGTCGCTTCGGTGTCGTCCGGGTAGCGCGCGGCGACCTTCGCCATCGCGTCTTCGAATGCCTTGACACGCGCGCGATGGTTCAGTACTTCGCGGTCCTTGAAGAACATCGCCAGCGCGTCGACATAGTCGCGTTCGCGTTGCGACTTGAGCCCGGTCTTCCGCGCAGCCTCAAGCAGCGCGTCGGCCTGATCGAGCACCTTGGGTGGAATGTTCACCGGCCAGCCAAACGGGTTGTCGAGCAGGGACAACGCATTGAGCCAATGCGCCATGCCGCAGGTCGGGTCGGCCGCAAGCGCGCGCTCGAGCGGCGCCTTGTACAACTCCCACGCGAACGAGTGGTAGTAAGCCATCGCCACGTTGAATTCCCTCTGCGCGGCATCATTGCACTCGACCTTGAAATTCACTTTGCCCAGGCGCGCTCCGGCCGTTGCATTTGTCTCATCCGCCATCGCCGGCATCGTTGCCAACGCCAGCATCGCCGCGGCAATCACCGTCATCGGCAATTTCGAATTGATCATGACGTCCTCCTTGTCTGTTTCTTGATCGAGACAGGTTACGCCTGCAAACGCTTGATTCAAGCGTCTGTACGCCATTTTGCGTATAGGGTCTTCCGATGCGCGGCGAAGCGATCGCGCCGAATCCCGCGTGTGAAGCGGGCCTACTCGGAGCGGAACGCGAGTTCGACTTGCGCCGTGGTCGGTCGCGGAATCGGCTCGAAGCGCCACTCGGCGAGCGTGTTTTGCACCGCACGATCGAACAGCTTCGGCGGATTGGACGAGACAATCGTCACGGCACTGACGCGACCGTCGGTCGCGACGGTCACGCGCGCTACCACCGACCCCCGCGTCACGCCTTCATTCAGCGCCTGGCGCGGAAACTGCGGCTGCGGCCGCGAGATGGGTCGCAACGCGATCGGTGGCAGCGCTTCCGGCGGATCTGCGCGCGGGCTCGCCACCGGACTCGGTCGCGTAACCGCGGGAGGTTCGAGCGCGGCGGTCTGCACTGGCTTGGTCTCTGTCGACGGCGGGGTTGCGACCACCACCGGAATCGCCGGCGGCGGAACCACGGCCTCCGTCTTCAACGGGGCCTCGCTCGGCGGTGGGGATGCCGGCGGATTGGCTGCCGCGCCAACAGCGGTCTCGGAGAGCGCCGGGGGCACGGGCTCGCGTTGAACCGCCGCCGGCACGAGCCGCTCGGTCTCTTGCGCCACGCGCTGTTCGCTCACGGTCGTTCGCGGCGAAACATTCATCGCAGCAGGAGGCGACACAGGCGCGGCCGGTGTTGCGGCTGGTGGCGCCGCTGGAGGTGCGGTCCGGGTTGCGGCCTGTGTTTCGGGCGGGGTCGCGCGTGCAGTAACGGTTGCCGAAGTGACTGGTGGTCCTTCCGTTCGCGTCGCAGCCTCGACGGAAGACTCACGCGATGAAGTCGACGATTGAGAGATGACGACGATCGGCTTCGGCTTCAGGACAGGCGCAGGCGGACTAACCGTATTCAGCGCGCCGACTTCAAACGTTCCCTTCGACTGCACGGTGCCGAAGTACATCAGCAGCAGCGCGCCAACGAACAGCGCGCCAACGACGGCGATCCCGGCGATCACGAGAACAACCGATCGGGCCCAGGCATCGCTACCCGTCGTGAACGTGGCCCCGCCCGCGCCCTGACCTTGCGCCGCCGTGCCGTACGCTGGCTGCTGTGCCTGCATCGAAGGAGGTTTCCGGCGCGCGATGACTGTCACGCACAAGTGCGCGCCGTCCCAGTCATCGCGCGCGACCGTCGTCTGATGCTAAGGGGCGGGCCGGCACTCGCTATCGACCGAAAGCCTGAGCCGGCCCCTCGTCTCCGCTACGTGTGTGAACACTTGCGATGACGCACTTCGGGCTTCGCTGTCCCTACTTCTGGATGAACTCGACGACCCGTTGCTGCGTCAGTTCGTCGTCGTCAAAGCCGCCGTGCGTCGTGCTTGCGCTCTTCAGCCCCGGTGAGGCGATCGCGGTGGCGTTCTTCAGTTTCGCGCCGTAATCCTTGTAGAACTTCTCCATGCCCAGGATCGGAACCGGCTGCCAGTTACCCGCTCGGTTCTCGTCGTGCTCCTCGAACGACGCCGATACCAGGTGCAGCAGCGATCGCTTGTATGGGCCGCAAGTGGGATCGTCTTCTTCTGCCTTCTCAGTCAGGTGGAACTGCTGGTAGCGACGGATCGAGCGATCTGCCAGTCGCGGGGCGACCAGTCTGTCAAACGTGTCGAGCCGGACCGCTGGCGCCAGGAAGCTCATCGAGTCGATCTTCATTCCCCTCGAACAGACAAAGTCGACGATGCGCGCGTGCACGATCGATCCCGCGGAATGTCCGACCAGATGGATTCGCAACGGCTCCTTGTTTGCCGCCGAGCGGAGGAAGTGTTGATAGAGAATGCCAGCGCCAGTATCGGCGGCCCCGCTGATCGCCGCCGCGTTCTGCTTCATTTCGCCCCACATCTGCGAGCCGGGCTCCGCGAGGAGGCGCTCCAGGCGCTCGTTCCACCACTTCTCGGCACTCGACCAGAAGCCCTCGCGTGCGCCGATCGTCCGCGGCGTGCCCTTTATGGCATCGCTGATGCGATTGACCACCGTGCTCAGAAAATCGGTCTCCCACATCAGGTAAATGGGAAAGATCCGGTTGCGATACAAGAGCGGAATCCATTTGGCGGCGTTGTCAGCCGCATCTTTCTCGCTGACCAGTCCGCCGTGCGCATAGATGCACACGTCGACCGGCTTTCCCTGCAAGCCCCAGCGCTTGCGCGCTTCAGCCAGATGGACATCAACGATCGCGCGCACGTCGTCTTCGCCGGTGCGGAACAGGCCGCTGCTGGAAAGTCTGCCGTTGTTGCCCATGTTGATCACGAACGGCGAGATCTCGCGATCACGCAGCACATCGCTTCCGGAAAGCGATACCTTGGTGCCCTTGGCATTGGTCCGCAGCGTGTTTGCCTTCGCGATGGCCAGGTGCTCCGACGTCACCACACCCAACTGCGCGACCCAGCAGTCCATCGCGTTGGCGAGCCAGTCCGCGTAGCCCAGGATCGCGTAGCCCCTCGTGCCCCACTCCTCGGTCCACGAGTTCTGCATCAGGAAGCCGTCCTCGTTGTAACCGACGATGGCGAACGCATGCCCGCCGTCCTGTGGCACAGCCGGCACCAGCGGGATCATGAAAATCGGTGCGCCGAACGCGGTCGGCCGCGACTTCGGTTGTTTCTGCGTATAGCCCGCGTCCCACCCGGCATGGCACACGGCGCTGGCGTAGATGATCCCCACCTCGTTCAGCGCCGCGTGCATGTCGCTCACCGCGCGCGGATCGATGCGGTAATAGGCGCCAAGCGGCCGGCGCACTGCGTCGAGCCACCAATCGTCCTCGGCTTTGTTCGGCGCCGGCGGCATCGCAATGCCGTTCTTCCACAGCCTGTCGACGCAGGCGCCATGCTTGTACCAGCCCTTCAGTGCACCACGCAGGCTGGAACCCTTGTCCTGCGATCCGGGGAACTCGTCATAGCGGCGCGCCATCGAGTACAGCATGTACGGCGAAATTTCCGACGCATCGCGCCTGGCCGCGCGCAGCAGAAACTGGACCACCAGCGACAGGCCGAATCCAGTGCAAGCGCTGGTCTCGCCCTGGTTCTTCACCGGTAGCTGCATCTCCTTCTTCGGAAACAACTGCGGAGTGGGCGGCAGCGCGATGTTGGGCCGGAACGGCAGATCGCGGAAATCGACCGCGTCGGGTCTGACGTTGCGGACGACTTTGCTGCGCTTCCTTGCCATGGCCAACTCCTTGCTCAAGCGTCAATCGCGACGCGCCTGAAGGTAGGCTTGGGGCTCGAACGTCGTCAATGCAGGAAGCGCGTGAATCCTCGACTCCGCGCGGGTTTGCGTGATGCCTTGAGCGCCTGTGCGCCAAATGCAGCGCGCAGCAGGAATTCGAATCTGGGCAGGATACGGGCCAGATACGGGCCAGACCCTCGCGAAAGCAGTCGGGCTAGAGTAGCCTGTCGCGCCTCAACCCGGCTGACGGGTCAACACGCCTGCACGCCATTTCGGGTTGATTGGCAGGTGGACGTTTCGTCTGACGGCAACACGCATGAAGATCCTCAAGAGGAGACGGCAATGAAGCTTTACTTCCATCCGGTGTCGACGACGAGCCGGCCGATCCTGCTGTTCGCAGCGGAATCCGGCATCAACCTCGATCACCAGATCGTCGATCTTTTCACCGGCGCGCAGTACAAGCCGGAGTACGCGGCGATCAATCCGAGCAGCCAGGTGCCGGTGCTCGATGACGGCGACTTCCGATTGACCGAGAGTTCGGCGATTCTCAAGTACCTGGCGGACAAGGCTCGCTCGCCGGCGTACCCCTCGGATCCACGCCTTCGCGCACGGGTCAATGAGCGCATGGACTGGTTCAACACGGGTCTGTACCGTGACTTTGGTTATAACTTTGTCTATCCGCAGATCTTTCCTTTCATGCGCCGGCCCGACGACACGGTGCAGGCGGGCACGATTGCCTGGGGCAAGGAGAAGTCGCTGTTCTGGTTGAAGGTCCTCGACGGCAGCCTGATCGGCCCGCAGAACCGCTTTGTCTGCGGCAACGACATTTCGCTGGCTGACTATCTCGGCTCGATGATGATCCTGGGCGGCGAAGCTATTGGCCTCACCTTCAGCGCATATCCGAACATCTCGCGCTGGCTCGGCAACATGAAGGCGCTGAAGAACTGGGCCAAGGTGAACGAGGCGTTCTACATGTATGTCGTCGAACCCAACAAGGGCAAGGGTTTCGTGCGGCTCTGACGCCGTCATGTACCGGGTCGGCGCGAGCCGCGCCGCGGATGGAGGCAAGTCATGCTCAAGGGACTGCATCACAACGCCTATCGTTGCCGTGACTCCGAGGAGACGCGGCGCTTCTACGAGGATTTCCTGGGGCTGCCGCTTTCCGGCAGCCTCGAAATCCACGAGACGAAGACCGGTCGCAAGACCTCGGTGCTGCATACCTTCTATCGCCTCGACAACGGCTCGTTCCTCGCCTTCTTCGAGGCCCCCGACATGCCGTTCGAGTTCAAAAATCAGCACGACTACGACCTGCACATCGCGCTCGAAGTCGAAGCATCGGCACTCGAGCCGATGCTCGCCCGGGGCAAGGCAAGAGGCATCGAAACGCGCGGCGTGTCGGATCACGGCTTCATTCACTCGATCTACTTCCGCGACCCGAACGGATATGTGATCGAGTTGTGCGCCAAGACGCCGCAGCATGACCGGGCGATGGATCCAGCCACGAACGATGCACGTGGGAAGCTGCAGCGGTGGACCGCAGCCAAGACCGCGACGACGCCCGCCGGTGCATGAATTCGCGCGCGGCCCGGATTGCCCGGCAGCGATCCGGACCACGCGCATGAAGTCGAAACAAGACCCGGCGCTCCGGTGACGCCCGCCAAGGCGCGAGCACACCGACCAGCGCGGCGGCGGCCCGCATCGCAAAACCTGACCCTAGACTTTCCCGCGCCGGCACCTGCGCACCGGGTTGCCGGTCACGGTCGTCACCCTCGTGATCACCGCCGCGTGGTTTGCATGGTGGGTCGGTCCGATGCGGTTCTGAAAGCGTTCGCCACTGGCATTTCTGACGGAACGGAGGATTGCGCATGACCCACACCCGCCCCAGCGTCACCGACAAACGCCGCGTCTTTCGCCGGTTGCACGAGTCCGGTTGTTTCGTGATTCCGAATCCGTGGGATATCGGAGCCGCGCGTTACCTGCAAAGCCTTGGCTTCAAGGCGCTGGCGACGACCAGTTCGGGCTTCGCGTGGTCACAGGGCCGGCCCGACAACACAGTGTCGCGCGATGCGGTGCTGGCGCACCTGCGCAGCATGGTCGCTGCGACTGACGTGCCGATCAATGCCGACTTCGAAAACGGTTTCGGGCGCGACGCGGCGGGTGTGGGGCAGAGCGTTCGCCTCGCGATCGACACCGGCGTGGCCGGTCTGTCGATCGAGGATTCGACCGGCGATGCGGAGCACCCGCTGTTCGACCTCGACGCCGCGATGGAACGGATCCACGCCGCGCGCGCGGCGATCGATCAGGCGGGCGGCGACACGCTGCTGGTCGGGCGCGCGGAATGCTTTCTCGTCGGCCGCGCCGATCTGGACGAAACGATCCGGCGCCTGAAGGCCTACGCCGACGCCGGCGCCGATTGCCTGTATGCGCCGGGAATCCGCACGCGCGAGGAGATCGAGGCCGTGGTCGCCGCGGTCGCGCCGAGGCCCGTGAACCTGCTGGTCGGTGCCGTCGCGAAGATGTCGGTGCCGGAGATCGCCGCGCTCGGCGTACGACGCATCAGCGTCGGCGGCGCGCTTGCGCGTTCCGCGTGGGGCGGATTCATGCGCGCGGCGCGATTGATCGCGGAGGAGGGCCGGTTCGACGGTTTTGCCGACGCCGCGAGCGGACGCGATCTCGATGCGTTCTTCCGCGCCGACCTGCAACAGTTCGCTGCGTAGCCGTCAGGACATAGCGCGCAGCTGCCGCACCTCTTCCTTGCAGCGATCGAACTCGGCGGCGCCGGCGCGCGATCTCCGCAGGCGTCAGACGCTCGATGTTGCAGTCGTCGAACTTCCAGTCGAAATCGGCGCGTCGTGCGGCGGGGCGAAGCCGAACTGTGCCGCGCCTATCGGTATTCGCCGCATCCCGTCAGAACAATCCGTGGCTCACCCAGTAGAACACCGCCGCGATGAACGCGGACGCCGGGATCGTCAGGATCCACGCCCACACGATGTTGCCGGCCAGCCCCCAGCGCGTCGCCGACGGATTGCGCACCGAGCCCACGCCGAGGATTGACCCGGTGATCGTGTGCGTGGTCGACACCGGAATGCCGAACGTGTTCGCCACGAACAGCATCAGCGCGCCGCCGGTCTCGGCGCAGAAGCCACCGACGGGGCGCAGCTTGGTCAGCCGCTGTCCCATCGTCTTGACGATGCGCCAGCCGCCGAACATCGTGCCCATTCCGATCGCCAGGTAGCAGCCGATGATCACCCAGGCGGGCGGCGACTTGGCGTCGGCCGCGAGCAGCCCGGCGGCGATCAGCAGCATCCAGATGATGCCGATCGTCTTCTGCGCGTCGTTGCCGCCGTGGCCAAGCGAGTACAGACTGGCGGACACGAGCTGCAGCCGTTTGAACCAGCGGTCGACGCGCAAGGGCGCGGTGCGCCGGAAGATCCACGAGATCGCCACCATCATCATGGCCCCCAGCACGAACCCCAGCGTCGGCGACACGAAGATGAACACCACCGTCTTCCAGATGCCGGCGCCGATCAGCTTGCCCACACCCGCCTTGGCCACCACCGCGCCCATGATGCCGCCGATCAGCGCGTGCGAGCTCGACGACGGCAGCCCGTACCACCAGGTGACGACGTTCCAGGTGATCGCGCCGATCAGCGCGCCGAACACGACGTGGTGATCGACCGCGCCCGGCTCGACGATGCCCTTGCCGATCGTCGCGGCCACCTGCAAATGGAAGACGAACAACGCGATCACGTTGAACGCCGCCGCCAGCAGCACCGCCTGGCGCGGCTTCAGCACGCCGGTCGACACGACGGTCGCGATCGAGTTCGCGGCGTCGTGAAAGCCGTTCATGAAGTCGAAGGCGAACGCCAGCGCGACCAGCAGCACGACGACCGGGAGCGCGATCGGAGCCGATTCCATCAAGGATCCCGGCGCCGGTCAGGAGTGCTCGAGCACGATGCCTTCGATCAGGTTCGCCACGTCCTCGCAGCGATCCGAGATCGATTCCAGATGCTCGTAGATCGCCTTCAGCTTGATCAGCTCGCGCACGTCGATGTCATCGCGGAATAGTTTCGACATCGCGCCGCGCATGACGCGGTCGGCGTCGGACTCGAGCCGGTCGATTTCCTCGCACGTCTTCAGCGCCGCCTCCGCGCCCTGGCTGCGCGTCAAATCCGGCAGCAGCGACACCGCGTGCTTGACGCACTGGCAGCACTTCATCGAGATGTCGCCCAGCCGCTCGACGTCGGCGGGCAGGTGCTGCACGTTGTACAGCGCCATCACCTCACTGGAGTCCTGCAGCAGGTCGAGGATGTCGTCCATCGCGTTGATCAGGCCGTGGATCTGTTCGCGGTCGATCGGCGTGACGAAGCTGCGGTGCAGCTTGCGATTCACCTCGGCCGTGATGCGGTCGGCCGCGTGCTCTGCGGCGACGACTTCGCCGGCGTGCTTCTCGCGCAGGTCCTGCTGCGCGTAATGCTGGATCATCGACATGAACGCACGCGCACCCACGGCGATGTAGCCGGCGTGTTCGTTGAACATCTCGAAGAAGTTGTCGTCCTTCGGTAGCAGCTTGCCGAACACGATTACGCGCTCCCCGTAGTTATCGGCACGGATTGTAGGCAACTAAGCCGCACGGAAGTCGTGAAGGAATCGTAGCGAGCGCCCCGAGGTTGCGCCGAGGAGCGGACGCGTACGGAGTCGTACGGCGAGCACCGGAGGCGCAAGATCGGGGCGCGCAGTAGATTCATTCACGGCTTCTCAGCACTCGACGATGTTGACCGCCAATCCGCCGCGCGCGGTTTCCTTGTACTTGGTCTGCATGTCAGCGCCGGTCTCGCGCATGGTCTTGATCACGTTGTCGAGCGACACCACGTGCGAGCCGTCGCCGGCGAGCGCGAGCCGCGCGGCGTTGATCGCCTTGACCGCAGCCACCGCATTGCGTTCGATGCACGGGATCTGCACCAGGCCGCCGACCGGGTCGCAGGTCAGCCCCAGGTGATGCTCCATGCCGATCTCGGCCGCGTTCTCAACCTGCGCCGGCGTACCGCCGAGTACTGCGGCGAGCGCCCCGGCCGCCATCGAGCACGCAACACCGACTTCGCCCTGGCAACCGACCTCGGCGCCGCTGATCGATGCGTTTTCCTTGTACAGGATGCCGATCGCGGCGGCGGTCAGAAGGAACTCGAAGGCGCGGGCCTCGGACGCACCGGGCACGAAGCGCATGTAGTAATGCAGGACTGCGGGGATGATGCCGGCAGCGCCGTTGGTGGGCGCAGTGACGACGCGACCGCCGGCAGCATTTTCTTCGTTGACCGAGAGCGCCCACAGGTTGACCCAGTCCATCACCGCCAGGGGATCGGCCACTCCGGCACCGGGCACCGACAGCTTGCGATACAGCCCCGGTGCACGCCGCTTGACCTGGAACGGCCCGGGCAGCACGCCGTCACTGCGCAGCCCGCGCTCGGCACAGGCCTGCATCGCATTCCAGATCGAGCGCAGGCCGGCATCGATCTCGGCGTCGCTCTTCCAGTGACGCTCATTGCGCCGCATGACGTCGGCGATCGAGCAGTTTTCCCGTGCGGTGAGTGCCAGCAGCTCATCGCCCGTGTGGTATGGATGCGCGAGGATCGTCGTGTCCGGCGCGACGCGCTTCTGCGCCGAGCCGTCCGCGGCCACTTCGTGGCTGACGACGAACCCACCGCCGACCGAGTAGTAGACCTTCGCCAGCACTTCGGCGCCGGCGGCGTCGAACGCCGTGAACTGCATGCCGTTGGCGTGAAACGGCAGCGCCTTCATCCGGTAGAAGAGCAGATCGGTCTTCTGATCGAAGCTGATCACATGCCGACCCAGCAGTGTCAGGCGTTGCTGCGTGCGCATCTGCGAGAGGCGTGGAGCAATGTTGTCGATGTCGACCTTGTCGGGCTCCTCGCCTTCGAACCCGAGCAGCACCGCCTTGTCGCTGCCGTGCCCCTTGCCGGTCGCGCCCAGCGAACCATAGAGTTCCGCCTTCACGCGCGCGGTGCGCCTCAGCAGGTGCTCGTGTTCGAGTCGCAGCGCGAACATGCGCGCGGCCCGCATCGGCCCGACTGTGTGTGACGACGACGGGCCGATGCCGATCTTGAACAGGTCGAAGACGCTGACGGCCATCAGGGGCCCTGCCGGGGAGAGACGGCGTCCAGCATCGCACCAAGCACGTCGGCCTGCACGCCGCCGCGCATCATCGCCTCCATGTGCTGCGCACCTTCGACACGAATGAACCGCTTGGGCTCGCGCGCGGCGGCGAACAGTTGTTCGCTGTGCTTGAACGGAATCACCGCATCGCTCGTCCCGTGCAGGAACAAGAGCGGCACGTCGATCCTTTCGAGCGCGGCGATCGGATCGCGCCCGGCCGGCGGCAATAGCGGCAGCGCCAGCGGCAGGAACGGCGCCAGCACGACGCTCTGCAGGGCCGCGTCGCGTGCGATGCCGCGGTAGCTCGCGAATGCCGAATCAATCACGGCCAGCCGCACCCCCGTTCGATCAACCGCCAGCGCCCGCAGCGCCGTCGCGCCGCCAATGCTTTGCCCGATCACGATCAGCGTCTGCGCATTGACATCGGGCCGCGTGCGCAGGTAGCGCAGCGCGGCGAGCGCATCCTCGACCACGCCGTCCAGGCTTGGCTTTCCCTCCGATCGCCCGAAGCCCGCGTAGTCGATCATCAGCACGTTGAATCCTTCCGGCGGCAGCCAGGCCACCAGCGGCAAATGATTGCTGATGTTGGCCGCGTTGCCGTGCAGATGCAGGACGGTACCTTTGGCTTCCGACCGTGCCGGCAGCCACCAGCCGTGCAGCCGCCGACTGCCAGCGGCAAGGAAGATGTCTTCGTGCTGCAGACCGAAGTGCCGCGGATGCGTGTACTCGACACGGTCCGGGTAGAAAAACATGCCTTCGACCACGGAGCATCCCGACAGCAGCGCCGGCGCGATCAGCGCGGCGCCGAGCAAGCGTCGGCGCCGCACACTGATCAGGCTGCAGCCGGCGCTTCTTCCTTGTACGCGTCGATCGGCACGCACGAGCACATCACATGGCGATCGCCGTAGACATTGTCGACGCGCGCCACCGGCGGCCAGTATTTCTGGCGCCTCAGTTCTGCCAACGGAAAGGCCGCCTGCTCGCGCGAGTAGTCGTGCGCCCAGTTTTCCGCCATCACCATCGCCGCCGTGTGCGGCGCGTTCTTCAGCGGGTTGTCGTCCTTGTCGATGCGACCCTCCTCGACCGCGCGGATCTCTTTCCGGATCGCGATCATCGCGTCGATGAAGCGGTCGAGCTCGTGCTTCGCCTCGCTCTCCGTCGGCTCGACCATCAGCGTGCCGGGCACGGGAAAACTCAGCGTCGGTGCGTGGAAGCCGTAGTCCATCAGCCGCTTCGCGACGTCCTCGGCGCTGATGCCGCAGGCGTCCTTGATCGGCCGCAGATCGAGGATGCACTCGTGCGCGACCAGGCCGTTGCGCCCCATGTACAGCGTCGGGTAATGCGGCGCGAGCCGCTTCGCAATGTAGTTGGCGCTCAGCAGCGCGACCTGCGTCGCACGCCGCAATCCTGCGCTGCCCATCAGCGTGATGTACATCCACGAGATCGGCAGGATGCCCGCGCTGCCGAAATTCGCGGCGCTCACCATGCCTACCGGATGCGACTTGTCGATCACCTCGCCGAGACTGCCCGGCAGATAGGGCGCAAGGTGCGATTTGACCGCCACCGGCCCCACGCCGGGTCCGCCGCCGCCGTGCGGAATACAGAAAGTCTTGTGCAGGTTCAGGTGCGAGACATCGGAGCCATACTTGCCCGGCTTGGCAACTCCGACGAGAGCGTTGAGGTTGGCACCGTCCGTGTACACCTGCCCGCCGTGTGAGTGAATGATGTCGCAGATCTCGACAATCCCCTCTTCGAACACGCCGTGCGTCGACGGGTAGGTGATCATCAGCGCTGCCAGGTTCGCACTGTGCTGCGCGGCCCTCGCCTTCAGATCGGCGACATCGACGTTGCCGTTCGCATCGCACTGCACGACGATGACTTCCATGCCGCACAGATGCGCACTGGCCGGGTTGGTGCCGTGCGCGCTCTCGGGAATCAGGCAGATGTTCCGGTGCGCCTGTCCGCGTCCACGGTGATAGGCGCGGATCGCGAGCAGTCCGGCGTATTCACCCTGTGCGCCCGAATTCGGCTGCAGGCTGACCGCGTCGTACCCGGTGCACTCGACCAGCATCGCTTCCAGGGTGTCGATCAGTTCCCTGTAGCCCTGCGCTTGCTCCGCCGGTGCATACGGATGGATGTTGGCAAACTCCGGCCACGTGATCGGAATCATCTCGGCGGTCGCGTTCAGCTTCATCGTGCACGAGCCGAGCGGGATCATGGTGCGGTCGAGCGCCAGGTCCTTGTCTGCGAGCGAGCGCAGGTAGCGCAGCATCTCGTGCTCGGCGTGATACGTATTGAAGACGGGATGCGTCAGGTACGCCGACGTGCGCGCGAGCGACGCCGGAATCGCATCGAGCACCGCGGCGTCGAGCACATCGACGTTGCCGCTGACACCGAACAGCGACCACAGCGCCAGCACATCCGCACGCGTGCTGGTTTCGTCGAATGAGACCGTGACCACATCGGCTCCCGTGTCGCGCACATTGATGCGGCGCGCACGCGCCGCGGCGTGCACCCTGGCCGCATCGATCCCGGAAACCGTGACGGTGTCGAAGAACTGATCAGTCGCCTGCATGCCGCCTGCCTTCAGCCCGGCGGCAAAGATCGCCGCGAGTCGATGCACGCGCTGCGCAATGCGCCTCAACCCCTGGGGTCCGTGATACACCGCGTACATGCTGGCCATCACTGCCAGCAGCACCTGCGCGGTGCAGATGTTCGAAGTGGCCTTCTCGCGCCGGATGTGCTGCTCGCGGGTCTGCAGTGTCAGCCGATACGCCGGCTGCCCCTGCGCATCGACCGACACACCGACCAGTCGCCCGGCCATCGAGCGCTTGAACGCGTCCCTGCAGGCGAGGAATGCGGCATGCGGTCCGCCAAACCCGAATGGCACACCGAAGCGCTGCGAGTTTCCGACCACGATGTCGGCGCCCCACTCGCCAGGACTCTTGAGCAACGTGAGCGCGAGCAGGTCCGCCGCTGCGGTCACCAGCGCACCGCGCGCATGCGTCGCCCGCACGACTTCCGCGTAGTCGCGCAAGTCGCCCGTCGAACACGGATATTGCAGCAGCACGCCGAACGCGTCCGTCGTCAGCGTTGCGTCATCATCTCCGACCTTCACCTCGATGCCGAGTGCTTCGGCGCGCGTCCGCACGACCGCGATCGTCTGCGGATGGCAGTCCGCCGAAATGAAGAACAGGTTCGACTTGCTCTTGCAGGATCGTTTCGCGAGCGTCATCGCCTCGGCCGCCGCGGTGCCTTCGTCAAGCAGCGACGCATTGGCGATCTCCATGCCGGTGAGATCGCACACCATCGTCTGGAAGTTGATCAGCGCTTCCATCCGACCCTGCGAGATCTCGGCCTGGTATGGCGTATACGCGGTGTACCAGGCCGGGTTTTCGAGGATGTTGCGCAGGATGACGGCCGGCGTGTGCGTGCCGTAATAGCCCATGCCGATGAAGCTCTTGAAGACCTGGTTCTTCGCCGCGATCGCGCGCATCTTTGCCAGCGCATCTTCTTCCGTCATCGCACCCGGCAATGCGAGCGGCGCATTGAGCTTGATCGACTTCGGCACGATCGCGTCAACCAGCGCTTCGAGCGAGGGCTGGCCGACGGCCGCGAGCATGCGCCCGATCTCGTCATCGCTGGGACCGATGTGACGCGCGATGAAAGCGTCGTGATGCTCGAGTTGAGTCAGCGTGGTCATTGTCACTTGGCAGCGTCGATGTTGGCCTGGTATTTCGCTGCATCGAGCAGCGCGTTTACGTCGGCGGCACTGGCCGGTTTCAGCCTGAACATCCAGGCACCGAAGGCGTCGGCGTTGATGGCCTCTGGCTTGTCCTTCAGTTCATCGTTGGTCGCGACCACCGAGCCGGCAACGGGGGCATACACGTCGGAGGCCGCCTTGACCGACTCGACCACCGCGCACGCCTCGCCCGCCTTGAGCTGGCGGCCGACTTCGGGCAGTTCGACGAACACGAGATCACCCAGTGCGTCCTGCGCAAACTCGGTGATGCCGATCGTGACGGTGCCATCGGCCTCGCTGCGCACCCACTCGTGCGATTCCGTGTATCTGAGATCAGAAGGGACTTTCATTTCAATGCTCCTTTTTATTGGACTCCCGACGCCCGACTCCCGACGCCCGACGCCCGACTAGATCAGTGCCTTGCCATTCCGTACAAACGGATACCTGACCACCTGCGCGGCGACCGGTTTGCCGCGCAGATCGACCTGAACCTGATCGCCGACCGCGACGCCCGCCGGAACTCGCGCGAGCGCGATCGAGAACCCGAGCGTGGGCGAGAACGTGCCGCTGGTGATCTCGCCCGCGCCGTGCGCCGTCGTCACCTTCTGATGCGCCCGCAGCACGCCCTTGTCGAGCATCTTCAGCCCGACGAGTTGGCGCAGTCCGCCGCGTACCTGCTGGTTCTCGAGCGCGCTGCGGCCGATGAAGTCGCGCGGCTCCTTCAGGTCCACGGTCCACGCCAACCCGGATTCGAGCGGTGACACGGACTCATCCATGTCCTGGCCGTACAGGTTCATTCCCGCCTCGAGCCGCAGCGTGTCGCGCGCGCCGAGCCCGCACTCCGCCACGCCGGCGGCTTTCAGTCGATGCCAGAGCGCGGGCGCTTCGGTGGCAGGCAGCACGACCTCGCACCCATCCTCGCCGGTGTAACCGGTGCGGGCGATGAACCACTCGCCACGGACTGCGGCGCTGAAGATCTTCAGACCAGCGATCAACTCGGCCGCGTCCGCAAGCAACTGCGCAAGAATCGCGCGCGCCTGCGGACCCTGCACCGCGATCATCGCCAGGTCCGGCCGCGGCTTCAGACGAACGTTGAGTCGGCGCGACTGCGCCACCTGCTGCATCCAGGCGATGTCCTTGTCGGCTGTCCCCGCATTCACGACGACGCGGTAGCGGTCGGTGTGGATCCAGTAGACGATCAGGTCATCGATCACGCCGCCGTCATCGCGCAGCATGCAGGTATACAGCGCCTTGCCGGGCGTGAGCTTAGTGACGTCGTTGGCCACCAGCATGCGCAGGAAGTCACGCGAAGCACCGCCGTCGAGATCGACCACGCGCATGTGCGACACGTCGAACATGCCCGCGTGCCGACGCACCGCGTGGTGCTCCTCGATCTGCGAGCCGTAGTTGACCGGCATGTCCCAGCCGCCGAAGTCAACCATCTTGGCGCCGGAGGCGACGTGCGTTTCGTACAGGGGCGTGCGTTTAAGCATCTCTCGAATCCAAAATGAAAAAGGGGCACGTACCGACGATGATCAGTTCGTACCCCTCTGTCCTTTTGCCTGAGAGTTTGGAACCGGGTCGGTTCCGTGCACCTTCGGCGCTGGACGGTGAGTCCAGTCTCTCCAGAGTCGCTCGCGCGAGGCGGTTCTTGAACCTGAGCGATTACGGGTGTTGCGCCTTCGGCGGCTCCGTCACTACGGAGCGCTCTCCCGTCTCGCGCGTTGAGCGATGCGCAAGGATACACCGCGTCCCCTGATCAGCGTGGTCTTTCCCCGCACAACGGCGTCAGGTCCGGCGTGCGCTGGTGCCAGTGGGTCACGCGCTGAAACGCCCGGCCCAGGCGCAGCAACGTGGCTTCGTCGAAGGGCTTGCCGAGCAACTGGATGCCGACCGGCAATCCCGTGTCGGAAAACCCTGCCGGTAGCGACAGGCCGCAGGCGTCGACGTAATTGCCCGCGCGGGTGAAGCTCGCCAGTGGTGTTGTCGACTCATCGACTTCGTCGACCGGGCACGCAGCCATCGGCAGCGTCGGTGACAGCAGCGCATCGGCCTCACGCATCCAGGCACGCCACGTTGCACAGGCGGCACGCCGATGCGCAAGCGCATCGATGTAATCGGCCGCCGATATCGCCTTGCCGCCGAGCACGCGCTTGCGCACCCAGGGACCGATCGGGAGTTGCTCGTCCTCGATGTACCCGCGATGGACCGCGTACGCCTCGGCCGCAATCAGTTGGCCATTGCGGCGCATCAGGTCATTGAAGTCGAACGGGAAGCGCCGCTCGATCAATTGCGCGCCGAGATCCCGCAGCACAAGCTGCGCCGCCTCGATTGCGGCTCGGACCGCTGGTTCGACGGCGATCGGATACTGCTCCGGCGGCAGCACCAGGATGCGCGAGCCCGCCAGCGAGTCGACGGCGGCCATCGCCGCGGACAGGTCGAACGCTGGTGCACGCAGACCTGTCGGGTCGCGCGCGTCGGGACCGGCGATTGCCGCGGTCAGCAATGCGGCATCGTCCGCGCTGCGCGTCATCGGTCCGATCGTGTCGAGCGTGGACGACAACGGGAATGCACCGTGCAGGCTGATCAGTCCGCCCGTCGTCTTCAGCCCCGTGATGCCGTTCAGTGACGCGGGGATACGTACCGAGCCGCCGGTGTCCGACCCGATTGCCGCGGGGGCAAGCCCCGCTGCGACCGCCACACCCGAGCCGCTCGATGAGCCGCCGGGAACGCGATGCGTCGCCAGATCCCACGGGTTCCATGGCGTGCCCAGGTGCGGATTAGCACCCCAGCCACCAAAGGCGAACTCGACCATCTGCGTCTTGCCCAGGATCACCATGCCGGCCGCCAGCAGCCGCTCCACGACGGTCGCGGTCGTCGTGCTGCGACGGTCGCGCCGTGCGGCCGAGCCGACGCTGCTCAACCTTCCTTCGATCTCCAGCAGGTCCTTCAACGCAATCGGCACGCCATCCAGCGGGCCGAGCGCGATCCCGCCCGCGCGCCGTGCGTCCGCAGCGCGCGCCAGGCTGCGTGCCAACGACTCGTCCACGGTGACGAATGCGTTCAGCTTGGCGTTGGCGCGCGCAATCCGCGCCAGATAGAACTCGGTGAGCTCGACTGCGCTCAGTTCCCGCCGCGCGAGCGCGGCGGAAAGTTCAGCCAGCGTCGAAAAGGGATCGATTGTCATTGCGCGGGCGCCCACTGCGCACCGGGATCAAGCGGATAGATGGGGCGCCGCAGGTGCTGGAACCGGAACAGCTTGTAGTCCGAACTCGTGACGCCACGGCTGTCGCACTCGACAAGCCCGCCGGAGATTGGAACGAAGCTCGGTCGGCAGTACATGCGCGATTTCAGGATCAGGTAGTCGAACGAACACGGATCGACACCGACGCTGGTGAAGACCCCGAGGTCGAGCGGTTCCATCGGCCGCTCGCAGACCACGATCGTGAACGCGCCGTGCTCCAGCACGACGGTGCGGCCCATCGCCCAGGTCTCACCGGTATAGATCGGCCCGGTGATGCGGAAGCGGCCGTCGGCGATCGCACTGACGCGAGCGTCGAAGGCGAAGCGTGGGCGCGGATCGGCACCCGCATTTGCCAAATGAGCGAGCGGCCGCACGTTGCCCACCGGCATCTTCACGCGATCGTCCACGCCGGCAGCAATCGCGATCGCCACCGCGGTCGGATCGCAGGTCGGCCCGACGCCGATTCCGGTCATGCCCTGCCGCAAGCACTCCTCCAGCACGTCGGTGGTGTCACAGGTGCCGCCAGCCATCACGTTGTCGCCGTGGTCGAGCAACAGCACCGGCCCATTCGGGTTTGAAGCGTGTAGCGCGCGCGCCTGCGCCACGCTTTCGGCGAGCGGTGCGCTCTCGTAGACGAATTCCGCACGCTCGTCCCATAACTGGCCTGCGAGTTCGTCCGCCGCGCGTTGCGCCTCGGCACGCGTGCGGCCAACTGTGACCACGCTCATTCCGGCATCTCGAATGTCGGCGAGCGAGAACCCGGCGAACACGGTCGCTGCGAGGAGCCCATCGCTCTCCAGCTTTCTCGCGTGCTCGACCGCGCGCTGCATCGCGCCCGCGCCGGTCGCGCTGCGCAGCGTGTGCGACAGCGCCGGCGGTTGCGCCCAGGCCGTATGCGGACGCGGTCCACCGCCGATCCAGTCGAACAGCAGTCGCGCCGCGTGCGCGCCGGTCTCGTACATGTCGATGTGCGGATAAGTCTTGAAGCCGACGATCACGTCGACGTGATCGACCATCGCCTGCGTGATATTGCCGTGCAGGTCGAGCGCAACTGCGATCGGGGTTTCCGGTGCCATCGCACGCAGCCGGCGGAGCAAGTCGCCTTCGCCGTCGTCGATCGACCGCGTGACCATGGCGCCATGCAGGTCGAGCAGGATCGCGTCGCAACCGGCGCGCACCGCGGCGACGATCGCAGCCGTGAGCCGCTGGTACGCATCGTCATCAACACGCCCGCTGGGATTGGCGGTGGCGTTGACGGCGACGGTCAAGTGCGCGCCCTGTGCCTCCGCAGCGTCGATGAACGCGCCCAGCCCCGTGCGTGTGCCTTTCGCCTGCGCGTACGCATCAGCGCCGAACGTCGGTCCATCCGCGCCAAAGGCGGCGAGCGGTGTGGGCACCGGCGAGAACGTGTTGGTTTCGTGGTTCAGTCGGGCGGCGACGATCTTCATCGCGTCTTCTCAGTGAGCACGCCGTATCACCTGGCCCGGGCGTGCGGAGGTCGTACGGCCCGCGTGCCAGACGAGCGTGCCGTTCACGTAGACCGACTCGATGCCGACAGCGGGTGTCTTCGGCCGGGCAAACGTCGCCGCATCGGCGATGCGCTGCGGATCGAACACCACAAGATCGGCATGGCAGCCGGGTGCGATCAGGCCGCGCCTGGCGAGCCGGAAGCGCGCCGCCGGCAGCCCCGTCATCTTGTGCACTGCCAGTTCGAGCGAAAACAGTCCGCGTTCACGCGCGTAATGACCGAGCACCCGCGGAAACGCGCCCCACAGACGCGGATGCGGAAACTCGTCGTGCGGCAGGCCGTCGGAACCAATCATCGTTTCCGGATAGGCGAGGATGCGCTCGACGTCGGCCTCGTCCATCGAGAAGTAGATTGCGCCGGCCGGCTGCAGCGCATCGATCAGTGCGTCGATCTCGACCCCCTGCTCCGCGGCCAACTCATCGAGGTAACGTCCGGCCGCCGCGGGCAGCGCTTTCGACCATGCGATCAGCACGCGCTGCGCCTGCTTCGCCGCGTCCCGGCGCAGGACGGTCGACGAGGCGGTGTACGGATAACAGTCGAGACAGACGTCGCGCGTGCGCCGCGCATGGTTGAGCAGCGACAGCGTTTCGCGCGAACGGCCGAAGTTGGCGCGCCCGATCACCTTGTGATGCGAGATCACCTGCCGCACGCCGAGTTCGCCGGCGATCTTCATCACTTCGGTCATTGACTCGAGCACTCGCTCGCCTTCATCACGGATGTGCGATGCGATCAAGGCGGACGTGCCGCGCAGCGGCTCGCACACGCGCTGGATCTCGTCCGCCGTGGCTGCGTTCGCCGGCGCGTAGTACGTGCCGGTCGATACGCCGATCGCCCCGGCCGCGAGCGCTTCCTTCAGCTTTGCCTGCATCGCGGTGATCTCACTGTCGGTCGCGGGCCGGTCGAGGTCGTGCATCGTCACCACCCGCAATGTGGTGTGCCCGGCCAGCGCGGCGCAGTTGATCGCCGGCGGATGCGCCTCAAGCGCGGCAAAGTAGGCAGTGAAGGAGTCAAAACGCTGCTCTTTGCCGTTCGCAACGAGATTCAGTGGCGGCACGGCATCCCGATCACCCAGCGGCGCCAGGCTGACGCCGCAATTGCCCACGACAACGGTGGTCACGCCCTGGCTTGCTTTCGGTGCCATCGACGGATCGGAGAGAAGCAGGCGATCGTCGTGCGTGTGCACGTCGATGAAGCCGGGTGCGAGCGCCAGTCCGTCGAGGTCGATCACCTGGCCGGCGGCACCGCTGCTCGGGTCGACCTCCCCGACCGCACGGATGTATCCGCGCTCGATGCCCACATCGCAACGGCGGCGCGCCGCGCCGCTGCCGTCGAAGACGAGCGCATTGCGCAGCAGCAGATCATAGGCAGGCATGTTTCCCTCGGTGTCCGGCTACGTGTAGTCTGTCCGTTCGCGGCGTGATCGGCAAATCGCGCCGGCCTTCAGTGCACTTTTGCGGGACCTCAATGCCCTCCTGCGGACGCACGCGTGGCAACGAGGAAGTACTGATCCGCGACGGAAGGGGAACGCTTTCAGGAGGTTTTGGAAGACAATTCGCTGTAGCAGAATTCGCCGGCCACAGTTTGCTTCATGGCGATCGGACTTCAGATTCAACCGAGGGAAGAAAAGTGATGAAAAATCGACTTACGGCGTTGCGCCGCATGGCGCTTGGTATTGCGATCGCGGCCGGTGTGGCCTTCACGGGCGCCGCGACCGCACAGCAGAAAGTGCTGAAGTTCATCCCCGAGGCGGACCTGCGCAGCCTCGACCCGATCTGGACCACCGCGTACATCACGCGCAACCATGGCTACATGGTGTACGACGTGCTGTTCGCCACTGACGCCAACTTCAAGATCCAGCCGCAGATGGTGGACAAATGGGACGCCAGCAAGGACGGCTTGCTGTACACGTTCACGCTGCGCGACGGGCTGAAGTTCCATGACGGCACACCGGTCCGCGCGGCCGACTGCATCGCGTCGATCGAGCGCTGGGCCAAGCGGGACGTGTTTGGACAAAAGCTTGCCGAGATGACCGAGGCCTGGATTCCGGTCAACGACAAGACCTTCCGGCTGAAGCTGAAGAAGCCGTTTCCCTACGTCGTCGATGCGCTTGGCAAGCCGTCGTCGAACGTGCCGTTCATCATGCCCGAGCGCATCGCCAAGACCGACGCATTCACACAGGTCACCGATCCGACCGGTTCGGGCCCATTCAAGATGGTCAAGGAGCAATGGGTTCCCGGCAGCAAGGTCATCTACGTGAAGAACACCGACTACGTGCCGCGCAAGGAACCGCCGTCCTGGGGCGCCGGCGGCAAGGTGGTCAAAGTCGACCGCGTCGAGTGGATCTACATCCCGGATTCGGCCACCGCAGCGGCGGCGCTGAACAACGGCGAGGTCGACTGGTGGCAGCAACTGCCGCCGGACCTGATTCCGGTGGTGTCGAAGAACAAGGACATCAAGGTCGACAACACCGACCCGCTTGGTTCGATCGGCATTCTGCGCTTCAACCACCTGCAGCCGCCCTTCAACAACGTCAAGCTGCGGCAGGCAGTGCTCGCGGTGCTCGACCAGAAGGACTACGCGATCGCAATCGCCGGTGACCCGAAGAACGGCAAGCCGTGCCCGTCCTTCTTCACCTGCGGCACGCCGCTGGCCAACAATGCCGGCTCGGACGTACTTACCGGAAAGCGTGACGTCGACCGCGCCAAGGCACTGGTCAAGGAATCCGGCTACAAGGGCGAGAAGATCATCCTGATGACCGCCACCGACCAGCCGATCGTGCACGCCCAGGCGCTGGTCACGCAGGAGCTGCTGCGCAAGATCGGATTGAACGCCGAGCTGGCAGCGAGCGACTGGGGCACGCTGATCACGCGCCGCTCGTCGAAGGAGCCGGTGGAAAAAGGCGGTTGGAGCATCTTCCACACCTGGTTCGTCGGGCCGGACATCACCTCGCCCGCCCTGAACTCGCCGCTGCGCGGCGCGGGTGAGAAATCGTGGTTCGGCTGGCCAACCGACAACAAGCTCGAAGAGCTGCGTGACGCGTGGTTCAACGCACTCACGCCCGCTGACCAGAAGAAGATCGCCGAGGAGATGCAGAAGCGCGCGTTCGATACGGTGCCGTACATCCCGACCGCGCAGTTCATCATCCCGACCGCGTACCGCAGCAATCTGTCCGGCGTGATCATTTCACCGGTGACGTTCCTCTGGAACGTGGAGAAGAAGTAGCGCCGTAGGGACGTCGCCCCGGCGAAGGCCGGGGCCGAATTCCAGACGCCGCGATCAGGCCCCGGCAAAGGGGGAAAGGAAGGGGCCCCCTTCCCCTTCCGCCAGGGCGACGGCGCCCATTGCCTGCATGCTCCGCTACATCGTCAAACGCCTGCTCGCGACCATTCCCGTGATGGGAGTGGTCGCGCTGTTCGTCTTTTCGCTGCTTTACATCAGCCCCGGCGATCCGGCGGCGGTGATCGCGGGTGATATTGCGACCGCGGAAGACATCGCGCGCATTCGCGCGCAGCTTGGCCTCGATCAGCCGTACCTCGTGCGTTTCGGCGGCTGGCTGTGGGGCCTGGCGCACGGTGATCTCGGCACATCGATCTTCACCGGCCTGCCCGTATCGACGCTGATCGGGCAACGCGTCGAGCCCACGCTCGCACTCACCGTCTGCACACTCATCGTTGCCGTGGGACTCGCGGTGCCGCTCGGCGTGCTGGCGGCGGCGCGCGCCGGCGGCTGGATCGATCGCGCCGTGATGGGGCTGTCGGTGCTCGGCTTCTCGGTCCCCGTGTTCGTGATCGCCTACGGGTTGATCCTGCTGTTCGCGGTGCAGCTCGACTGGTTGCCTGTACAGGGCTACCGCAACCTCAGTGAAGGGTTCGGCCCGTTCATCCGTCACATGATCCTGCCGAGTGTGGCGCTCGGCATCGTCTACATGGCGCTGATCGCGCGCATCACGCGCGCCACCATGCTCGACGTGCTGGCGCAGGACTACGTGCGCACCGCCACTGCCAAGGGGCTGGCGCCGGGCACTGTGCTGATGCGCCATGCGCTGAAGAATGCAGCGGTGCCGATCGTCACCATCATCGGCATCGGCGTGGCGCTGCTGATCGGTGGCGTGGTGGTGACCGAGACCGTGTTCGCGATTCCGGGCCTCGGGCGGCTGACCGTCGATGCGATCCTGCGCCGCGACTATCCGATCATCCAGGGCGTGACGCTGCTGTTCTCAGCCGCGTACGTGCTGGTTAACCTGCTGGTCGATCTCAGCTACTCGCTGTTCGACCCGCGCATCCGGTATTGATACATGGCCGCCATTGCGATCGACGTGCCGAAGACGGCCTCGCCGACGTGGTTGCGCTTCAAGGACGCGTTCCGGCGCCACCCGACCGCGATCGCCGGCGCGGTCGTGTTGCTGCTGATGGTGGTGGTGGCCATCGCCGCACCGTGGCTGGGCACGACCGATCCGCTGGCGCTCTCACCCATCAAGCGGCTGCGGTCTCCAGGCGCCGAATACTGGTTCGGTACCGACATGCTCGGGCGCGACGTTTACAGCCGCGTGATCTATGGCACGCGCGTGTCGCTGACGGTCGGACTCGCCGTCGCCGTGCTGGCCACGGTCGTCGGCCTCGCCATCGGCATGGTGACCGGCTACCTGCGCTGGCTCGACGCGATCATGATGCGCGTGATGGACGGGCTGATGTCGATCCCGTCGGTGCTGCTGGCCATCGCGCTGATCTCGCTCACGCGAGCCAGCCTCGAGAACGTCGTCATCGCGATCGCGATCACGGAAGTGCCACGCGTGGTGCGGCTCGTGCGCTCACTGGTGCTGACGCTGCGCGAACAGCCGTACGTCGAGGCCGCGATCGCGTCGGGCACCCGGTTGCCGGCGATCCTCCTGCGACACATCCTGCCGAACACGATGGCGCCTCTCCTAGTGCAGGCGACCTATATCTGTGCGTCGGCGATGATCACCGAAGCCATCCTGTCGTTCATCGGCGCCGGCACGCCGCCGAACATCCCGAGCTGGGGCAACATCATGGCCGAGGCGCGGAGCCTGATCCAGGTTGCGCCGACCATCCTGCTGTTCCCCGGCCTCTTCCTGTCGCTGACGGTGCTGTCGGTCAATCTCTTGGGCGACGGCATGCGGGACGCCCTCGACCCGCGACTGGCGCGCCGGATCTAGCGATCA